>Ga0214469_1000894_pt1 | contig 10869 bp, 12 predicted proteins | sample RVTome_10_FD_187340 | JGI IMG/M metagenome (GOLD analysis project Ga0214469, IMG submission 187340) | Soil microbial communities from uranium-contaminated site in the Upper Colorado River Basin, Wyoming, United States - RVT153D57 HiSeq ... | reverse complement strand
CCAACCCCGGTCCATCGCTCTCGATGCCACGGCCGGGGTGAGCGAGATCGACACCGTGGAGGCGTTGAACCTCGCCGCCGGCATCGGGCTGACCGTGGCCGTGGCCGGAGCGTTGGCGGTCATCGCCGCTCTGCTCAAGCCGGCCCGGCGCCGAGCGGTGGCCGACGATCCCTGGGACGCCCACACGCTCGAGTGGACGACTACGTCGCCGCCGCCCATCGGCAACTTCGCCACCGTTCCCGAGGTCACGTCCGAGGCGCCCCTCTACGACGCCCGCTACGCGGGGACGACCGCGCGCGCAACCGGGAGTCCGGAGGCACCCGCCTGATGGCCGCCACCTCCACCGACATCGAGATCTTCGCCGGGGCGCCGGCGGCCGAGCCACCCCGGCCCCGGGTGCTGCTGGTGGGCTCCGCGCTCGCGTCTGGTGCCGCCGCCATGGTGGTGCTGACGCTGGTGGCCGTCTACACCCGCATGCGCGCCGACGTCATCGCCGGCGGCGAGCGCTGGCTGCCGGAGGACGTGAACATCCAGCTCTCGCCCGGCAACATGGGCATGGTCACGCTGTTGATGTCGGCCGTCACCGTGGCCTGGGCCGTGTACTCGCTGCGCAACGACGACCGCGTCCACGCCTACCTGGCCTTCGGGCTCAGCATCCTCCTAGGCGTCGCCTACATCCCCACTGTGGTCTACGGCTGGCAGCAGTTCGGCGTGGGCGTCACCAGCTCCACGCAGGCCTTGCTCATCTTCACGATCACCGGGCTGCACGTGGCCATGGCGGGCGCCGGCCTGGCGTTCCTCGCGGTCATGGCGTTCCGGGCGCTCGGCGGCCAGCTCACCGGCCGGGGAGCCGAGGGCGCCAACGCCGCCGCCCTGTACTGGTACGTGACCATCGCCGTCTACGGCGTGGTCTGGTACGCGATCACGATCACGAAGTGAAGGCTCGCCAGTGATCACCACCGGATCCAAGTGGTTCCTAGGCCTGGGTTTCGTCTCGCTCGTGCTGGCGGCCGCCTACGGCTGGACCACCGGCGGCAACGGCCTCGGTCCACTCACAATGGGCTACAAGGGCGGCGTCGGCGACCACTTCGGCTACGGCGTGCTGAGCGCCGCGGGGTACATCAGCCTGTTCCTGGGGGCAGTGTCGCTGGCCGTGCGCGACGCCGAGGCCTTGGCGGAGGCGCAGGTGGCCGGCACCGATACCGTCCCGGCCGCCATCCCCGCCACACCGAGCTACTGGCCGGCCGTCACCGCGTTCGGCGTGGCGCTGGTGGTCGTCGGGCTGGTGGCCTCACCCGTTCTCTTCGTCTTCGGCCTGGTAGCCCTGGGCGTGGCGCTCGTCGAGTGGGCGGTGCAGACCTGGGCCGACCGGGCCACCGGCGATCCCGCTACCAACCGGCAGATCCGCAACCGCCTGATGAACCCGATCGAGTTCCCCGCCGCCGGCCTGCTGGCCATCGGCTTGGTGGTGGCGGCCTTCTCGAGGTTGTTCCTGTCGCTGTCCGCCGACGCCGCAGTCTGGGTCGGCATAGGCATCACCGGCGTCATCATCGTGGCGGGATTCTTCTTCGCCTCCCGGCCCCGGATCAGTCGCAATGTGGTTGTCGGGGTGCTGCTGGTCGCCGCCGTGGTGGTGATCGGCCTCGGGATCGGCGGTGCGGTCTCCGGCGAGCGGGAGTTCCACGAGCCCGGTGCGGAGGGCACGACCGTCGAGGAGGGCGGATGAGGTCCGGCCGATCGGTCTTCGAAGCCTTTCGGGGCCGCAGCCCCGAAAGATCTGCCAAGACGCAACGTCATCGCCGGGTTCTGGCGCTGCTGGTGCCGCTGCTCCTGCTGCTGAGCGCGTGCGCATCCGACGCGCCCCAGGACACCCTCGAGCCCGAGGGCCCGATCGCCCGCAAGATCGACAACCTGGTCAACCCGGTCTTCATCATCGCCGCCGTCGTCTTCGTGCTGGTGGAGTTCGGCGCGCTGTACCTGGTGCTCAAGTTCCGCCAGCGCAAGGACGACGATCCCGACGAGCTGCCGGGCCAGACCCACGGCAACACCAAGCTCGAGATCGGCTGGACCGTCCTGCCCGCCCTGCTGCTCGGCTTCGTGTCCTTCGCCACCCTGGCGACGCTGTTCGACATCAACGACACCGAAGATGACCTCACGGTGCAGGTCACCGGGCAGCAGTGGTGGTGGGAGTTCACATATGACACCGACGGCGACGGCGAGTTCACCGACGAGGACCTGGTCACGGCCAATGATCTCGTCGTCCCTGCCGGCCAGAACGTGGGCCTGGAGATCACGTCCCGGGACGTGATCCACTCGTTCTGGATCCCCAAGCTCAACGGCAAGAAGGACGCGGTGCCGGGACGCACCCATCCGCTCACCATCAACGCCGACGAGCCGGGTACCTACGTCGGCCAGTGCACGGAGTACTGCGGGCTGTCGCACGCCTACATGCGCCAGCGGGTCGTCGCCCTGCCGCCCGATGAGTTCGAAGCCTGGCTCGAAGACCAGCAGGACGAGGCCGACGAGCCCACCGACGAGCAGGCGGCCACCGGGGCCGACCTGTTCGCCGGCCAGTGCTCGGTCTGCCACCTGGCCCGGGGCATCAACGACGACCAGTTCGAAGACGGGGGCGACGGCACTGCGCAGTTGGTATCCGAAATCGCTCCCGACCTCACGCACTTCGCCAGCCGCGGAGCCTTTGCCGGCGCCACGTTCGACCTCTGGGCCGACCAGGACGGCGACCACATCGTGGAGGCCGACGAGATCGGCGCCGACAACGGCGGCCAGCTCAACACGGGCGACCTCGAGGCCTGGCTGCGCGACCCGCCCGCGGAGAAGCCGATGGACCCGGTCACCCCCGACGAGGTCGAAGCCGGTGAGCAGGGACGCGGCATGCCCAATCTGAACCTGTCCGAGGAGCAGATCGACCAACTCGTCGCCTTCCTCCAGACGCTCGAATAGGTGTAGGTGTAGAGACACATGGCGATCGTCGAACGACCGACAGCGGTTCCCGAGCTCCCGCCCGGGGCCGCCGTGACCGGCCGCCCGCTGGGGGTCTTCACCCGGCCGCAGGCGACGACGGGGTGGCGCAGCTGGCTCACCACCATCGACCACAAGCGCATCGGCATCCTGTACGGCGGCGCGGCGATGTTCTTCTTCCTGCTGGGGGGCATCGAGGCGCTGTTCATCCGTGCCCAGCTGGCGGCACCCGGCCAGGCGCTGTACTCCGCCGACCTCTACAACCAGCTCTTCACCATGCACGGCGTGACGATGATCTTCCTCGTGGTCATCCCCCTGGGTGCGGCGTTCATGAACTACCTCATGCCGCTGCAGATCGGCGCCCGCGACGTCGCCTTTCCCCGGCTCAACGCGTTCAGCTTCTGGCTGTTCCTGGGCGGCGGGCTGTTCCTGAACACCTCGTGGTTCCTTGGCGGTGGCTCCGACGGCGGCTGGTTCGCCTACGCCCCCAACACCGGCGTCGTGTTCTCGCCCAGCCACGGCATGGACTTCTACGCCCTCGGCCTGCAGATGACCGGCATCGCCTCGCTGGCGGGCGCCATCAACCTGGTGGTCACGGTGCTCAACATGCGGGCGCCGGGCATGACGCTCATGAAGATGCCGGTGTTCACCTGGATGGGTCTCGTCACCCAGCTGCTGTTGGTTTTCGCGCTGCCGGTCCTCTCTGTGGCGCTGTTCCTGCTCACCTTCGACCGGCTGTTCGACGCCAACTTCTTCAACGTGTCGGCCGGGGCCGATCCGCTGCTTTGGGAGCACCTGTTCTGGATCTTCGGCCACCCCGAGGTCTACATCCTCATCCTCCCCGCGTTCGGGATCGTGTCCGAGATCATCCCCGTGTTCTCGCGCAAGCCGATCTTCGGCTACCCGTTCATGGTGTTCTCGGGCATCGCCATCGGGTTCATGGGCTGGGGTGTGTGGGCACACCACATGTTCGCCTCTGGCATGGGACCGATCTCGGTGGCGGCGTTCGCCTTGTCGACGATGTTCATCGCGGTGCCCACCGGGGTGAAGATCCTCAACTGGATGGCCACGATGTGGGGCGGCAAGCTGCGGTTCACCACGCCGATGCTGTTCGCCGTCGGCCTGGTCACGATGTTCACCATCGGCGGCCTGTCGGGCGTCACCCACGCAGTTGCCCCGGCCGACACCCAGCAGACCGACACCTATTACATCGTCGCCCATTTCCACTACGTGCTCTTCGGCGGCTCCCTCATGGGCTTCCTCGGGGGCATGTACTTCTGGTGGCCCAAGGTGTTCGGCTTCACGCTCAGCGACAAGCTCGGGAAGTGGCACTTCTGGCTGATCCTCATCGGGTTCAACCTCACGTTCGGCCCCATGCACATCCTTGGCCTGCAGGGCATGCCGCGGCGCATGCACACCTACATCGCCGACTACGGCTTCGAGCTCTGGAACTTGGTGGCGACCATCGGCGCGTTCCTCATCGCCGTGGCGATGCTGGTGTTCGTCGGGAACATCCTCGTGAGCTGGCGGGCCCACCGCATAAGCCGGGTCGACCCCGGGCCCGATCCCTGGGACGCCCGCGGCCTCGAGTGGATGGTGCAGTCGCCCGCGCCCGCCCACAACTTCGACACCGTGCCCACGGTGTCGCACCTGGACGAGTTCTGGCACCGCAAGTACCAGGAGAACGCCGAGGGCAAGGTGGTGCGGGTCGCCACCGGCGCCGAGGTGGCCCAGCCGGGCGACGCCACCGGCGTGCACCTGCCGTCCCCGTCGTACTGGCCCCTGGTGCTGGCGGCGGCGCTGCCGATCATCGCCTACGGCCTCATCTTCAACCTGGGGATCGCCGCCGCCGGCGGGGTCCTGGTGATCCTGGCCGGCTTCGGCTTGGGCTACGAGCCGTCGGACGACCCCGAGGCGCACCACGGTCCTCACGGCGACGGCCACGAGAACGGCCACGCCCCGCCTGGCGACGGTCACGAGGACGAGTCCGAGACCGATTCCGAATCCGCTTCCGGGGCGCCCGCCACCGAGGCGGAGCCCGCCGGCGTCACCAGCACCGCGACGGCGTCCGACGAGCCCACGACCGGGGAGGGCAGTACCGATGGCTGACGCCGCCGTCCACGGGTCGATCGCCGCCGAGACCGAGCACGGCGTGCCCAGCCACGCCACTAGCACGGGCATCTCCAACGAGAAGCTGGCGATGTGGGTGTTCCTGGGGTCGGACTGCCTGCTGTTCGGGGCCCTGATCTCGACCTACCTGCTGCTGCGGCACCGCAGCATCAGTGGTCCGGTGGAGCTGCGGGACCCGGCGAACATCTTCGACATCCCGTTCACGTCGGTGTCGAGCTTCGTACTGCTATTCAGCTCGCTGACCATGGCGCTGGCCGTGGGGGCGATCCATCGGGGGGACCTGCGCCGGTGCCGGACGTTCCTGCTCACCACCGCCCTACTGGGCTCGGTGTTCATCGGTGGCCAGGTCTACGAGTTCACCAGCTTCGTCAACGAGGGGCTGGGCTACACCACCAACATCCTGGGGTCCGCCTTCTACACCCTGACTGGCTTCCACGGCGTACACGTCAGCGTCGGGATCATGTTCCTGATGGCGATGTTCGTCATGTCGATGCGGGGCAAGCTGGGCCCCGACAGCGCCGAGACCGTCGAGATCTTCGGCCTCTATTGGCACTTCGTCGACATCGTGTGGATCCTGATCTTCACGATCGTCTACCTCATCCCGTGACGGAGAACTCGACTATGAGCGAGCACGAAGTGCGCGCGAATCATCAGCACAGTGCGTTGCTCGCCGCGGAGCGGCGATCGCTCATTGGCAAGCCGGAGGCGAGCCGATGAGCATCGCCGAATCCGAGCACAAGGGAACGCCGCTCGAGCCCCATCACGAGGCCCACCAGAAGACGCATCCCAGCGACTGGACCTACATCAAGGTCGCCCTCATACTCGGCGCGCTCACCGCGCTCGAGGTCAGCACGTACTACCTCGAGGACCCGAGCACCACGTTCCTGGTAGCAGCGTTGTTCCCGCTGATGATCATCAAGTTCGGCGTCGTCGTCGCCTACTTCATGCACCTGCGCTACGACAACCCTCTGTTCCGCCGGGTCTTCGTGTTCGGACTGGTGCTGGCGGTGGTCGTCTACCTCATCGCCATGACCAGCATGCAGTTCTGGTCCGATGACTTCGCACTTGGCGCCTTGACATGAGCCTCCTTGCTGCCGCCCGGGGGACGGACTTCTGGCGGTGGCAGCCACACCCGGAGGTGTGGCTGTTGGTCGGGGGCGTCGTCCTGCTGGCGATCTACGCCCTGCGCGTAGTCGGGCCCAAGGTGGTGCCGGCGGGCACGCCCGTCATCAGCCGGAGCCAGCTCGCCTGGCTGGGGCTGGGCGTGGTGCTGCTGTGGTTCGTCTCGGACTGGCCGATGCACGACGTCGCCGAGGAGTACCTGTTCTCGGTGCACATGACCCAGCACATGCTGCTGACGTTCGCGGTGCCACCGGCGTTCCTCCTGGCCACCCCGGAGTGGCTGGCGCGGTTGGTGCTCGGTCGGGGACGGGTGAAGCGGGTGTTCTTCACGATCGCCCGCCCGGTGCCGGCGGCCATCGCGTTCAACGCCCTGCAGCTGCTGACCCACTGGCCCGGAGTCGTCAACACCTCGGTGGAGAACGCTCTGGTCCACTACGTCGTGCACGCGGCGCTGGTGTCGACCGCATTCCTGCTGTGGATCCCGGTGTGCGGGCCGCTGCCGGAGCTGCGCATCTCCTATCCGGCGCAGATGCTCTACCTGTTCGTGACCTCGATCGTCCCCACGGTGCCGGCCGCCTGGCTCACGTTCGCCGAGGGATCGGTCTACTCGGCCTACGACATCCCGCAACGACTCGGGGACATCTCGGTGACGACCGATCAGCAGGCGGCGGGGCTGATCATGAAGCTGGTGGGTGGTGGCTTCCTGTGGCTGATCATCACGCTCCGGTTCTTCCAGTGGGCGTCGAAGTTCTCGGACACCGACAAGGCGATCGACCAGGCCGGGCCCGCCCACGACCTCACGTGGGCGGACGTCGAGCGCGAGTTCGAGGAACACCCCCCGCCGCCCGAGCCTCGCGTTCCCCGCTAGGTGCCTGCTAAGAGCCGAGCGGATAGGCAGGTCCTCTTGGCTCACGGTGGTCAGCGCTGCCGGGGACCCGAGCTGTTGAGCTGGTGATCGACCGCCAAATTCCCCGCGTAGACTGCACGAACCGCCCTATCCGCTCGGCTCCTAAGCCGGTGGGCCCCACGCATAGGTGACGCCGGTCAGGTCCTCGGAGAGCTCCCACAGGCGGCGTGCGGCCAGATCGTCCCGTGCCGCCGCCGACGAGCCCACCCGCGTCGGGTGCCCGCGGAGCTGGAAGAACCGGTCCGGGCCGAAGTATTCGCCCGGGACCACGTCGGGCATGGTGGCGGCGTAGAGCTGGGGGAGCGCGCCGGCAGAGTCGGACTGGGCGACCAGTCGGTTGCCGCTGTCGATGACCCGGCCGACCAGAGCCCGCTGCGCCGCCTCGGTGCTCGTGGGGACCAGGTGGGTTGCGGCGTGGCCGGGATGGGCGGCAACGGCGACGAGCGACGAGCCCGCCGCCGCGGCGCGCCGCGCGAGCTCGCGGGTGAACAGCAGGTTGGCCAGCTTGCTCTGCCCGTATGCCTGCCACTTGAGGTAGCGGTGGTGCTCCCAATTGGGGTCGGACCAGTTGTTGCGACCGACTCGATGCATGTTCGACGACACCGTGACCACCCGCGGGGCCGTCGCCCGCAGCATGACCGGCAACAGCTGTCCCGTCAGCGCGAAGTGGCCCAGGTGGTTGGTGGCGAATTGCAGCTCGAACCCATCGACCGTCCGGCGCAGCGGCAGGGCCATCACGCCGGCGTTGTTGACGAGCGCGTCGAGCCGGTCGACGGTGCCCGCGACCACCTGGGCGGCCTCCTGCACCGAACCGAGGTCGGCGAGGTCGAGCGGGACGAGCTCCGGCGCCGGCCCGGTCGCCATCGCCCCCACGCGCGACCGTGCCGCCTCGCCCCGGGCGGCATCGCGGCAGCCCATGAGCACGTGGGCGCCCTTGCCCGCGAGTGCCTCGGCCGTGCGCAGGCCGAGCCCGCTGTTGGCCCCCGTCACGAGCACGGTGCGGCCGCCCTGGTCGGGGATGTCGGCGGTGGTCCAGCGGCTGCTCATGGTCGACAGCGTGGCAGCGCGGGCCACTCGGCACCACCGGGCGGGGTCGTCATTCCGAGGGCTCCCAGCGGAACAGGGTCACGGCCAGCGCGACGGCGCCGGCCGCCCAGAGGATGAGGACCGGCCACACCCGTCCCGGGATCCCCACACCGTCGGTCAGCGCGCCACGGGTCGCCTCGGCCAGCGCAGTCGACGGCAGTGCCCGGGCGATCCCGCGCAGCGTCGACGGCAGCTCGTCGAGCGGGAACACCATCCCCGACAACAGCAGCAGCACCACGAAGATGGCGTTGGCGGCGGCCAGCGCCACCAGCGCCCGCAGCCGCCCGGCCAGCACCAGCGCCAAGCCGGTGAAGGCCACCACCGCCAGCACCAGCGCCGCGACCAGGGGCAGGAGATCGACATCGGGTCGCCAGCCCAGGGCCAGCGCCACCGCTGCCAACAGGGCCACCTGCACGACGATCACGACCAGCACCGCCAGCGCCTTGGCGGCGACCAGCCGTGGCCGGCCGAGCGGCGTGGTACCGAGCCGCTTGAGTACCCCGTAGGACCGGTCGAACCCGGTGGCGATCGCCAGGTTGGCGAAGGCAGTGGCCAGAACCGCCAGCGCCAGCGTGCCGGGCGCCAGGAAGTCGACGTCGTCGCCGTCGATGGGCAGCACGTCGACGACCGAGAAGAACACCAGGACCACCACCGGGATGCCGAGGGTGAGCAGCAACGACTCGGCGTTGCGGAACGTCAACGCCAGCTCGAGCCGCAGCTGGGCCCAGAGTCCCCTCACGAGCCCGGCTCCGGGTCCCCGGACGGTGCCGCGTCGCGCGCACCCGACGTCAGCCGCAGGAACACGTCCTCCAGCCGCTGGCGGCCGGCGCGGAGGTCGCCCAGCGGTAAGTCGCGCTCGGCCAGCCAGGCGGTGAGGGAGGCCACGGTCGTCGGGGTCGGTGCCGCCTTGACCTCGTACTCGCCCGGTCCCGTCTCGGACACCCCGGCCCCGTCGAGCCGTTCGGACAGCGCGTCGGTGTCGAGGCCGGGTGGCGCCGCGAACCGCACGGTCTCGCCCGCACCCGGCCCCCGCACGACCTCCTCCAGCGGGCCCTCGGCCACGAGGCGGGACCGGTCGATGATCACGACGCGGTCGGCGACCCTCTCGGCCTCGTCGAGATCGTGGGTGGTCAGCAGCACGGTGACGCCCTCCGCACGCAGGTCGGCGATCACCTGGCGGATGACCTGGCGCCCGGCGGGATCGACCCCGGTGGTGGGCTCGTCGAGGAACGCCACCTGCGGCCGGCCCACCAGCGCGAGGGCCAACGCCAGCCGCCGCTGCTCGCCCCCCGAGAGGTGCCGGTAGGTCCGGCGCTCGAGGCCCCCCAGCCCGAGCCGCTCCAGCAGTTGTCCGGGATCGAGCGACTCGGCGTAGAGCGCCGCCGCGTGCCGCAGGGCCTCGAGCGTGCGCACGCCGGGGTGCACCCCGCCCTCCTGCAGCATGACGCCGATGCGCTCGACCAGCGACCGGTGGTCGCGGCGGGGGTCGAGGCCGATGACCGACAGGCGCCCGAGGGCGGGACGCCGGATTCCCTCGAGCGCCTCGATGGTCGAGGTCTTGCCGGCGCCGTTCGGGCCGAGCACGCAGGTGACCTCGCCGGCCTCGGCCCGAAAGGCCAGGTCGTCGACGGCGACGACCTCGCGGTAGGTGACGGTCAGCCCCTCGACCTCGATGGCGGACATGGCGGCACGGACGCTACCGCCGCGGTGCCCACCGTCGGTGCGTCAGTCCCTCCGACCGGTGGCGGCCAGGCGGACGCCGAGGCCGATCATCGTGAGCCCGCCCACGCCGCCCAGTGCCTCGAGCCGTCGCGGCGAGCTCGCCAGCCAGCCGCGGGCAGTGCCGGCCACCATCCCCCACGCGCTGTCGGACACGACGGCGATGCCCACGGCGATGGCCCCGAGCGCGAGCATCTGCAGAGGCACCGGTGCCCCCGCCGGGTCGACGAACTGCGGCAGGATGGCCGTGAAGAACACGATCCCCTTGGGGTTGCTGATGCCCACCACGAAGCCTTGCAGCGCCAGGTTGCGGCGCACGGCGACACGGGAGCCCATGTCGAGGACGGACGCCAGAGCCCGCCGGTGCCGAATGGCCTGGACGCCCAGGTAGACGAGGTAGGCGGCGCCCAGGAGGCGGATCGCGCCGAGCAGCACGACCGACCGCTCGATGACGGCGCCCACCCCCAGGGCCACCGTGACCACCTGCATGTAGACGCCGGCGGCGTTGCCGATGGCCGTGACGACCGCCGCCCGCCGCCCCAGGGCCACGCCGCGGCTCACCACGAACAGCACGCTCGGTCCCGGCACCACGATCAGCACGAAGGCGGCCACGGTGAACGAGGCGAGCGCGTGCGAGTCGACCACGGAGTGGACAGTAGGTGCGAGGCGCCGCTACTCGGCAACGAGTTCCGCCGGCGCGCCATTACCCTCCCCCTTCATGCTCGACATCCGCCGGATCCGCAGCGAGCCCGATGCGGTCAAGGCCGCGCTCGATCTTCGGGGCCCCGGCACGTCCGACGCCGTCGGCGAGGTCGCGGCGCTGGACGCGGAGCAGCGCCGGATCGTCGCCCAGCGCGACGAGATCCGCGGCCGGATCAAGTCCCTGTCTAAGCAGGTCGGGCGCGTGCGGGGACTGGGGCAGGCGG
>Ga0214469_1000893_pt1 | contig 10872 bp, 14 predicted proteins | sample RVTome_10_FD_187340 | JGI IMG/M metagenome (GOLD analysis project Ga0214469, IMG submission 187340) | Soil microbial communities from uranium-contaminated site in the Upper Colorado River Basin, Wyoming, United States - RVT153D57 HiSeq ... | reverse complement strand
CACTGATCAACCAAATATTTCTGGAGGTTATGTATCAAAACCTTGATAATATCCTACCGATAGCTTTCTCAATTATTTCTTTCGCATTTTCCAAAATAGGTCTTGTCTGGTGAGCCAGCAGAAGATTGTCAAAATGTAACTTTGATACTCTTTCGATAGACACAGCTGCAGTTACAGTATCTGAGGTATAGACATTCAAAGATAAATTATACCCGTTTTATTAATTTTAAGGATAGGTAAGCGTAGATGATGAATCTATGATGCGAGTACTAAAATCTAATATGTTACTATGTCTGTCACACCGCAAACAAGTCAAACTTACACCGAAATAATTCAAAAGAGTCAATCTGGTCATATCAAAATGTATTGTAAGTTGGTCATGGGATCTGTCGGCTAGAATAACTAAATAAATAGTTTAAAAACCTGTTTGTAGGTAGGTAGCATCCCATATTAATATTGAAGTTATCCGCTGGCATGGGTACTTATATTAGGACTAAGACCAGCTACCGACACTAAATTGCTGCCACATTTCGACAATTTTGCCATTATAAATTCGAAAGAGATCAAAGCCTACAAGAGTTATTGGTTTGTCGCTTGCGGGTATTCCGAAAAGCTCTTTTTTTGCCGTTCCGATTATTGTCCAACGAACCATAACTTTATCATTTTTAGAAATTGTTTCATCGTGTCTAATTTTAAGATCTGGCATGCTATCAACTACAGCAGAAGCAATTTTCTTTGCATTTTCTGGGCCATGCGTCAGTTCTGACGGAATTAGTGGATTTCTCCAAATAAAATCAGTCGCCAGAATCTCGTCGGCAGTAGACAAATCCCTCTTTTGAAACATATCCATATGAAACCGATGTGCTAAAACCTCATTTTCCTCTCGATTCTGGAAATCTGACATTAATTTTATTTTGTATATATGGTATATAACTTATAGTTCAATCCAATCCATTCATCTACTTCACGAACGAGTGTGTGGTATTGACTTGAGCACTAAATCAAAAGCAACACAGGTAGGTTATTTCATAATGAACCAAGTTCAAATAATATCGAATCTGCTGCAATTCAATAGATCGATCACACATAATAATATAGCATGTTTGTCTGTAATTACTAGCAAAGAATAGTCGATGGTCGTAATGGTTACATGCAAGAATTGAAGAATTGTGGACACGAGTACAAATCAGAAGTGCCGCAAACACCGGATGAAAAAACTCTTCGATCTGAATCCCATGAAGATATAATGGAGAATTGTCCAAAATGTAATCAAATTTCAAGCTATAGCAGTCCAGATTATTATTGGGAATAATATCGTGCAATTTGTAGTACTCAGTTATAGATCTTAGGAACGGTATTTCTTAATAATACAGACGGAAAAACTTTCCCTATTAAGTATACTACCGAACTAAATCCCCAAAATATAAGATGCTGACGCTCATATTTTATTTCCCTCATAATATTTAACAATGAAGTATCTGTACATATTTCCTTCAAATACAGCAGCACCGTGTAATCACGGTAAACATCGTAAAATCAAGAATTTCATCAAGCACTATACTAAAATAAAACATCAACTGATTCTGAGGATAATAGAGTTATTGCTGTTTCCGTTGTTGCTGTTGTTTAAGATTTTCTTCCGCACGCTTGTTAAGTTCATCCTTGGATAGATCTTCTTTATGCGTTGCTATAAACCAGTGATTACCAACCGGATCTTTCACACCTCCGCTGCGATCTCCATAAAACTGGTCCTTTGGCTCCATCAATGATGTAGCTCCAGCGTCAAGAGCACGTTTGTAAACTGCGTCACAATCGGTTACATAAAGGTAGATTGAAGATGGCATAGCCTTCCACATTTCTTCTTGCGCATCGCCCATCATAATAACAGAGTCATCAATTCTAACTTCAGCGTGTCCTATGCTTCCATTGGGCATCGACATACGTTCTATTTCCTTCGCGTCAAACGCCTTCTTCAAAAAATCAATCAACTTTTCAGCACCCTGAACAACAAGATAAGGTGTCACCGCATGATATCCATCAGGTATAGGTTTGACGGTCATTCTGCAACCATACAAGAATAGCTCTTAAATCTGTTTCTAATGCATAACTGGTCGTGTTAAGTTAAGCCGATACAGCTAAAGCTGTGAAATCCTCTTCTATTGTACATGTTAGCTTTTCAACGGAAGAGAACATCCACAGGACTAGTCATGTATGCGCTGTACTTATACTTTCTAGGACTGAGTTTTAGAAGTACTGCAAAAGCATTGGATCCGTTTATCGAAAGGAGAAGTCATGTTGCTGTATGGAATTGGGTACAGTTATTTCATCCAAACAAATTCTATTTGAAACGGAGCAGTGTTACTGACTTTATAATAGATGAAACCATGTTACAGATTGGTTCAGACTATGCATGGTTATGGGTTGCTATAGAACCAATCCATAAGCAAGTTCTTGGAGTTTATGTCTCAAGACATAGGAATATGCTAGTTGCTGAGTCATTTCTGAGATCATTGATCAAGATTTATGGTAAGCATACTGTATATTCAGATGGTGGATCATGGTATCCTGAAGCTTGTTCTTATCTTGGTCTGAAACACCTACTTCATTCACCTTTAGAAAAAAGTATCATAGAAAGATCAATTGAATATTTCAAAGATAGAACTGAAAACTTTGATAATTACCATCCTTGTTGCAGACATAATAACAATATTGAATACGATTTGACGCATGTACATAATTGGCTTGGTCTTTTTGCGTTCATGCATAATGCGGATATTCTGCACATCTAATTTATGAAACTTGTACGACTAATGAGAGGTAAGAGAGCTTAACTTAACACGGCCTCATTAACGCCAGAGGTACAGAGAACCTTATATTGTTATTCCTTAACTGTTTGGTAGTAAAGGATAACATTGCCGCAATTAAACGTCTTTGTATTCAGAAGGTTTAGGCTAAGTCTATCTTTTATGTCTTTGAAAAATGGTTTGCCATTACTTAAGACAACAGGATTGACTATGATTCTATATTCATCAATTAAACCGAGTTGCAAGAGTGTAGATGCAATGTCGGCACCAGCAAATAGTACCAGATCTTTGCCAGGCTGCTGTTTAAGTCTCAACATTTCTTCCTTGATATTATCTTTAATCAGTCTTGAGTTTTTCCATTCAACCTTTTCCAAAGTCTTTGAAAAAACTATTTTGGGTAAGTTATTCAACTTGGGAGCTAGGTTCTCAGTTGAGGATGGCCAGTAAGCTGCCAAAAGTTGATAGGCAACACGTCCCAATAAAATTGCGTCCACAGTATTCAGAAAATTGTCCATATACTTTTCCATTTCGTCATCCCATATATGCCAGTCCAATTCTTTATTTGGTCCTTCAAAGGAGCCATCTACGGACAACATAATGCTAACAATTACTTTTCTCATTTACTTTTTCACCTCCATTGCAAGTAAATGGATAAAAGATGCTCGGTTATGGTCATAAGTGATTTACTCATAAATGGCAGTATCCAAAACATACGTTATAAGTATGCAAGGGATCAAAAGTATAGTTAATGCAATAGGAGCGTGAGTTACCGCGGCTCATCTGCCAGAATAGTAAAGACAACTCTAAACTATCAATTCTATCTGATGGGTCTAGTATTCCTGCATCGTTACAAACCGGGATCATATCCTAAAGGGTGACATTACCGCGCTCAAATAATGTCACTTTCAGTTTTTTAAGATAATAGTATCATTTGGTTAATCATTCAGTATCAGACATTTTGTAGTAGGTCGTTCATATAATGACGGAGTGTTGGGATTATGCCTAGACTATTCACGAAGTTTGCGACCACATCCTTTGAAGGCACCGGGTTAGGACTGTATATTTCAAGGAAGATAATTGAAGCACATGGCGGTAGAATCTGGGCTACAGATAACAATTCAGAACGTAATAAGAAGGAAATTGAACGATACAAAGAAAAACAGGATAGTAAGGGCGCCACGTTCTATTTTACATTACCGTATCTATGTTAGATATTTTATGTTCATGATCTTGGATTGCCCTAGTCATATATGCACACAATAGAAGGACTCAAAAATTAGATCAAGTATCTATTGTTAAGCCTAATCGCAGTCTGTTAACGAGGGCTTAGGTAGATAGGGGTAATCAGTATGATGTCAGGGCTACAAAATATCATCTGCAGCAACACTGTTCCCATCTTTCAAATAGGACCGGTCACCGGAGACCGAACGAAAATACTGAATAAGAACTCCGAAAAAAATTAGTTAGGTTATGTATCAAATAACAGACAAAGCCTTCGTAGATGCAAATAATGATCTCTTAGTAAAGGAAGCCAAATGAAAAGGGGGTACTCTTAAATTGGGGATTTAGTCATGGATAATATGGAAGAATATTTTAGGAGTATAAAAATTCTAGTGTTGATTTGCCTTAGCTTAATACTTATTTTGAGTCTCGTATCGAGTAACTACCATGGTTTGGCGAGCTCTGACAACCAAGAACCATTAAAGAACATGACATCAACAAATGACACGAATATAGTCCTGGTTCATGGGACAGGGAGTGATGGGTCTGCATGGAGCAAAGTAATTCCTATTCTAATTGATTCTGGACATAGAGTTATCGCTGCACAGCTTCCTCTTTATTCTCTTGAAGATGATATCGATACAGTAAAGCGAGCAATTGAGAGGGTTAGAGGAGGACCAACTATCCTTGTAGGACACTCATACGGTGGAGAGGTAATCACGAATGCTGGTTACAATAATCCCAACGTCACAGGCCTCGTTTATATTGTTGGAATTGCCCCTGATGAGGGTGAAACTGGTAATGATTTCTTTGAACAGCTTCCCCAAGAATATTTAAGAATGTTCAATGAAAGCATTGCGTTTGATAGCAAAGGCTTTTCGTACTTTATCCCAGAAAAATTACATGAATTGTATGCTCATGATATTGATCCTGCTGAAGCTGATATCCTGGCAGCAGTACAGAAGCCATTTAATATATCAACTGGTATGGAAAAATCTGGCCCTCCTGCATGGAAGCAGCTTCCAACATGGTATCAAGTCTCCGAAAATGATCGCTTACTTCCTCCAGATATTCAACGCAACTACGCAGAACGCATGAATGCTACCATCCTCTCACTAAACTCTAGCCATGCGTCTATTTTGTCGCATCCCGATGAGATTGCTCAATTAATACTAAATGCAACTAAGCATATAACTGGATAGATGATACATCAAGTGATAAACAACAATTCGAGAAGTAATGAAAGTAATCATCTTTGGATCAGCTACTGCCAACTCAATACCAATAGTAATACAATATAATGTCCCGAAGGAGGACATTATCACGCTCAAATAATGTCCCTTTACATTTTTTCTTACTGCTTAGAGCAATCACTAGAACTTATTGTAATATTTCAGTTGTTGATATCACGTTCTCATTATATTGGTCAGAATTATAAATTCTGGGGAGAACTTTTTTGAAAAGACCATAAAATCAAACTCCTACCGAATCAAAGCAATGGTAGATGATACCAGGACTCACGCACCATGGCTTTATGTAGGTACTATTCTCTTACTAAAAATAGGATTTAGAATGCTTGACATCAGAATCCCAATTCTTTCTATACGGGAACCATATGCCACCTTAATAATAGAAGGAAAGAAGGACATAGAGTTAAGGAGCTGGAAATCCCCAGAATGGATACGAGACTTCTATATCCACGTACCCACCATAGCAGACCTAGAAAAGTGTAAAAAATATAATATTATTCCCAGCCCCCCAAGGACAGTAATCGGAATGGCGCAAGTAATAGAGGTAAAGGAGTATACCAATTCAAAAGATTTTGTACAAGATTACCAAAGACACCATTGTAAATCTTACAAGTATAATTACGGATTCATACTCGACAAAGTGAAGAAGGTAGAACCACATATAAAATATATTCCAGGTAAACGCTTTTTCTTTTTCATTAGGTAATTTCATAATGTCTTAAAGGTAGACATTATCGTGCTCAAATAATGTCGGTTTTATTTTTTTACAAAATGCAAAGGACAACTAGAAGTCCAAGGATTTACACTATTTCCACTAGTATCCTGTTACACTTATCTTTTGAGGATCAAATTCGGTAACTAATGAGATATTTTGTGTAGGCTTAAATAGCTAGTCCTCAGATATACTTGGACGAGTAAAATGATTTATGCAAGTTATCTTTTCAGCAAAAATTTGACAACTGTCTACTAGACTTTTCTAATTACCTTGGAATAAAAAAGTTTCAATGCCTTCTCGTCCAACCCTATGAACTGAAAGATAAAATGTGTTATACCTATGTCGAGATATTCATTAATCCCCTTTAGAATTCTTTCAGGAACACCGATTGTGACACCACCGACAAGATCTTTGAGATACTGCTCCACAGTCTTGTCGTTTCTTTTGTATCGTGTAATAATCTGATTTACTTCTTCCTCAGAATCTCTAACAATACATGGTAATACGACAGAATACTGAATATCTTTGTGATGATTCATTCCTGTGTTACTTTCAAGAGACTTGCAATATTCCTTCAAGATAGACATTTTTCTTTTCATCTCACTAGGTGTTCCAAAGAAAAGGTTGTACCTGTCTGCATGTTTTGCTGCTACTTTAAGTAAATATTTTTCACCAGAGCCTCCAACCATAATAATGGGATGAGGCCTCTGAATTGGTTTTGGATTGCATATCGCATCTTTTATCTTGTAATATTTACCTTCAAAGGATGCTGATCTTTCATTACTCCACAGTGCTTTAATTATTGTTAATGCTTCATCTAACTGGCTAATCCTTATATCATGGGATGGAAAATCATACCCATAGGCTTCATATTCTCGTCGATACCATCCTGCTCCTATTCCTAATTCTGCTCTCCCATTACTAATGACATCTAAGGTAGAAATTATTTTTGCCAATAGCGATGGATTACGATATGAATTACAAGTCACTATCTGTCCTATCTTTATTCTTTTTGTGATTGTTGTTAATGAAGATAGCAAAGTAAGACATTCAAAAATGTTCTTATTTAGATCATGTCTAGAAAAAGGGATCAAATGATCATATGCATAAATCGAATCAAAGCCGATATTATCAGCTACTACTGATATGGATTTTGAGAATTCATACTGCTTAATTGGGTTATTTTCTTGTTGCAAAGGTAAGTCCCCTCTTCTCCATCCTTGTGGAATAGCTATCCCAAACTCTATTTTACTTTGTGTGTTTTGTTTCATTATTATCTATATTCTAACTGTAAACGATTTATTATAAATTAGTCTAAGAAGATCGCTGTCTATTCCTTTGATTACCTAGATCAGGTATATGCAGATCATTGTGCATTGAGTCAAGAGTGTTTATGGGAATGTGCGTGCATAAATTCAAACTTAGACTTGCCCATAGTAGACGAATTAGACTCCCCCCGACTTATAGGTATCACATTAGTTTTATGGTTTTTAAACTGTTTTATATTGTGTCTCGCAATGCCGTGTCGTAACATATGTACAAGAATAGGTTCAAGTTTCGGGTATTACAGCGCAGGAATAAAGTACTGCAGGAGGTGTGAAATGTATCTTTTTCATGATGGGTATATCTGTCCATGTTGTAGACGTCCTTTGCGAACATCACCAAATAATAGGAAGGGCAAGGAAAAATTACGTACAATGCAAGCAATACAACAAATCGATTCAAACATCATTAAAACAACTGGAGGGACACTAAAAGCAGGCATTAAGAACAATCATGAAGTTTGATCATTAGCCCGACTCTCTTTTTCTGAATTTGGTACTTCATCGGGTTCTTCTCCAGTTTTAATCTGATTGAAAGTTATTCCTCCGATTAGCGCTTCCCCACTTTCGTATGCATTTATTACTTCATCCTTTCCAATAATACCTTCGTTAAATCTCATTATCGCAGTATTGAGAAAACGCCATGCATTTCGAGTGTTATTTGATTTCGCTCCTAAGTTAAATGCCGTAAGAAAAGCTATACTGATCGCAGCTATGAATGCAAAAACCCTTGATAATGGATCTCCTCCAAAGCCTGTTGCAGCTAACAAGGAGAAAAAGGTTGCAAATATTCCTAAGAATATGTGGAATGCCCATAAACCTCTAGTATTGTTACCCCATAACTTAAGATATACTAATATGTCAGGCATCTCTTTTTTGATGCGGGTATCATTATAGACATTTGTGTTAGGTATTGGTTGAAGAGATAGAAGATCTCTAATATTCATATTATTCTTATATACAGGATACTAATAAAACTACTTATATTCTCATATTATCAAGCCTAAAACATTATTGTTTAACTTCTGTAGGCTAGAGAGAAATGGGGGATATTCGTTTGACAGTATATCCACAAATTTTATTGGTGGATTTCGAACTAGCAATGAAACAATCTACTCTCTTAGATAGTAACCTTAGTATGAATCATTTCAAAAGATACTACGATATTAGCGCATCACCTTTGAAAGATGCCTTTAGAAAAGGTGGTCTTAACGGTTTTGTAATAACAATCAATCGTAGATAGTCTTGAAACCAGGTTTAAAATTGCTAATATAAACAGTCTATCATTAGATTGTGAAATTTATTATAATCGTTCATATCCAATTAGGTACTTATACCAAAAGAGCCCATAGGATCATACCCGATAAAGAGCCGGTCCTTATGAAAGTTCCACCTAAAGGCATACTGATTTAGTTTTTGGAATTAAGGTTTCCTTGGATCAGATCCCACTCGGGTCTAGGTAGCGAGTACATTCCTGTTTGTACGATACAGATTCAGAAAAGGGATAAGAGAGCATGGTTTGAACGTGTTTTCAAGATCGATACCGGTTCTGATATAACGTTTATGGACAAAGAAGATTGCGCTAATCTTGGATATACTCTTGACAATTGCGAAATACTCCATTATACTGACACTAACAACGAAACACATAGAGTAAGTCAAGTGGTAGGTAGCATAAGTATACTTATATGGTAATCCTTAAGAATCATAGATTCGAAACTAGTAGGCATGACTTCTGTCAAATCAATTCCGGAAGGGTATCATACAGTTACACCCTATCTTCTGGTTTAAGGTGCAGATAAGCTAATCGACTTTGCCAAAAAGGCGTTTAATGCAACTGAAACTGGACGCTACTCTATGCCTGATGGTAGTGTAGGCCATGCCGAATTTAGGCTAGGCGATTCTGTAATCATGTTATCCGAGGCAATGGGTGAAGCAAACAAGCCTACATCGGCTGGAATCCATTTGTATGTAGAGGACTGCGACGCTACTTATCAACGTGCTCTTGATGCGGGGGCTACGTCTACCATGCAGCCAGCAGATCAGTTTTATGGCGATCGAAGCGCAGGTGTAAAGGACCCATTTGGAAACCATTGGTGGATTGCAACGCATAAAGAAGATCTATCTAAAGAAGAAATTGCTAAGCGAATGGAAGGCCATATGAAAAAACAAGCATAGGAAGTAAATCATCTCTGGATTTTAAGAAATGCTAGAAACCGAATATACGTATGTGAATATTCAAATGGAGCTCCCACCTTTCCAACATTCATCTTCTTACTTGCGATTTCAGGAAACCTAAATCCCTTAGTATACGTCCACGTTCAATTAACGATTCGTTCTAATCATGCCATGATTTGTTTTAGGGGATTATATTACAACCGAATAAGTGTACTTAATTGTTGTACCTGCTAGGTTAATTACATCCACCATACATACAAGGGCTAAGCAGCAAAGTGTAACCCATGTAGGTAATCAAAAATGTAACCTATCTGTGTCATTGCAACAATTAGTCTATGTAATCGGCTTTAGGTGACTTTTGTTCATGTCGTCAAGGTGAACTGATCTGAAATGCAATTACTGAGCCTTCGGCGTCCTCACCTTGAGACTGGTCATCGTCGGTCAATAATTCTCCAGTTGGTACGAAAAGCATATCGTTTCCTATTGATGGGCCTACAGGCCCTATCGGAGCATTAATATCGATCTCTCGTAATATCTCACCAGTATTTTTATCTAAAGCCAAAATGATACCAGATCTTGAGTCCTCACTGAAAGGAAGGTATCCCGTGATGAGCAAGTCGTTAGTTACTATTGGAGAGACTCTTGGAGGAAATCCTATATCTAGTTTCCACTTTGTACTGCCTGTAATAAGGTCTAGTGCATAGATGGTACCGTTCTTGAGTCCTTGTTCTATAGTATCAGGAGGTGCTTCTCTGTCGCCTCCTAAGCCATCAGTAAAGAAATTTAATCCCCTGTTCGTTGCGGTAACGTATAGAGTATCAGCATCTACTGCGTGATAATTATATACCCCATAAGCCCAAATCATGCCGCTCCCATTTGGCATGGGTATACTATTAATATTTATTGGGTTTCCAAGTGTTCTCCACCATATCTCTTCTCCTGTATTGCCATCCATAGCTATAACATTTCCCATTTTGTCGTGACCTACAACTACCTTCTTTTGAGTACCGTCTGGAAATAGTACTCTACTCACGCTGCTACCCCACGAAGTGTCCCAGTCATGAGTATCTGGAACATCAAGATTATCCAAAACTGTGCCGTGTGCAATAAAGGGAGTTGCCCATATCAGCTCTCCATTAGTAATATTCACTGCGACCATATGATTCGAATAAAGATTTGGAGTTTGTCTTGTAGAAGCATTGAAGTTTGGTGCTGCACTTCCTAGTGGAATGTAAAGAAGAGCTGTTTCAGGGTCGAGTGATCCTCCGGACCAGGCTGTGGCCCCTCCATTTGAATTATTGTCTTCTTCTACCCATTCACCAGTCGTTGTTTCAAGATCCCAAAGTATAGACCCATCAGTACGATTTAGTGCGGTGACAGTT
>Ga0214469_1000892_pt1 | contig 10885 bp, 9 predicted proteins | sample RVTome_10_FD_187340 | JGI IMG/M metagenome (GOLD analysis project Ga0214469, IMG submission 187340) | Soil microbial communities from uranium-contaminated site in the Upper Colorado River Basin, Wyoming, United States - RVT153D57 HiSeq ... | reverse complement strand
CGACCCGCTCGAGCCGGGCACGGCGGCCCGGCCCGACTGCTGGTCCCGCACCTGTACTTCTGGAAGAGCGCCAAGTGCGTGCGCGGACTGGAGCTGCTGGACGAGGACCGCCCGGGGTTCTGGAAGGCCGCCGGCTACCACAACTACGGCGACCCATGGACGGAGCAGCGCTATGAGGGTGACTGAACACCCATCAGGCCGACCGCGGGCCAAGGAGACACCATGACGCACGACCAGATCGTCGCCGCGCTCCGGCGCGGCTACCAGCTCGACGACGCGCGAGAATCACGACGAGGCTGCTACCCGATCCGCAAACCCGCGCCGCGCGAGACAGCTAGGCCAATGGCGGTCGATCCGCCTGCCCTCAGGCAACTGCCGCGCGAACCGGGGCTTCCCGAGGAGTGAGTTCACGCGGTGATCAGCTGTGAGCCGGAGCTTGACAGCACGTTCGTCAGTTCGCGGCGCGAGTGGATCCCGAGCTTCATGAACGCGTTGCGCAGATGCCACTCCACGGTGCGCGGGCTGAGGAAGAGCCGGCCACCGATGTCCGTATTCGATAGGCCCTCGCGGGCCAGACGCGCGATCAGGCCCTCCTGGGCGGTGAGAACGTCGCGCGTCGCGGCGGTCCGCGCACGCACCTTCTCGCCGGTCGCAAGCAGCTCACTCCTGGCTCGGTCGGAGAATGCGTCCATCCCGATCGACACGAACTGGCCGTGGGCGGCACGAAGTTGGACACGTGCGTCGACCCGGCGGTTCTCGCGGCGCAGCCACTCCCCGTAGAGGAGATGGGCCCGGGCGAGCTCGGGACGCCGGCGGACCGTTGCCAATCTCTCGACCGCCTCGCGATACAGGCGCTCGGCGCCCTCACCCTTGCTCAAGAGTGCCCGGCAGCGCGCTTGCATTCCACGGCCCCAGTCGGTGTCGGAGGGAGCGGTGGCCGTCGTCACCTGCGCGAGCGCACCGGCCGCGATGTCGGGTTCCCCGGTGCGGACCGCCGCTTCGATCAGCTCAGTCGATGCCCAGGAGGAGAACTGGAGCTGCGGCGTCTCCGCGGCTGCTCGTTGGGCCGAGGCGAGCGCCCGGTCGTAGTGCCCCAGTCCGTTGAACAGAATTGCGCTCACCCACTCGGCCCACTGAACGCTGAGCCCCTGACCGCCTGTCTCGGCATCCCGGATTGTGGACTCGATCAACGGCAAGGCGTCCTCTTGACCTTGCAACGCGGACAGCAATAGCTGGGCATAGGGTGCGATGTCGGTTCCAGTCGCCTTCTGGATCGCTGCGGCCTCGGCGATCGCGACGGAAGCAGCGCCAAAGTCCCCGAACCACGCGCAGAGGATTCCCCAGTCGGCCAGGTCGATCGGGAGCCTGGCCAGCGCGCCCGCGTCGCGAGCCTCCTTGAGATTGCGCGCGCTGATGGCATGCCAGCTCTCCTCATCCCAGAGGAGGTTGGGCAGGTTCGTCGTCAGCCAGCCCCAGCGGAAATTCTCCTGGGCCGGTGACGCTTCGTCCGCGAACGTGGCCGTTGCCCGTCTGAGCAGTGGCGCGGCCGCCGCATGTCCTTCCGTGAAGAGGGTGGTCAGGCCATCGAGCAGCAGATCGGACGGACGGAGCGGGCGGGTCGGCCGTGGAGCCGATGTGGCGGCACGGGAAACCTCCACCAAGCTGCCAGCGGCGGCGAAGCGACCGGCGAACATCGCAGCTCCCCACGCGTCGAGGTAGGTCTCGCGCGCAAGCTCGGGGTCGAGCCGCTCGAGGCGCTGGGCAGCGTTCAAGAGCAGCGGCGGCGCTGCGCTTCCCATGCTCGAGGCAAACGCGATCTGGCCGCGCAGCAGCTCCACCTGCGCCTGCTGCAACTCGTCCGGCGTCGACTCCTGGACCAACGCCAGAAGCTCGAGCGCGCCCTCATAGATGCCGGCGTGCAAGCTCGCTTGGGCGGCGGCAAGCGCACGCCGCACCCGCTGCTTCGGATCGCTCGACAGGACGACAGCGCGATGCAGGAACGCCGCTGCCGCAGCGAGGCCGCCGCGTGCCTGCGCGCGGCCGGCGGACTGCTCGAGCGCCGCGGCGACCGGCTCGCTCGGCCCCGCTGCGGCCGTGGCGAGATGCCACGCGCGACGGTCGGGGTCGACGCTGGGGTCGGTCGCCTCTGCCAGGGCCAGATGGACCTCCCGTCGTTGCTCTCTGGTCGCTGCTCGGTAGACGGCCGAGCGCACCAGCGGATGACGGAAGGTCACGCGCTCTTCGAGGGTGAGCAACCCGTCTGTCTCCGCGTCCACGGCCGAGGCCGCGATCCCGAGTTGTCGGGAGGCAGCCAGCAGCAGCAGCGGATCGCCGACCGGCTCAGCCGCCGCGATCAGCAGCACACGTCGCGCGACGTCGGAGAGCGTCTCAACCCGACGGACGAAGCTCTCCTCGATCCGTCCGGCGAGCCCCTGCGCCTCGACGAGGCCGAAGCCGCCCGCCAGCTGCCGTGCCGTCAAGCCTCGCGGGAGCTCCAGCAACGCCAGCGGATTACCGTGGGTCTCGGCGATGATCCGGTCCCGGACCCGCTCATCGAGCTTGAACCGCACCGCCGAGCTCAGCAGCGCGCGGGCATCTGCATTCCGCACGCCGTTCACCTCCAGCTCGGACACGTGCAGAAGCTCCTCGCAGGGCTCGCGCGCGGCGAACACGATCGCGACCGGCTCCGCCAGCAGGCGACGCGCAACGAACGCAAAGGTCAGCGCCGACGCGTGATCCAGCCACTGCGCGTCATCGATCACACACAGCAGCGGACGCTTCTCGGCCACGTCCGAGAACAGACTCAACGCCGCCAACCCGACGCGGAACCGATCCGGCACCTCGCCGGTGGCCAAGCCGAACACGATCTCCATGGCCTGCCGCTGCGGCGCCGGGAGCCTCTCGAGCCCGTCGAGCAAGGGCCCGCACAGCTGATGCAGACTGGCGAAGGCCAGCTCCATGTCCGACTGGACCCCCACCGCCCGGACGACGGTTGCATCCGGCGCCGACGCGACCAGGTATTCCAACAGCGCCGTCTTCCCGATCCCGGCCTCGCCCCGGAGCACCAACGACCGGCTCTCACCGCGCCGGATCGCCGCGACCAGGTCATCCAGCAGCGCGCATTCGCTCGCCCGACCTCGCAGGCGCCCACCCGGATAAGTGGTGCGAGCGGCGGCGGTGATGGTCGCCACGGTCCGGCTACTGAGCGTCGCCTTCTCGGGTGCGCTCACGCGCAGCCTCTCTAGTCGGGACGTACTGCTCGGAGACTCCGACACTACGCCCTCGTCAAGACCGCGTGGAGTTCTTTGGAGTCGACGTAGAACTGGGGTGGGTATCTGACCAGGGTCGGTCCCCGTGCGACTACGGGCGCGACCGATGGCTACCGGTGCGACGGTGTCCGGCATGCTCACCACCTCACAACTCACCCCGGCGCAACGCCGCATCCGCGAGTCCATTCGCACGCGGCCCCCCGACCTCCAGCTCCGCGCGCAGCACCATCACTTCGAGCTCCCGCGCGTCCACGAGTCGATCCTCAGGGTTCCCGGTCGAACCCTGGAGCCTGGTTGATCCGCGTCCTCGAGGAGGATGACGATGCGCGCCGGCGATGGGTCGGCGAGCGTGGGTCTCCAGGTCGCGTGTCGGTGTTCGCCATCACCATCCCCCGTAGTCGTCGCGTCGAACCCGCGTAGGTCACTGATGGTGCCCCCGGTCTGCGACCGCGAACTCGCAGCGGCCGCGCCGGTTGACTCGGACGACGACGCTCGGGCCCGGCACTCTTCTTGGGTTGACTTGTCCGGATGAGTGAGCGACCGACCTTCACGGTCGAGTACATCGAGCCGGTGGACGCGGAGCCGCTTCCCGACGAGTTCTCGGCGCCACGGCTACGGCGCTCCTTGGTCCTGTTGACGGCCGTCGTGATCGCGGTCACGGCGGCGATCGTGCTCCTGCCTGGCCTGGGCTCGTTGCGGAACAGCTTCATGGGTGCCCAGCCCGAATGGCTCGTGCTGGCCGCGGTGCTCCAGCTCGGGTCCTGCGCGGGCTATGTTCTCGTGTTCCGGGGCGTGTTCTGCCGGCGCATGAGCTGGCGTACCAGCACGGAGATCGGGCTGTCCGAGCTGGCGGCGAACTCGGTGTTCTCGATCGGTGGTGCGGGCGGGCTCGCCCTTGGTGCGTGGATCCTGCGGCGCGGCGGACTCCCTGGCTCGTTCATCGCGCGGCGCACGGTGGCGTTCTTCCTGTTGACGAGTCTCGCGAACGTAGGCTTCCTCGCGCTCGGCGGGTTGGCGCTGGCCACCGGTGTCCTGAGCGGGTCGCCCGGGCTGGTGTTCGGGCTCGTTCCCGCGGTCGTCGCGGTGGCGGCGGTCGCGCTCGCCCTGGCGGCGCGGCAGCTGGCCGGCGTGCTGGCGCGGCGCTCGATGCGCGCTCGGCTCGCCGCGGCCGCGCGCGTGGCCGCCGACGGGGTGGACGAGGCGCTGCGACTGTTGCGGGCGGCCGATCCGGCGATCGCGCTCGGCGCCGCCGGCTATCTGCTCTTCGACGTGGCGATGCTGGGCGTCTGCTTCGCCGCGTTCGGCAACGACGTCCCACCGGCCGCCGTGCTGCTCGTCGCCTACATCGTCGGCCAGCTCGGGAGCCTGATCCCGATCCCGGGCGGGATCGGCGGCGTCGACGCCGGCCTGATCGGCACGCTCGTGCTCTACGGCGTCGACGCGACCGACGCAGCCGTGGCGGTGATTGCCTACCGCGGGCTGCTGCTTGCCATCCCCGCGGTGCTCGGCCTGCCAGCCCTCGCGGTCCTGCGTCGCCGACTTCGCGCTGAGACGCACGACATCGCGGCCTGCGCGCCCGGCGAGTCGGTCGAGGTGCTGGGCCGCGGCCGCGTGCGGCGCGCGGGAGTACAACCGCGGCCGGTGGGCTCAACGAGCGAGCGCGCGTCCGACCAGCCATGACACTCGGACGCTGGCGATCGAATCGACCCCGCGAGTCCCGGCCCTTCGCGGCGCTATGCAAGTCAGGAGACGCGCGACCGAACTCCATCCGTACGCGCGCGCGGCCGAGATGGTCACCACGTCCAGCGACTGCGCGCAGCGCAGCGAAAACCCAGGGAGTGAACCCAGGGCTTCGACGGGTGCGACGGGCACACGAGACGGCGAGACTGCGATCACGCAAAACGCGTGACGCCGAGCGTGGCGAAAACCTGTCCACGGAGACGAAATGAAAGCCAAGACCCAGTCCCAGGCTCCCGATCACGAATCGGCCACGCGTCGGTTTCCTCTCGCCCTGTTCATCGTCGCCGAACTGCTCTGCACCGGAGCGCTCGTCGCCGCGGCGATTCTCTGGATGTAGGACCCAGCCAGGTCGCTCCCGTCGCGAGGCGGGGATGGGTGGCTCGTGGCTCGTGGCTCAGGGCGGAGGCGGCATCGTCGGTAAGCCGCCCTCCGTCCGCCGACGGCGAGATCATCCGCGGAGGACATCACCGCCTCCCGGCGCATGCGGAATAGATGCGGAATAACCGGCGCGTCGAATACGGCTGAACAAACATCAGCAAAGCACGGCACAGAGCCAACTCGGAGTGAAGGCGGCCTAGAGCCTCGTAATGAAGGGCCGACTGGTTCGGGTCCGGTCGGCGGATCTCGCTTTATGAGGCGGAATCCGGCTCGACGTGGCGGCCGCGTCCTCGTCCTCGGGTGTCGCAGTAGAGGAGATATGCGCGCCTCACGCGCCCACCTGACTACCCCTCGGCCGTCATGCGCTCGTGGCGCGCGCGCCCACGTCGCTCGCGACGCTCTTCACGCTCGAGTCCTGACGGCTCCTCTCCTGACTTTCTGGCGAGTTTTTGGCGAGTTGGGGCGCGAGATTTGGCTTTCTAGAGCGGCTACGGAACCGAAGGTCACAGGTTCGAATCCTGTCGGGCGCGCTACACGAACCCCAGTGCTATAGGGGATTTCCGGCTGGTGGCGAACGCCGCTGGGTGGCAACACCGGGGGCAACGGGGCAACAGTGAGCAAGTTGCCCCTCGAGCGGACCGATGCGCCGGGCATCTACCGGCGTGGTTTGACGTACGTGGTGGTTTACCGCGTCGCGGGTCGTCAGCGCAAGCAGTACGCCCGCACTCTGGCCGAGGCTCGGGCGATCAAGTTGGAGCGCGATGGCGAGGCGCGGGCGTTGCGCCGCGGCGCGACGCTGCACGGGTTCAGCCTTGCGTGGCTTGATCGCTACGCCGGCAGCGGGCGAGACAGCGTGCGCGCGAACACGCGCCGCGAGTACCGTCGCCTGCTGGTCAACTTCGCGCTGGCCTACCTGGATCGCGAGGTCCGGGTGCGCGATCTCGATCGCGCCGCTGTGCAGCAGTTCGTGAATTGGCTGACGACGCGACCGGGCCGGTCCGGGCGGCTGTGCGACCGCTCGATCGCCAACGCGCTGCGCCGCTGCGGCTGGCGCTTGACGCGGCGGTCGCCTAAGGGCTGCTTACTGCCAACCCGTCTGAGCAGGTCGTGCTGCCGCGGCGGCGGGCTGGTCGCGCATGGTCCACGCGCGAGCGACGCTTTCTGACGCGGGCCGAGCTCGTGCGCCTGCTCGACGAGGTCCCAGTGAAGTGGCGGCCGTTGTTCGAGCTGCTGGCCGCGACCGGGCTGCGGATCTCCGAGGCGATCGGGCTGCGCTGGAGCGACTCGTGCATGACGGTCCGGCACCGCGTCTGCACGTTCGGCGCGCGCGGCAGATCAACCGCTGCCGCCGAGTATTCGCGAGCTGCGCGTCGGTGCTCCGATCGTCGGCCGCACTGGAGCAAACGAGACTCCGGGTGCTTCCGAGTGCAGGCGAGAGCGCTACCGACGCCAGGGACGACGACGCGTGTGGTCGCGGCACTCGTTTGTCAGCGGCGGGATGCGACGCCTGCCTTGCCGACGGCAGGGCGAGCGCCGGTCGTGTCCGAGATTGTCCTTCTCGGAACACCCGAACAGCGTCCCGCAAGTGCTCCCTGAGCGGGACGCTTCACCGCTGCTCGCGACCCAGCGGTCGGTAGGGCGGTCCGGCTGCGTCGAGTGGGCTTGACGGACGGCGCGTCAAGGCGCTGTCGATGCTCTCTCGGCGTCGGTGGTGGCGGCCAGGCTGCCGAGGAGAGTGAGCGCGTCGGCGGTCCGGGTGCCGGGATCGGCGGTGTAGGTGAAGATGGTCAGGTCGGTGTCGAAGACGACTTGGAGGCGCTCGTAGTTGAGCTCGAGGTCGCCGACCTGCGCGTGGTGGAAGTGCTTGACGCCGCTGATGTGGAAGCGGACGTCGTGGCGGGCCCAAAGCTGGCGGAACTCGTCGCTGCGGGTCGAGAGCTCGCCGACGAGGTCGCTGAGGTCGCGGTCGTACGGGTTGTGGCCGGCGGCCGAGCGCAGGCTGGCGACGACGTCACGGGCGATGCGGTCCCAGTCGAGGTAGAAGTCCCGGGCGCGGGGGTCGAGGAAGACGAAGCGCGCGGCGTTCGGGCGGTCGTGGCCGTCGAACATCTCCATGTACAGCGCCCGGCCCAGCGTGTTGGCGCCGAGGATGTCGAGCCGGTGGTTGCCGATGTGCGCGGCGGCGCCGGTAATCGCATCCAGGAGTTGCTGCACGGAGGGGCGGATGCGCTGTTTGGCCGGTCGGCGGCGCGGCGGCGGCCCGATGGGCCGGCTGGCGCGTGCGAGGTCGAAGAGGTGCGCGCGCTCAGCGTCGTCGAGCTGCAGCGCGCGCGCCAGCGCGTCCAGCACGCTGTCGGAGGCTCCGGCGAGGTCGCCGCGCTCCAGGCGCGTGTAATAGGGGGCGCTCACGCCGGCGAGGACGGCGACTTCTTCGCGGCGCAGTCCAGGGACCCGGCGGGTGCCGTAGGTGGGCAGGCCGACGTCGGCGGCCTTGAGCTTGGCTCGGCGGGAGGTGAGGAACTCGCGGATCTCGCTGCGCGCATCCATCGCCCCACCAGCGTAGACCCGCTCCTGCCAGCGTGGGGGACCCTGCCAGGGTCACCTTCACAGGGTCTCTCAGACCGCGCGGATCGGTGCTTGGCTGGAGGCCATGCGAGCCACCGTCATGTACGCCGCCGGCGACGTCCGCGTCCAGGACGTGCCCGACGCGGCGATCGTCGAACCCACCGATGCGATCGTCCGCGTCACCCGGGCATGCATCTGCGGCAGCGACCTGTGGCCGTACGCCTCGATGGAGCGCTCGGACACCGGGCAGTCGATGGGCCACGAGGCCATCGCCGTTGTCGAAGACGTCGGATCGCAGGTCGCGACCGTCAAGAAGGGCGACGTCGTCGTGATGCCGTTCGCCCACTCCGACGGCACCTGCGCGTTCTGCCGGGAGGGCCTGCCGACCGCCTGCGTGCACGTTGGATTCTTCGGCAACAACGGCCTCAACGGCGCCCAGGCGGAAGCACTGCGCATCCCGTACGCCGACGGCACCCTGTACCCGCTGCCGGTCGGCGAGGACGACGCGCTGATGCCGTCGCTGCTGACGCTTTCGGACGTGATGGGCACCGGCCACCACGCAGCGGTCGTCTCGAAGGTCGCAGCCGGCAAGCGCGCCGCGGTCGTCGGTGACGGCGCCGTCGGCCTGTGCGCCGTCATCGCCGCGAAGCGGCTCGGGGCCGAGCAGATCGTCATCATGGGCCGCCACCCGGACCGGCTCGCGCTGGCCCGCGAGTTCGGCGCGACCGACGTCGTCTCCGAGAGGGGCGAGGCGGCGATCGAGCACGTCCACGAGCTCACCGGAGGCGAGGGCGTGCATTCGGTGCTGGAATGCGTCGGCCACGGCGCGTCGATGGAGACCGCGATCGGCATCGCGCGCCCCGGCGGCGCCGTCGGCCGCGTCGGCGTCCCACAGCACACGGAGATCCCGGGCTCGCTGCCCGCGTTCTTCGGCAACATCACCGTGGGCGGCGGCCCCGCCCCGGTCCGGGCGTACCTAGACGAGCTGCTGCCCGACGTGCTGGAGGGCCGCATCGACCCCGGCCGCGTGTTCGACCGCACCGTCGGTCTGGACGGCGTGCCCGCCGGCTACCGCGCGATGGCCGACCGCGAGTCGATAAAGGTCATGGTGACCGCGTGAGCGGATCCGCGACCAGCACTCCGGCGCGCCGAGATGACCCGGGAGGGAGACGTCATTGAACCCGACCCACGACTTCGGCGGCCAGGTGGCTGTCGTCACCGGCGCCGGCTCCGGTATGGGGCGTGACACCGCCCAGGCCTTCGCCTCAGCGGGCGCCGCCGTCGTGCTCGCCGACATCAACCAGGACGCGGTCCGCGCAGCCACCGACGAGCTGACCGCCGCCGGCCATCAGGCGCTCGGCGTCACCTGCGACGTGTCCGACGAGGCTCAGGTCGCCACCCTGGTCGAGCGCACGGTCGACACATTCGGCCGGCTCGACATGGCCTTCAACAACGCCGGCATCATGATCTCGCCGTCTGATGCGGCCGACGAGCCGGCGCGGAGCTTCGACCGAGTCACCGCGATCAACCTGCGCGGCGTCTGGTCCTCCATGAAGCACGAGCTGCGCCAGATGCGCGCGCAAGGCAGCGGCGCGATCGTGAACTGCTCGTCGCTCGGCGGGCTCGTCGGACTGCCCGGCCGCGCCTCGTATCACGCGACCAAGCATGGCGTGATCGGCCTCACCAAGAGCGCCGCGCTCGAGTACGCGCCGCGCGGCGTCCGCATCAATGCCGTCTGCCCCGGGACCATCGAGACGCCGATGGTCACCGACATGATCGCCAAAGGCGAGCTCCACGTTCCGGAAGCCGAGGCGAATCAGCCGATCGGCCGGCTCGGACGCGGAGATGAGATCGCCGCCGCCGTCCTGTGGCTGTGCAGCCCCGGGGCGAGCTTCGTGCTCGGCGTGGCACTGCCCGTGGACGGCGGCTACACGGCCCGCTGAACCATGACCGGGAAATCATGACGACAACGAACCCCTTCAGCTCTCGGCGGTCGCGCCCCGCACGCCGTCGCCACGTTCTCGTGCCCGTGCTTCTCGCCGCCATCTCACTTTCGGCTTGTGGCGGGGCAGACGACGACCGCGACCAGGCCGCCGGCGCTCCCGATGCGAGCACGCCGGCCCCGTTTCCAAGTCCGAGCCCGCCCTCCGGTGAGCAGGACGCCGGCGCCGCGGACGGCACGCGGATCCGGATCACCTTCGGCGAGACCGAGCTCACTGCGCTGCTGCACGACAACGCCACCGCACGCGATCTCGCCGCCCAGCTGCCGCTGACGCTCACCTTCCGCGACCACAACAACGTCGAGAAGACCGCGCCGCTTCCCCGCGAGCTGTCGCTCGACGGTGCGCCCGAAGGGCACGATCCCGCCGCCGGAGACATCGGCTACTGGGCGCCCGACGGCGACCTCGTCTTCTATTACGACAGCGACGCGCCGTTCTTCAACGGCATCGTCCACATGGGCGAGATCGATGGCGACCTGGACGCGCTCGAGCGCCAAAGTGACGACTTCAGCCTCACGATCGAACGGGCGGAATGACGTATCTAGCGCGTCGGCTGGCGCTCGTGCCGATCACGGGTGGCGCCGACCTCGTGCGGGTCGCGGAGGTCCGACCGCACCGTCGGCCTCGACGGCTCCCCGACAGCTACCGGGCGATGACTGACCGTCAGTCCATCAAGGTCCCGGTCACGCGTCGAGCCCTCCGTTCGTAGGGGGCGCGTCCGTCGGGATTCGCCCCCACCCGCGCAGCCTTGGCGATTCGAGCCCGAGTGAAATCGGCGATGCCGGGCCGCTCTCGCGACCCGGCATCGTGACGACCCCGCGCCCGCGGGGAGAAGGGGCGGGTGGGGGCCTACCAGCGGCGCCTGGGGATCTCCAGGTTGGCCAGGTACTTGCGGCTCGTCCACGAGGTGTTCGCGGAGCCGGCCGGGTTGCG
>Ga0214469_1000891_pt1 | contig 10885 bp, 11 predicted proteins | sample RVTome_10_FD_187340 | JGI IMG/M metagenome (GOLD analysis project Ga0214469, IMG submission 187340) | Soil microbial communities from uranium-contaminated site in the Upper Colorado River Basin, Wyoming, United States - RVT153D57 HiSeq ... | reverse complement strand
GCCTTGATTCCAAGAGTCGCCTGTTCAAGCCGTTCTTGGTCTTGGTGTCGTGCGGCCTCGACCGTCGACCCCCTTCTTACGTAGGAGGTGCTTTATCGTTTCGGTCCGGACAACAAAAATCCCCGCTTTGCGGGGATTCTGTGAGATTCCAGAGCCCTCTGACGGACTCGAACCGTCGACCCCCTCCTTACCATGGAAGTTTCGGAGCGTCACGCGCGTACACGCGCGGTCATTCGCGATCACGTTTGTCCTGCAAATCAGGCGTTAGCGCTATGCCAGCAGTGCCCGCCCGTGACCGCACGTGCACAAGCTGACGTACCCTTCGTACCCGCGGCCCGTTGTCTGTTATCAAAACCCACAACGGCGGTCCGGGCGTCGGTGTGGTGATCCTGGCTTTACGCCGGAGGCACCGCCTGGTGGGGCCGGGAGCGCGTCGCCGGGGGCGGGATCTCGGGTTCCATGACGCGCAGGAGTTCACCGACCTGGCGTCCATGGTTCAGGGGGTGTCGTAGCGGAAGCTCGCCGTGGACGGTGTAGTGGTTGCGTCGCCCTACCCTCGTCTTTGTCAGGTAGCCGGACGCCTCGAGCTGGCTGAGGATTTGTACTGTGGCGCGCTCGGTGATTCCGATCAGGTCGGCGATGTCGCGGATCCGCAGTTCCGGGTCGCGGGCGAGGCACGCGAGAACGTGGAGGTGGTTGGTCAGGAACGTCCACTTCGATTGATCGCGAGCCGCGTCAGCAGCCATGTTCCGAGACTCTTTCGTCATGATTCTTGCATGTGATTTCATGTATTGTATCGCCAGAATGTCCATTCTAGTGAAGAGGCACTGGCCACGAGCGGAAGTGCATGAGGAGTCTCATCCAGTCAACGTCAAGACGTACGGAGGAGGATCGAGAGATGCCACCACTACGTAGAGTCGCCCGACGCACCGCACGGCGCACCGCCAGACGCCAAGACGCCGCAGCCCCGCCGCAGGCAGCCCCGGAGGCGCCCGCAGCGGCCGCACCGGCTGCTCCCGCTGCGCCGGAGGAACCCGCCTACATGGCCGAGCTCGAACAGCTGAACCAGCTCAAGGAGCAGGGAATCCTCAGCGAAGAAGAGTACGCCGCAAAAAAGCAGCAGATTCTTGGCCTTTAGGCCAGCCATGAACGGAGCGGACCGTCACGTGCGCTCCGCTCAACGTTGCCGTCTCCCCCTAACTGCTCGGCGAGCACGGGTCTGACGACCACAGAAACGGAGGTCTTACATGGCAACACCGACTCAGCTCACTCAAGCGAGCGAAGAGGAACGGGCATCTCTCGATCAACTCGGCCCAGTTGACTACCTCGTCGTCGAGTTTCCGGCGGGAGCGAGCAACTTCACAGGCGAGATGGCCAAGGAGCTGCTCGCGTTGGTCGACTCCGGGACGATCCGCGTGATCGACATCCTGATCCTCACCAAGAACGAGGATGGTTCCGTCGAGGCGATGGAGCTCTCCGAGATCGAAGACCTCGGTCCGCTGCAAGCAGTCGAGGCCGAGCTGGCTGAGCTGTTGGCCGCCGACGATGTCGAGCACCTCGCCGCCGCCATGGAGCCGGGAAGTACGGCCGGAGTGCTCATCTGGGAGAACCTTTGGGCCGCGCCATTCGCTTCAGCGGCGCGCCGTTCGGGTGGCCAGCTGATCGCCAACGGACGGATTCCTATTCAGGCGATCATCGCCTCCATCGAGGCCGATGAAGCATCTGCGACCGAAGGAGATTGAGATGCCTCTCAGAGCAGCACGTGTTGGAAGAGTTGGCGTCATCGGCCACCCGGTGGCAAAGACCGCGGTAGTGGCCAAGGCAGTTTCACCTGGCCCTTCGCCGGTTGCGAAGACCGCGGTGGTGGCGGCCGCCGTCACACCTGGAAGGGTCGGGCGCCGGCGAATCTAGCTTCAAGCCTCACTTTTTCGGCCGGATCAGCGCTGACCGAACAGGCAGGCGAGCCCGACGTGGTGGGGCACCTGTGGACGGCCAGCGGCGGCCAGATTCGACAGTCGTCCAGGTCTCGCAAATCGCGGCACGGAAAGGTGGTAGGAGTTGAGTCCCTCCCAGATCCAGAGAGATGTGCTTCCGATCCCTGACCAGCGGTACGGCGGGGCGTTGCCCTTGGACGCGAAGGACCCGGAGGCGAAGTTTCCACCGATCGAGCCGCTGCAGCCTCCGGCGGGCGCACCCAACGTGCTTGTCATCTTGCTCGACGACGTCGGGTTCGCCGCGTCGAGCGCGTTCGGCGGGCCGTGCGCGACGCCGACGGCTGAGCGGCTGGCCGGGGACGGCCTGAAGTACAACCGCTTCCACACAACGGCGCTGTGCGCCCCAACGCGGGCGGCCTTGTTGACCGGGCGCAACCACCACTCGGTGGGAATGGGGGTCATCACGGAGCTCGCCACGTCGGCGCCCGGATACAACTCGATTCGCCCAAATAGCTGCGCGCCGCTGGCGCAGACGCTGCTGTTGAACGGCTATTCGACGTCACAGTTCGGCAAGTGCCACGAGGTGCCGGTCTGGCAGACGAGCCCGATGGGCCCGTTCGATGCCTGGCCGACCGGTGGCAGCGGCTTTGAGTACTTCTACGGCTTCATCGGCGGTGAGACGAACCAGTACTACCCGGCGATCTACGAGGGCACGACGCCGGTGGAGCAGGAGAAGACGCCCGAGGAGGGTTACCACTTCACCGAGGACATGACCGACAAGGCGATCAAGTGGGCGCGCCAGCAGAAGTCGCTCATGCCCGACAAGCCGTTCTTCATGTACTTCGCACCAGGCGCGACGCACGCTCCGCACCATGTGCCGATGGAGTGGTCGGACAAGTACAAGGGGCGCTTCGACGAGGGCTGGGACGCGTTGCGGGAGGAGATCCTGACTCGCCAGAAGGAGTTGGGAGTCGTGCCCGCGGAGACGGAGCTGACGGCGCGGCACGACGAGATTCCGGCCTGGGAGGACATGCCGGATGAGCTGAAGCCGATTCTCGCTCGCCAGATGGAGGTCTATGCCGGCTTCCTCGAGCACACCGACCACCACATCGGCCGGCTCGTGGACGCGCTCGAAGACCTCGGCGTGCTCGAGGACACGCTCGTCTACTACATCATCGGCGACAACGGGGCAAGCGCGGAGGGCACGATCAACGGCAGCTTCAACGAGACACTTATCTTCAACGGCGCCGCGGCGCTCGAGACGTCCGAGTTCATGGCCGCGCGCATCGACGACTTCGGCACGCCGAAGGCTTACAACCACTTCGCGGTCGGCTGGGCGCACGCGATGGACACGCCGTACCAGTGGACGAAGCAGGTCGCCTCGCACTGGGGCGGTACGCGCAACGGAACCATCGTCCACTGGCCGCGCGGCATCGACGCACGCGGCGAGGTTCGCTCGCAGTTCCACCACGTGATCGACATCGCCCCGACCGTGCTCGAAGCCGCCGGGCTCCCCCAACCGACGGCCGTCAATGGGGTCGCCCAACAGCCGATCGAGGGCGTCAGCATGGCGTACTCGTTCGACGGGGCCACCGAAGCCGACCGCCGCCAGACGCAGTACTTCGAGATGTTCTGCAACCGCGGCATCTACCACGACGGCTGGACCGCGGTCACGCACCACAGCGTGCCGTGGGTGCTGGAACCTTTGCCACCCTTCTCGGACGACGTCTGGGAGCTCTACGACACGAGTACGGACTGGAGCCAGGCGCACGATCTCGCCGCCGAGATGCCGGAGAAGCTGGCCGAGCTGCAAGAGCTCTGGCTCGAGGAGGCGCGCAAGTACAACGTGCTCCCGCTCGACGACCGGCGCATCGAGCGCTTCAACGCCGAGCTCGTCGGCCGGCCGGAGCTCGTGAAGGGAAACTCACAGCTGCTCTTCGGCGGCATGGGGCGCCTCAGCGAGAACAGCCTCCTCAACATCAAGAACAAGTCCCACGCGGTCACGGCGGAGGTCGTCGTGCCCGAGGCGGGCGCCGAGGGCGTGATCGTCGCTCAGGGCGGCGCCTTCGCCGGCTGGAGCCTGTACGCGAAAGATGGGCGTCCAACGTACTGCTACAACCTGCTCGGCCTGCAGCGCTTCAAGATCGAGGCCGACGCCGCGATCCCGCCCGGAACGCACCAGGTGCGGATGGAGTTCGCCTATGACGGCGGCGGGCCCGCCAAGGGCGGCACTGTCACGCTCTACCTCGACGGCGAGAAGACCGGTGAAGGCCGCGTCGAGGCAACCGTGCCGCTGATCTTCTCCGCGGACGAGACCGCCGACGTCGGACGAGACACGGCGTCCCCGGTCAGCGACGACTACGAAGGCGAGACCAGCGTCTTCACTGGCACGGTCAACTGGGTGCAGATCGATCTCGGCGAGGACGCAGAAGACGCCGACCACCTCATAACACCCGAGGAGCGACTCCGCGTCGCAATGGCCCGCCAGTAGCGAATGGAGCGATCGGCCGACGCCGCGAGTGCCCCGGACCGGCTTCCGCCTGCCCGGCAGAGCGTCAGGCAAATCGAGGTAACCGCCCTGCTGGGCGTGATCCAGGAGCGCTTGTGCCCATCGGTGCGGGCAGCCGTGGACTCCTGCGTTGACGCCCAGGCGGCTGAAGGGTGAGCCGCCGCACGATCTTCTGGCTGGTCGTCGCGCTCGCGGGAACGGTCCTGCTCGCCGTCGTTGGGGCAATCGTCTTCTCTCTGGTCGATAAGGACGGCGCATTGGGGCTCATCGCCGACCTGGAGGACGACGTCGCCGCCTACCTCGCCGTCTTCGGACTCGTGTTCGCCGACGCGATCGTGCCCATCTTCCCCGGCGAGACCACGCTTACCACGGCCTCCATCGCCGCCTCGCAGGACAAGCTCGAACTCACGCTCGTGATCGCCGCGGGCGCGCTCGGGGCCGTCCTGGGCGACAGCGCCCTCTACTGGATCGCCCGCACCGGCCCCAAGAGATTGAAGTCGCGCCTCGAGGCAGCAGCGCAGAAGGACGAACGCGTCGCAAAAGGCCTCGCTCTGCTCGGTAGGTCAGCCCCGCTCCTGATCGCGTGCGGCCGCTTCGTGCCCGGCGTTCGGTTCGCCGTCAACGTCTCGATGGGTCTGACTGAGTATCCCTACCGACGCTTTCTTCTCTTCTCGGCGATCGGTGGGGCTGCCTGGGCGATCTATACCTGCGTCCTCGCCTACTGGATAAGCACCGCGCTCGCCGACTTCCCACTCGCTTCAATCGTGATCTCCGGCATCGTGACGACTGTCCTCGTTGCCGGCGTCTACTGGATCGACCGCCGCCGCCACGCAAGCGACGAGACCCCGGCCACCGTCGGGGAGCCTCAGACCACGGGGCCGAGCTAGCGCGAGTCCTTCCTCTGGGGCGTCGGGGCCTGGGTGTCGCACGTGCTCGGAGTGGTCTCAGGGGCGAGGCGGGTGCCCCTGGTTTTGGCTGCGAAGTCGACGCCGAAGCAGGAGCGCGTCGCCGATCAGGATGACGCCACCGGTGAGCGCCCAGATGCCAGCCGCCCAGTAGGCAGCTCGGCTGTTCTCGAGCGAACCGACCAGGAAGAGAAGCCCGAGCGCGATCTCCATCATTCCGAGCAGGATGCTCGAGCGGGAAGGTTGGCGCTCGAGTTGGTCGCCGGTTCTGAACCCGCCGAGCACGTGGGCAAGCCCGGTGAGCAGGATCACGGTCGCGAGCAGCCAGACGAGCACTGACTGGGCGACGACGTTGTCCAAGCGCTCGTGGAAGAACACCACGACTCCGGCGACGACGCCCGCGCAGCCCGACACGAGCGGGACGCCTCTCGTTCGTTGGCCAGCGAGGGCTGAGCGGACGGTGACGACCCCGGTAAGGGCCCAAAACGCGCCCATGTAGGTCGCAAGGTTGTCGCTTGTCTTTTCAGGTTGAGCGACCATCGCAACCCCGAGCGTCAGGGCGAGAACGCCGCGGGCGAAGGCGACCCGGTAGGCAACGTGACCTCGAGCTGTCATTCGAGCGTCGACACCGCCGCGACTGCGCTGGTCGTCGTCTTCATCCCGGTCGACTGGTTGCCTGGGTTCCGCTGCCGTCCTTGGCACCGCCTGAAGCACGTGTCCGGGTTGAAGGCGGGCGCCTGGCTCGGCGGGAACTCGTCGAAGGTGGCTAGGTGCTCCGCTGCCATCGTCTGCCTCCCGTCGCGATGCAAGACCTGCTTGGCTTCCTCGGGGTCGGTAAGTATCGCCCCCTAGTTAGCTCCAACAGCGCGCGAGCCTGCATTAGCAGGGATCCTCGCCAACGAGGAGTTCGAGGCGACGAGAAGAAGCCGATCCTCGGCGTTGAAGTAGTCCGTTCTTGCACCGACTTGCGTTGAGCGCGCAATCGATTGCCAGTCCTGCTAGTCCCGCTTGCGAGGAGGTGGTGAAGAGCTGAGCACCTGGGAGCTCGCGACGATCGCGCTGCTGTTGCTCGCGTTCTCGGCCGTCTCTGGCCGGTTTGAGCGGTCGGTCGTCACGCCGGCGATCTTCTTCACGTCCGCGGGCCTGCTGGCCGGTCCGGTGCTCGGCCTGATCGATCTGGATATCGGCGGCGAGCCCGTCAAGCTGCTGGCGGAGGCGACGCTGACGCTCGTCCTCTTCGCTGACGCCTCGCGGATCTCGTTCCCGGCCCTGCGCAACGAATTCGCGGTACCGGCGCGCCTGCTCGGGATCGGACTGCCGCTCACGATCGCCGCCGGCACCCTCGTCGGGGTCGGCGTGCTGCCCGGCGTCAGCCTGGTCGAGGCGCTTGTGCTCTCGATCATGCTCGCCTGCACCGACGCAGCGCTCGGCCAGGCGGTCGTGACCGACGAGCGGATCCCGTCGCGGATCCGGCAGGGCCTCAACGTCGAGAGCGGTCTCAACGACGGGATCTGCGTGCCGCTCTTCTTCATCGCGCTTGCCCTTGCCGAATGGGACGAGGGGGCTGTGACTGCACACGCTGCGGTCCACCTCGTGCTGGAGGAGATCGGCTACGGCCTTGTCGCAGGGGTAGCAGCCGGCGTGCTGGGCGCGCTCGCGCTACGGGTCGCGGCGCGCCGTTCACTCGTGGAGCGGCACTGGCTGCAGATCCTGACGGTGGCCTCGGCGCTCCTCGCGGCCGGGATCGCGACCGGGCTCGGAGGCAGCATCTTCATCGCCGCCTTCACGGCCGGATTCCTGTTCGGCGTGGTTCGTCGCGGCAGCGGCGGCGAGGTGTCGTACCTGGTCGACGAGGGTGGCGAGCTGCTCAACGCCGTTACGTTCGTCGTCTTCGGCGCGGTCATCCTCGGACCCGCGCTCGACGAGCTCGGCTGGGAGGTACTCGCCTACGCCCTGCTCAGCCTGACCGTCGTCCGGATGCTGCCGGTCGCGCTCTCGCTGCTCGGGAGCGGCGCGCGCCGCCCGACGCTCGCGTTTGTGGGTTGGTTTGGCCCGCGTGGCCTCGCCACGATCGTCTTTGCCGTGATCCTGATCGACGAGTCGTCGCTTCCGCACGAGCGCACCCTGCTGCTCGCGGTCGTGGCGACGATCGGCATCTCGGTGTTCGCGCACGGGCTTAGCGCGCGGCCACTTACGAACCGCTACGTCGGCTGGTATGCATCGCACCCCCGGGAGCAACTGCCGTCGATGGAGAGTGTGCCCGCGGCCCGGCACCGGTGGCGCACGCCGCAAACACCCGCCTCCTAGCTGCCTTGTGGAGCAGGGCTCGCACCAAGAGCCCGGCAGCGAAACGGCGGCGCGGAAGCTTGCTGCGAGGCTCCTCGGTCGCCGCCGGTTTGCCTGCTCTTTCGGTCGAGGGCTCGCACCCCGCAGACGCCGGCCTCCTCTCGCTCGCCACCGACGGGGCCTGGGCCCGTGCCGCTCTTATAGGGTCGTGTCCGAGCAGCCCCGAGTGCCATTTAACCTACGTCGAGAGTGTTGAGGTTGTTCGAAATTCCGTCCGGCGAGAAGGACAGCCGAGCCGTTGACGTCAGCACAAGGCGTCGTCGCCCATCGGTGTATGGACGGCGATGCGCCCGAAGCTCACAGCGGCGTGGATGTCGAGCCAGCACGGCGAGACCGTCACCGTCGCGTGGGCGCAGATTCATAGACCATCCGTCCAGTCGATCTGGGACAGCTCAGGCACGACCCCAACCTGGCGGCGACCGGGCCGCTCCCATTTCCGACGTTGGGCGTCCCCAAAACCTATCCCCAACGAAGCCCTACTCGCACCTCGCGCGCGAGTCCGCGCCACATGACGCTTGTCCAAGCCGTTCTGGGCAGGCCGCGGCGGGCTACTCGACTGCCGATCCCCTCCCTCCTAGGGAGGTGCTCCGAGGTACCGGGCAGCAGGTCGATTTGCAGGGGCTTTGCAGCCGCGCAGCGAGCTGGATAGCCCTCCCGACGGTAATGCGGAGGTGATCTGTGGTGCGGTGTTGGACAACAAAAATCCCGATTTACGGGGATTTTCCTCCTACTAGAGCCCTCTGACGGACTCGAACCGTCGACCCCCTCCTTACCATCGAGCGACGAGGCAGGAAGCGCGGGCAAGAGCGGGTCACGTCGACCAAAGAACTCCCGGAAGCTGAAGGAATCGCCTGAGGACGACTGACCGGGCGTGGACGCGCTTGCCCAGGTTGGCGTTCCCTCAGTGTTCCCTTCGGGATCGAGCTGCGTACTCGCCGTCTCGGGCGTCATGACTCTCGCGCACTCCACTGCGGCCGGTGCCATTGGGTGCGACGGAGAATGCGACGAGCCTCTTCTCATTCTTTGTCGGACAGATCCCTACTTGCGGACGCGGAACCCGAGGATGGTTGTGTCTCCTGACCGCCTGCTGCTGAGCGGTTCCAGCTCTGTTCGTGTCATGCCCGGAGCAGAGAAGCGAACGCCGTCGCCGAGCAGCACCGGCAGTACATAGACCAGGACCTCGTCGATGAGTCCGCGCTGGAAGCACTGGGCCGCAACGTCGGCGCCCAAGATCTCCAAGTTCTTGCCGCCCGCGGCGTCCAGCGCCGTGGCGACGGCATCGCCGATGTCACCGCTGAGGACGCTCACCCCCGGATCCGGCGGAGCCAGCGGCCTATGGCTGAGGAGGAACATTGGCCCGAAGAAGGGGTAGTCAGTCCTGCCGGGATCCTCCGCTTTCATCTTGGCGCCGACGTCCCAGGTCCGGCGACCCACGAGCATGGCTCCGGTTCCCGCCGCAATCGCTGCGACATCGTCCGGCGGCAGGAGGGTTGGACCCCAATCCATCGAATCGCCCGGACCGGCGATGAAGCCGTCAAGCGACATCGCCCTGTTGACGACCACCTTGCCGTTCCCCGTATCGCTCACCGTGACCTCCAAATCGGCGGTAGGGGGCCGCGAGGGACTCGAACCCCACAACCTACGGATTAAGTCCGCAGCTTTGCTGCCGCGCTCAAGGGGCCCGCGACCAAACCGCTCGCACGCGTCGCTCGTATACGCCAGCGGTAAGCGACCGCAGAAGAGTAGTGTCGACCTGGGGGAGGGAGGAACCCGCATGTTCGTCCGAACCGCTGCGCGAGCGGTCCTGGTCCTCGCGCTCTCGCTCGTCTTCGCCGACGTCGCGCTCGCCGGTCCGCCGAAGGACCGGACGCCGCCGACGGCCCCGACGAACTTCCGCATCACCGCGGGGCCCGTGGACAGGACCGTCTCGTTCGCGTGGAACGCGTCGCAGGACAACTCGTCGAGCTGGTGGTACTGCGTCCGGACCAACGGCCTCGGGTGCATCCGCGTGAACCCGCCGAAAGTGACGCTCACGTACGCGGTGCTCCAGCCGAACACGACCTACGTCTTCGACGTGATCGCGGTCGACGGCGCCGGCAACCGGTCGGGGGCGAGCAACTCGATCACGATTGTGGTTCCGCCGGACACGACGCCGCCGAGCCCGCCTCCGGTGGTCAGCTCGAACTACGTCAGGCCGACCCGGATCGGGGTCGCGTGGACGTCGTCGAGGGACGTCTTCACGGGGGTGTCCTACAGGCTCCTCATGAACGGGGTCCAGCACGGCGGGACCTTCTTCAACCAGCGCAGCCTGACGCTTCTCTACCTCACGCCCGAGACGACCTACACGTTCGAGGTGATCGCCAGCGACGCGTTCGGGAACGAAGCGCGGAGCGACCCGCTCTCCGTGACCACGCCGCCGGCGACGGACACGACTCCGCCGACGGCGCCGACCAACCTGCGCTTCGCGCCGGAGACCTCGGCGCCCGAGGCGTGGCTCGACTGGGATCCTGCGACCGACAACGGGTCGAGCGGAGACCTCATGTACGAGGTGTTCGTGAACGGCGTGCTCGCGAGCAGCGGCAGCATCGGCATCACCGAGGACATCGTCGAATGCACGGCCACGGGCCCGAACACGTTCAATGTGCGGGCGGTCGACGCGTCCGGGAACGCCGGCCCGTTCAGCAACGAGATCATCCTCGTCTGCTAGGAGGCGACCAGCGCGCCCGCCGGTCCGCCCGGCGGGCGCGCCCCTTTCGGGGTCCCACCGGCCGGGTCGCGCCCTCGCCCCGCGGCGGCTACCTCGACCTGCACAACTTCCGCAACCGCGACTGGAAGCCGGGCCAGCTCGCAGCCGGGATCGAGCCGTTCCGGCGCATCTACGATCTACGGCACACCTTCGCGACCCCTGCGCTCCGCGCCGGCATCTCCACCTTCGATCTCTCCCGCTACATGGGTGCGAGCCTGACCATGATCGACCGCCACTACGGCCACCTCGCCCACGACGGCCGCGAGCATGCAATCCGGCTGCTCGACACCCTCCACGCAGGCGCGGTGGACGTTCGTGGACGCTCGGTGGACGCCGAAGCGACCACATCTCGCCGGGACAGACAACAGGAAGGCTCGCCGAGCAGGCAATAAGCCGAAGCCCTCTGTCGGACTCGAACCGACGACCTCCTCCTTACCATTACGTC
>Ga0214469_1000888_pt1 | contig 10901 bp, 11 predicted proteins | sample RVTome_10_FD_187340 | JGI IMG/M metagenome (GOLD analysis project Ga0214469, IMG submission 187340) | Soil microbial communities from uranium-contaminated site in the Upper Colorado River Basin, Wyoming, United States - RVT153D57 HiSeq ... | reverse complement strand
TGTTCCAGTGCCTTCCGATGTACCATCTGGATTGTAATTTGTATATGCATTATAACTGTAACTCGCAGTATCATTAGCTTCAGTTACGAACTTTGTATGCCCTTGAAGAAATGCGGTATCATTATCTCTAAATGTCCTCGTATAATTCACTTCAGCACTGACAGGTAGATTCCCATTTAGTATTCCTTCACCAGTAAAATTCCCCGAACTTTTGTTCAACGTTTCAGGCTTTCCCAAATTAGCCTTATAATGTTCTTCATAAAATGGAGGCCCTAACTGGACTGTCTCAGTTACGTTGCTTGAGCTTAAGGTACGAGAGGTAGCGATGCCGTCATTAGTGACTGAAGTAAAGGACAACATCATGGTACCTGCAGATATTAAAACAAAAACCTCGATAAGATCGCTAAATCTAGCATTCAAGATATTGACTGAAAATAACTTTGTGCTAGTTATTAAGCATATCTAAGGCAAAGTAGTGCTGGCAGATATCAGTGACACGCCCAGAAATGGTGTATCTCATTTCAAGAGAGTCATGGAATAGGCCACAGTTCTTTATATCCTCCGTTAAGAGAGTAGGCCAAGCATTAGAAACAAGACTGCTTGTAGACGAGATTTTTTCGCGGGAAGGAAATAATGCATTGATTGTAATAAGTGGAGAATTCGGTATTAGTCCCTTGTAAACTTAATGTCCCGTTTAAACAAAGGTTTTCGTACCTGCACAAGGGGCACGGGAATTTGTTAGACCATGTAATCGTTTCACAGGAATTTTATTCCCATTGGTCAAATCCCAAGATTTTTAACGAATTGCCACCAGATGAAAGCATGGCCTTTGCAACAGATGACAAATACCCCGAGTCCGATCATGCCCCTGTTAATGCCTATTTCTCGGTCCCAGATTCTTGGTTACGATGAGAAACAAACGACCTCGTAATGCTCCATCTATTTAATCAAATTAGCAAGGATTCTGAACCCATAGGGGTGAAGAATAAATGTATTAAGAGTATCCTGATATAAAATTGTGATAAGGACCCATTGACATAATTTTCTTTCAAGAAGCAGACGGGCAAAACCTGCTTGACAACGCAATATCGATGTATGTAGCTATACGTTGACGGGTAGTGATGATTGAAGATAAGTCATCTGAAACGAACAGGCATAATTTCTATTGTCGTCATTGTTGACTGCATCAGTACCGTTCTAACGTTTTCTGAATGGCGTTAGCGAATTCTTTTGGCATCCAGAGTGATAGATTCATCCACCAATCCGTCGAGTGCGATAATGGATACGGCAGAATGGCCGGGACTTATCTCAATTAGCAATACGATTAGGCTTGGGGTAATGCGCCAGATACTTGTTATTCAGATGCTAGTATTTAAGATCCTATTACTCGAAGTGAGGATCTGAACATTCATCTAATTCTTTTCAAGTGTTGATACCAGTTGACTACATGACTAGATGAGACGACAAACATATCGAGATGTTATATATATATCAAGATCTTCGATTCAAATCTCCGATGACTGGCCACTTTTCCTTGCGTAATGCGCCTATCACGGTCTTGTTCAGATTCAAATGAGCCTGCACCAGCTCTGGAGGTGTTAAAGCCATCCACTGGTTCAGTGAAACATCTTGGAAATGTGGGCTTCTAAAAATCTCAAGGAAACAAAGAGGCGTGTTACCGATATTTTCAATATAGTGTCCAAAGGCGAATGGAACAGTGCCAACATCACCAGCTTGGTAGTTGAAAGTTCGTGCATTCCCTTCAGACGCAAACACACCCATTCTAGCACTTCCCTCAATGTAGTACTGCCACTCTTCAGCATTTGGATGCCAATGCATCTCTCGCATACCGCCGGGTTCGATCTTGACTAGTCCTGCTGCGATCGTCGATGCAGCTGGGAAAGTGGTTGAATCGACTATTCGGACATTGCCTCCACTCGTTTTCAAAGGCGGCTGGGTTGACAAATGATAGCTGAAAGATCGCTGTCCATATGAGTTACTTACTGTGTCAGATGATAAGGGCGGCGGAACCTCTCCTTGAAAGATATATCTTGTTCGATCGATGTCCGCTGGAAGATCGGCAAAATCACTCTCCGAAACTCCAAAATTCTTTGCCAGCACCTCTTTTGGTGTGTGAGCAAACCAATCTGTAATTAGAAAGGTTGCATCTTCAGAAAAGGAACCGTCGTCGAATACGAGAAGGAACTCACAGCCTTCTTCCAATCCTTGAATCGAATGTGGAACGCCAGCGGGAAAATTCCATATATCATCTACACCAACATCGTCAAGGAAATTGCGTCCGTCTTGGTCAACTGCACTGATTCGAGCACGCCCATAGAGCATGTACGCCCATTCGGCTTGCTTATGCCAGTGTAACTCACGGATCCCGCCTGGATTCAAACGCATGTTCACGCCAGCCAGCGTAGTGGCGGCCGGTAACTCTCGCATAGTCACTTGACGTGCCCAGCCTGCGCCCTGGAGTCGATTGTGTGCCATACCAAAAGAGAATTTCAGGTTGGGGAGGGTGCCATGGTCAGTTCTAGGAGGTGTAAGTACGTCTGGATTTTGTCGATCTAATTCTATGTTGCGTGGACCCGGATCAGTGCCGCCTACGTTACCTTGGATGGGTTCAGGTGAAGTTCCTGATTTCATTTCAAGAGATAACATCTAGGACAGTAAAGCATAATTTCGTATGAGGTATGAATCTTGGGGAAAGGCCAGCCAATTTCCTTGCTCCATGGTACCATTTAACAGCTAAGTCACATTTAGTTGCTGTTGCTCCTTCTGCCAATTCGAATACAGTTTAGGATTCGCAAGTAACTTAAAAAACTTTTGCAGGGATGAATGATGGAGGGCTCAAAAGGTTTAATTAACATATTTAGAATACCTTCCCATTCAAAATGAATTATCAGCATAACGGCGTATCCATGGCTGTATTATTCATATCAGCGATAGCAACACTGATTGTATTTTCACATGATTCGGCAGTATACGCACAGAATGAATCAGCAAGAACTATAGCAAAAAATGCTGATCCAATTGTCTACCATTTAAGTAGTGATGATCCGTGGAGGGCTGCTATAGCCATATCTGATGCTACTAATTTAAAGAGCTTGGGACACAACATAACGCTTATGCTTAGCATTGAAGGAGTACAAGTCGGAGTAAATAATTCTCATAACGTTCTGGCCCTCGGAAACGTGATAAATAATGTTACTGATTTTATTAAATCGGGTGGCAAGGTAGTTGTATGCGAGATCTGCTTAGAAATTGCTGGATACGAGAAAGACGATTTAATTGACGGAGCAATTCTTGGAACTCCTGAGGTTTCATCTATAATCTTTACTAACGCTACAGTAGTCGATTATTGAATACTATAATTGTTGTGTACTAGAGTCTCTCATAGACCTTTGTACTCACGTATGAAATGCTATTTTGAACAGTTCAGTTGATGACGCAGCACAAAATCAGGTGAAAAATCAATAGCAAAATTAATAATAATAACATGAAACTAACCTGATGTGTTTAGGTGACAATATAAACTCATCTCAAATGATCGGATTTATCGAACTCGTTCGATTTATCTTATGGGATCAGATTTAAAGATAAAACCAGAAAAGGTATTCCACCAACAGCCACCTCGATAATAGATGGACAGCTAACGCAAGTATGTGGGACGATTTTCTATTTCTATTTCCGAGACGTTTTGACCATCCATGCTAAACTGAAGCTGCGTAACTTAGTTTTGAAACATTTTTGAACACTGTTATGAACACGTACTAGATTTGAGTAATCATCGATAGCATGCAATACAAAGCTGTTGACTCATTTGAGATGTCAATATAAATACATCAATCACATAACTATTTAGAATATGGCAAATTTTGTATTAGATCACGGGTCATGTCATGGAGGTTGGTGTTGGAAAAAAGTAACTCCCCTTCTTAGTAATAACGGTAACGCGGTTTACACGCCAACCCTTACTGGACTTGGTGAAAGAAGTCATCTGGTGTCTAGAGATATTGGATTGGATACTCATATACTTGACATTATTCAAGTACTCGAATATGAAGATCTCAATAAAGCAATATTGGTAGGCCATAGCTATGGCGAGTTATTGGAAGCGTTGCAGATAAGGTTCCTGGGATGTAAGTGGACATTACAAAAACCCAAAGTTCGGAATTCTTGATTTCATGATACCGGATGGATGGTACGGCTGCGAAAGACAGTGGTCAGGAGATGAGAGCATTACTCTAGACCTCCATCCAGGTACAGAGGCTGAATTTTTAGACAGGCTTTTAGAAAACAGGCTTGTCGACTCTGCCAGCGATGACGATGTTTTCTGATGATGATGCTCGAGTCAAATGACAAAAAGCAATTACAGATACAAGAGGGGTTCCTATCCGATCTGTCTCCGCGTTCAGAAAGCATGACATTAGTCGGTCATTGCGAGTTTATTGAGCATAATTCTACCGCTACAATAAATGATATGACGTTAAATGTCATGTCTACGGAATGCACATACGACACAAGCGATCGGATCTGATTGACGGAAGTGATCCAGATTCGAGTCTGTCCACTCCTTCATTAACGACTATCGAGGTCTTAAAGTAGTTAGAGTTCTGTGATTCTTGGCTAGATGATGGATGGAGATAAAGTAATAGTCAAGCTAGCTAAGATTGCTGAACCATCATATTAGTTTTTATAACCATTTTTCCTTAATTTGTCAAGCATTTCTCTTGAAAAATCCTCGGAGTATTCACTGAGGAGAGGTACTAAAATATGGGATATTTTGATTCAGCCATTTTTTTACATTACCATATCCTTCCTTTCTCGCCAAAACTTCCATACAATGCATTTGATAGGGCTTGAATCTTAGACCATCGATTGAAACCAATTCTTCATCTGGTGACATTTTCAACTTAAGTTACGGACTCCAAGTTCTTACCCTTTTCTTCGGCTTTCCTGAGCCTTGTGTAATACTGCTGCTCATTTTCCCCGATTTTCCTTAGATATTTTTGATTTGCATCGGATACTCTCTTTTTCTTCTGTTCACTCAATGTCACCCTTAGTCCCAAGCTTAGGTTGTGAATCTTCCGATTCCGTGACCTGTCCAAGTTGCCATTCCCTCTCCATCTTTGGTTGTTATTATTCCCTGTCCTTCTTCTTGCATTACCAGAAGTGCTCCTTGCTTCATTACAGTACGTTCCGATCTATGATCCTTTCCCTCCTCTGTATTCCCCATTCATTGTAAAGGAACTTTCTATCTTGGGCCCTACCATGTCTAAAACTCTTTGTCCTGTTAGCTTACCATGGCCTTCCCCCAATTAATTCTCCTAGTGCCATAATGGCCCAAATACTAAACTTATTCTATTTATTTAATAAATCCGGCTTGAATGCCTCATAAATTCCGGGTACACTTCATCTTAGATGATCAGCATCGCACTCTATAGATAAGCGTGAGATTTTGTACCCATATATAATTAATAACCTTTTTGGGCAGCTTCAATTAGTTTTGTAAGCAGTACTTCTAAGTTTAACCACAGCATTGAATTTAACAGAATCGTCATTCTCATCCCAATACCCATCAGTAATTATCATTTTCGGTATTTACTTTTTTAAGGGGGTTTTACCAGACTCCGCACTATGTTTCTTCCAATAAGTGACATAGTTGTCATCTGTGGCTCATTATCAGGTTGACTGATGCAGGTGTAATACACCAACGAGCATAAATGCTGCTAACGTAGTAACTTTAGAACATGCAGTAAAATGTTTGTTCATTATACTATCGCATATCACATCAACATATAACCTTTAAACCATCGATCAATGCAACAACTTAAAGGAATTGATAAGTATCAGTCTAATGCCAATTCGCAAATAGATTGATAGAGGATATTTCTCAAGCCCGCTCCGTATTTGGGCATAATTTTTTTGCCTGCTGAAGGCTTAATATCATATTCCCTATCTCAAAATTACCTATCGCACAATTACAAAGAATTAGAAACAAATAACAAAGAATTAGATTTCTTGGTGAACTCAAAACTGTTGATGACAATAGCAATTAATTATTCATCCTAAAGGGGATATCTTTACAAGCATTAGAAATATAATATCCTAACTTTTAATTCTTTTTATCAGTATGGTAAAAAATGACAAACGTTTTAGGACTAAGCCTATTAGCTGGGCGATGCTCTCATTGTTCATGTGTTTAACCACATTCGTACTCCTTTGCAACGTTTCTTCCTTAAATGAACTCAAAGCCTCAACCCTGTTACCAGACCCATTTTCCAGTTCATCGCGGGATAATTCCCAGTCATCGACAGAAAATTCAACCACATTAGATGACAATTCATTGAAATATTCAAATCCAGCATATGGATTTGATATTAGCTATCCTTCAGATTGGAGCTATACAGAATCTGAGATTCCCTCCAATGCTACAATATATTCAGTTGTTGATTTTTACCCTCCGATATCGTCAGATTCTGATTTGCAGACAAACCTACAGATTGGAATACAAGCTCTAGATGCGATCCAACCACCAGATCTAAATCTGTATGCTAGGGATTCAGTTAATTATTACAGAGACAATAATGCAAATTTTAGCTTAGTTTCAGCTAGAATTAATGAAACTGTTTCAGGAATGCCAGCTTACGAATTAGTATTTACAGATAATTCTGAGGGGTTAGACCGGAAATCGGTGGATACTGGCACAATAGACGCTTCAAATGCTAGAGTCTATTTCTTGGTTTTCAGTACGGAAGAATCTAGATATGACGAATTTTATCCTGTGATTAAAAGTATGTTAGAATCGTTTACTTTGACTTCAGTTCCATCAGAAGGCGGCATTGAGAATGTGCAGCCTAGCGAAGAGACTGGTAGTAACGACGTCATCGTCGACAATGGAAGCGGCATAGGCAGCATTAAAGAAGGAGCCACATTTTCAAGTCCTCTTTCCAGCTTTACATTTGAATATCCATCCAGATGGAGCGTTCAAGAGAGCGTAACACTCGCCTCTCCGCCCCAGAGCGACTTTGACATGAACCCTGAGGTCATCAATATACAGACTGAAAAGCTACCTAGTGAAATCACTTTAGCCGATTACACCGAATCTGGTATTAACCAACTAACTTCACTTCCACGTCAGAACTTTACTATCCTTAATTCCTCACCTACAACTTTAGCAGGAATACCTGCACACACCATAACTCATACATTTACTGAAGACGGGATAGACCAGAAACTAATGCAAATTTGGACTTTAGACAATAGTACAGATACAGCATATATCATCACATACGGCTCGCGTGTTGATGAATTCGATGATGGTCTGTCTGCTTTGGAACAAGTCACAAATTCGTTCACGCTGCAAGTAACACAGGAGAATAGTCTGTAATAAATAATATTGATATAAATCAGTCTTTCTAGATCCCTCTTAGCCAGTCGCACATAGTAACATTAATCTTAGATTTTGTACTCAAAAAATGACTAGTTTATTCAACACTAAATAACAGAATTAACTCACATATCATTTAGACACTTTCATATTACATGTCCAACAAGTCGTCCAAGAGGACCACGATGGCTATCAAAGGAATAGCACTTTGTTTATTAATTCTTTACACGGGCACAACCTTGATCGTGCAAGAAGATATTTTTGCGCAGGACAAGAGCACTTCGATTACATGTAACAATAATCAACCGTGCGAAAAAACAGTATGTATTGACGGTGACTGCGATACAACTATATCAAACTCCTCACAGATTTCGTCAACTCAAGAATCAGACACTACCGACAATGACACAAATAAATCAATTATTAATTCGATTGAAGAAAGAATGAGTATTCGAGAGGATTAGGCGCTATAAAAATAATCAAAATATGACCATACACATAAACAAGATTGCACGGAATTGACGCTGATCATGAAGACACTACCCCGCATTTTTTTAATTCTAATAGAATAAGTATCTGATTTAATTAATCGACCGAATTTGTTTAAGGCAGATAAATCTAGTGGCCGTTAGCGTTACAGAATTATGAATCCAAAATATTTAGTAATAGTGGCGGCAGTCACAGCAGTCCTTATCGGAGCAACAGCTCTGGCAACGACGGAGAGTGCATTTGCAGGCGGTTACACGAAGAGTCAAGCAGTCAACCAGGTAAATGAGTGTGGAAATGGAGAACTACCTTTGAACGTTTTATGTGACAATATAAATTCACAGGTACAGGGAGACGATAACATAGTAGGACTTACGGGCGGCGCACAACAGGGCGGAGCAACAGGCTTAGGCCACGTAGAGTAACCCTGATAGACTATATGGGCGTGCAGGAAGGCCAAGAGCACTGTCATAACGACTTACTTTTTTGTAGAGACGTGACGTAATACTGTAGAGGCTACGGCCCTACAGGTAGCTAAGAGTTGATCAAAAGGATCAAAAAAGAACCAGGACTTTGAACTCCAACTTGTCGCATCAAGGCAACCGCTCACTCATAACTTATAATATAATTGCCAATTTTTTTAGGAGTGATATCCATAGTCAATGTATATGTTGGTGGAGGAAATGAATACCAGTAGACCCCACCACACATATACGCATCATGATTGACTACTCATTCAGTTTGTTTGTGAGTCTTAAAGCGCAGCCGTTTTATTTATGACAAACCCTAGATTCTTTAAGAATAAAAGTATATCCAAATGTAAGGTGGTCGTGTTAGGTTAAGCTCTCTTACCTCTCATTAGTCGTACAAGTTTCATAAATTTGATGTGCAGAAAATCCGCATTATGCATGAACACAAAAAGACTAAGCCAATTATGTACATTTGTCAGATCATATTCCATATTGTTATTATGCCTAACTGGGCATTCGACAACAAATTTCTGCGGGGATTCCATTTCATTGATTCGAAAAAAGTATAAATACAATGAAAAAGAGCCAAAAGCAAATGAAAATAGGCACTCCCTTTCTAATGTTGGCGGTAATAGCACCTTTGATTGCAGTAACCACCACCCAGGTATCAGTTCCAAATGCATTAGCACAGGACGAAAACATTACAATGGAGGAGGCGACAAATGCATTCATAGCGCAAGATAACGAAACAATGGAGGAGGCGACAAATGTCTTGCTTGCAAATATGACAACTGGAAATATGACAACTGGAAATATGACAACTGGAAATATGACAACTGGAAATATGACAAACTAGATCCAACAATACGATACATTCCTAATTTTTTTCTTGTTTTTGTAGAAAAATGCTTATATAGATACTACTTATTTATAGCAAACAATGAATCTAGACCTAAAAACCAGAAGTATATTGGTAGTTGCCGCTGTCTGCTCGTTGGCGCTCGCGTCAGTACTTTCAGTGATACCAGTCGCTAAAGCTACGTATGGGGCAACATGGTGTGAAAACCAGTCGGGTAAGAGTAACAATTGGAAGAGTGGTTGTGAATCCGGAGCTGCTGACTGTAGAGGCGGAAAGGCGTACGACCCAGGTTCAGGTCATTCTCGTGACTTCCATCATGGATACGATGCCGGTTGGGCACATGCTGGTTGTAAGTAATTATTACTAAACAAAAATCTCTTTTTATTTTTTGAATCAATTTCATCGCCTCAATTCGAATATATTAATCACTAGATCTTCCTTCAATTTTGGCATGCAAAAAAATTCATATTGCACGATCAGTACATACTACTAAGAATCAGGCATACATCCTGCAATGAAACTTGGTGACATGAAGAAGTCGGTCTCAGCTGTCCTATTTGCGTGATATACATAAATTAGCTGCTAATGCATATCAATTATTGCAATTATAGTAAATACAGCTAAACCCAGCTGGCAGTGGGCATCGAGGATTCGGATGACGATTCATTTTCTCTGGTATCATATTTTTCATTATTATCAAAAGTCTTGGAAGTTTCCTCACCTCCTAAGAGTTTTAGAATAAGTTCCAAAGGATAGAATGTAGGAAGTCTTGTCAAAATTATCGCCATCAAAACAATCTTTCTAAAAGTACTCTGATTTATTTTACCGACTATCTTCTTTCCATAGTCTGTGTAGAAGTTAAGCAATCGAAATCATTCGTTGTCTAGAGGTCAAGCCTTGGCATTTCCCTCTGTCGATATAATGACAATATCTGATGGAAACTCTATTAGTATTGCAAAGCTTAGACGGAAGAATTCAGACGTGAAATTAAACAAAAAAAGAAGGAACGTATTGTTCTCCGAGGTGAAGTTTATTTATTATTTTGCTCCGTGGTGAAATGCTGGGAATACTTGGTCGGCTGCTTGTGAAACTACGTTCTCGTCACCCTGAATCTGTGAACCAACGTTCTGACAGCCAACATTTAGTGGCAACTCACCATTTCCACACGCATTAGCCTGTGAGGTTGCCTGATTCTTTTCATATCCTTTCTTCTTTTTGTCTGCAAATGCATCTTCGGCAGCTACTGCTGACGTTGCAATTAGCATCACTGCTACTGCTGCTACGACACCTAAAGTCAAACTCTTATTGTTCATCATTCTGACAACATGAACATGCACTTACTTTATCTGCATTAGGCAAATTCAGTCTGACTGATAAATATAATATTTATTCTCTTAGACTTATCGTACTACTGTTATAGTCTGTGTTAGACATTGGACTATATCGACAAAAATGACTCGACCTCAATAGAGTCTGTCGTTCCATGGAGCCATACTGGGAGAAGATGCCCCTGGAATTAGATAAATGACTGTCACATTCATTGCCACACTTATACAGCTTTGTGTATAAAGTCTTCTCAGCCTTGTCCCCCGTAAGGATGATACACAGAGCTTTGGTCTTACGAGGACAAGGGGGCTAAGATGAGGTATCAAAAAAAAGGTGGATAAGCGAAGGATGACGTGGAAAC
>Ga0214469_1000887_pt1 | contig 10903 bp, 12 predicted proteins | sample RVTome_10_FD_187340 | JGI IMG/M metagenome (GOLD analysis project Ga0214469, IMG submission 187340) | Soil microbial communities from uranium-contaminated site in the Upper Colorado River Basin, Wyoming, United States - RVT153D57 HiSeq ... | reverse complement strand
TGCGTGTCCCGTCGGGAACGTGACCGTCTCGCTCGCGCGCTGTGCCAGCTTGCGCTGGATCTCGGGGTTGAGCGTGAAGTCTGCTTCGCAGACCACGTACGTCGACGGCACGTCGTGCCAGGCCGCGGCACCGATCGGCGCGACGAACGCACCTGCGTGGTGCGGTCGGAACCGGGCGGCCGCGGCCGCGGCCTCGGCCGCGTCGCAGTCGGCGTACGCGCCCGCGATGGCGACGTCGACCGGGATGGTGCACGTGCCGTCGTCGGCGAACTCGATCCCACCGCCGATCGCCGGTGGCGGCGCCCAGCTCGTGATCTCGACGACCGTCTCGCCTGCGTCGGGCATGAACGCGCACAGGTAGACAAGATGGTCGGCGTTCGCGTGCCCGGCCGCGCCGGCGGTGATGACGGCACCGCCGTACGAATGGCCGCACACGACGGTCGGACCGGCGGCACGGTCCAGCGCGTCGCTCACGACCGCGGCGTCGTCCTCGAGCGAGGTGAGCGGGAGGTCGACCGCTTCGACGGAGAGGCCGCACTCCTCGAGCCCCGGGACCACCTTCTCCCACGCCCACGCGCCGCCCCAGCCGCCGTGCACGAGCAGGACCGGCCGTGCGGTCATCAGATCGCGAGGCCCTTCGCCTGGACGGGCTCGCCGAGGATGAGCTCGCTGTCGGCGATGAGCGGGCCGAAGGTGGGTGCCGCCTTGGCCATCGCCTCGCTGCCCCCGTGCGCGCCGAGCGCGGCATCGTCGGCGTAGAGCTCGTAGAACCAGAAGACGTTCGGGTCCTGCTTGGATCGGTTCATCACGTAGAGCTCCGTGCCGGGCTCGCCGTCAACCGCCTCGAACAACGCCTGGAACGCGGCAATGAGCGCGTCGCCCTTGCCGTCGTGCGTACGCAGCTTTGCCAGCATCGAGACCTTGGCCATGGCATCCCTTTCCACCGTCGACGGGCGGCATCGTAGGCTGCGACACCATGACCGAGCACGAACGGCCCTTCGGCCGCTACCTCGAAGACTTCGAGCCCGGCGACGTCTACAAGCACTGGCCGGGCAAGACCATCACCGAGTACGACGACCACCTCTTCTGCATGATCACGATGAACCACCATCCGCTCCACACCGACGCGTGGTTCGCCGAGACCCAGACCCAGTTCGGGAAGAACGTCGTAGTGGGCAATCTCGTCTACTCGCTCGTGCTGGGCATGAGCGTGCCCGACGTGAGCGGTGCCGCCATCGCCAACCTCGAGGTCGAGGAGCTCAAGCACAAGATGCCGACGTTCCACGGCGACACGATCTACGCCGAGACGAAGGTGCTCGACAAGAAAGAGTCGTCGAGCAAGCCCGATCGCGGCATCGTGAGCGTCGAGACCCGCGGGTACAACCAGCGGGGCGAGGAGATCTGCTACTTCCGGCGCAAGGTGATGGTGCCCAAGCGGGAAGCCGCCAAGGCCCGCCAGCGCCCGTACACCTCGCCCGAGTAGGGAGCCGACCAGCGGTGCCCGCCGTGGCCGGCTGTTCGTTCTGCGCGGTCGTCGCCGGCGAGATCGAGGCCGCGCACGTCGTGCACGAGACCGACGTCGTCGTCGCCTTCCTCGACCACCGGCCCGTCTTCCCCGGCCACACGCTCGTCGTGCCCCGCGCGCACCTCGAGACCCTGCTCGACCTCCCGCCCGACCTCGTCGCGCCCTACTTCACCGAGGTGCAGCGCCTCGCCGCCGCCGTCCCCACCGCGATGGAGGCCCAGGGCTCGTTCGTCGCCATGAACAACGTCGTCAGCCAGAGCGTCCCCCACCTGCATACCCACGTGGTTCCCCGCCGGCGCAAGGACGGTCTCCGGGGCTTCTTCTGGCCCCGCACGAAGTACGAGAGCGAAGCCGACATGGCCGAGACCGCCGCCCGGGTCAGAGCCGCCCTGGGTTGACGGCCGCGGACGGCTGTGTAATCTTGTAATTGTGAAACAGGCATCGAGCACCACGCAGGGCTGGTTCGCCGGCCGCATCCCCGACGGCTGGTTCAGCGGACCTCCGAGCGTCCGGTACGACCGGGAGGAGATCCTGGTCGTGGGCGAGCTGGCCGAGCCCGAGTTCGGCGCCGACCTCGACGACGAGGCCAAGGCCGCCGCCCGCGTGGCCCGCGTCGAGGGGTTCCGGGAAGAGACCCGCGCCATCCGCATGCGCATCGCCGACGCCGCCGAGCACAAGTTCGGCCGCAAGGTCGCCTGGGGCGCGCGCTGCGGCGGCGAAGACGTCGTGTTCACGACCCTGAGCATCCCGGTGATGACGCGCCTGCGGATCGAGGAGCGCTCGGTGCTCGACACGCTCGTCGAGGCGAGTGTGGCGCGCAGTCGCAGCGAGGCCCTCGCCTGGTGCGTGCGCCTCGTCCGTGACCACGAGGCCGACTGGATCCAACAGCTGCGCGACGCCCTCGCTCACGTCGACAAGGCACGCTCCGGCGGGCCCGAGCCGTCGACGGCCTAGCCCCGGAGGAACGCGACCACCCGGGGGTTCACCACTTCGGGGCGCTCGAGGTGGAGGAAGTGGCCGGCGCCGGGCACGATTTCGAGGTCGAGCCCGGCGGGGAAGAAGGGGCGCTGCTCGTCTTCGACCACGCCCTCGACGCCCATGCACCCGTCGTCGCGCCCGTGCAGGTAGAGGGTCGGCACCGGGATCTCGCCGCCACCCTTCGCCTGCAGCTCCGCGAGCGCCGGATCGGGTGGCGTGGTGCCGAACGTGGCCCGGTAATAGCCGATGGCGGCGTCGATGCAGCCGGGAGCCGCGAACGTGTCCTTGAGCGCGCGCATGAACGATGCCGGCGGCACGTAGCCGGGCGACCAGTCGCGCCACAACAGGTCGATGAACGCGAAGTCGTCGGCGGGCACGGCGATGTCGGCGAGGGGCTGCTGGAAGAAGAAGGTGTACCAGGAGCGCTTCAACTGCGCCGGGTTCAGGAAGTGGGGCGCGAACGCGGTGAAATGGGGGACGGCCATCGTGACCAGCTTGCGGAATCGCGTCGGCGCGTAGCCGCACGCGGTGTACCCGGCGATCGCACCCCAGTCGTGGCCGACGAGCACCGCGTCGCTCTCGGAGGCGGAGAGCGCGTCGGCGAGCGCGACGGCATCGAGGGCGAGCGACCCGACCTGGTAGTTGCCGTTCGGCGCCAGCGCGGTCGGCGCGTAGCCGCGCAGCCACGGCGCGACCGCGTGAAAGCCGGCGGCGGCGAGATCGGAGAGGAGCGCCTCATAGGTGGGCGCGTGGTCGGGGAAGCCGTGGAGGCACAGCGCCAGCGGCCCATCGGCAGGGCCGTCTTCCAGGTAGGCGAAGTCGATGTCGTTGGCGTTGACGCGCGACTGCTGCATGCGCGGGACGTTAGGCGAGCACGCGCCGCTTGAACCCGGCGATGCCGAGCCAGCTGAGCACGGCGGTGAACCCGACCAGCGCGGTGTAGATCCCCCAGGCCGACATGTGGGGGATGCCGGTGAGCGCCATGCGGAAGCCCTCGCTGATGTAGATCAGCGGGTTCACGAGCACCGCCCACTTGAGCCACTCGATCGCGCCCAGCCGCTCCCACGGGTAGTAGGCCGCGCCCAGCATCGTCATCGGGATCACGATGATGCCGAACACGAGGGGGATCTGGCCGGGCTCGGCGCGGGTGCCGATCGCCAGGCCCAGCGCGCCCGCGAGGAGACACGCCAGCGGGGCGACCGTGACCAGCGCGAGCCAGTTGAGCTCGACCTCGACGGGGGTGCTCGGGATCCACAGCGCGAACGGCACCACGATCAGCGCGGCCACCGCCGACTGGATCGCGCCCGAGACGATCTTGCCCGCCGCGACCGCCCAGATCGGCAGCGGTGCCATCACCCGGTCTTCGATCTCGCGCGTGTAGCCGAACTCGCTCACGAGCGGGATCGTCACCGCCTGGATCCCCTGGAAGACGACGGCGACGCCGATGAGCCCCGGCATCAGCGAGGTCGAGAACAGCGTCGCGCCTTCGCCCGACCCGCCCACTCCCTGACCGATTTCCGGGAACACGTAGGCGAAGACGAACACGATGAGCAGGGGCTGGGTGACGGTGCGCATCAGGAACGCCACGAACGTCTTGCGCAGCACCTGGACGTCGCGCACGAGCAAGGCGCGGAACGCGATCATCGCCGCGCCGCGCTTCGACCGGACGGGTGCGAGCGTGTCGCCGATGGTTGCTGCTGCAGTCGTCATTCGCGAAGGTCCTTCCCGGTGAGGTTGATGAACACGGCCTCGAGGGTCGGTTCGGTGATCCCGATGTCGCTGATCTCGAAGCCCCCGGCGTCGGCGTGGGCGATCAGGCGCGCGAGCCCGGCGTGGTCGCCCCGGAGGTACACGCGCACGAGGCCGTCGGTCGTGGCGGTCGCGGCCTGCACGCCGTCGAAGTCCTCGAGGTGGCGCGCGAGGTCGGGCACTCGCGTCGCCTCGGGGGAGGTGATGCGGATCTCGGTATCCGAGCCAACCGACCGTTTCAGGGTGGCCGGTGTGTCGAGGGCGAGGATGCGGCCGTGGTCCATGATCGCGACGCGACCGCACAGCTGGTCGGCCTCCTCCATGTAGTGCGTGGTGAGGAGGATCGTCTGGCCGTCGGCGTGGAGCTCACCGATGACGTCCCAGAGCGCCAGCCGGCTCTGCGGGTCGAGACCGGCGGTCGGCTCGTCGAGGAACAGCAGCCGCGGCCGGTGCAGGACTGCCCGGGCGACCATCAGTCGCTGGGCCATCCCGCCCGAGAGCTCGAGGATCTCGGCGTTCGCGCGGTCGGTCAGGCGGAACCGCTCGAGCGTCTCGTCGGCGGCGCGGCGCGCGCTGCGAGCGCCCATCCCGAAATACCGTCCGTGGAAGTAGAGGTTCTCCCACACGGACAGGGCGCGGTCGAGCGTGCTCACCTGGGGAACGACGCCGATCAGCTGCTTGGCGGCCACGGGGTCGTCGATCACGTCGACGTCGCCGAGCCATGCCCGACCCCTCGTCGGCACCACGCGAGTGGTGAGCATCCCGACGGTGGTGGTCTTGCCGGCGCCGTTGGGCCCGAGGAGGCCGAAGATCTCGCCGGCGTGCACCCCGAGCTCGAGGTCGTCGACGGCCGTGATCGCGGGGCCGCCCTTCGACGCGTAGACCTTCGTGAGCGCCTCGGTACGGATGATGTCGGCGGACGGGCCCGTTTCCGTCCGGTTCGCGCCCCCGCCCGTCATCTCCTCAGAATCCCACAAGCGCTGCGCACCCCTCCCGAGCAGCGGCGATGAGTTTGTCAGGGCCCCCGAGGCCGGTATCCTCCGGGTGATGCGCGGGGGGACCAGAGTCCGCTTCCACGGCGTGCGAGGCTCAACGCCTTGCGCCGGCGACCGCTACGAGCGTTACGGCGGCAACACGTCGTGCGTGTCGCTCGAGGTCGACGGCCACGCGCCCGTCATCTTCGACATGGGCACGGGCATGCGCCCCTATGGCGAGCAGCTCGTCGGGTTCGCCACCAGCGGGCCCGAAGCCCGGTCCGCTCCCTTCGGGGCCTTCCAGGGCACGGTGCTCCTGACGCATCTGCACTGGGACCACATCCAGGGTCTGCCGTTCTTCGCCCCGATCGGGAACCCCGAGGCGACGCTCGACGTGTACGGCCCCCGGCAGGAGGAGGGCCCACTCGCCGACGTGTTCACCGACGTGATGCGGCCGCCGTACTTCCCGATCCGGCCGGCGCAGCTCGAGGGAGCGGTTCGGTTCCACGACACCGGCAACGACAGCTTCGCGGTCAACGGCGCGAAGGTGCGGTCACGATGGGTGCGCCACACCAGCGCGACCCTCGGGTTCCGGGTCGACGTCGAGGGTGTGTCGGTCGCGTACCTCTCCGATCATGCCACCGGCTGCACCGACGACCCCGCCGACTACGTGCCGCACGAGGTGCTCGAGCTCTGCGACGGCGCCGATCTCGTCATTCACGACTCGCAGCACACGTGTGAGGAGTACGAGAAGAAGTGGTTCTACGGGCATTGCACCGTCGACTACGCCGTGCACGTCGCACGCGAGGCGGGGGCCCGCCATCTCATGCTGTTCCACCACTGCCCGACGCACACCGACGACGACGTCGACCTCATGCTGCTGCATGCTCGAGACCTGGCGGCTCGTGTTTCGTCGGGCGACCTCGACGTCTCGGCCGCATCCGAGGGTCTCTGCGTCGAGCTGCACGCTCCGTGAGCGATAGCGCCGAGTGAGCGACCGCGCCGAGTGAGCGACAGCGAAAGCGCGGAGGCGCTCATGGCGCCCGACGAGGCGTCGTTCCGCACCGTCCTCGGCCACTTCGCAACCGGCGTGACGATCATCACCGCGATGGACGGCGACGAGCCGATCGGCGTGTCGGCCAACTCGTTCACGTCGGTGTCACTCGATCCGCCGCTGGTGCTGTTCTGCGCGGCGAAGGCGTCGACGACCTGGCCCCGGATCGAGGCGGCCGGGAAGTTCACCGTCAACATCCTCAACGAGCACCAGGAAGACGTATGCCGGGTGTTCGCCACCAAGGGCGCCGACCGCTTCAGCCGCATCGGCTGGCGGACGAGCGCCAACGGCCAGCCGATCCTGCACGACTCGCTCGCCTACATCGACTGCGAGATGCAGGAGCAGCACGACGCCGGCGACCACATCATCGTGGTGGGCCGCGTGCAGGAGCTGGGGGTGCTCTCCGAGGAGGGCCCCCTCCTCTTCTACCGCGGTGGCTACGGCAAGTTCGCCAGCTGACCCCCGGCTCGCCGGCCGGGTGGTCGTGGTGGCAGCCGACGCCGGCGACGTCGCCCGGGTGCTCGCGAGCGAGGGCGCCGCGGTGGTGATCGTCGGCGACGCGGCCGCCGCAGGGGCGCTGGCCGGCGAGGTCGAGGAGGCGGGCGGCCGGGCGTCGGTGTTCGCCGGCGACGTCACTCGTGACGACGACCGCGCCGCCCTCGCCGAGATGCTCGCCGAGCTGTTCTGAACCCCAAAGTGTGAGGAGGGCCGGCGCGGCGCGCTGGTAACCTCGGGCGCAGCGCCCCGCACCCTCCGTCCGATCCTGCGGGGCGCGCGGGGAACCGGGAGCAGTGTGTGAGCGAGCCGACGCGAGCCGACGAGGGCGGCGACGCGCCGGATCTCGAGGCCGACAAGCTCGCCTCTGACAAGGAGGCGCGCCGGGCCGGGTGGCGGCTCATGCGCGCCACCATCAAGCCCCAGAAGTGGTGGGTCGTCACCGGCATCCTCGGCGGCCTCGTGTGGACCGCGGCGCGCGTCACCGTCCCGCTCCTCGCGGCCGCCGCGATCGACCAGGGCATCCTGAAGAGCGACGAGGGCGCGGTCCTTCGTTTCGTGATCGCCATTGTCGTCGTGGGAGTGGTCCAGGCGATCTGCACCGGCCTGCGGCGCTACTCCGCGTTCCGCCTCGCGCTCCGGGTGGAGACCAACCTGCGCGACCGGCTGTTCGCGCACCTCCAGCGCCTGCACTTCGCGTTCCACGACGAGGCGCAGACCGGCCAGCTCATGGCGCGCGCGAACTCCGACATGCAGCAGATCCACGTCGTCGTGGTGTTGTTGCCGCTGACGTCGGCGAGCCTGCTCACGATGCTCGCGGTGACGGTGATCATCCTCCTGAAGTCGCCCGGCTTGGCGCTGCTCGTGCTGATCACGCTGCCGTTCCTCAACGTCGCCGCCACCCGCTTCACCCGCCGCATCCAGCCGGTCTCGCTCGAGCTCCAGGAGGAGCTCGCCGACCTGTCCGGCGTGGTGGAGGAGAGCGTCGCCGGTGTGCGGGCTGTCAAGGGCTTCGGCGCCGAGGAGCTCCAGGCCGCCCGCCTGCGCCACGAAGCCGACTCCGTGCTCGACCGCTCGCTCGCCGCCGCCCGGCTGCGGGCCGGGTTCATCCCGCTCGTCGACCTGCTGCCGACGCTGTCGCTCGTCGCGATCCTCTGGTACGGCGGCCATCAGGTCATCAACGGCGACCTCGAGCTCGGTTACCTCGTGGCCTTCAACTCCTACGTCCTTATGCTCATCTGGCCGCTGCGGATGCTGGGCATGATGCTGGCGCAGGCGTCGCGCTCCTCGGCGGCCGCCGGCCGCGTGCACGAGGTCCTCGCCACCGATCCCGCGGTGGTCGACGTGACGGGGGCGCGATCGTTGCCCGACGGGCCGGGCGAGATCCGGTTCGAAGGGGTGCGCTTCAGCTACGGCGGGCTGGGCGGTCCGCCGGTGCTCGACGACCTCGACCTCGTCATCCCGGGCGGTCAGGCGGTCGCGCTCGTCGGCGCGACGGGCTCGGGCAAGACCACCGTCGCCCGGCTGGTGCCGCGCTTCTACGACGTCGACAGCGGCCGCGTCCTCCTCGACGGCGTCGACGTCCGCGCCGTCAAGGTGCGGGAGCTGCGCCGCAGCGTCGGCATCGTCTTCGAGGACACCTTCCTCTTCTCCGACAGCGTGCGCGAGAACATCGCCTTCGCCGACCCCGAGGCGTCGATGGACGAGGTCGAGCGGGCGGCCCGGCTCGCGGGCGCGACCGAGTTCATCGAGAGCCTGCCCGACGCGTACGAGACCGTGATCGGCGAGCACGGCTTCTCGTTGTCAGGCGGGCAGCGCCAGCGCCTCGCCATCGCACGCGCCGTACTGGCCGATCCGCGCGTGCTGATCCTCGACGACGCCACCTCGTCGGTCGACCCGACCAAGGAGCACGAGATCCGCGGCGCGCTGCGCGAGGTCATGGCCGACCGCACCACGCTGATCATCGCCCACCGGCCGGCCACGATCGCCCTCGCCGACCGGGTGGTGCTGCTCGACGACGGGCGGCTCGCGGCCGACGGCACCCACGAGGAGCTGCTCGAGACCTCGCTGCGCTACCGCGCCGTGCTCGCCCAGGCCGAGGTCGAGCTCGGGGTGGCGCCGTGAGGGGCGCGCCATGAGAGGCGGAGGCGGCGGCGGGCCGTTCGGCCCCCACCCGATCGAGGAGAAGCTCACCCGCGAGGACGCGCACAAGGTGATGCGGCGCCTGACGCGCCTCTTGCGACTGTATCGACGTCAGATCGTGCTGGCCGCGCTCCTCCTCGTCGCCCAGACCGCATGCCTGCTGGCCGGGCCCGCGCTCGTGCGCTACGGCATCGACCACGGGTTGGAAGACGGCAACACCGGCAACCTCAACCGCGCCGCGATCATCTACCTCGTCATCGCGTTCGTCGGCGCGTACCTCGGGCGCTTGGTCATCCGCATGGTCGCGCGGGTCGGCGAGACGTTCCTACGCGACCTGCGCGAGCGCGTCTTCCGCCACCTGTTGTCGCTCGGGCTCGACTTCTTCGAGCGGGAGAAGACCGGGCGGCTCGTCGCCCGCATGACCTCCGACGTCGAGGCGCTCCAGGAGCTGGTCTCGATGGGCCTCGTCATGTTCGTGCAGAACGCTCTCATCTTCATCGGCGCCGTCATCGTGATCTTCCTGATGAGCTGGGAGCTCGCGCTGTTCACGCTCGTCGTCGTACCCCCGGTCTTGATCGCCAGCCGCTGGTTCCGGCGCGAGTCGAACCGCGCCTACCTCGAGGTGCGCGATCGGATCGGCCAGAACCTCTCCACGCTCCAGGAGGGACTCGCCGGAGTTCGCGTCGTGCAGGCATTCGGCCGCGAGCCGGCCGTCACCCGGCGCTTCCGGGGCACGAACGAAGCGCAGTACGACGCGCATCTCGAGACGGTGCGCATCTCCGCCCGCTACTTCCCGTTGGTGGAGTTCTCCGGTGTCGCCGGCACCGCGCTGATCATCGGGATCGGCGGATGGTTCGTGAACGCCGACATCGTCACCGTCGGCACGGTGGCGGCGTTCGTGCTCTACCTCAACAACCTGTTCGAGCCCGTCCAGCAGCTGAGCCAGCTCTACAACCTGGTGCAGCAGTCGGGCGCGGCGCTCCAGAAGCTCTTCGGCCTGCTCGACACGCCCACGTCGATCGCGGAGCGGCCCGGCGCCGTCGACCTGCCCGAGGGCGGGCCGCTCCAGGTCGAGCACGTCACCTTCGGTTACGCCGACGGCGAGCCGGTGCTCTTCGACGTGACGCTGCCCGTCATGCCGGGCGAGCGGGTCGCGCTCGTCGGCCCGACGGGTGCGGGCAAGTCGACGCTCGCCAAGCTCGTGGCGCGGTTCTACGACCCGCGTGAGGGTCGGGTGTGCTTCGGTGGCGTCGACCTCCGCGACGCCACGCTGCGGAGCCTGCGCGAGCGCATCGTCGTCGTCCCGCAAGAGGGCTTCCTCTTCGCCGGCACCGTGCGCGACAACATCCGCTTCGGCCGGGGCGACGCCACCGACGAGGAGGTCGACGCCGCCGTCGCCGCCCTCGGCCTGACTCCGAGGTTCGAAGCCCTCGTCGACGGTCTCGACACCGAGGTACGCGAGCGCGGGTCGCGCCTGTCGGCAGGGGAGCGCCAGCTGGTCTCACTCGCGCGTGCGGCACTCGCCGACCCGAAGCTGCTCGTGCTCGACGAGGCGACCTCCAACCTCGACCCCGGCACCGAGTTCACGGTCGAGCACGCGCTGGAGCGCCTGATGGAGGGGCGCACCGTCGTCGTGATCGCCCACCGCCTCTCGACCGCGGCGCGCGCCGACCGCATCGCCGTGATCGACGACGGCCGTCTTGCCGAGTTCGGCACACACGAGGAGCTGCTCGGCCGCGAGGGCCGCTACGCCAGCCTCTACACCGCGTGGATGGCGACCCCGTCGGCGGGCCAGACCGCGTGAAGGCATGACGCTCCGGGTCCTGCGGATCCTGTTCCTCATCGTCGGGGTCGTGGCCGGAGTCGCCGGGATCATCATGCTCGTCGCGCCGGACGAGACCGACCGCTACTTCTCGTGGCCGATCGGCCCGCCGCCGTTGGCCGCGACCGTCGGCGGCTTCTACGTCGCGTCCGCGATCGTGTTCA
>Ga0214469_1000886_pt1 | contig 10910 bp, 11 predicted proteins | sample RVTome_10_FD_187340 | JGI IMG/M metagenome (GOLD analysis project Ga0214469, IMG submission 187340) | Soil microbial communities from uranium-contaminated site in the Upper Colorado River Basin, Wyoming, United States - RVT153D57 HiSeq ... | reverse complement strand
GCTCGACGTCCCTGCTGTTCTCGAAGGTCTAGCTGTGACCGGAGTCGCCCTCGAGATCAACGGTGCCCTCGATCGTCTCGACGCCACGACCGATGTGACGCGTCTCGCTCTGGCGGCAGGCGTCAACGTGATCATCGACACCGACTCTCATCATGTCTCCGACCTGCGGAGGATGGACTACGGCGTCCTCTACGCACAGAGAGCCTGGGTCACCAAGGACCGGGTAGTCAACAGCATGGCAACCGAGGACTTTCTGGCGTGGACCAGGTCCCGTCGTCCGTAGGCTGGCGTCATGGCCAAGGAATACCACGCCTCCAAATTCCTCAACGGAGTCATGAAGTGGACAAGTCGGCTCGGGATAGGCCGGTCGGAGACGCTGACGACCATTGGCAGGAGAAGTGGGAAATCTCGGGAAGTGCCGGTATCGCCTATCGAGGTCGATGGTCGAGAGTATCTGGTGGCGCCGTACGGGGATGTCTCGTGGGTCGAGAACGCGCGGGCGAACCCGTCCGTGACGCTTCGTCATGGCAGTACGTCGAGACGGAGAGTTCTCATCGAGGTCACCGAGGAGGCCGCCCATGTCGTCAAGGCCTACTGGGACAGGGAGAAATTCCCCCGCCCGTACATGGATGTGCCCGGCGGTGCAGAGGCCGCCGACTTCGCCGAGGTCGCAGAACGGTTCCCCGTCTTCAGGGTCGAGGAGCAAGCCTGAATACGATGCTTGTAATTCTCCGCCGGATGGGTGATGCTGGGGCCCTTGGCGACCACAACTGACAGGTCACATGTGACCTCCACCTATGTTCTCGACACCTGTGTCCTGCTCGCCGACCCTCACTCTCTCCTCCGCTTCGATGAGCACGACGTCGTGTTGCCCCTCGTGGTAGTGGAAGAGCTCGACCGCAAGAAGACGCGGATGGATGAGGTCGGCACGAACGCGAGGGGAGCGATCCGACTGTTGGAGGACTTGGGTGCCTCCACCCGCGGCGGCATGCGTGAGCCGGTGAAGCTCCCGGGAGGGGGCTCGCTGCGGATCGAGCTCAACGGCGTCGTCTCCGACAGGCTGCCGCCAGTGTTGGACCCGACGACTCCCGACCACCGAATTCTGGCGACGTGTCTCAATCTCGCCGAGAGCCGGGACGCCGTGCTCGTGACCAAGGATGCCGCCCTTCGCATCAAAGGTGCCCAGTTGGGCGTGCCGGTTCAGGATTACCGGGCAGACACCGCTCAGGCCGACCAGCTCCATTCCGGCGTCGTCGAGCATCGAGTCGGCGCCGAGACAATCGATCGCCTCTTCGACGAGGGAAAGCTCGAGATCGAGGGGGTGGATGCTCCGACCAACGAGTTCGTGGTGCTCAGGCATGGTGCCTCCCGATCGGCCCTCGCCCGGATCGTCCAGACCGAGCCCACCGTTGTCGTCGAGCGGATGCCGACGCACGTGCGCGCCTTCGGTGTCGAGCCGAAGAACCTCCGCCAAACCGTTGCCATGCATCAGCTTCTCGATCCGGACATCCCGGCGGTCTCGATCATGGGCATGGCCGGGACCGGGAAGACCTTTCTCTCCCTAGCGGCCGCTCTCGAGCAGGTCCTCGAACAGAGCCGCTACCGCAGAGTCTCCGTCTACCGTCCGCTCGTCGCCGTGGGTCGCCAGGAGGTGGGATATCTGCCTGGCGACCTCAGCGAGAAGTTGGCGCCTTGGATGGCCGCCGTGCACGACAACCTCTATGCGTTGTTCTCCGATGCAGGCGTCGATGGGGCCCGAGGGGCCATCGAGGAGCTCGTCGACCGCGGGGAGCTGGAGATGGCTGCTGTCACCTATCTCCGTGGTCGGTCGATCACCGGTGAGTTCGTGATCATCGACGAGGCTCAAAACCTGGAGCTATCGACCCTGAAGGTGATCCTCACGCGCATGTCTCGTGATTCGAAGGTGGTCTTCTGCGGCGACCTATCCCAGGTGGACAACCCCTACATCTCACCATACGGCGGCATGGCGGCCTTGATAGAGAAGTTCAAGGACTCGAGCCTCTTCGCCCATGTCTCGTTGGAGCGGACGGTTCGCTCGCCACTCGCCGAGATGGCGGCGAGAGTCCTCTGAGACTCTTCGACTGACACGGTTCTTCTTCAGATAACCGGACTCAGTTCTCGAGTCGGTTGAGCGGGCCTGCCGGGCTCGCGCTCGACTGGCCTGTAAACGTGGCGGTCATCGACACCGTGTGCAGCGCGGTTGGGGTGGGTGCGATCGTCTCTCGACTACTTGCCGAGACGATCCCGTCTCGCTTGAAGAAGCTCGGCAGCGCGCTCGATGGTGATCTGTTCGGCCGAGTCGCCCTGGCGCAGCGAGGCATTCACCTCACCGTCCGTGACGTAGGGCCCATACCGGCCCGACTTCACGGTGACCTTCTTACCCGAGACCGGATCGTCACCGAGCTCCTTCAGGTCGGCGCTTCTCTTCTGCCCTCTCCGCCGCGGCGGTTCGGCCAGGAGCTCGAGTGCTCCTTCGACGGTCAACGTGAACAACTGATCCTCTGACTCCAGACTGCGCCGGTCGTCGCCGCGCTGGATGTACGGGCCGTAGCGCCCGTTGAGAGCCAGGATCTCCACACCGTCTTCGTCGACTCCGACTGTTCTCGGGAGCGATAGGAGCCTGAGCGCATCGTCCAACCCCAACTCGTCCATCGTCATCGACTGGAACAACGAGGCTCGCCGGGGTTTGGCCTTCGAGCCCTCCTCCTGTTCGCCGAGTTGGACGTAGGGGCCAAAGCGCCCGGTCTTGCCGTAGACCGTCAGGCCCGTGTCCGGATCGGTTCCGAAGATCTTGTCCCCCTTGTTCTGCTCCTCGATGAGCTCGAGCGCCTTCTCGACCGTCACCTCGTCGGGAGCCAGGTCGTCGGGGATCGACCCCCGTTCGTCTCCTCGTTCCACGTAAGGGCCATATCTGCCGACCCGGGCGACGATCTCTGTGCCGGACTCGTCCTCACCGAGGAGGATGGAGTTGATCTCCCTCGGGTCGATCTCGTCGAGCCTCGCCGCCACTTTCTCCTTGAGCCCGTCGTCACCGAAGTAGAAGGCGGAAAGCCACGGAACCGACTCCTCCTCTCCACCTGCGATTCGGTCGAGGTCGGACTCCATCTCGGCGGTGAACTCGTAGTCGATGAGGTTGGGGAAGTGCTTCTCGAGGAGGCTGACCACTCCGAAAGCAGTGAAAGTCGGCACCAGGGCCGAGCCTTTCTTGAACACATAGCCGCGGTCTTGGATGGTGGTCATGATGGAGGCGTAGGTGGAGGGCCGGCCAACGCCCAACTCCTCGAGCTTCTGTACCAGCGACGCCTCGGTATAGCGGGCCGGTGGTCTGGTCTCATGACCTGTGGGCTCGAGTCGCTCGACGGCGAGGTCGTCGCCCTCGTCGAGTGGGGGCAGGATCTTCTCACGGTCGTCCAGTTCCGACTCCGGGTCGTCCGAGCCCTGAACATAGGCTCGGAGAAAGCCGGGGAAGGTGATGGTGCGCCCCGACGCTCCGAACAGGGCATCTTCCCCCGAGCTCGCGGTGGCTCCCAATCTCACCGACACCGAGACTCCCTTGGCGTCGGCCATCTGTGACGCCACCGTCCGCTTCCATATGAGATCGTACAAAAGGGCTTCGTCCGGGCCCACGTCCTTGCCCACTTGCTCCGGCGTCAGAAAGTCGCCGGCGGGCCTGATCGCCTCATGCGCCTCCTGGGCCCCTTTCGCCTGCTTGCCGGAGTACTTGCGCGGGGAGGTGGACAGGTACTCCTGGCCGTAGAGCTTGACTATCTGTGACCTCGAGACGCCGATCGCAGAGTCGGAAAGCTCGATCGAGTCGGTTCGCATGTAGGTGATGTAGCCGTTCTCGTAGAGACGCTGAGCGACCGACATGGTGCGGGACGACGAGTAGCGAAGCTTTCGTCCTGCCTCCTGTTGGAGAGTCGACGTCCGGAACGGGGGATAGGGCTTGCGCGTGTACGGCTTCGACTCGACCGATCGCACCTGGAACGAGGCGTCCTGGAGGTTGGTGGCGAGTGCCGTGGCGGCACCCTGATCGAGCACGACGACTTCGCCTTTGGCGGTGCCGCCGTCATCGAAGTCCTTTCCCGTCGCGACTCTCTGGTCGTCGAGACGGATCAGGGTGGCGTCGAATGTCTTGTCCAGGTCGTCGGCAGGGGCAAAGGAGCCCTCGATGGACCAGTATCCGGCGGGGACGAACGCCATGCGCTCCCGCTCCCGCTCCACGACGATACGGATTGCCACACTCTGCACACGGCCGGCAGACAGTTTTGGCTGCACCTTCTTCCAAAGGACCGGCGACACCTCATACCCATAGAGCCGGTCGAGAATGCGTCGAGCCTCCTGGGCGGACACCAGCCTCTCGTCGAGGTCCCGTGGGTTGGAGAAGGCCTCCTCGATCGCGGGACGCGTGATCTCGTGGAAGACCATTCGCTTGACGGGGACCTTGGGCTTGAGCACTTCTACGAGGTGCCAGGCGATGGCCTCGCCCTCGCGGTCTTCGTCGGTCGCCAGATAGAGCTCCTCGGCGTCCGCGAGCAGATCCTTCAGCTTCTTGACGTGACTCTTACGCTCCTTGGGGACCACATAGAGGGGCTCGAAGTCGTTGTCGACATTGACCCCGAGCCGGGCCCAGTCCTCGTCCTTCACCTTTTTCGGGATCTCAGAGGCCGATCTCGGCAGGTCGCGAATGTGCCCCATCGAAGACTCGACGGTGGCGTCCGAACCCAGGAAAGATGAGATGGTTCGGGCCTTCGTCGGTGATTCGACAATGACGAGACTCTTGGGCATTGCTGGGCAGTTGACACCAGATCGGGGGCTTATGTCAATCTCTGCCGTCGTGTCCCAACGGCTGGTTACCGTGATGCGGGTGAGCAAATACCTCGCCCTGGAGGGTGTAGATGGGAGTGGCAAGAGCACCGTTGGCCGCGCCCTCCTCGAGGCGCTCGAGCGCCGCGGAACCGAAGCGATCCTGGTTAGAGAGCCAGGTGGGACTGCTTTGGGAGAGGCGGTCCGTTCGCTCCTTCTCGACTCTCAGACACTCGACGACTGGGCCGAGGTATTCCTCTTTGCGGCACAACGAGCCGAGCTCGCCCGCGACGTGATCCAGCCGGCCCTCGAAGCGGGAACATGGGTTATCTCCGACCGCAGCTACTACTCGTCGATCGCCTATCAGGGCCGGGCTCGCGGGCTCGGAGAGGACAAGGTCCGGACCATCAACGAGACCGGCCTGGACGGCGTCATCCCCGACTTCATCTTCGTGCTGGATGTGGCACCCGAGGTCGCCCTGAGCCGACAGGATTCCCCGGATCGCATCGGCAAAGAGGGGATCGCTTTCCAGGTTGCGGTGCGAGACGCCTATCTGGAGCTGGCCAATAAAGACGACAAGGTGACCGTCCTCGCCGGCGATCTCACGATCGAGGAGACGATCTCCCTCATCCTCGAGGTGGTGTTGTGACCGGGCTCTTCGATGACATCATCGGCCATCGCGGTGTTGTTGAGCTCCTCGAGTCCGAGCTGACTCGGCCGGCCCAGGCCTACTTGTTCGTTGGCCCCCAATCCGTGGGAAAAGAGGCGATAGCGTTGCGGTTTGCAGCCGGTCTGCTCGGTGGTATCACCGACGAGCGGGCTCGGCGGCTCGCGCTCGCTGCCCACCATCCCGATTTGAGGGTGCTGGAGCCCGAGGGGGCGACGAGTCTGGGTGTCGACCAGGCCCGGGAGGTCGTCGCCCGTGCTTCCCTGACCCCTGTGGAGGCGGATCGCTCGGTGTTTCTGCTCCCAGACGCGGGCGCGATGACCGATCAGGCGGCGAATGCTTTGCTGAAGACTCTGGAAGAGCCGTCGGCAGAAGTGGTATTTCTCCTCGTGGCCGAGTCCGAGGACGACTTCCCGCCGACAGTGGCTTCCCGATGCCGGACCGTCCACATGGGCCGTGTCCCTCAACTCGAGCTCGTCCAGGCATTGGTCGAGCGGGGGCTCGGTGAAGAAGCCGCCACCGGGGTGGCCGTGGTGTCGGGCGGTCGACCCGGTCTGGCATTGGCGCTCATGAGCCAGCCGGAGGTGGCGCGCTTCCGTGAGCTCTGGTTGTCGATCCCCGGGCAGGTGTCGCCACACCCAGGGGACGGGCAGCGTTTGGCATCGGTCGTGCTCGAGGAGCTGGCGCCCTTGGTGGAGGAGTCGATTCCAGACGACCTGCCCAAAGACAAGGCTCAACGAGCGCGTCGTCGCGCCGAGATGTCGTTGCTGGTGAACGGTCTCGAGATCCTCGCCTCGTGGTACTCCGACTCGGCGTCTCTGCAACTGGGCGGTCCCATCCGCAACAGTGACGTCGACCTGGGCTCCCTCACCGATGTGGCGCCCCGTCGGGCGGTGTCGTCGGCCGAGTCGATCCTCGATGCAGTTGTCGACATCCAGTCCAACCTCCGTCGCGAGTTGGTGTTGGCCAATCTCTTCTCTTCCCTCGGCTCCGACGAGTAGCCGGTCGGACTCTGGTACCGGCCCGGCGTCGTTCGGCCTCACCCTCGATCGAGTCAGCAACTGCCCTGACAGGGCAGAGGCGCCCTCTCGATCTGAGTCTGGCCGAGCGAGCAGCCCGAGCCTAAAATCCGGCCTACCGCCGGAGTAGCTCAGTGGTAGAGCAATTCACTCGTAATGAATAGGCCAGGGGTTCGACTCCCCTCTCCGGCTCCGACACCTGAGTCGTTCCACCTACCCACCCCGGCTACCGTCCCGGCTCCATGGCCGATCAGGCGAATTTCGAGCGGGAGGCCCTCCAGTACTCCCGGCAGCTCTACTCCGCTGCCATGCGCATGGCGCGCAATCCGGCCGACGCCGAAGACCTGGTTCAAGAGACGTATCTGAAGGCGTACCGCGCTTACGACACCTTCGAGGAGGGCACCAATCTCAAGGCGTGGCTCTATCGCATCCTCACCAACACATATATCAACAAGTATCGAAAGGAGTCCCGCCGACCGTCGGAAACCGACCTCGGTGACGTCGAGGACCTCTACTTGTATCGGCGGCTCGGTTCAGAGGACACCGCAGACGTCTCACGTACGACGGAGGACCGCGTGCTCGACGGTCTGGTGGAGTCCGACATCAAGGCCGCGGTCGAGGAGCTACCCGAAAACTTCCGTATGCCCGTGTTGCTCGCCGATCTCGAGGGGTTCTCGTACAAGGAGATCGCCGAGATTCTGGACATCCCCATCGGTACTGTCATGTCGAGACTCCATCGCGGAAGAAAAGCGATGCAAAAGAGGTTGTGGGAATTTGCAAGCAAGCGGGGGCTCCTCCCCGAGGACGCAGAGAGACCATGAGTCACAAATGCGACTGCGGTGACGCAGAGGACCAGCTTTACCAATACCTCGACTCCGAGCTCGACGAGGAGACCGCGGCCAGTGTGCGTAGCCACCTGGACGACTGTGGGGGTTGTCACGACTCGTTCGACTTCTACCGGCGTCTGAAGGTGGTGGTCAAGAATCATCTGGCGGAGGACATGCCCGAGTCTCTCGAGGAAAAGGTCAAGGAGTTGATCCGCCACGAGTCCGCGACTGCTTGATCCTCGAGAGTTTCGCTCCCATTCGCGGCGAGCGGTAGTCTGCGGAGCATGAGACGAACTGGCCGCAGCACGCTGCTGTTTCTGCTCATCGCAGCTCTCGTCGCCAGTTTCTCCCTGTCGGTCCTCGCCGCCACAGAAGGGGAGGAAGGAGCCGAGGACGATGGAGCAGGTGCCACGACGACCACGATCGAAAGCGGACTGAGCCCGGCCGTGCCCGTCAGTGACGAGGTGGCCGAGGCTCCTCTTGCCGACTGGACGTATCGCTACATGATCCCGACCGGGTTGGCCCTCGGGGCCATTGTCATCCTCGTCACGGCGATCAAGTACTTCACTGACGTCGTGCGCAAGCGGTACCGAATAGTCGAAGAGTGACCTCCTCTCACTCCTCGCGGGGTCGTCTCTCCGGGAGGCTGGCGGGCACTTACCCCCTGGCCGAGACCTATCACGCCGTAGCCTTGGCGGAGGAGATGACCGAGGTGACCGCCGAGGTCTCCCGAATCGTGCCCGAAGCCACTGGTCTCTCGCTACCGGGCTCGCCCCTGACCGTCGTCATCGACCGACCCGACTGGATCGACCGCAACGTGGCTACCTTCGCTCACCTCACAGAGCCCGCCCGTCGCAAGATCGCCGAGCGAATCGAGGAGTCGGGGACCCGCAGCCAGACAGCCGCGATGATGGCGGAGCGGGTCATGGCCGTCGAGACCCGCGCCGTGCTCAGTTTGCTGGCTCGTCGTGTGCTCGGGCAGTACGAGCTGGTCTTGCCCTCGGGTGAGGCGGGTGACGTGGTGGCGTACGTGGGGCCGAACATTCTCCAACTCGAGCGGGCCCATCAGTTCAAGCCGGCGGAGTTTCGGTATTGGGTTGCCCTCCACGAACTGACTCATCGTGCCCAGTTTCAGGGGGTTCCGTGGCTGCGCGATTACTTCCTCGGCCTGGTCGGTGAGCTTGTGGAGTCCTCCCGGCCAGAGCCGGGCGCTTTGGGTCGGGTGATGGAGGAGATCGGGGCGCGCCGCTCTGCCGGTCGCCCCATCGTCGACGAACGCGGCCTGCTCGGGCTCATAGGGTCGCCGGAGCAGAACGCAGTGGTCGACAAGGTCCAGGCGCTGATGTCGCTGCTGGAGGGTCATGGCCATGTCGTGATGGATCGAGTTGGCGCCGAACGGCTCAAGTCACAGGATCGGATGAGCCGGGTGCTCAAGGCGCGACGTCAAGACAAGAGGACCGCGGCTTTCTTCCGTCTCACCGGCCTCGAGATGAAGATGAAGCAGTACGAGCAAGGGGAGCGGTTCGTGCGCGCCGTCGAGCGGCAGGCCGGTTGGGACACGGTGGGGCTCGCCTATCGCGGAGCGAGCAGCCTCCCCGACCTCGCCGAGATCGAGGACCCTTCGTCGTGGCTGCAACGCGTCGCCTGAGAGAGCTGGCCGAGTCTGCCCTCACCCGAGCTCGCTTGCCGCCTGGGCCGGTGACCGTTGCGCTCAGCGGCGGCGCCGATTCGGCTGCCCTCGCCTTCCTGTCGATCGAGTCGGCGGCCGAGGTCTCGGCCGCCCACGTGCATCACGGCCTCGAGGCCTCCGACATGCTCGCCGACGCGGCGAGCACGATCTCGGACCGTCTCGGCGTGCCATTGGAGACCATCTCCGTGGAGGTGCCGCCCGGTCCGTCGCCGGAGGCGCAGGCTCGAGAGGTCCGCTACGGCCGGCTGGCCCTCATCGTCGGCCAGGTGCTCACCGGACATACCCGCGACGACACGGTCGAGACGATGCTGATCAATCTGGTCAGGGGCACCGGGGCCGACGGGTTGGCTGGAATCCCGTATCACCGTCCGCCAAACGTCTACCGGCCGATTCTCGAGATCACTCGCTCCGAGACGCGGGAGATCGCAACTCTCGCCGACCTTCCATTCCTGGACGACCCCACCAACGACGATCTCTCGGTGACTCGCAACCACATCAGGCGCGTCGTCCTTCCCAGGTTGCGGGAGCTCAATCCGAGAGTCGATGTGGCGATGGCTAGAGCCGCGGCGGCGCTTGGCGGAGATAGGGAGCTCCTGGACCACATGGCCGATCGGGTCCCGTCCGGGGCGCTCGAGGTGAGCCTCGTTGCGACTCTCCCGAGACCAGTCGCAGATCGGATGGTGATGAAGTGGCTGGTGGCCAACCGCGTCCAGTTGGGTGCTGACGTGATAGCTCGCGTTTGGTCGGTGGTGAGCGGTGATACGGACCGCCAAGCCCTGGAGGGGGGCCGAAGCGTGGTCCGCGACCGGGCCGTGGTCCGGGTCGAATAGCGACCCCCGGCGAGAAGCCGCTAGCTTTGCCGACCCAACGCCAGTTTGAGGAACGGCGATCATCGTTCGAAGGACCGGGATGGACATCAAGCCGCTGATCACAGCCGAAGAGATCGAGAGCAAGCTCGCCGAGCTGGGCAAGCAGATCTCGGTGGACTACGCAGGGAAGGAAGTGCTGTTGGTCGGAGTCCTGCGTGGGGCGTTCATGGTGATGGCGGATCTGGCCAGGCACATCGACCTCGCCTGTGAGTTCGATTTCATGGCCGTCTCCTCATACGGCGCATCGACCCAGACCTCCGGCGTGGTCCGCATCCTGAAGGACCTCGACGAGGAAATCGATGACCGCCACGTGCTCATAGTCGAGGACATCATCGACTCCGGTCTGACACTCAACTACCTCATCAAGAGTCTCAAGGTACGCAAACCCGCCTCGCTGGAGATCGCCACTCTCCTCCTGAAGGAGGGAATTCAGCGCGTGCCCATCGATGTCAAGTACGTGGCCTTCTCCATCGGCCCCGAGTTCGTCGTCGGATACGGTCTCGATTACGCCGGCAAGTATCGGAATCTGCCCTACGTAGGGGTGATGGGCGACGAGGCCTGAGCCGATAGGGGGAACAGGCCGACGGACAACGGGGTTCGACTATTGGGCCAACCGGCGTACCATTTAGGGCACTCCTCCCCAGAACCGAGGTCTTGTGAACCGGACCCTGCGAACCCTCATCGTCTACGGGATGTCGATCATCCTGGTCGCCATCCTCTTCTCGTGGTGGTTCGACCAGGTCGCCGGTCCCGAGGAGATCCCCATCTCCCAGTTCGTCGAGAACATCGAGGAAGGTGAATACGAGCAGGTCGTGCTCTTGGCACGGTCTCACCGCGCCCAGGCGCGTATCGATGGCAGCGACGCAGAGTCAGGGACCTTCGACCACGTCGCGGCCTATGTCGAGGGATTCGAGACCCAGCTGACCGACACCATCATCGCCAACGACGTCGAGCTCGACGTGGACGAGGAGCCCGCCGGGTTCTGGGAGCTCCTCATCGGGTTCCTGCCGT
>Ga0214469_1000885_pt1 | contig 10910 bp, 8 predicted proteins | sample RVTome_10_FD_187340 | JGI IMG/M metagenome (GOLD analysis project Ga0214469, IMG submission 187340) | Soil microbial communities from uranium-contaminated site in the Upper Colorado River Basin, Wyoming, United States - RVT153D57 HiSeq ... | reverse complement strand
GGTCGTTTCCTCGCCGAGCCCCCGCCGCCTTTCCGCCGCGTGGACGAGGACGGCGCCGTCGAGCAGCTGACCCGGACGCTGAGCGTGATCGGCTTCGCGCCGGAGACGCGAGCCGGCCATACCCGGCAGATCAGGCTGCATCATTGCCCGTTTCGTGAGGTGGCAGTGGACCATCGCGATGTCGTATGCGCCATCCACCTCGGGCTGATGCAAGGCCTGCTCGCCGAACTCGACGCGCCCGTCGACGCCGAACGCCTCGAGCCATTCGTCGAGCCCACGCTGTGTATTGCGCACCTGTCAACTCGCGCTGAGCAGGGCGACGGCTAGGCGCAGTCGCAGGACCCGCAGCCGCAGCCGGCCTCGGACCGGCTCTGCTTCGCCGAAGGCTCGCCCTGCTCGTGCCCCAGCAGGTGGTGCAGGTCGGAGATCACCGTCTCCAGGTTCACTCCGGCGGCGACCAGGGCCGGCAGCAATCTGTCGTTCTCCTTGGCCAGATGCGCCTCGAACAGCGACCGAAGCCCACCGGCGGCAGCCGCCAGGCGTGCCGACGACCTCGCGTTGACGATCTCGTCGACCAGCGCTCGCAACGCGACGTGCTCAGCGGTCATGGCCGCTACCAGCAGTTCACTGGCGGTCAGCTCCGCGCCGGCCCGGTAGAGGCTGTCCTCCTCGGCGGCGGCGTGTGGCAACAGCTCCTGCTCGCAGTACCGAGCCAGCTCCGAGCGCGCGTCCTCGACCGCCGGCGACAGCATGTCGACCGCGTCCAGCACGGCGTTCACCCGCTGGGCAACGCCTCGCGCTAGCTCGCCGTGATGGCGCCGGATCGCGGCGACAACGGACTCGGTCTGGTGCGCTGCTGCGGCGGTGTGGGGCATTGTGGTCATGATCGCTCCTTCTCGGTCGGCCCGGCTTGCGGTCCGGCTTCTGCTCATTTATACAATAGCGCTTGTAAATAAGGTGCGGAGCGATGGAGTGTGGCCGATGTCCGACGGTGTCGCCCCGGCACTCCGGCGCCCGGCCAACAGACCGAGTGGGCGAGCCGCCTGGCACCGCCGCGTCGGTGTCCTTCCGCTCGGGTACCTTGCCGCGATCGTTGCGGTGGGTTTCGTGCACCCGTTCATCCCCGGGTGGCGCTGGCTGCTGATCCACTTGCTGCTACTCGGCGCCGCCACGAACGCCATCGTGATCTGGAGCACGCATTTCGCGAACGCCGTGCTGCGGGTTCCCCCGCCACAGAACCGCCATGGCCAGACACTGCGGCTGACCGCGCTCAATCTCGGCGTGGTCGCCGTGCTGGCCGGCGGCCTGGGCGGCGTGGCCTGGCATCCGCTAGCAGTCGTGGGAGCCGGCCTGGTCTTCGCCGCAGTGCTGGCCCACCTGCTCGTCCTGGCCGGCCGGCTGCGGCGGGCGCTCTCACCGCCGCTCGCAGTGACCGTGCACTACTACCTGGCGGCCGGCGCCGCCCTGCTGGTCGGCATCCCCGCGGGCGCCTGGATGCTGGTGGTCGACGATCGTGCGCCGGTGTTGCTGTTCCACGCCCATGTCAACGTGCTCGGCTGGATCACTCTCACCGTGCTCGGCACGTTGCTGACGCTGTGGCCCACCGTGCTGCACACCAGAATGCCAAGCGGCGCGGTGCGGTGCGTCACCCGAGCGCTACCACTCGCTTGTGCCGGTCTGGTGCTGCTCGGCGTTGGCTTACTCGCGTGGTGGCCGGCCGTCGCGGCCGCCGGGCTGGTGGTGTTCGCCGGCGCCGTTGCGGTCAGCATCCTTCCCGCCGTAACGGCCGCCCGGCGGAGCCCACCCTCGTCTTTCGCCGCTTGGTCGATCGTCGCGGCCATCGGCTGGCTCTTCGTCGCCCTCGGCGTCGACACCATGGGGCTGGTCAAGGCCGACGATCCCGCTACCGCGGTGGCGGGATTTAGCGGCGTCCTCGTCCCGCTGCTGGCCGGCTTCGTGGCGCAGGTGCTGATCGGATCGCTGGCGTACCTGTTGCCGATGGTCCTCGGCGGGGGTCCGGCCAGGGTCCGAACGCGCCAGGAGGTGCTGGACCGCCACTGGTCTCAGCGGGTCGTCATGGGCAACACCGCCCTTGCGGTGTTCCTGCTTCCGGTGGGCAGCTACGTACGGATCACCACATCCTTGCTGGTGCTGGCCGCACTGGTGCAGTTTCTGGTCGCGGCCGTGCGCGCCGTCGTGGTCGACCGGAGATCGTGAGCCATGCGCGCCCCACAGCCCACATCCGGTCCCAAGCCCGCCCGTCCACTCGGCGGAGTGGCGGCCGGACTGGCGTTGGTGCTGCTGGCCGTGCTGGTCGGCGCCATCGGCCAGAATGCCGCCAGGCCGGCCGATTTCGCTGCCGCCGCCTCGGACGCGGTGGCGGCGACCGGCAACACCACCACGGTAGAGATCCGGGCCGAGGGCATGCGGTTCCATCCCGATCGCATCGAAGTGCCGGTAGGTGACCGGCTCGTGATCGAGCTGACCAACGCGGACGAACGCCGCCACGACCTGGTCCTGGCGAAAGGGGCGCACACTGGCTCATTGCCGCCAGGCGAGACCGCCCAACTGGACGCCGGCCTGATCACCGGTCCGGTCGAAGGCTGGTGCTCGCTGCCTGGCCACCGTGCGGCGGGCATGGTGCTCACGATCACGACAACCGGTGACGGAGCGGCCGCGGCCGGGGAACATCACGCGAGCGGCGGCAGTCATGCCGAGCGGGACGATGCGATCGATGCGATGGCCGATCCGGGTGAGAGCTTCCAGCCGCGGGACGCCGCCCTACAAGACTCGCGGTCCAGCCGCGTCCATCGGATCACCCTGCGTGCCGAGGAGGTGGAACTCGCCGTCGCGCCAGGCGTCCGCCAGCTGATGTGGACGTTCGGCGGCTCCGTTCCCGGGCCGGTCTTGCGCGGCCAGGTCGGAGATGTCTTCGAAGTCACCCTGGTCAACGATGGCACGATCGACCACGGCATCGACTTCCACGCCGGCGCGCTCGCGCCCGATCGGCCGATGCGTCCCGTCGAGCCGGGTGAGGAGTTGGTCTACCGGTTCACCGCAACAAAGGCGGGAATCTGGATGTACCACTGCTCGACCGAACCCATGCTGCATCACGTCGGCAACGGCATGTACGGTGCCGTGATCATCGACCCCCCAGACCTGCCGCCGGTCGACCGCGAGTATGTCCTTGTTCAATCGGAGATCTACCTCGGGCCAGCTGGTGAGCCCGGCGATCTGGCGAAGATGCAGGCGGAGGCGCCGGACGCGGTCGTGTTCAACGGCTTCGTCAGCCAGTACGCTCACCGGCCGCTGGCGGCCACGGCAGGCGAGCGGATCCGGATCTGGCTGCTCAACGCGGGGCCGAGCCGGGCCAGCTCGTTCCACGTCGTCGGCGCCCACTTCGACACGGTGTACCGGGAAGGTGCCCTTACCGTTGGACCAGGCGATCCCGGCGCGGCGCAGGTGCTCGATCTCGCCCCGGCGGCCGGCGGCTACGTCGAGACCGTCCTACCGGAATCCGGCACCTATCCGTTCCTGTCCCATTCGCTGGTGGATGCCGAGCGCGGCGCGCGTGGCGCGTTTCTGGTGACCGAATGAGAAGGAAATTCGTGCCGCCGCAGCACGGCGCGTGGGCAATGCTCATCGTCCCCTACCTCGCCGGGCTGCTGGTCGCGGGATGGACCTGGGTTGCCGCGCCCCTCGGCATCGCGTGGCTGGCCGGCTACCTGCTCTCGTACTACGTGTTCCAGGCGATCAAGACAGGCCAGCCGCGCCGGTGGCGGGCCCAACTGCTGGTCTACTCCGCGCCGACGGTGCCGCTGGTCGGCGTCGTCGTCTGGGCACGCCCGCCGGTGCTGTGGTACGCCCCGGCCTTCGCCGCGCTGTGGGCGGTCAACGCCTGGTACGCCCGGCGCCGGCAGGAACGGGCCCTGCTCAACGATCTGTCGTCCGTCGTCCAGAGCTGCCTGCTGGTCTTCGTCGTCGCCACCGTGGCCGAGGCTCCCCTTGCCGACTCGGCAGGCGCGTTCGCCGTGTGCCTGGCCTACTTCGCGGGCACCACGCTCTATGTCAAGACCATGATCAGGGAACGGAACAACATCACCTACCGGTGGTGGTCGATCGGCTATCACACACTTGCATTCGTCGCGGTGGCTGGGGCCGCACTCGCGTTGCTCGGGTGGCTCGGGCTGGTATGGGCAATCGTGTTCGGCTGGTTTCTGGTACGCGCCTGGCTGTTGCCCGGCCGGGGCTTGGCGCCAAAGCAGGTGGGACTCATCGAGATCGGCAACTGCGTGCTGCTACTTGCCGCGATCTGGCTGACGTGGGGCTGACGGCCCCTCAGCCGTGGCGGCGGCGCCGAGCGGGGTGGGCTCCGAGTGCACCCACCCCGTTAAGTGATCCTGAGAAATGACCGTTACTGAATAGTGGTCTCCTGGGTCTGCGGGTTCAGATGGCCGAGCTTCTTCGCGCCTGCAACCGCGCTGTCATGAAGATCCCAGATGAACAGACCCCGGGTGATGTCGGATTCGTAGATCCTTCCGTCGTACCAGTAAGTCGACCAGTCGCCGCCGAGTTCGATCGCGTTCGGGTTGGCTGGGTTGATCAGCGGATCGGGGTCCGCGTAAGCGATTTCTTCGGCGTTCGCGGGATCCGAGAAATCCACCACGCTGATGCCAGACTGGTAGTTGCCGGACACGAGGACGTACGCCTTGTTGGTTGGCACGATGTTGTAGTTGTGCCAAGTGCAGTTCTCGGTGCTCGTCTGCGGTCTTGGGTGAACGAATGTGCCTGCGGGCGCGCCGGTATCCGCGTCGAAGAAGAACAGCGTGCGGTTGACCAGCGGGCTCGTCGCCTGGCATTGCGCCTGGCCGCCGCCGCCCGGCTCGTGTCCGAAGATAACCAGCTCGCCGTCCCAGGTGAAGCTGGCCGAGTGCCCGATGCTCACGCCCGGGATGATCTTCGAGTACTGAATTGCCGGATCTTCGAGCGATCCGCCGTCGGCAGAGTCGAGGCTCCACACCGTGAAGCCGTCACTTCCTGCACAGGCCACCTTCAGCGCATCGCCCAGGATCACGCCGGTGTCGTGGCAGGATCGGTCCGGCACTTCCGGAAGCGGGGCGCTCGCGATCGAGCCGGTGGCAGGCAAACCCGCCTTGATGGTATTGCCGTCGGCCTGCGACACCATCACCGCTGGGATCGTAATCGTCGGGTCGGTGCCACCCATGTTGAACGGCGCTCCGGCCACGTTGTTGACGACGATCATCGCGATCGCTCCGGCCGCCTGTACGTTGCCCGCCTTCACAACAAAGCCGCAGGTTCCTCGATCGACCAGTGCGATGGCACCGGCGGGGAACCCGACGAGCGATTCGCATGCGTCGGTGAGATCATCGGTGCCGTCATTCACCAACACGATGTCGCCGGAGGTGCCGGCCTCGCTGGGCGCCGGACCGAACGCAGCACCGCTGGCCTCGTACGTCCCCGCGGCAGCCGACGGCGGATCGATCGTGACCAGGTTCGGCTGCGGAGGCCGCGGGTCGCCCGATGGCTCGAAACGCAGGTTCTTAGACTCTGCCGGGTTGTCCAGGGGCACCTCGACGATGTCGAGGCCCCGGCAGCCGGCCGCACCACTGGACGGACTGTTGTAGACCAGCAACCGGTTGTTGGCCAGGTCGGGCACACCCGTCGCCGTATGCGAGCCGCACGTGGTCGGCACAAACTTCATGCCCACCGGATTTGCCGGGTCACTCACGTCGAAGACGTGCAAGCCTTCCTGCCCAGCGGGGGTGAACAAATTGCCGCAGAAGCGGCCGCCGGTAGGGGCTGGTGAATTCCAGGACCGAACCAGGATGTTGTCCCAAATGATCACGTCACCCTGGTTGCCGGTCGTGGTTCCCTGGACACAGTCCGTGAAGTTGTTGACCTCCACAGGATTATCCGGCTCAGTGATGTCGATGATCCGGAAACCTTCGTATGTGCCATGAAATGCGAGCTTTCCCCAGAATGCGAGATCGGAGTTGAAAACGCCGGCGCCCGGCTCGGCATTGTCCAATGGCACAACCCGAGGGGAATAACCTATCGGATGCATGTTCTGGCTGTAAGCGAAGTTGCTGATCTCGGGGATCCTAAGTGAATCCGCCTGGTGCTTCTCCGGATCTACCGGCGTCGGCTGTGCCATGGCCGACACTGGCAGTGCCAACAGCACGGCCAGCGGGCCAAGCACGAGCAGTGTGGTTCTTCGCATCGGCTGCCTCACTCTCTGGACGGTGACCCAGCTGGTTATGCGAGCCGCCCGATGCGCAAGAGGCTCTCGGCTGCCTTCTGCCAGGGCGGCGTGATCGCCGAAATGAGGACGAGGGACGTGCCGGTAGGACGCCGGCATCTCGTGAGCGCTGACCAGCGGTGCATGAAAACGCGCCGTCCCCCTATACGTGCAGTAGTCACACAGTAATTACGGCTCTCTCATCGGACAAGACGCCAACCCAAATTGCATCGCCAGTTGCACTGTGGACGGCGCGGACGACGGCCACTTCGACTCGGCAATTGGCACGCGACTGTAGACAGGCACGGTAAGCGGGCGGATTATCAAGCCGTCCTCTTCGAACCGTGGCCCCCAGCTGAAGAGGACTGAGCCTGGACGTCAGATCACACAAGGAGGTGTGAATGATGCGTCGAAGCGCTCTGATCATCACAATCGCCCTGGTCGTCTCGTTACCCTGGGCGCCTGCCGCCGGCGATGTGACCGTCGGGCCGGGTGGCGGTACGCCCGGCACCGCAGCCAATGTCACCCTGGTGGGCCATGACCCGTTGTTTGGTCGCGGATTGAATGCTGCTCCGGCTCTCTTCGGCGACTACGTATACGTCGGAAACCGAACGGATGGATCGAGCCGATGCGGCTTGGGCGACCCCAGGCGCGAGGAACTTGGGCTTGACGCCTGCCCGCATCCCACTCCAGGGATTCTGGTTGTGGACGCTTCCGTTCCATCCTCTCCGGAGGTGGTCAACGAGATCGGGCCGCCGTACGCGGGCAACATCAGCGAGACCACCCGAGAGCTCAGGGTTTGGCCAGACAAGGAACTCCTCATGGTCGCGAGCTTCGGGTGTTCCTCGGTCATCCACTCTTGCGTCCCAGGCGGCGTGACGCCGACGTTCCGGTTCTTTGACCTCTCCGACCCGGCCAATCCGGTATTCCTGTCCGAATGGGTGCCGCGGCAGGCCAACAATGTCGCCCGCGTTCCTCACGAGTTCTATTTGTGGGAGGACCCCAACGACCCAGACCGGGCGCTGCTGTGGATCTCCACGCCTACGACATCGGCGAATGCCAACAACGCCAACCTGCTGATCGCCGACATCAGCGCTGTCCCATCGGGTGGGTCGCCGGTCCTGGTTGCCCAGGGCACCTGGACCCCCCAGTTCGAGGCTCGGGCGAATGTGGCGCTGCACTCGATGACCCCGACGCCGGACGGAACGGTGACACATCTCGCGTACCTGTCCGGCTTCTTCCTGGTTCTTGACACTGAGGACGTCGCAAAGGGCAACTACCAGCCTGGCGAGGTGCTCAACCTCAACGACAACCTGCTCACTCCCGTAGAGAACCGTCCCACCTGGGACAACCCGAACCCGGGACACTCCGCAGTGCCCTTCCCTGGGCGGCCATTCTCGTTAGTCACCGACGAGATCTACGGCACGTTCACCGACTCGGACTTCGGCTGCCCGTGGGGATGGGCCCGCGCGATCCAGGTGGGCAACCCGAAGCTTCCGCGAGTCATCGGCGAATACAAGATCGCGGAGAATACCTGCCCAGCGCCCAACCAAGCCGATCAGGAACGTGCGAGTTACGCCTCCCACAACCCGACGTTGACCAGGAACTTGGCCTTGGTGACCTGGCACTCAGGCGGTTTTCAGGTCCTCGACATCGAGGATCCCGGCCGGATGGATCAGGCAGGGTGGTTCTCGCCCACACCACTCTCGTTGGTGGCGAACGATGATCCTGCGCTCTCGATGGGCACTAACAAGGTCGTCATGTGGAGCTTCCCGATCATCAAGGACGGGTTGATCTACGTAGTTGACGTGCGGAACGGCCTCTACATCCTGGATTACACCGGACCCGGGGCCGAGGAGGTGGAGAGCCTCACCTTCCTGGAGGGGAATTCCAACCTCGGCGATGCAATCCGCCTCGACAAGTCAGCCGGCGAGGAGTGATGTGATCAGCTGGTGATCGGTCCGTCAGGCAATCAGCACGCCCGGGTTGAGGATTCCGGCCGGGTCGAGCCGGTCTTTGATGGCGCGCAGCAACTCAACGCCTAACGGGCCGATCTCCCCAGCGAGCCAGTCTCGGTGATCTGTTCCGACGCCGTGGTGGTGGCTTATCGTGCCGCCGGCCGCGATGATCGCGTCTCCTGTCGCTGACTTGCTTTGCCGCCACTGCATGACCGGGTCATCGGCCTGCGCGCAGACCACGGTGAAGTAGAGCGACGCGCCCGTAGGGTAGACGTGCGACACGTGGCACAGGACCAGCGGTGGCGTGCCCTGCTCGGCAAGGCTGCTGGTGAGCGCTTCACATACCGCCGCATACAGCCGGGGCAGATTCGACCAGAACGTCGCAGTCTCCAGGGTTTCGGCAAATGCTCCGACGTCCAGCAGGGCGTCCCGCAGGTATGGCGCGGCGTAACGCCCGGCCGCCCAGCGCTCACCAGGCTGGTCTCCTAGCGGCTCTCCCCCAGCGTCCGGGAGAACGGTCGCGACGCCATCGCGCTGACCGGCAACTGAGGCGGCCGAACCCTCGTACCCGACGACAAGCAGGCAGCCGGACTGCGGTTCGCCGCCGCCGATCTGCCCCAGGTCGGCCAGCCCGATCGCCGTCTCGGCCGCGTCGGACAGCCGCAGCACAGCAGGCATGGGCCCGTCCTGTGCGAGGCTGCGCATGGCGGCCGTCCCGGCGTCGAAAGTGGCGAACCGCCAACCCTCGTAGCCGCTCGCCACCGGTCTGGGCCGCACCTGGACCCCGACCAACGTGATGACGCCGAACGCGCCCTCAGAGCCGAGTACCAACTGCCGTAGGTCGGGACCCGCGGCGGACATCGGCGCCCGGCCCAGCTCGAGGGTGCCGGTCGGAGTCGCGACCCGCAGCTGCACGACCATCTCGTCGAACCGCCCGTATCCGGCCGACGCCTGCCCGCTCGAGCGGGTCGCCGCGAACCCGCCGATGCTCGCCCACTCGTACGACTGTGGGAAGTGGCCGAGCGTGAACCCGCGCTCGCGCAGCAGCGCCTCGGCCCGCGGGGCCAGCAGGCCGGGCTCCAGCGTCGCGACCCTGGACTCGGCATCGAGATCGAGCAGCCGATCCAGGCGGCGCAGATCCATCGCGACGACACCCTCGTAGGACTGCGCGTTCGGGCTCAGCCCGCCGACGACCGACGTGCCGCCCCCGAACGGAACCACCGCAACCCGGTGCCGCGAACTCAACTCGAGCACCTCGACCACCTCTGCGTGCGAGCCTGGAAGCACCACGGCGTCCGGTGCGTCGACAGCGTCGCCGGCCCGGATACGCAGCAGGTCGGCCGTCGATTTGCCGCGCGTGTGCCTGATCCGCGCCTCGGGGTCGGACTGCACGTTGTCGGCACCGACCACCTCGAGCAGCGCTTGATATGCCGGTACCGGCAGAGACCGCTCTGGCAACCGCACCTCGCTGATCTCGACCGGCGGGGTCGCCGGCTGCACCCCCAGCGCCTGGCGCAGCAGTTCGACCACCGGCTCAGGTAACGGTGTCGCCCGTTCGGGATCTCCCCATCCACGCCAATGCATGGTTCACCTCACTTGCCTTCGTTACACTGTGACATGTGTCGTCGATCCGTAACAAGTTGTCGCGACGGCACCATCGCGACGATGCCGTGCTCGACGCGGCCCGGGACTGTGTGCTCGCCGTCGGAGTGCGCCGAACGACGCTGACCGACATCGCCCGGCGGGCCGGCGTCTCCCGCATGACGATCTACCGCCGCTGGCCGGACGTCCAGTCGCTGATCGCGGATCTGATGACGAGGGAGTGGTCAGCGGTCGTGGCCGGCGTGGCCCCGCCGCACGACGAGACTCCCGTACGGGCCCGGCTCGTCGACAGCGTGGTGAGTGGCGTCCGAGCCCTCCGGGAGCATCCGCTGTACCGCAAGATCGTCGATACCGATCCCGAGGTCCTGCTGCCATACATCCTCGAACGCCGCGGTAGCAGCCACAACGCCATGCTGAACGGCATCCAGGCGACCCTGCGGGCCGGGCATCGGGACGGCACGGTCCGCCGCGACGACGTGAACCGCCAGGCCAGGGCGTTGCTGCTCGTCGCCCAGTCCTTCGCGCTGTCGGCGCCGACCATGTCAGACGATCACGACCCTGCTCTCAGCAGGTCCGCGTTCGACGGCGAACTACGCCGGCTACTCGACAGATACCTCGCGCCGTGATCCCCAACTTCGCGTCCTCGCTGTCCGCCGCCCGCCGCGAGCGTGAGCTGACGGAGGTTGCCGGCGGCCTGGTCGTCGACGTGCTGGTCGTCGGACTCGGCGCCACTGGCGCGGGTGTAGCTCTCGACGCGGCGTCGCGAGGGTTGTCCGTAGCCGCCATCGACGCCCATGACCTCTCGTTCGGCACATCTCGGTGGAGTTCGAAGCTGATCCATGGCGGGCTTCGTTATCTGGCAACCGGCCAGGTCGGCATCGCACATGAGAGCGCGGCCGAGCGTGCCGTTCTCATGGAGCACACGGCACCGCATCTGGTTCGTGCGCTGCCGTTCGTGCTACCGCTCACCACACAAGTGCGCGGTCGGCCTGCTGCACTGCTGCGGGCCGGCTACGCGGCCGGCGACCTGCTGCGGGCGTCGGCCGGCACGACCCGGGGTGTCCTGCCCCGTTCGCGGCACCTGTCGGCGG
>Ga0214469_1000884_pt1 | contig 10917 bp, 9 predicted proteins | sample RVTome_10_FD_187340 | JGI IMG/M metagenome (GOLD analysis project Ga0214469, IMG submission 187340) | Soil microbial communities from uranium-contaminated site in the Upper Colorado River Basin, Wyoming, United States - RVT153D57 HiSeq ... | reverse complement strand
TGATCCTCGCCGAAGGCCCGGTGTGGTCACTCATCCTCGGCGGGGCGCTCGATGCCGACCTCACGGCCCTCGCCATCGAGGAGTTGTCGGTCGACGGCAGCGGGACGATCGAGCTCGGTGAGGCGGCCGGAGAGGCGAATGTCTCGGTGGAGGGATCTTTTCGCCTGGTAGTCCCTCCCGACGCACCTGCCCGGGTCGTCGGGCCGGCTTCTGTTCCCGCCTCATGGACCCTGGATTCTCGAGGAGCCGTCTCCCCGGTTCTGGGCACGGGGTGGGTGATCGATGTCCGGCCCGGCGCCAGTCTGACGGTGTCTGAGCGCCAAGGCGGCTAGTTACACTCGCACGACCGTGCGCAGTGACCGGCTACGTCAGATCGCTCTCACCGTCTGGATCGCCGTCGGGCTGGTGGCGCTCGGCTGGGTCTTCCTGATCATTGGCGAGGCCATCCGGGTGATATGGCTCCCGCTGGCCTTCGCCGCCGGCCTGGTTTTCCTCCTCGAGCCTGCTGTGAAGGTCTTCGAGCGGCTCCGCATCCCCCGGATCGTCGGCGCGATACTCGCCTTCCTCGTCCTGCTCGCGGTGATCGTGGCCGTCGGCGCCTTGGTCTGGCCGACAGTCCAGACACAGGGCGCCGAGTTGATCAGGCAGCTTCCCGATCTGTACGTGTCCGTAGTCAGCTGGCTGCGTGAGGTCGCGGTGGCCGTCGGGCTGTCCATCGACGACTTCCTCTCCCAGGAGGCGATCGAGGCATGGCTACGAGACCCGGCGAACCAGGCCACCATTCAAGAGCTCTTGTTCGGATTCGGGGCGGGCGCCGGGGTGATATTGCGCGGCGTCGCCGAGACGGTCGCCGTCGTCGGCCTGGCTCCAGTCTTAGCGATCTACCTGCTCATCGACATGAAGCGGTTCAAGGCGAACTCCCTCGAGTTGACTCCGCCCGCCTACCGGAAAGAGGTGGCCTATGTGAGTGGGGAGGTGGCGACGGCCATGGGCTCATTCGTGCGTGGTCAGCTGCTGGTCGCATTGATCGTCGGCATCGCATCGAGCATCGGCATGTGGGCGATCGATCTCCCGTTCTGGTTGTTGATCGGGATAGTCGCTGGTTTCCTCAACCTCATCCCCTTTCTCGGGCCGGTGGTCGGCGGCGCGCTCGCGGCCTTGGTGGCCCTCCTCCACGGGGACGTGTGGCAGGCGGTCTGGGCGGTGGCGATCATGATCCTGGTCCAGCAGGTGGACAATCATCTGATCACTCCGATGATCCAGCGGGCCAGGGTCAACCTCTCCCCGCTCGTGATCGTCCTCGCCCTCATCGTCGGGGCCGCCCTGGCCGGCCTCCTCGGCGTGCTCGTCGCGATTCCCGCCACTGCGGCGATACGGATCGTCGTGGGCCATATATGGAGGACGAGGGTGCTCGGCCAGTCGTGGCAGGAGGCCACCGACGCGATGATCGAGGTCACCGAACCACCGGAGAGGCTGGTCAGGATCAGCCGCAAGGGCGCCGATCAGACCCGGCTCTTCGATACCCAGGAGATCGACCAGCTGTCCCAGGACGAGGTAAGCGAAGACCAGAAGGTCTGACCGTCTCCGTCGAAGACTGGTCGGGTCGGCCAAGGGCAACATGGCTCACGACGGCTCGATCTCGGCGGCAATCAACGCTTGGCCGTCTGTGTAACTGACGATCGTGATCGGCTTGACGGGGGAGCCGGATCCTGACCCATACGACAGCGAACCCGTCAGCGCATCGAAGGCTCTCGTGTCCGCGAGGCTTTGACTCACTTCCTGCATCTCAATCGAACCGGCACGCGTCATGGCGTCAGCGAGTAGCCGCATGGCGTCGTATCCCAAGAGGGCACTGACGCTCCCAGGAGCGTGCCCGTACTCGGTCTCGTACGCGTCGTTGAATTCCTGAATGTCGGGGTCAGGATCGGAGAGCGCCCCATGCGTCGACATGTGGATGCCATCCATATCACCGGCCATGGCGGCGATGTAGCGCGGGTCGACCACATCAGCGAACAGGATGGGTTGGCTCGAGCCCGCGGACCTCAGCTGCCTGACCAAATAGCCACCGTCGTTGGGAAGGCTGGCGATGAAAATGACGTCAGGCGGAACTGCGAGCTCCTCGAGCTGGCGGATCTGCGCGGAGATCTCGAGGTCGCCGGGCGAATAGGATCCGGTTCCGGCAACCGAACCGCCGTCTTCCAACCACCGTCGCGCAAACGATTCCGCCAGGTCGTTGGTGTACTCATGGCCCGAGTCGAGGAGGATGAAGACGGACTCCCTGCCCAGGTCGCCCAATGCATAGTCGGCGATTGCTTCGACCCCTGCCCGGTGGTCGGCGGCGACCATGTGCAGACCCGGGATCAGCCTAGAAAGCTCCGAGAGCGTGGAACCCGCAGTGAGGAAAGGCACCCCTGCTTCCGCGGTCACCCTTCCCACGGCCAACGCAATCTCAGAGTGGGTAAACGTGCTGAGCCCTCCGTCGGCTCTGCGAAGGGCGGCGCGGATCGGAGCCATCGCGTGGATGGGGTCGTTCACCCCGATGATGCCGGCGAGGTCGTCCATCACGGCGAGATCGGCGACCAGGTCAACTGTCTTCGTGACATCGGTCGTGCCGTCTACCGCGACGATCTCCAGAGTGCGACCAAGCACACCGCCCGAGTCGTTTATCTCCTCGACCGCCAAGCGAACGCCTTCGAGCCCGGGCTGATCGAGCCACTTCATGCCGCCTGTGGTGTTGTAGACGACGCCGACCCGGATCGGATCGCTATCAGTGATCAGCAATCCGACCGTGACGCTCGCCGCCACGAGTGTGGCAACCAGAAGCACGCCCTTCACACGGCCCGACATGAACCTCCGCGCGCTAGGTCTCGCCCAGATACGCCTTTCTCATCTGCGGATCTGCGAGGAGAGCGTCCGAGGAGTCTTCCAACACGATTTCGCCGGTCTGGAGGACATACCCCCGATCGGCGATCGACAAAGCCATGTTGGCATTCTGCTCGACCATGAAAATGGTGGTGCCTGCTTCGTTGATCTGCTCGATGATGTCGAAGTTCTGTTGCACCAGGACGGGTGCCAGGCCCATCGAGGGCTCGTCCATGAGGAGCACTTTGGGACGAGCCATGAGAGCGCGTCCGTCGGCCACCATCTGCTGCTCCCCTCCCGACAGGGTTCCTGCGCGTTGGGAGAGACGCTCTTTCACCCTGGGGAACAGCTTGAAGACGCCCTCCAGGTCCTCGTCCACGTCGGAGTCATCGCGCATGTAATGCCCCATCTCGAGGTTCTCGCGCACGGTCATCCGTTGGAACAGCCGTCGGTTCTCAGGAACCATCGATATCCCGCCACGCACCACCTCTTGCGTCGGCAGGCCACTGATCATGTTGCCATCCAGGAGAACCTGGCCTTCGCTGGGAGCAACGTACCCCAGGATGGTCTTGAGCGTGGTCGTCTTCCCGCTGGCGTTTCCACCCAGGAGACAGACGATCTCTCCGGGGTAGATCGAGATGTTGACGTCCTTCAGTATGTGGATCGGTCCGTAGTGGGTGTGGACCCCGTGGAGCTCCAGGATCGGCTGACCGTTTTCCCTGCTCATGACGCCGCGTCCGTGGCCTTGCGGCCCAGGTACGCCTCGATCACTTGGTCGTTGGTCGCTACCTCCTGATAGCTGCCCTCGGCGATCTTTCTCCCGTAGTCGAGGCAGATGACCCGATCGGAGACGCCGCGAACCACCTGCATGTCGTGTTCGATCATGCAGATGGTGATTCCGTGATCGTCCCGGAGCTTTCCGATCAAGCCGGTGAGCTCCACTGTCTCCCTCGGGTTCATCCCGGCCGTGGGCTCGTCGAGCAGGATCATTGTCGGGTTGGTTCCCATCGCGCGGGCGATCTCCAGGCGGCGCCGGTTGGCGTAGGAGAGGACGAACGCCGGCTGGTCGAAGCGATATCCGACGAGGCGGGTCCCGAAGAAGCCCAACACCTCTTCCGCCTTGGCCTTGATCTCGGCTTCCTCCTGTCGGAAACTGCGTGTGCGCAGTATCGAGCGGAAAATGCCCGATTTGGTGCGGCAGTGTTGGGCGACCATCACGTTCTCCCGAACCGTCATATTCGGGAACAACCTCACGTTCTGGAAGGTGCGCGCCAGGCCCAACTCGGTGACCTGATTGGGGAACAGGCCATTGAGGCTCTGTCCGCCGAACAGCATCTCGCCCTCATCTACGGGAAACAAACCGCTGATCAGGTTGAACAGCGTGGTCTTGCCTGCCCCGTTGGGCCCGATGATGGACACGATCTCGCCTTGGTTCACGGACAGGTCGAGACCCTCGATCGCGGTCAGGCCTCCGAACGTCTTCCTCAGCTGTTTGATTTCCAAGAGGGCCATCGGGTCAATCCTTGGCGGTTGCTGGTGTAGCCCGTGCCTGGTCGAGCTCTACTTCTGGTTCTGCGGTCAGCCATGCATCTTGGCCCATCTCCTCTTGATGGAGCTCGGCGACCCGCCGGCGGGAGGGGAGGATGCCTTCGGGTTTGGCCAGCATCATGAAGATCAACAGCGCCCCGTAAAGCAGGAACCGGTACTCGTCGAACTCTCGCAACAATTGGGGAAGTCCCACGATGACCAGGGCACCGACCGCCACGCCGGCGATGTTCCCCATCCCACCGACGATGATGATGACGAGGACGACGATGGACACCACGATCGAGAAGCTGTTGGGGAACACCGCCCCCACCTTTGAGGCGAACAGAGCTCCGGCGAAGCTGGCCAGTGCAGCTCCAACGACGAACGCCGAGAGCTTGGCAGTGACGATGTTGACCCCGAGCGCCTCGGCGATGGGTTCGTCCTCACGGATGGCATTCCAGGCTCGGCCGATTCGTGAGTTGGCCAGAGCCCACGTGATGTAGGCGGCAACGAAGACCAGGACGATTATCGGGTAGAAGAACTGCGGCGGGGTGTTGAGCTCGAGCGACCCGATCGACGGTGATGGGATCTGAGTGATTCCCTGGGCCCCACCGAAGACCGGGTTGAGCCAATCCGACAAGAAGAGGATTCGGGCGATCTCACCGAATCCCAGGGTCACGATCGCCAGGTAGTCGCCGCGCATACGCAAGACGGGTGTGCCCACCAGCAAGCCGGAGACAGCTGCAGCCAGGACAACGAATGGCAACGCCGCCCAGAAAGTGAGCTCAGGGGAAAGGGCCGGGGAGCCCGAAGATGTCAACACCGCAGTCATGTAGGCGCCCACGGCGAAGAAGGCGACGTAGCCCAGGTCGAGAAGACCGGCGAAGCCGATCACGATATTGAGGCCCAGCGCCATCAGGAGGTAGATGCCGACCAGGTCGAGGATCTCGCTCATGAAACCACCCAGCACCACCGGGATGAGGTAGACGATCACTGCCGATATTGCGATGCCGATGATCACCCAGCGTCGACGCTCCGCTTGGTCGAGAGCCTGATACCTCGCTTTGATCCTCGGGGGGCGGCGAGCGAAGAGGAGCCTCAGTGAGAACACGAGGACGAAAACGATGATCGTCCCGAGCGGTTTGAGTCCACCGCCGGGCGCGAAGAAGACACCGACGAGGGCATCGAGGTTGATCCCACGGAAGAATTGCATGACCAGGTCCTCGAGGAGTCCCACCGTGAGCACCCACAGCAGCCCGGCCAAGATCGCCTGGCGCCATCTGGTCGAGACGACGTTCACTGCTCCGCCAAGGGCCCCTGCCACGAGGCAGCCAGCGATGAGCAAGGCGAGTCCGACCGCCGGTATGACCAGCCCCTCACTGTCTGCAACCGGTTGCCCGAATGTGAGAGTCTCCACCATGGCCGGCGACAGGTTGACGAAGACGGATCGGAGGTTGAAGTTGGCCGCCACCAGAACCGGGATGATCAAGACCAGCCCGGTCACCAAGCCGGCGACGGCTCCTGCCAGCACGTTCCTCGGCCCCACGCGCGCCGGTTCCTGGCCCTGCAGGGTCATGGGTGGTCGTGCAGCCACGTAGCCGAATCCGAAGGGGACGAGGAACAGGACCAGATACCCAAGCGTGAGAATCGGGTCGACCAGCATCACGCCGTCGAAGTCGGGCACCATTCCGACTGCCGACACAAAGGTCGCTGTCGCACCGCCCACCAATCCCCATTGCGCCGCCTTCACCAAATCGACGAAGTTCCGGCGCGTCGGCGGAAGATCCCCGGGTGGTGCGGCGGTGGGTGTCTTCGTGGTCTGTGCCATCAGGCGCGCTCCTCCGAGAGACGCTCACCGAGCAATCCGGTCGGCTTGAAGATCAGGACCAGGACCAGCGCGAGGAAGGCCACCACGTCCTTCAGTTGGTGCGCCGAAGGGATTCCGAGTCCGGTCAGCACCAGGCTGGGACCGACAGACTCGAAGATGCCCAATGTCAGCCCGCCGAGCATGGCCCCGACGATGTTACCGATCCCGCCGAGCACGGCGGCCGTGAAGGCCTTGATCCCGAAAAGGAACCCGCTGAAGAAGAAAACGGTCCTGAACACCACTCCGAAGAGGAGGGCCGCGGCGCCGGCCATGGCTCCGCCCACGGCGAATGTGAGAACGATGGTGCGGTTGACGTTCACGCCCATGAGGGCAGCGATCTCTTTGTCCTCGGCCACCGCTCGCAGGGCGCGCCCCGCCTTGGTCCTCTCTACGAACGTGTACAAGCCGACCATCATCACCACCGCCGCCCCGATGACCATGATGTCGGCATAACGGATGTTGAGGCCCGCCACGGTGATGAACCCGTCGAGGATCGAGAGAGCCGGGTAGGTGCGGGTCTGGGCGCCGAAGAGTCCGAGGAAAGCGTACTGGATGAAGAAGGAAGCGCCGATGGATGTGATGAGGGGGATGAGACGGGGGGCGTTGCGAAGTCGTCGGTAGGCGACCCGTTCCAGGAGGAGTGCAACCAGGGTGGAAGTCGCCATTGCAATCAGGAGCACGATGAGTATGGAGAGGATCGGGCTCGAGTTCCACATCCCTGCCTGTGCCAGCGAGTTGGCGGCGAAGGCTCCGACCATCGCCCCGCTCATGAATACCTCTCCGTGGGCGAAGTTGATGAAACCGAGGACGCCGTAGACCATCGTGTAGCCCAGGGCGATGAGGGCGTAGATTGCACCCTGGCCGATCCCGATGACAACGAAATTGAGCCATGCCGCCGCCGAGAGCCTTCCGCTGGTCAGCGAGACGAACGCTCCGATCACGACGGCGAGGATGGCGAGGATGCGGACCAGCCACAACACCGCACCGACGAAGTCGAAATGCAGTCTTTTTGGAGTGCCCTGCTCGGCTACCACGGGATCACGTTAGCCAGAGAAGGAGCGCGATTAAGGGTCGCGCTCCTTCTCAAATGGCTTCTCGATTTGACGCTAATTCAGCTTCTCAGGATCGACCTGCTCGGCCAGGTCGGCTGTTCCAACCACGTTGGCCAGCACTCCGAGGATTCCCGCAGACGGGTCGTCGTTACGGAAGATGCCGATTGCAGGATTGGCGCAGTCACCAAACTCGTTGCAGGCCAGCGTGCCGGTCAGTCCCTCGAACCCTTCCAGGTCATAGAGGTACTGACGGAGCGCGGCCCTATCGATGACGAGACTGTCGCCGTCTTCCTGAGCGACTGCTTCGATCGCATCGAAAAGCATGTTGGCTGCGTCGTAGCTGTGGGCGTGGAAGGCCTGGATCGGAGGTGAACCGACCGCTTCCTCATACTTGGCCACGAAGTCCTCGTAAGCCGACCCGGCTGCCTGAGCTGGACCCGAGAACACCATGCCCTCGGTCTCCGGGAGCACCACGAACGTGTCCGATAGGATACCGTCAGCACCCATCAGCTGGGTGTCGGCCAGACCGGGGAATTCACCGATCTGCTGAACGATGAAGTCCGCTTCCGGCTGGAAGATGGGCATGAAGAGCACATCGGGTGCCAATGCCTCGATCTCCTGCAGGATGGGCCGCATGTCCGTGTCACCCTTGTTGACAGCCGTTGCCAGGACGACCTCACCGCCACCTCCGGTGAAAAACTCGCCGAACTGTGTGGTGAGCCCTTCGGTGTACGGGTCTCCGTCGTGGATGGTGACCGCGGTCGTTGCACCCAGATCCTCGGCCGCGAACGTGGCGGCACCCGCTCCCTGGAACTCGTCGTTGTGCGCGGTCCGGAAGTATCCCGGATTCCAGTTCTCCTGGGCTTCCAGTGGCTCATCAGCGAGATAGGGCAATGCGGTCAGCGATGGAGAGGTGTTTGATCCCGAGATCATGACCAAGCCTGCCTCAGACATGATCTGCGACGCCGGCACACCAGCTCCCGAGCAGCTCGTTCCGAGGATTCCCACGACCTGTGGATTGGCCACGATCGCCTCTGCGGCGGTAGAGCCGCCGTCGGCGGAGCACAGCCCGTCCTCGCTTTGCAGCTCGATCGGATGCCCGAGTAGCTCGCCACCCCTGTCGGCGATGGCGACCTCAATCGCGTCCACCTGGTCTTGGCCAAGGCTGGCCGTGGCGCCGGAGATTGTCTGAATAGAGGCGATGATGACCGGCTCACCGGCTCCGATCGTCACCGAGCCGAGGTCTTCGCCTCCGGCCGTGGTGGTGCCCGGAGCGTCGGTAGTCGTATCCGATCCTGGATCGGCCTCCGTGGTGGTAGGCGATCCCGGATCGGCCTCCGTGGTGGTCGTGTCTCCGTCACCGCCGCCGCATGCAGCGACGATGAGCACGAGCACGCTCAGAACGGCGAGGAGGCGTATCCTCAATTTGGTTTGTGGCATGTATTCCTTCCTCCACTTGAATGACAGCACTATCAGTCTGTCGCGGCCACGACTCTAGACCCGATTTCGGCCGTCAGCACAGTGGGGACCACGCAAGGGCCGGTTTGCCGTAGCGTTCCGTTCGATGGCAAACGAAACCCACGTGGTCGAGGACGGAGTGATGACTTCTTCCCCCGCGAAGGCTGCGACGAGGCCGGCCTGGTTACTGGGTGTCCTCGCATTCATCTTGGGTCTCGGTCTGGGTGTGATCGTGGTCGGCCCGACACCCAACAGCGTGGATCAGGCGACCGACTCCAACCCCGCCACCGCCATCGTCGACTCCGAACCGATCGTCGAGGTGGACGACCTCGAGTCACCAGGCGTGACAGGAGCGATACCTGCCTTTCCCGACACGCTCGTCGCGGTGGCCGACACGATGGGAAGCGCTTTCAAGCACCTGATGTGGCCGCTGAATGGCGAGCTGAGAGTGATGGCCATTCCCGGCGGTCAGAACGTCTCCCTCGACGCCTCCGCCATCTTCTTCGCAGTATCCGACGAACTACCAGGGCTAGACGGCTGGTTGTTGTCCATGGGTCGGTTCGACATCATCGAGCCGGTCTCCGCCGGCGTCACCAGCTACGTGTTCCACGACGCCGAGAGCGGTGCGCTGGGCTACACGGTGCTCGCCGAAGACGGTGCCCGTTTGTTGAGCGTGCGGAGCAACTTCGAAGCGAGCAACGTCGCTTTCCTGGAATCGCCACAAGCAGTGGTGAAGGCCTGGGGCGACTGGGGCTGGGCGATTCAGGACGGCGAGCAGATCCAGCTCCTGACTCCGGATGGCGCACCAAAGGACACCGAGCGAGGGGTCGCATTGACGAGCCATCCATCCGGGTGGGTCTTCGTTGTCGAAGGCGACGCGGTCAAGCTCGTCTCCGCCGGTGGTGGAGTATCTCGGATCTCGACCGAGCTCACGGTCGGGTCTATTCGCCACGCTGCTTTCTCACCTGATGGCGAGAGGGTGGCCATTTGTGGTGACCGGGGTGTCGAAGTGGTGCATGTCGACGACGGGCAGAAACAGAGTCTTTCGGGATTCCCAACTTCTCATGTGAGTTGGTCCTCGGACTCGCAGTACGTTCTCGCCTCGTCGAGCGCCGGTGTCGACGTCCATGATGTCGACGAAGATAGGTCATACCCAATCTTTCGCACGCATGCCGTGAGGGTCGCCGGCGCCATGGCCCTGCGGGCACCCTAGATTGAGTCTCGATGGCAGGAACAGGGCAAACCGAAGAGCTCGCTCCCAAGGACTCCTACCTCTCGACGGCCGAGGGGCACGTGGTCGGAGTGGGCCAAGACGGTCTCTTCCTCGATCGGACCGTCTTCTATGCTCGCGGTGGTGGCCAGCCCGGAGACATCGGCTCACTCACCTGGGACGGCGGCTCGGTCGAGATCGTCGACACCATCCGAAAGGACGGGAAGCCGTTCCACGTCGTCGAGGCCGGGTCGGTCTTGCCCGAGCCGGGGACCGCGGTCGAGGGCACGATCGATTGGGATCGCCGCTATGTGACGATGCGCACTCACACCGCGCTGCACGCCCTATCGGGCGTCGTCTACCGGGACTACGGAGCCAAGGTCACCGGGGGCAACATGACGCCGGGCGAGGCGCGCATGGATTTCGAGCTCGACGGGATCTCGGTGGAGTTCGGCAATGAGGTGGAGCGGAAGCTCAACGACGAGCTGGTGAAGGGCTATCCGACCGAGATCGTGGTCATGGCCCGCGAGATCGCGCTACAGGACCCAGACCTGATCCGCACCAAGGTGAACCTGATCCCGGAGTTCGTTCGGGAGATCAGGGTGGTCGACATCAAGGGTCTCGACCGTCAAGCCGACGGTGGCACCCATGTGAGGTCGACACTCGAGGTGGGTCGCATCGAAGTGGTCAAGACCGAGTCGAAGGGCAGGTCCAACAAGCGAATGCGCATAAGGGTCACCGAGGCCGTCCCGCAATAGCCCGCCAGTCGGGTCAACCCAGGGTTCCACACTTCGCCGAGCGGTGTCTGCAACCCTGGGTTCGCGTTCGTTGTACGTGCCAGGAGTAACTCCATGATCGACTTCATCCTCGGGTTGGCCCTCGCCGGCATGATGGTTCGTGGCTGGATGCGCGGATTCGTGCGAGAGATCCTCGACTTGGTC
>Ga0214469_1000883_pt1 | contig 10932 bp, 8 predicted proteins | sample RVTome_10_FD_187340 | JGI IMG/M metagenome (GOLD analysis project Ga0214469, IMG submission 187340) | Soil microbial communities from uranium-contaminated site in the Upper Colorado River Basin, Wyoming, United States - RVT153D57 HiSeq ... | reverse complement strand
CGCCAAGCGCTCCCCGACGGGTGTGAGGTCGCGACAATGAGGTACCGGTGGCACGGATGTCCCAGCCATGTCGGACGGCGACCCTACCCCGGATCAGCCGCCCGCATCGGTGCCCAATCGGACAACGTCCACCGGATCAGCGGCGGCCGCGGCAACCCGACGCGCATGGTGGGCGTGGTCGCGCTCCGGGTCACAAGCGGCTCAAGCGCTCACCAAGCGCCCGGCCTGGCGGCCCTCGATGCGCCGCACCTCGTCCTTCGGCAGCACGTGCCACACGTGGCCGACCGCCTTGGCCCACTGATCGAGCAGCAGGGCCGAGCGGGGCGAGCCGGTGAGCGCTGCATGCCGCTCGACCAGCCAGCGCACCTCCTCCTGCGCAACCGCGTCGGGGCGCACGGCGTCGACCAGGTCGGGGTTGAGCCGGGAGATGAGGCGCTCGGCGTCGCTGTCGAACACGAATGCCTGGCCACCCGTCATGCCGGCGCCCAGGTTCCACCCCACCGGGCCCGTGACCACGACCGTGCCGCCGGTCATGTACTCGCAGCAGTGGTCGCCGGCGCTCTCGACCACTGCGGTGGCGCCCGAGTTGCGAACACCGAAGCGCTCACCCACGCCACCGGCGATGTACAGCTCCCCGGCGGTGGCTCCGTACAGGCAGGTGTTGCCGGCCAGAATCGGCAGCTCGGACCGGTCGTTGGCGGGCGGGCGGATCACGACCACGCCGCCGCCCATGCCCTTGCCCACGTAGTCGTTGGCCTCGCCGGTGAGGTCGAGCTCGACGCCGTGGGTCAGGAACGCGGCGAAGCTCTGCCCGGCGGCGCCGGTGAGCCGCACCCGGGCGGTGCCTCGGGGCGGCAGCTCGCCGTACTCGAGGGCGATGGCGCCCGACAGGGCGGCACCGATGGCTCGGTCGGCGTTGCGGATCTCGTAGGACAGGTCGACGTCGTCGCCGTCCCAGACGGCGCGGAAGGCGTCGGCGAGGAGCTGGTCGCCCAGCTCGGCCCGGGGGTCCTGGAGCTCCACCCGCTCGACGAAGCGGCGGGGACCGGCGCCACCGGCCGGCGCGAGCAGCGGTGACAAGTCCATGGCGTCGGCCCGCTGGTTGCCGGTGGCCTTCTGGCGCAACAGATCGACTCGGCCCACCGCCTCGTCGACAGAGCGCAGCCCGAGCGTCGCGAGGTACCCCCTGACCTCCTCGGCGATGAACAGGAAGTAGGCAGCCACGCCCTCGGGCGTCCCCGTGAAGTTGGCGCGCAGGTGGGGTCGCTGGGTGGCGACCCCGGGCTTGCAGGTGTCGCGGTGGCAGGCCCGCAGCATGATGCAGCCCTCGGCGATCATCGCCGCGGTGCCGAAGCTGTACTCGTCGGCGCCCAGGAGTGCGGCGACGATGACCTGGCGACCGGTGAGGAAGCCGCCGTCGACCCGGAGCCGCACCCGGCTCCGGAGGCCGTTGTCGACCAGCGCCCGCTGGGTGTCGGCGAGGCCCAGCTCCCAGGGCATGCCGGCGTACTTGATCGACGACAGAGGGCTGGCGCCGGTGCCGCCGTTCTGGCCGGAGATGTGGATGACGTCGGCCAGGGCCTTGACACAGCCGGCGGCGATGGTGCCCACGCCGTCCTCGGCCACCAGCTTGACCGAGACCTGGGCGGCGTTCACCTGCTTGAGGTCATAGATGAGCTGGGCCAGGTCCTCGATCGAATAGATGTCGTGGTGCGGCGGGGGCGAGATCAGGCCCACGCCGGGCTGAGTGTGGCGTAGGCGGGCGATCTCGGCCGACACCTTGTGACCGGGAAGCTGGCCGCCCTCGCCGGGCTTGGAACCCTGCGCCATCTTGATCTGCAGCTCGTCGGCGTGGGCCAGGTACTCGGGCGTGACGCCGAAGCGGCCCGACGCGACCTGCTTGATCCTGGAGTTCTTGTCGTCACGTCCCTGGCCGCGGGTGCGGTAGCGGTAGGGGTCCTCGCCACCCTCGCCGCAGTTGGACATGGCACCGAGCAGGTTCATGGCCTGGGCGAGCGTCTCGTGCGCCTCCTTGGACAGGGCGCCGTGCGACATCGCCCCCGTCGAGAAGCGCTTGACGATGGCCCGCGCGGGCTCGACCTCGTCGACGGGGACGGGCTCCGCGGCCGGGACCAGTTCGAGGAGGTCGTGGAGCTCGATGACCGCCCGGTCGTTGGCCAGCTTGGCGAAGGCGTCGTAGCGCTCGGACGATTCGGATCGAATGGCCGCCTGCAGCAGGTGGGCGGTCAACATCTCCCGGGTCTGCCCATCGGTCGGAGGCTCCTGCACCAGCGACAGGTCGTTGAGGGCCTGGACCGTGTCCTTGTCCTTGGCATGGGGCTCGCCGCCCTTGCGTACCCGGAAGAAGCCCGGTGACGCCAGGTCCGGTCGTTGGCGCCAGGCGGCGCCGTGGCGGGCGAGCACGTCGTCGCCCAGGTCCTGCCATCCCATGCCGCCGACGACGTTGGGGGTGCCGGTGAAGCTGAGACCCACGACCTCGGGATCCAGGCCCACCACCTCGAAGATCTGGGCGCCGCGGTAGGAGTCGACCGTGCTGATTCCCATCTTCGACATGATCTTGAGCACGCCGGCCTCGACCGCCGCCTGGAGGTTTCGCTGTGCCTCGGGGCTGGTCAGGTCGCCGTCGTCGGCGCTGTCGGCCTCGGCGGCCACCGTGGCCAGTGCCAAGCGGGGGCAGATGGCGTCGGCGCCGTAGCCCAGCAGCGCCGCGAAGCCGTGCACGTCGAACACGTCATCGGCCACCACCACGAGCGACGTGCGCGAGCGCTTACGAGCGTCGCTGAGGGCCTGATGGACCGCACCGCACGCCAACAGCGACGGGACCGGGGCTCGGTCAGCCCCTGCGTCCTCGCCCTCCAAGACCAGCGTGCCGGCCCCACCTGCCACCGCAGCGACCGCCTCGTCCCGGAGGCGCTCGACCGCCGCCCGCAGCCCGGCCGGTCCCTCGGCGACCGGGAAGCTGGCGTCGAGAGGGATGACTGGCCAGGGAGCGCGATCGGTGAGCTCGAGTCCGGCAACGCCCGACGGGTAGACGAAGAAGGAGGGCAGTGTCAGCAGGCGAGCGGCGTCCCGTGATTCGGTGAGCAACGGCAGCCGGGGGCCGAGGATCGTGCGCAGGCTCATGACCAACCGTTCGCGCAGCGGATCGATGGGCGGGTTGGTCACCTGGGCGAACCGCTGGCGGAGGAAGTGGCTCACCGGGCGGGAGCGCGGCGCCAGGTTGGGCAACGGTGAGTCGTCACCCATCGAAAACGTGGGCTCCTTGGCGTCGTCGGCCATGGGGCGCACCACCATGGCCAGGTCCTCCTTGGTCAGCCCGTGCATCACCTGGCGCTCCACCAGGTCGTCGGGCACCTCCAGCGCCGGCTCCCCCGGGGAAAGGCGGTAGAAGCCGTCGGCGGCCCAGTGTCCGTACGGCGCGGCGGCGGCGATCCGCTCCTTGCAGGCGTAGTCGTCGAGGAAGCCTCGGGTGGGGTCGACGAACAGCATCTGGCCCGGGCCGAGCCGCCCGCGCGACACCTCGCCGTGGCCGCTGACGTCGATGGCACCGACCTCCGAGCAGACGGCCACCAACCCGTCGGCGCACACCTGGTAGCGCAACGGGCGCAGGCCGTTGCGGTCGAGGCGGGCGCCCACGCCCACGCCGTCGGTGAAGATCACCCCGGCCGGGCCATCCCACGGCTCCATGAGCGCCGAGTGGTAGCGGTAGAAGCCCCGCACCTCGGGATCGAGGTCGCGCACGTTTTCCCAGGCCTCGGGCATGACCATGGCCATCACGTGGCGGGGGTCGCGGCCCGCCCGCATGAGCAGCTCGACGATGGCATCGAGCTTCCCCGAATCGGAGTCCTGGGGGTCGAGAACCGGGAAGAACAGCTCTTCGGCGCCGAGCCCGGCGGGCTCTGTGCCCAGGCCGGCGCGACCCCTCATGCGGTGCTCGTTGCCCCACAGGGCGTTGATCTCGCCGTTGTGGCACAGCGTCCGGTACGGCTGGGCGCGCTCCCAGGTCGGCAGCGTGTTTGTGGAGAAGCGCTGGTGGAAGATCGCGAACGGCGCCGCGAAGCGCTCGTCGGCCAGGTCGGGATAGAAGTCGGCCAGGGCATCGGCGGGAGCCAGCCCCTTGTAGACCATGGTGCGGAACGAGCACGACGCCACGTACGTCCCGCTGGTGCTGCGCTCGATGCGCCGCCGGAGGCGCAGCGCCCGGCCCTCCACGTCGGCACGGTTGCGGCCGCCCCGGCTTCGGAACAGGACCTGCACGATGCGCGGTGCCGTGGCGAGAGCCAGCTCGCCGAGCGCACTGACGTCGAGCGGTGGCTCCCGCCAGTCGACGACGTCCAACCTCTCGGCGTGGGCGGCGGCCTCCACCGCGGGCCTCGGGTCGTCGGCCCGCACGAACAGCACCGCCACCCCGGTGTCGTCGCCGAACAGCGCGCTCGGGATGGGCACCAGCAGCCCGGCACCGTCGGCCGTCCGGGCGTCGGCGGCGACCGCCCCCCGGTGCTTGACGCAGGCCAACCCGTCGAGCGCTGCGGCCACGATGGCACGCGACGAGCGGCCCCGGGCAGCGGCGACGAAGCCGATGCCGCAGGCGTCGAGCTCACGGGTCGTGGGGGAGAGCAACGCAGGCACCTCCTGCCGGGTCGGGACGCCAGCAACCGAGCGTGCTCGGTCCGGCTGGTCGGGGGCGTCTGATCCGCTCGTCGCTGAAGCGAAGCGGGCGCCGTTGCCCGAGGCCCCCACGAAGGGTCGGCTCAGGTTAGCGGATCGCTCCGGGGCAGCTGCGAACCCATTAGCTGCCCGATCGCCGTTCAGGGCAGGTGCTTGAAGATCTCCAGCAGGCCCAGCTTGACCGGCGACTGGTGGTGGGACCGCTCGGTCGCACCCGGGTCGTCGCGGTGCGCCAGGAACCAGTCGTACGACTCGATCACGGCGGACGCGTTGGAGTGCCGGGGAGCCCAGCCGAGCTCGCTGCGGGCCCTCGTGGTGTCGAACCACAGGGATTCGGCGTAGAGCAGCCAGTGATAGGGGGCGAACGGCGCCGCGCCCACCCCGGCCGCGACGCGCATGGCAGCCCGGGCGACGCCTGCTGGCAGGGACCGGACCCGCGAGCCCGTGCCGGCGTGGTCGACCAGCGCCTGGAGGGTCTCGCGCATCGTGCCGAACTCCCCGGCACCGATGTTGTAGACCGCGGGCTTCTCGCGATCGGCAGCCCGCAGGCAGGCATCGGCGAGGTCGTTGGCATGGACGAACTGGTAGCGGTTGTGCCCGCGGCCCAGCACGTACACCGGGGCGCCCTCGGCGACGAACTCGAACAACACGGCGATGATGCCGAGGCGCCCGTGTCCGAGGATGGTCCGGGGGCGGACGATGCTGACGTCGACGCCCGTCTCGGCCGCGTCGCGGCACAGGAGCTCGGCCTCGAGCTTGGCCTTGCCGTAGGCCTCGAGCGGACGGCCGGGGGTGTCCTCGGTGACCGGGTTGTGGTCGGGGATGCCGAAGATGGCGCTGGACGAGGTGTGCACCACCTTGGCCACCCCGCGGTCGCGGGCGGCCAGGAGCACGTTGGCGGTACCAGTGACGTTGACCGACCGGAACAGGTCGCGGTCCCGGGCCAGCGGCACCTGGGCGACGTTGTGCAGCACCACGTCCGCGCCGTCGCAGGCGGCGGTGACCGCGGCCCGGTCCCGCACGTCACCGGCGATGTACTCGATGCCGGGGTGGGGCACCGGGGGGTTGAGGTCGAAGACGCGGACACGGTCACCTTGCTCGAGGGCCATGCCGGCGAGGATCGAACCGAAGTAACCGCTGCCCCCGGTGACGAGCACGGTGCGCATCAGAGCGGTTCCCCGTGCTCGAGGCACCAGCGGATGCTGGCCCGCATGCCCTCCGCCAGCCCGACGGCTGGTTCGTAGCCGAGCTCCTCGCGGGCGCGGGTGATGTCGCAGGCGATCGTGTGGTTGAGCTCGCCCAGCACGTGCAGGGCCTGGGAGTAGCGGCCCCGGCCCTGGAGCAGCGCATCCGCCTTCTCGGCCGCCCGCGCCGCCAGGCGGGGCACGGGCACTCGCTCGGGCCCCGACACGGCCAACCCCTCTGCGGCCAGCGCCCGCCGCACCGTGGCGAGTATCTCGCGGAGCTCGTAGGGCTCGGCGTCGGCCACCCAGTAGGCGTTGCCGGGCGCCTTGTCGGCCACCTCGGCCCGCAACAGCCCCTGCACCAAATTGTCGGTGTAGACCATCGACCGCTTCTGGCTGCCGTCGCCCACCAGGGGGAAGCGGCCCCTGCGGATGGCGGCGAAAAACCGGCTCTGCCGGGGCGGTTGGTAGGGACCGTAGAACCAGGGCGCGCGCACGGTGACCGTGCCGAGGTCGCCGCGGGCGTGGGACTGCTTGACCAGCTGCTCCGCTTCCTGCTTGGAGCGGCCGTAGCTCATGTAGGGGTCGTAGGGCGAGTCCTCGGTGAACAGGTGGTCGGGCCCGTGGTTGACGCCGAACGGCGAGTTCGACGAGACGTACACGAACCGGGCGGCGCCGGCGCGGCGGGCCCGGTCCAGCATCAGCTGGGTGCCGCCCACGTTGACGTCGAACAGCTCGCGGACGGCGCGCCGGGGATGGATCACCCCGGCGGCGTGGTACACCGCGACGTCGGGCCCGACCCCGTCGAACAGGTGGTCGACGGTGGCCGGGTCCCGGACGTCGCCGGTCACCGTCTCGATGGTGGGGGAGACCAGCTCCAGCAGCGGCGCCTCCGCTGCTACCGGCACCAGGCACCGCACCCGCTCACGGCGCTGTGCCGCCAGGGTGCGGACCAGGTTCTGCCCCAGCCAGCCCGAAGCGCCGGTGACCACTGCGACCGGGGCGGGGGACCCCGTGGGCACCGAGGGCGCGCTCACCACGCGAGGAACTCGTCGCAGTTGCGGGCGGCGATGGCCATGATCGCCGCCTGCGGGTTGACGCCGGGGGCGTCGGGGAGCAGCGACGCGTCGTTGACCCGCAGGTTGCGGTAGCCCCAGACGCGCCCGAAGCTGTCGGCCCCGGTGCGTCGGCGGTCCTCGCCCATCCTCACCGTCGAGGTCAGGTGCACGGTCATGACGTTGGCGCGGCTGCGGGTGACCGCGTCCCACCACGCACCCAACTCGTCGAGGCGTCGCACCACCGGTCCCCCCAGGATCGAGGGGTGCAGTTCCGTTGCCCCGGCCGCCAGCAGCAGCTCGCCCAGGTGGACGATGCCCCGGGCGAGCCGGCTCAGGTCGCCGTCGGTGAGCTTGTAGGTCACGACCGGCGACGCCAGCCCCGGTACCGCCAGGACCCGCCCGCTGCCCTCACTGCGGATGGCGGCGTAGTAGACCGAGATGTTCTCCCAGTCGGCCAATGCGTCGTCGAAGGGCAGGCCGGTGTCGGCCAAGGCCATCGCGATGTGACCGCGGCGGCTGGCCGAGCCGCCGATGGTCAGGCTGGGCGCGAACTCGGTGATCCGATGCATGGGGACGTCGCCATGGTCGATCGGGTGGGGGAAGCGAGCGGCGATCTTGACGGTCGGGTGCATCTTGAGCCCGTTCCCAGTGTTGCGCCGGATGCCGCTCCGCTGCAGGAGGGCCGGTGTCTCGACGGCGCCGGCGCACACGAAGACCTGGTCGGCACCGATCGTGAGCCGCTCGACGGCGCCGCCGGCGTGACGGCGTCGGGCCCGCACGCCGACCACCCGGTTGCCGTCGCGCAGCAGCCGTTCAACGCGGCAGTCGGCGACGATCGTCGCCCCCGCAGCCAGCGCCCGGGGCAGCATCGTGCGCGACATCGTCTGCTTGGTGCCGCGGCCGGCAGCGTCGTAGCGGAACACCCGCGCGAACTCGACGTTCCGCCAGCCGAGCTTGGTCGCACCCCGCTCGAGCATCGCCGACGACGGCGGCGGCGCACCGGGCAGGGTCGATACGCCGAGGTCGTGCTCGACGCGGTCGGCGTAGCGGCCGAGCTCGGCCGGCGTAAACTCGTCGATGGCGTAGCGCGTCTCCCAGTCGGCGGCCAGTGAGTCGGGCAGCCGGTGATAGAGGCCGCTGTTGACCTCGGTGCTGCCCCCCACGCAGCGCCCCTCGGCGTAGGCGATGTTGGGGTTGCCGAGGGCCAGCGAGGCGCCGTGATGGCGGTACTTGGTGGCCATCTCCTCGAGGGAGAAGGGCTCGAGCGCGTCGGCATCCACCCAGGGACCCTCCTCGACCACGGTCACCTGGCGTCCGGCGTCGGCGAGGCGGGCCGCGGTGATCCCGCCCCCGGCACCGGAGCCGATCACGAGGACCTCGGTGTCGAGCGTCCGCATCAGGCGGCCTTGGAGGGTGGGGACGCCAGCTCGTTCTCGGCGAAGGTCACCAGCGACCTCATGGCCCGCACGTATTGGCGGACGACGCCGATGGGCCCGGTCTCCCACGACTGGAGCAGCGCCCGCAGCGCACCGTCGCCATCGAGACGCCCGACGCTGCGAAGCGCCGCGGCGTAGGCACCGAGGAGGATCGATTCCCCCGCCAGCCCCAGACGCAGGTGCTCGGGCTTGTCGCGCACCGAGCCGTCGACGAATTCCTCCACCGCCGACCGCACTCGAGGATCGTCGGACCCGACGAGAGCCGCCACGACCTCACGCTCGAACCAGAGCATGGGGGGAGAGCCTACGGGCCTTGGCGGTCCCAGTGGGCGGTGGCGGGGGCCTGGGTTCCCACGAGACGGGGCAGTGAAGGGGAGATCGCCATGTCGTAGGCGGCAGCGTTGCGCAACACGGCGGGGCTGCGGCCGGTCTCCTGGCGGAACACTCGATAGAACTGCGCGTAGCTGCCGAACCCGGCCTCGTGGGCCGCGGCGAGCGCGGTGGTGCGCCGACCATTGCCGTAGAGACGCACGAAACGCTGGAGGCGCTGCTGGTTGCGAAACCGGGTGATCGAGAGGCCCATCTGCGTGTTGAACAGACGGCTCAGGTGCGGGGCACTCAGCCCCACGGTCCGCGCCAGGTCGGCCAGGGGGCCTGCATCCGGGTCGGCGTGCAGGAGACGAGCGAGTTGGTCGACCGCGGGATGAACGTCGACGCCCCCGACGACGTCGTCGCTGTCGAGAAACGCCCGCCAGGCCCCGAGCAGCAGGTAAGACAGCCCGACGTTGAAGAGGCCGTCATCGAGACTCTCGGCCTCGCATAGCTCGCGCAACAGGGCAGCCAGACGTGTTGCCCGCTGGGGGTCGAGGCGGCGCGAGTACCGGTCGATCGGATCGCCTTGGAGAAGAGGTTGCGCGCCCCGCGAGGTCGCGGTCCGAGCCACCAGGTCGGGCCGGAACACCGCCCACCACAGCGCATGGTCGCTCGACTCGTCGACGAGCACGTGGTCTTGACCGGGAAACAGCCAGGTCAGGGTGCCAGGGATCAGCTCGTAGCGACGTTCGCCTAGCAGATAGGACGCCGTGCCCCGCACGACCAGATTCACCTCCAGTTCGGCATGGCGATGGGCGCGGGGACGCAGGTCGCCCGCCGCGTGGCGAACGACCCGTCCATCGATGCCAGGCCGAAGGCAAAGGTCCTCGATCATCGCAAGAAACGATAGGAACTTGCGTGCTGCTGAGAAGACACCGGCGTCGCTGCCGCAGATTCTGTGATCACCCGCCGAGAACAGGAACCAGCATGGCCGTGTCAGTTCCGCGCGTCACTGCCGCGCACGCACGCCGCTTTCGCGACGAGGGCTACTTCGTTGTCCAAGGCGCGCTACCCCAAATCGAACTTGAGGCCCTGCGCGGCGAGTGTCAGCGCCTTGTCGATGAACGCAACGAAGAGATGACCCGGCTCGGCGTCGACACGCTGGACCTCTGCCACCGCGACCGCCGCTACTTCGTCCACGCCTACGGCAAGAGACCCGCCGTCGAGCGGTTCTTGTTCTCGGACCTCATGGCACGGACCGCTCAGGCCGCGCTCGGAGACACCGTCTACCTGTTCAACGAGCAATACGTCGTCAAGGCCGCCGAGCGGGGCATGGCATTCGGGTGGCACCAGGACTCGGGCTTCATCCCCTACACGCATCCGCCGTACCTCACCTGCTGGATCCCTCTCGACGACGTCACCGAAGCCAACGGCACGGTGTACCTGCTGCCCTACTCACGCGCCGGCACCCGCGACGTCGTCGAGCATCGTCGCGACGTGAAGACCCACGACATGATCGGCTACTTCGGCGACGATCCAGGCGACCCGGTCATCGTGCCCGCTGGGAGCATCGTCTGCTTCTCGAGCACGCTGCTGCACCGCGGCGGCCCCAACACGACCGACCGCCCCCGCCGCATCTACATCGCCCAGTACTCGGCCGAGCCAATCCTCAACGAAGACCGTTCACGGGTCCGGCACCTCGCCGAGCCACTCCTCATCGCCGGACAGCGAACGACCCAATCGGACCTTCATCATCGGTCTCTCGTCCGCTCTGCGAGCGTCCGCCAGATTCCACAGAGCGTGGCCGCGGCCCGCAGCAGGTGCGCACCGCGAAGGCCGCCCTCGACGGACTGCTGACCCTCGGCATCGGGCTGTCCCATCAGCCGGTGATCGAGGGGATGTTGGGCTACCCGTTCGACCGGCCGCTTAATCGAACCGCGCCGTGCCCCTTGGGCGCCGGACTGGCCCCGTCCTCGCCGCTCGCGCCAGCGCGGCGCCGCACATTGAGCGCCGTGCGCTCCATGCGTTTGGTCCCCGGGGTGCGGCTATGAACTCCGACCGACCAAGGACAGCGCATAGGCCGCGAGCGCATCGCCACTCAGATCGCGGAATCCGACGGTTGATCCGAGCGCGGCCGTGCCGAGCGCGCCCGGCACATCGATCGTGCTGATCACGCCGTCGTCCCACATGAAGCCGTGGTTCGTTCCCTCAGCATCGATGTAGGAGCCGACGACTTGCCCGCGGTCGTTGAGG
>Ga0214469_1000882_pt1 | contig 10932 bp, 6 predicted proteins | sample RVTome_10_FD_187340 | JGI IMG/M metagenome (GOLD analysis project Ga0214469, IMG submission 187340) | Soil microbial communities from uranium-contaminated site in the Upper Colorado River Basin, Wyoming, United States - RVT153D57 HiSeq ... | reverse complement strand
CTCCTGGAGGAACACCCGCACCGTGGAGTACGTGACCCACGCGGTCAGGCCGATGAATGTGAGGGCCGGCGGTAACCACCAGTGGTCTTGACGAAGGGTACGGGCAGAGATGCGGGCCCGGGCGGGCGATCGGACTCCGGTGGCCATCGTGCGCTACCTGGTGTGCCGGTCGGTAGCGCCGGAGCCCTCGGCTACGGCATCGGTGCACAGGCTGCGGTCGTACGGCACCTCAGGAATCTCCTCGAGCTCGTGTTCTTCGCTGGGGGGCGGCCCGATCAACGGACACCCGGCAGCCATCCGACACGCGGCATCCTGGCACGGCCGGGCTGCCGGGTCCAGGCATGGCGTTGTGGGGTTCCGCACAGAACCTGACGACTCGCTCCATTGGGGACATGGATCAGCCCGACGTTTCAGGCGGTGTCGCGGGCGTGCTTGCGGCGCGCTGCGGCGCGGGCCCGCTCGGTCGCGTCGAGCACCACCTTGCGCAGCCGAACGGCGTGCCGGGTCACCTCGACGCACTCGTCGTCGCTGCAGTACTCCAGCGCCTGCTCCAACGACAGGCGGCGGGGCGGGATGAGCCGCTCGAGCTCCTCGGCGGTCGAAGAGCGCACGTTCGAGAGCTTCTTCTCCTTGGTGATGTTGACGTCCATGTCCTCGGGCCGCGAATTGGCTCCAACGATCATGCCCTCGTAGACCTCGGTGCCGGGTTCGACGAACAGGGTCCCCCGCTCCTGCAGGTTGAACATGGCGTACGACGTCGCGACCCCGGAGCGGTCGGCGACCAGCGAACCCGTCGGCCGGGTACGCAGGTCGCCGAACCACGGCTCGTAGCGGTCGAAGACCTGATGTGCCATCCCCGTACCGCGGGTTTCGGTAAGGAAGTCGGTGCGGAACCCGATCAGCCCGCGGGACGGGACGACGAACTCCATCCGGACCCACCCCGTGCCGTGGTTCGTCATGTGCTCCATCCGGCCCTTGCGTGAGGCGAGCAGCTGAGTGATCGCGCCGAGGTATTCCTCGGGGCTGTCGATGGTCAGCCGTTCGACCGGCTCGTGGACCTGGCCGTTGATCTCCCGTGTCACGACTTGGGGCTTGCCGACGGTCAGCTCGAACCCCTCGCGGCGCATGGTCTCGACGAGGACGGCGAGCGCAAGCTCGCCGCGTCCTTGCACCTCCCAGGCGTCGGGACGCTCGGTCGGCAGCACGCGCAGCGACACGTTGCCCACCAGCTCGGCGTCCAGCCGCTCCTTGACCAGGCGCGAGGTGAGCTTGGTCCCGCCGGATCGACCCGTCAACGGCGATGTGTTGGCGCCGATGGTCATCGACAGCGCCGGCTCGTCGACCATGATCAGCGGCAGCGGCCGCGGGTCGTCGATGTCGGCGAGCGTCTCACCGATGGTGATGTCCGGAATGCCGGCGATGGCGATGATGTCGCCGGGGCCGGCAGCCTGCGCCGGAACCCTGTCCAGGGCGGAGGTCATCAACAGTTCGGTGATCTTCACCGGCTGGATCGACCCGTCCCTGCGGCACCAGGCGACCTGCTGGCCCTTGCGGATCTCACCGGCGTGTACGCGGCACAGGGCCAGCCGGCCGAGGAACGAGGAGGCGTCCAGATTCGTCACCTGGGCCTGCAGGGGTGCGCCGGCGTCGTACGAAGGGGCCGGGATCGTCGCCAGGATGGTGTCGACAAGCGGCTTGAGGTCCGCAGAGGCGGGCCTGGCACCGTCGGCCGGCCGGTCCAGCGACGCCTTGCCGTCGCGTGAGCACGCGTAGACGATCGGAAAGTCCAGTTGGTCCGCACCGGCGGCGTCGTCGTCGAGCAGGTCCATGAACAGCTCGTACGTCTCTTCCACCACCTCCGCGATTCGTGCGTCCGGACGGTCGGTCTTGTTGACGACGAGCACGATCGGCAGCCGCGCGGCCAGCGCCTTGCGCAGGACGAAGCGGGTCTGCGGCAGCGGTCCCTCCGACGCGTCGACCAGCAGCACCACCCCGTCGACCATGGCCAAACCGCGCTCGACCTCGCCGCCGAAGTCCGCGTGCCCCGGGGTGTCGATGATGTTGATCGTCGTTTCGCCCCACTGCACGGCGGTGTTCTTGGCCAGGATCGTGATGCCCTTCTCCCGCTCGAGATCACCGGAGTCCATCACTCGGTCGGCGACCGCCTGGTGGGCGCCGAACGCGCCGGACTGCCAGAGCAGGGCGTCGACGAGCGTCGTCTTGCCATGATCGACATGGGCCACGATGGCGATGTTGCGCAGCTCGCTGCGGACAGGCATACGGGGGGTGCTCGTTTCTACGCGAAAGGGGTGACGTTCAATAGTACGGCGCTCGGACAGGCGACCCGGCTGTCCAGAGGGGGCGTTCGCCTGGGTGAATAGCCGAGGGCGCGCGCTGTCAAGGTCACAGTCTGGTTGCGGAACGTTGTGGCATCCCGCCGGATTTGCATCCGGCCCCGCGGACGCCTACAACTATCCGGGGGTAGTCGGCGCACGGCTGGCCGCGCGCCGGCGTGGGGCGCTCACCTACGCACGCCGCTAGGTGCACCAAGCAGGGCATGGGGCCCTTGACCCGAGGAGGACGTCCATGCGAGTCGGATCTCGCACGGCAGCGGTAGCCGGTGCGGCCGGAATCGCGCTTGTATTGGCCGCCTGTGGCGGCGGTACGGACGACGACGGCGGGGCTTCGTCCGCTCCCGCTGGGAGCATCGTCATCGGTGGGTGTAACCCGGAGAACCCGCTCATTCCGAGCGCCACCAACGAGGTGTGCGGCGGCAACCCGCTCGATGCCGTCTTCTCCGGCCTTATCCGGTACGACCCCGAGACCGGCGAAGCGGTCAACGAGATCGCCCAGTCCATCGAATCCGACGACAACATCGTCTGGCGAGTCACGCTCGAGGACGGGTGGACGTTCCACGACGGCTCGCCGATCACGGCGCAGAGCTTCGTCGACGCGTGGAACTGGGGAGTCCACGGCGAGAACTCCGCCTACTCGCTCAACGAGTACTTCTTCGAGCCCATCGAGGGTTACGAGGAGTCGCGCGGCGAGTTCGACGACGAGGGCGACTACGTGCCGGGATCCGGGGCCGAGACGTTGTCGGGCCTCGAGGTCATCGACGAGTTGAACTTCACCATCACCCTGAAGGCGCCGGAGGCGGGTTTCGCGCAGCGGCTCGGATATACCGCGTTCTTCCCGCTGCCCGAGGGCTTCTACGCCGACCCGGACGCGTTCGGCCAGCAGCCGATCGGCTCAGGGCCGTTCCGGCTGGCCAGTTGGAACCAGAACCAGAATCTCCAACTCGAGGCGTACGAGGGTTACCAGGGCGAGGTCAAGCCGAAGGCCGAGCAGATCACCTTCCGGATGTACCAACAGCGCGACGCCGAGTACGCGGACCTGCTCGCCGACAACGTCGACGTGGTGACTCAGCTACCGCCGAGCGCGCTTGCCGGCGAGGCGTACAAGGCCGACCTGGGTGAACGGTACGTCGAGCGGGAGACCGGTGTGATCTACACGATCACGTTCGCCTCACCAGAGGTCAACCCCGAGGTGGACGACGCGAACCTGCGCAAGGCCGTCTCGTTGGCCATCAACCGCGAGCTGATCATCGACAACATCTTCCAGGGCCAGTTCACCGCCGCCACCGGCTGGGTCTCGCCCGTGGTGGAGGGCTACCTGCCCGACCAATGCGGCGAACTCTGCGAGTACGACGCCGAGTTGGCCAGCACCTACCTGGCCGACTCCGGGTTCGAGGGTCCGATCATCTTCGGATACAACGGTGACGGTGCGCACGACGAGTGGGTGAACGCTGCGTGCAACAGCATCAGCAACGCCCTCGACATCGAGTGCCAGCCCCAGTCCGTGGCGCTGTTCGCGGAGTTCAGACAGCAGATCAACGCTCGCGAGACCGGCGATATGACGATGTTCCGCACCGGCTGGCAGATGGACTACCCATCCATCGAGAACTTCCTGGTGCCGCTGTACGCAACCGGGGCGTCGGCGAACGACAACGATTACAGCAACCCCGAGTTCGACGAGCTGGTCGGCCAGGCCGCGCAAGCCCAGGATGACGAGGCCTTGGCGCTCTACCAGGAGGCCGAGCGCCAACTCGCCGACCAGATGCCGGTCATCCCGCTGTGGTACGGAAAGACGATCGCGGGATTTTCGACGAGGGTTGCGCCGGACTCGGTGAAGATCACACCGTTCGGGACGCTGGACCTGCTCAGCATCACCGGGCGCTGAGCAACGCCGCACCAGGCAATGGGGCGCTACGTCACTCGGCGACTGCTGCAGATGATCCCTGTGGTCATCGGGACGACGTTCCTCATCTATGCCCTGGTTTGGGCACTGCCCGGTGATCCGTTCGCGGGCAAGTGCGGCGACCGGCCGTGCCCGCCGGACTATGTCGCGGCGATGACCGCCAAGTTCAACCTGGACGAGCCGCTGCCGGTGCAGTACCTCACCTATCTCGGCCAGCTGGTACGAGGCGACTTCGGGGAGACGTTCAGCGGGGTCAGCGTGGCCGATGCACTCATGCGGGTCTTTCCGACGACGGTCAAGCTGGCGTTGCTGGCCATTGCGATCGAGGTCGCGATCGGAATCGCGGCCGGTGTGGTGGCCGCGATTCGGCGCGGGTCGTTCGCGGACACCCTCGTGCTGGTCAGCACGCTGGTCGTGATCTCTGTTCCCGTCTTCGTGATCGGTTACGCGCTGCAGTTCCTGCTCGGCGTTAACTTGGGCGTGTTTCCCGTGACTGTGTCGTCCGAGGCGACGGTGTTCGAGTTGATCCTGCCGGCGTTCGTCCTTGCCAGCACGTCGCTTGCGTATGTGGCCAGGCTGATGCGGGCCAACCTGGCCGAGAACCTGCGCGCGGACTTCGTACGCACCGCCACGTCCAAGGGGTTGAGCCGCCGGCGAGTCGTCGGGCTGCACACCCTCCGGGCATCGGTGATCCCCGTCGCGACGTTCATCGGCGCGGACCTCGGTGCGCTGCTCGGCGGCTCGATCGTGGTAGAGGGCATCTTCAACATCGACGGTGTCGGCGGGCTCATCTTCGCGAGCATTCGCCGGTACGAAGGGGCGATGGTCACGGGCGCGGTTACCGTCCTTGTTCTCATCTTCCTGCTGGTGAACTTGTTGGTCGATCTGCTCTATGCGGTTCTCGATCCGAGGATCCGCTATGACTGAGACACGGGTCGGCGTCCAGCCGCCGCGTGAGCCAGCTGCAGCCGCGACGGGTTCGCTCCAGGAGGCTGGACGGCGAGCGCACACACCACGACACCGGGCGCGCCGGACGCGTTCACTTATTCGAGACGCGTGGCACGATCTGCGGCGCAATCCCGTCTTCATCGGGTCCGCTGTCATGATCACCCTGCTGCTCCTGATGGCGATGGCGCCGGGACTCTTCACCGATGCCAGTCCGACGTTCTGCGATCTGACCTACAGCCGGCAAGGGCCGAGCTCGAGCGCGTGGTTCGGGTACGACGTACAAGGCTGCGACGTCTATGCCCGCACGATCTACGGAGCCCGGGCATCCATCCTGGTCGGCGTGCTGTCCACAGTCGGCATCGTGCTGATCGGCGGACTGATAGGCATGCTGGCCGGGTTCTACGGCCGTTGGGTGGATGCCGTGCTGTCGCGGTTCCTGGAGATCTTCTACGGCATTCCGTTCCTACTCGGCGGCATCCTCGTGCTCGCGTCGTTCCCGTCGGACGCCGGGACGCCCCAATGGGTCACGATCGGCAAGGTGTCCCTGACCCTGGCGGTACTCGGCTGGACCGCCCTGGCCAGGATCATGCGCTCGACCGTCCTGCAGGTGCGGCACGCGGACTACGTGCAAGCTGCCCGCGGACTGGGTGCCGGCGGACCGCGATTGCTGCGCCGGCACATACTCCCGAACGCGATGACGCCGGTGATCGTGTACGCGACGATCATCCTGGGCGTCCTGATCGCCCTCGAGGCCACGCTGTCGTACCTTGGTATCGGGTTGCAGCCACCGGTGGTCTCCTGGGGTGTGGACATCAGCCACGCCACTACGTACATCCGGCAGTCGCCACACATGCTGCTGTTCCCGGCGACGTTCCTGTCGGTGACCGTGCTGGCGTTCATCATGCTCGGCGACGCCGTGCGAGACGCGCTCGATCCGAAGTTGCGGTAGCGGTCGGGCCGACTCCGAACCACCTGTCGGGCGTCGTCCCCGCCGCGCCGGCGAACGACGCTGCCGACGAGTTCGAGGGTTGACGGCTTACAAGATCCGGCGTTCTATGTCGGTCAGGTGTCACATGTCACACGGTAGGGGCGACATGGTCACGATCACCACGCGGGCGGCGTCAGCGCTCGGCCCGGGTGGCCGCATGTGCCCCGGAGCCCGGCGGGTGGCGTGCCGCCGCTGGCGGGCGAACGATCCGGCAAATCGACCAAGGTCCCCCCCGGTGGGTACCGGCATGTGCGAAATTCGCCTGGCCGTCCGCCATTTCGGGATCGACCTCTCGGACCTCTTGCCGGCGGTCAGGCCGGCCAATGACACCAAACCACATCAACGGAGAGGAAGGTCGGTCATGGCGTCTAGACGTCTTGTCACCATTGCCGCAGCCCTAGCCCTCGTGATCTCGGGTGCGGCCTTCGCCGCACCCGCCGCGAGTGGCGGCACCATCGCCGCAGAACAAGATTCGGCGATCGCAGTTGATCCCGAGGACCTTGCGATAGACCACGTTCAGCAGCATGCCGATGATCTCGGTGTGAACGCGAACGACGTAAGCGACGTCTTTGTGTTGTCCAGCTATACCAGCCAGCACACTGGTGTGGCTCACGTCAGTCTGCTCCAGCGCTTCCAGGGCCTGGAGGTCTTCGGCGGTCATGCCACGGTCAACATCATGCCCGACGGCAGCGTTCTCTACGTCGGTAACAGCTTGGTCAGTGGCCTGCGGGAGGCCTCGCCTGATGCTGCCGAGCTCAACGCCGTCGACGCGGTCGAGGCAGCCGCGGCCGAACTGGATCTCGATGAGCCCAGCAACCTGCGTGTCATCCGGACGGCTCGGACCGCAGCCGGCGAGACGATCCTGACCGGCGGCGGGATTTCCGATGCGCCCATCTCTGCGAAGCTGGGCTGGCAGCCGATGGACGGCGGGCTGCGGCTGGCCTGGCAGCTGGTGATTGACGACTCCACGGACGTGCACCTGTTCGAGGCGACGATCGATGCGACGACCGGCGAGCTGCTCACGGTCGAGGACTGGACGTCGGACCATTCGATCAATCAACTCGCATCACAGCTCGGCCGCGGGACGTCGGCACTGGCCGGCACCGTCGTGGCACAGACCACGTCGATCACGCCAGGCACTACCAACCCGGTCGACGACGGATCGAGCTACCGGGTGTTCGCGCCGCCGAAGGAAAGTCCTAACGACGGCGGTCGCACGCTGGAAACGAACCCGGCCGACGCGACCGCATCGCCGTTCGGCTGGCACGACACCGACGGCGTGGCGGGACCCGAGTTCACCGTCACGCGCGGGAACAACGTCCACGCGTACAACGACTACAACAACAGCAACTCAACTCAGGGCGGGCTCGCCCGCTTCGTCGTCGACCCGCCATCATCGGCCGCTGGCGAATACAGCCACGCCGGGGCGGCCTTCGGCCCGGCTGCGACTCCGGCCAACTTCTCGGGCCAGATCGTGCTTGTCAACGACGGGGACGGAGACGCCTTCCCGAACAACGGCTGCCAGCCGTTCAGTGTCCCGGCCGGATCGATCGCCCTGCTGGATCGCGGCGAGTGCAACTTCACCATCAAGGTGGCCAATGCCCAGGCAGGAGGAGCCAGTGCCGTGGTGGTGGCCAACAACGTCGCTGGCAACCCGTTCACGATGGGCGGCAGCGATCCGACGATCACCATCCCAGCCATCATGATTTCGCAGGCCGACGGCAACACGATCAAGGCCGGGCTACCCGCGACCGGAAGAATCGAGATCTTTGATCCCGGGATCCCGATCGAGCCGGACGGCGGGCCGGGCCTGACGTTCGACTTCCCGCTCGATCTGGCCGACCACCCGCACGAGTACTCGGAGGCGGCGACGACCAACCTGTTCTACTGGTGCAACACCGCGCACGACCTGTTCTACGGGTACGGCTTCGATGAGGCGTCCGGCAATTTCCAGGCCAACAACTACGGCCGCGGTGGGGTCGGCGGCGACTATGTGAGATGCGAGGCGCAGGACGGCGGCGGGACCAACAACGCCAACTTCTCCACACCAGCAAATGACGGCGGCACGCCGCGGATGCAGATGTATCTGTGGAACGTCGGGCCTGACCCGCAGCGTGATGGTGACCTCGAGAACGGGATCATCATCCACGAGTACGGTCACGGACTGTCGCTCCGGCTGACCGGCGGCCCCGGCATCAACTGCCTGGCCGGTGCCGAACAGATGGGTGAGGGCTGGTCCGACTACGTCGCGATCGCGGCTCTCATTGACCCGGCGCTCGACGACCCAGAAGAGCCGCGGGGCATGGGGACGTACGCGCTGTGGCAGGACGACCCGCCGCGGCAGGGAGCGGGCATCCGTCCGCGTCCGTACTCGCGCAACATGGACATCAATCCGCTCACGTACGACAGCATCAAGACCGGTGCCTGGTTCGGTGGCTCGCTGGCCATCCCGCACCACATTGGTTCTACGTGGGCGTCGATCATGTGGGACATGACGTGGGACCTCATCGACAAGCATGGGTTCAGCGACAACATCTACGAAGGCTGGGAAGCCGGAGGCAACAACCTCGCCTACCAGCTGGTGATCGACGGTCTGAAGCTGCAGGGTTGCTTCCCCGGCTTCGTGACCGGCCGTGACGCGATCCTCGCGGCCGACGTGGCGCTAACCGGTGGCGAGAACCAGTGCACGCTGTGGGCGTCGTTCGCCCGCCGCGGCCTTGGCTACAGCGCCGAGCAGGGCGCGTTCAACGACCGCAACGACAACGACGAAGCCTTCGACACGCACCCCGACTGCCTTGACGGCTTCTCGCAACCTGTCCATCCCCCCTACGGCGACCTGAACACCGTCGTCGCTGGCGACATCGTTCCGCTGCGGTTCGATGTCGGAACTAACCGGGGGCTCGACATTCTGGCCTCCGGCTCGCCGTACTCGCGGGAGGTCGACTGCGAGTCGCTGCACCCGGTGAGTCAGTTGGAGAACTCGCTAACGCCGCGGTCGGTGCCCGTCGCGGCAGAGACACCAGGCAACGCGGGTCTGACGGTGAACAGCCAGGGCGTCTACACGTACCCGTGGCAGACCGATGAGGAGTGGGCGGGAACCTGCCAGGAGTTCGTCCTGACCCGCGACGACGGCGTCCAGCACCGCGCGTTCTTCGCGTTCGTCGAAGCCGACTGACAGAAAGGAGTCAGCAAACGCTAGGCCGGTTGATCACGTTCAGCAGGCATATGGGTGCCGCACTAGGCGCGTGCGCCTGGTAGAGCACCGACAGACCTGCTGAACGTGATCAACCGGCAGGGCGGCTAGCGGAGCCTCGGGTCCAGAGCGTCGCGAAGCGCGTCACCCATCAAGATGAACGCGAGCACCGTGAAGAACAGCAGCCCCGCGGGGAACAGCAGCAGGCCGGGGAGTTGCAGGAAGTACACCTCGTGCTGGGTGATCATTACGCCCCACGTGATGGCCGGTGCCTGCAGACCGACGCCGAGGAAGGTCAACGTGGCCTCGATAGCCACGAAGCTCCCCAACAGGATCGTCGAATACACGACGACTGGCGCGATGGCGTTGGGGAGGATGTGCTTGAACATTAACCGTGAGTTCGATCCTCCTAGCGCCCGAGCGGCCTGGACGTAGTCCTGCGTCTTGGTGGACAGCACGCCGCCGCGCATGATTCGCGCGATGGTCGTCCACCCCAGCAAGATCAAGACCAGTGCGACCGTCCACACGTTGCGGATCTTGAGCACGGTGAGGAACACCACGGCGCCGAGCAGGAACGGCACGCCGAGGAAAATGTCGACCAAACGGGAGATGAGCGTGTCCGTCCACCGGCCATAAAATGCCGCCAGCATGCCGAGGAGGCCACCGAGCACGACCACGCCGACTGTGGAAGCGACTGCGATGATCAGCGATTGTCGCGCGCCGTAGATGGCGTGGGCGTAGTAGTCGCATCCGACGATGCTGGTGCCGAACCAATGCTCGCTGCTCGGTGGGAGCCGAGCCTGGGATACGTTGCACGCCCGAGGATCTATGCTGGTCCACAGCTTGGGAAAGACCGCCATCGACGTGACGACCATGATCCAAGCCAGCGAGATCAGGAAGATCGGGTTGCGGCGCAGCTGGCGCCAGGCGTCCCCCCACAGGCTCGCGGCATACTCGCGTTCCGGCGCCGCGCCTGGCTGTTCGACCTCCGTCGCAGCGGTAGTGATGTCACTCATAGCGGATCCTGGGGTCGAGTACGGCGTAGAGAATGTCCACCAGCAGGCTGGTGATCAGGTAGACGAGAACGAGGAAGGTGGCGCCACCGATCACGACCGAAGCCTCTCCTGTGCGGGCTGAAGCCACGACGAGTCGGCCGATGCCGGGCACGTTGAAGATCGTCTCGGTGATGAGCGCGCCGCCGATCAGGGTACCAAGGTCGACGCCGAGGAACGTGACGACTGGGATCAGCGAGTTGCGTAATGTGTGGACCCCCACGACTCGGTTCGTACCCAGGCCCTTGGCCTTGGCCGTCCGGACGTAGTCGGACCTGGTGTTCTCCAGGATGCTGGTGCGAGTCAAGCGCGCAGCGGCGGCGAGCGAGACGCTACCCAGGACCAGCCCTGGGATGATCAGGCTTGACCATGGATAGTCGCTCTTGTACACCGAACCGAATACACCCTGAGATATGAGGTCCGGTATCCAATCAACACCACGTAGCACATTCCCGAACTGGACACCGACGAACTCGCGCACGACGAACCCGAGT
>Ga0214469_1000876_pt1 | contig 10953 bp, 13 predicted proteins | sample RVTome_10_FD_187340 | JGI IMG/M metagenome (GOLD analysis project Ga0214469, IMG submission 187340) | Soil microbial communities from uranium-contaminated site in the Upper Colorado River Basin, Wyoming, United States - RVT153D57 HiSeq ... | reverse complement strand
TCGCCTGTTCCTGCGTCCCGCCTGATGGCGAGGCGAGGACGGCACGCTGTTTGGAGGCGACCGCCTTGGCGACTACCTCGCCGTCCCGCACCTGGTAGACGTCGGCGTTCACCAGGCCGGAGACGAGGGCCTCTCCCAGCCCGAAGGTGGCCTCAATGGAGACGACCTTCCGGTTGGACGTGACCGGGTCGGCCGTGAACAGGACGCCGGCCGCCTGGGGGGTGACCATCTGCTGGACGACCACGGCCATGTGGACCTTCCGATGGTCGAAGCCGTTTCGCAGGCGGTAGGTGACGGCTCGATCGGTGAAGAGCGAGGCCCAACACCTGCTGACATGCTGGAGGATCGCCTCCGGCCCCACGACGTTCAGGTAGGTGTCCTGCTGGCCCGCGAAGGAGGCCGTCGGCAAGTCCTCCGCCGTCGCGCTCGATCGGACGGCGTAGGCGCCTTGTTCGCCGAGCGGGGCGAGCGCGCCGGTGATCGCCGTCGCTACATCGTCGGGCATGGCGACTTCCTCGATCGTCCGGCGGATCTCTGCGCTGAGCGTGGCGATCGCCGCCCGGTCGTCCGGGTTGAGGCTCGACAGCTGGTCCAAACGACCGTCGACCGACGGCGCTTGCGCCAGGATCCGCCGGAAGGCATCCGTCGTCACGCAGTAACCAGCCGGCACACGGATACCCTCGATCCGCGAGAGCTCTCCCAGGTGCGCGCCCTTGCCGCCAACGAGCGCGGCCCGCGTCTGGTCTATCTCGTGGAAACCCAACACGTAGCCGTTGGGCTCGAAGGTGTGGATGGTCGGATCGTAGGCGCCGAATTGGGCCATCGTGTTGGTTCCTCTCGCTACCGCTTTCCCCTGCGGGGTCCAAGCACAGCCCGGGCAAACACCCAAGATCACACGAAAAGTCCTGACCCTGTGAAAAAGTCGTGGTCCCGAGCAGCTTTCGAACTGGCGTAACGTCGAACAACCCTGTGAATCAGAACACCTAATGTTTGCCAGTGAGCATGGATCCATCTGATGAGCACCAGATCGCCGCGCGTCGAACAGAATGGGTGTCAATCGTGAACTCACGTGACCTTGCTGCCTATGTGGGGCTGGTAAGCGAGGATGTTCTGTGGCTACCACCCGGCCAGCCGCCTATCGAAGGTAGAAAGGCGTTCGAAGCCTGGCTGAGACCTTTCTTCGACCGTTTCGAGTGGGAGTTTCGGCTTGAGAATCCCTCAATCCAGTTCAGCGGCGATTGGGGGGTCGACACGGGCGCCTTTGATACCCTCATGACCGCAGAGGACGGAGTTTCAACCAGACACGGGGGTCGTTACCTCGTTTTCTGGCATCGTGAGTCGGATGGCGTTTGGTACCTCGAACGATATCTCGATGAGACTCCCCGCCTAGAAGAGAACTGATTCTTCGCGATATCGAGCACCTCCTGAACTGAGCGTTCTCTGCCCAGAACTGCTGATCGGCGCTACGTGACGATGTCTGCCAAGAAGCGAGAACCTATTCGAGAATCTGCTTGTCCCGAACCCACGCGGACAGCGCGAGACTCAGGATCACGCCAGTCGCCAAGCCGATTACCAGTGAGAGAATCGCCGAACTAGCGCTCGTGAAGCAGTTGAAAGACGGGCACTGGTCATAGAAACCGTGATCCATCCAGCGGGGCACAACGAATGCCAACCAGACAGTGGCCACCACTATCAGGACTCTCATGCCGGGAAGGAACCAGCGGCTCATTGGAGACGACTCTAGAGACTGGACTAACCCCGAGACCTGCGAGTCTGTCACTCGAGAGAAGACCACGCCGACGTTCCGATCCCGCTCGGAGAAACGAAACGGGCGTTTCCGCTCAATAACGCTGTTCTGCGCTTGGTCTCACGTAAGAGAACCCGTTACGAGGATTGCCGGACAGACTCGAAGAAAGAGACCAGTTCCTTGGCGATGGGCTCGGGTGCGAGCAGTGGGGAAAGGTGGCCGAGGGCAGGCAGCGGTTCGCGAACGTGTGGATCGGCGACGTGCTCGGCGACGTAGCGTTCCGTGTCGGTGTAGAAGGTGTTCAGTTGGGTCTGCTGGCCGCGCAACAGCAGGACTGGCACGGTGACCTTCCCTAACTCCTCGGGGTCAGTCGACAGGGGCCCAACATAGGACACGCCGTGCTGGCCATCTTGGAGCAGCGCCGGGACGACGGCGCCGCATCGCTCGAAATAGTCCGCATCCAGGGCGGCGATCTCGTTTTCGGTGCAGATAAAGTCGTGGAAGGCGCGGGCCGCATCGGCGGGCCGGCCAATGGCAGCCGCCTCACCGAACTGTTTGTACATGGCGACCCTCAGGGCGCTGTCGTCCTCTCCCATCACCGGAATAATGGTGGGCTCGTAGGCGGCTAAAGCGGCCACGGAGCCACTGTGAGCTGCCGCATCAAGCGCCCAAGGGACCCCGGCCGACCAGCCGACTAGAAAGACCGGTCGCCCGATGCTGTCGACGAACGCCTTGACATCTTCGTACAGGCGCGGGGGAGAGTGGTCCGGGTTGTCTTCGGAAAGTCCTCGACCGCGGAGACTTGGCAGATAGCAGGTGAACCGCTCGACGAGGTGAGGTACGAGAGTTTCCCAGGCGATGTCGCCGTCGTGAGGCGCGCCGTGCACCAGGACCAGGGGTAGGCCCTCTCCGTATACCCGTCCGGCGATCTCGGTGCCGTCAGCAGAACCCGCTCGGTGGATCCGCTCATCAGTCATGCTGGCCTGTTCGGTTGGATTCCTCCGCTTTCGAAACGTAGTCGATCAATCTGGCGCATCGCAGTTGCGGAGACCGTCGGCCAGCCGTGTCGGATCCATGACCTGAGACACACCCACGCCTCCTGGCTGATCGCCGCCGGCGAGCACCCGAAGACCATCCAGACCCGCCTTGGACACTCCTCGATCCAGGTGACGATCGACCGATACGCATCTGAGGGAGGGCCTCAACGACCGCACCGCCGACCGTCTCGATGCTCTGGCCGCCTTCTCGGGCGGCCCAGGAGCGGCCCAAACCGACCCAGGCGAAGAGCGGGGATCGAGAGAAACCCCTGACCAGGGGCAAGAACTGGCAGTCCCGACCAGATTCGAACTGGCGTTTCCGGCTTGAAAGGCCGGCGTCCTAGGCCACTGGACGACGGGACCGGGGTGTCAGGTGAAGGTTACGCCCGACCTGGTGTCAGCCCAACTCCTTTCGGGCTCTCGCCAGGCGCTCCAGCGCTCGCTCCCGGCCCAATGCCGCGATCGACTCGAACAAAGGGGGGCTGACCGACGACCCGGTGATTGCAACACGTAGCGGCTGGAAAGCCTTCCCTGCTCCGATTCCGAGCTTCTCAGGCACCGCTCGCAGTGCTGACTCGATCGAAGCCGCATCCCACTTCTCGAGCGTGGACAGAGCCTTCTCTCCCTCGTCGAGGACATCGGCGACGCCATCTTTGGCCATGACCTTGGCCCACGACTGCTCGTCGTAGTCTTCGAAGTCCTCGAAGAGGAATACCACCTGCGCACCGGCTTCGGGGAGCAGTTTGGTGCGCTCTTGGACGAGTGGCGCGATGGACTCGAACTCTTCCCACTCGCCGGCAGTCAGCTCACGACCGATTGCCGACTCGACTTCGGGTCGCACTCTGGAGGCGAACTCACCCGGATCCATCGCCCGAAGGTATTCCCCATTCATCCATGTGAGCTTGTCGGGGTCGAAGATCGCAGGGTTGCGCGACACATCGACGAGATCGAATTTCGCCACTGCCTCGTCACGGCCGAAGATCGTGGTCTGCCCGTCCGGTGACCAGCCGAGGATGGCCAGATAGTTGAAGACCGCCTCGGGTATGTATCCGGAATCCCGGTAATCGGTGAGTGCTGTGGCGGCATATCGCTTCGACAGCTTCTTCCCGTCAGGTCCGAACAGCAAGGGAAGATGGGCGTACTGCGGGTTGGAGCCGCCGAGGGCTCGCGTCAACAGTATGTGCTTCGGGGTGGAGGGCAACAGATCCTCTCCCCTGGCGACATGGCTGATCTCGTAGTCCATATCGTCGACGGTGGAGGCCAGGTGATAGGTCGGAGTCCCGTCACTGCGCAGGATGACGAAATCGTCGATGTCTGCCGGGGCGAAGCTGAGGTCGCCCCTTATGAGATCGTCGAACTGGACTGCCGCGTCCTGAGGGACCGAGAGACGGATGACACCCGAAGTCGCATCACGGTCAGGTCGGCGAACGTAGTGGCCCGGGTGTCTGCCCTCTTTCTGCGCACGCCGGCGCAGCGTGTCGAGGTCATCGGAGGAGCGGTCGTCGTAATAGGCGTGGCCTGACTCGACCAGGCCTTCGGCCAGCGCAGCGTATCTCTGCATACGATCGGACTGCCGGTAGGTCCCGTGGGGCCCTCCGACTTCGACACCTTCGTCCCAATCGAGGCCCAGCCAACGGAATGATCCGAGGATCTCCTGTTCGTACTCCTGGGTCGATCGCTCCAGGTCGGTGTCATCGATCCGAACGATGAACGTTCCCCCGGTGTGCCGGGCATACAACCAGTTGTACAGGGCCGCTCTGGCCGTCCCTACGTGCAGGTAGCCCGTAGGGGATGGGGCCATGCGCAGCCGGACCGTCATAGGGGCGCAACCACCCGGTTGGCCAAGACACCTATACCGTCGACCTCGACCTCCATGAGGTCACCGGGCTCCACCTTGCCCACTCCCGAAGGGGTGCCGGTGAGGATCACGTCACCGGGGAGGAGAGTGGTGAAGGCAGTCACATATGCCATGACCTCGGCGACGCCGAAGACCATGTCGGAGGTGAACCCGGCCTGTCGAACCTCGCCGTTGACCCTGCAGATCACGGCGAGCCGCTCCAACGGGTCGAGCTCGGTCTCGATTGCAGGCCCGAGGGGGCAAAACGTGTCGAAACCCTTGGCTCGCGTCCACTGCCCGTCCCTTCGCTGCAGATCGCGGGCGGTCACGTCGTTGGCGGCCGTGTATCCAAAGATGTACTGCGATGCGTCCTCGGCCTTGATGTTGCGTGCGGGCTTGCTGATCACGACTGCGAGCTCGGCCTCGTGGTGGACTTCGTTGGTGATCGCCGGATGGACGACGTTGGCATTGGTGCCGACAACCGCAGTGGCCGGCTTCATGAAAATGAGAGGCTCCTCGGGGACCTCGCCGTCGAACTCAGCTGCGTGGTCCTCGTAGTTCTTCCCAACGCACAGGACCTTGGTAGGTATTACAGGGGCCAGCAGAGTCACGTTGTTCCAGGGCACCACGCTCTCGGTTGGCTCCCAGGCCACGAACGGCGTCCCGTTGTAGACGAGCACTCCCTCTGTGTCGGCGACGCCATATGCGATGTCGTCGCCGGACTTGATGCGAACGATCTTCATGGAGAACGTGACGCTACAGAACGAGCGAGTTCTACCTCGAATGCCTGAGGGCGTAACTGAGACGGTCCGGTTTCATGACCAGAGTGACCTTGTCCACCTCAGCCACCGCCGTAGCCCCGGGGCGTTGCTCGTGCGGCGAGGCGTCGAGCCAGCGCTTCCTTCGCTCCACTACCGACGATGGAGCGTCCTCGTCGTAACCACAGAGGATGAGTGCGGCCTCGAGGTCCTCGTGTACCGGGGCCCTTCCCAACGCGGCGGCACGAGCCAGGACCAGCCCGGTCAGCACCTCGCGCAGGTCGGGATCGTCGTCGGGGAGATCGGCGCGGTTGACGATCTTCAGGCCCCAGCCGGGATCGGGACCGGTGGTGCCGTAGTAGCCACCACCGGGAATACCGTCGGGCCCATCAGGGATGCCCGGCTTGTCGGCGCGCCACTTCACCGCAACTCCGGGTTGGGGGATTGGGCGTGGCTTCTCCGCGTCGGTGATCTCGACATTGGGCTGTTGAGCCATCAGCAGCTCAACCCGCGAGAGCTGGTGGAGCGATCGACCACTAGACGAACTCGAGCCAGTGGCGGTATTCGTCCAGTTTCCCGGCCGCCGCCGCGGCAAACATCTCCTGAGCCTTCTTCGTCACCGGCCCCCGCGAACCATCGCCGACAGACCGGCCGTCGACCGAACTGATCGGGGTCACCTCGGCCGCCGTCCCGGTGAGGAACATCTCATCACCGGTGTAGAGGACTCCCCTGGCGAGATCGGTCTCCCGGACCTCGACTCCGTCGTCACGGAGCAACTCGATGACCGAGTTGCGGGTTATACCCTCCAAGATGCCGGCCGACACCGGCGGCGTGTAGACGACACCCTGGCTGACGACGAACAGGTTCATACCGCTGCCCTCCGACACCGATCCGCTGTCGTTCAGCATGATCGCCTCGTCGTGACCAGCCGCAAGGGCCTCTTGCTTGGCCAGAACCGAGTTGAGGTATCCACCTGATCCCTTCGCGGTGGGGATCAAGGAGGTGTGAGAGATTCGCCGCCAACTCGACACCATCGCCGAGATCCCTTTCTCGGCCGCATCGTCGCCCAGGTACGCCCCCCAGGGGAAGGCGGCCATCATCGCCCGCACCTCGTTCTTCGCCGGGTTGATGCCGATGGAGCCGCCTCCGTAGAAGACCTGAGGTCTCACGTAAGCCGACTCCAGCCCGGTGTGACGAAGCAGCTCGAGACATGCCTCGTCCCACTTCTCGACACTCCACTTCATCGGGATGTTGTAGGCGCGGGCAGAGGCTTGGAGACGGACCATGTGATCGTGGAGCCTGAATACGGCTGTTCCCTCCGGAGTGTTGTAGGCCCGGATCCCCTCGAACACCCCCGTCCCGTATTGGAGGGCATGGGAGAGGAAGTGGACTCTGGCCTCGTCCCAGGGGACGAGCTCGCCATCGCTCCAGATGTGTGACGCCGTTTCCATGGCGCAAGGCTAAACGCAAGGCGAGGTGGGCGAAACCCGAATCCACCCCCGATCACTCCTAGTCTCGGCCTCATGCATCGGGTCGTTGCCTCCTGGTTCGGCACCGGCCTCATCCTCGGCCGCCTCAGGGGGAGTCACCTCGGATCGGGCACGGTGGGAGCCTTGTTCGCCCTTCCCATAGCTCTGCTGGTCGGTCACTGGTTCGGCTGGCAGGGACAGGTCATCGCTGCAGCCATGATGGTTGCGATCAGCGTCTGGGCGGCCCGGCCTTTCGTTGGCCCCGAAGGTGACGCCGGATGGATCTGCATCGACGAGGTGGCAGGCGCATTCATCGCCGTCATCGGCCTCTCTTTCTGGCCAGGGGCCGTCTTCGCCTGGGCGGTATTCCGCGCTGCCGACATATTCAAGAACTTCGCACCCGGAGTCGGCCACGCCGAGAGCCTTCCCGGCGCGGTGGGGGTGACTGCGGACGATGTCGTGGCGGGTTTGTACGGTCTCGCTGCCGGCCACATCCTCGTGACGTTGGTCTAGAGGCTCGAAGTATTTCAGCCGGCGGCCGGACTCCTCCCATGGACCACTAGATTCTCGACCATGGATTGGCAGATCTCAACGGTCGTGGTCGGAGTCGACGGGTCAGAGGGCAGCAAACGCGCCGCCGAGCACGGCGCCGCGATCGCCCGTCACTGGGGTGCCCACCTGAAGTTGGTGACGGTCGTGCGCACGCCCGAGGGCTGGTGGGGAATCGGGGGAGCACCACCGAGCCCGGAGTCGCTGTCGACAGCGCTGGTCGAGGGTCAGCAGAGGATCCTCAGTGACTTCGAGGAGCATCTCGACCTCGAGGGGGTCGACTACGAGACGGTTTCAGAGCTGGGGGATCCAGTCGGCCGGCTCCTGGCAGTGACCGAGACCGCTTCGGCCGACATGCTGGTCATCGGACGTCGTGGTGCCGGCCTGGCCGAGCGCGTCATCCTGGGATCTACAGCCGATCGTCTCACCCACCTGGCCTCTTGTCCTGTGCTGGTCATCCCGTAGCTCGGAGACCCGTTGCCACGGCGTTAGGCAGCAAACGATTACGTGCCATGACGAGTCGGCGGGTCAGGCCTCGACTTTCACGCCACCCCAAAAGGCAACGTAGTCCTTGATCTCCGTGGCGGCGTCCTTGGGAGTGGCGTAATACCACGCCGCGCCGGAATTGGTGTCACCTTCGACGCTGACGTCGTAGTAGTTCGCGGTCCCCTTCCATCCGCAAACCGTCGTCTTGGGCGAGTCAGAGAAGAACTCACGATTTATCGATTCGGGTGGAAAATAGTGGTTGCCCTCGACGATGACCGTCTCATCACTCTCCGCGAGGACCACTCCGTTCCAAGTTGCTCGGGCCATGCCAAGCCGAACGCGCACCCTCCAGCCCCTATTCCCTACTCTCGCCGGCGTGCCCACCGTCGCCATCATCCCTGTGAAGTCTTTCGCGATGGGTAAGCAACGTCTCGCCGGAGCCCTTCAGCCCGAGCAGCGGTCGAGGTTGGGTCGGGCCCTCGCCGGGCACGTCGCCACGGCGGCCTCCACGGCAGGTCTTCTGCCAGTGGTGGTCACAGGGGACGCCGACGTCGCAGAGTGGTCGACGTTGTCCGGGTTTCCCATCGTCGCCGACCCGGGTCGAGGTCTCGACTCGGCCGCCACCGCCGGGGCCAACTGGGCCATGGCGTCGAGCAGCAAGTGGATCGTGGTCCACTCCGATCTCCCGCTTCTGGCTCCGTCGGACCTCGCCCACCTCGAGTCGATCATGAGCGGGAGTCGCAACGTCGTCGCACCGTCTGCGGACGGTGGTACCTCGGCGATCGGCTCGCATCGGCCGGTCGCCTTCTCCTTCGGTGTCTCCAGCTTCCATCGCCATCTCGGTGTCCTCGAAGATCCGGTCGTGGTGACCCGAACGGGCCTTCTCCTCGACGTCGACTCTCCGAAGGACCTCGCAGCGGCCATCGCGGCGCCTCGCGGCCGCTGGATGAGGGATGTGATCGAGGGATAGAGGACGCGGTGGCCGGTCGGAACCTATATTGGCCCCGTGACCAAGACTGTCGTTATCACCGGTGGCACCGGAGGGCTGGGCATGGCCCTGGTTCGTCGTCTCATCAGCCAGGACTACCGGATCGCCGTCACCTACCTCCTCCCCGACGAAGCGCAATCCTTCGAGACCGAGTTCGAAGTCGACGAGAAGCGGGTCATGCTGACGAGGGTCGATTGCACCAACGCAGAAGCCGTCAACACCTACATGAAGGAACTGGCCGGGCGCTGGGGCGAGATCCACGCCCTCTGCGGCCTCGTCGGAGGTTGGGCCGGCGGCCGCGACGTCGAGGAAACCGATGACGTCCGGTTCGAGCGGATGCTCGACCTGAATCTCAGGTCATCGTTCTACGCGGTGCGGGCGGTGATCCCACATCTGAAGGAGGCGGGCTGGGGGCGCATCCTCCTCGTCGGCAGCAGGGGGGCGGTGGACAACCCCGAGGCACAGGGAGCATTCAACATTGCCAAGGCGGGGGTGGCGGCTCTCGGCCAGAGTGTGGCCACCGAGCTCGACGGGACGGGAGTCACCGCCAACGTCCTCGTTCCCTCGGTCATCGACACCCCGGCCACGCGGCGCTCGATCCCCTATGCGGACTACGTGAATTGGCCCACCCCGGACGAGATCGCGGCCGTGGCGGAGTTCATCCTCGGCGACGGGTCAGGAGTCATCAACGGCGCCCTGATCCCGGTCTACGGGCGGGCGTAGAGCGAGCCACTCTCCGTGCGGCTGGGCCTGGCCGATGACCCACGGACCCGAGCCGTCGTCGATCGCCAGCTCAGGGGCCTCGTCGCTCAGCTCGACGAGCTCCAGCGACACCCGCCATACCAATCGGGAACGCCGGACGCTCGCCAACACGTCGTCCACGGCGGCGCGCTGGTCCGGTGTGAACTGGTTGAGTGCGAATGAGTGCATGACCACGATCGGCGCGTCGCCCGGAAGACCGGCGAGAGTGGGGCCCAAGGTCTCCGAGGCATTCCCCGCGACCAACTCCATTTCGATGTCGCGCTGCATGTTCATTGCATCCTGGAGGCGGCGGCGCCGGTCGACCTGCTCGGGCCATACGAGCGCCTCGAGCCAGACTCTGGCGTCCGGCTCGGCGAGGTCGACAGGGTGCAGATCCAGACCGGTGCGGCTCAACAACTCGACGGGTTGCGGCAAGGGAGCCCGGCCCCGAAGCCGGCAGTCGAGAGTGACCGGGGACGTCGGGCCCCATTCCAGCCCATCCCATCGATAGTGATATCGGTCTATGAGCAGGGTGAGGCCGGCGCTGGTGCCGATGTCCACGAGATGGAACTCGTTCACCCGTGTCTCCCAAATCGCAGGGAGGAGAGCCGTGCATCGTCGGCTCTCGTTGGTCTGCGTGTAGCGGGTACGCCCGATCTCCAACAGCTCGGGCTCGTTTGCCAGCACGAACTCGCGAAACGGATTTCCTGCTTCCTCGACCGGCGCCGACCGGTCGGTCAGGTTGGGGTAGAACGAGGCGAGCTCCTGGTCAGGATTCTTCATCAGGAGGTACTGGACACCGGCGAGGAGGACGTTCGGTTGGGGAGGGTGCTCGATGTCGTTGAGGACGCGCATCAGCTCGACGTCCGACGCGATCACCCCCGCCAGATGTTGGTAGAGCGGAGATCCGCCCGCATGCCGACCCCAATGCTCCACCGCTTGGGGCGTGAGCCGCTCGGTCAAAGAGAATCCCGCCGATAGGCGGTAGCCAAAGCGTCGGCGTACTCGTTCCAGCGATAGCCGCTGTGAGCCGGGATCCACTGGATCGTTGCCTTCGGCTTCTGCTTGGCCAACTCGTAGGCCTCCTTGACCAGCTCGAGATTGGCGATGGGCCCGGGTGACTTCTTCGTCCACCCCCGGGCCTCCCAAACCTTTGCCCACTGGGTGAGGATGTTCACGACCAGCTGAGAGTCGGTGTAGACGTTCGTCGGAGTCTCAGCGGGGATCATCCTCAAACCGGCGATCATCGCCGTGAGCTCCATGCGGTTGTTGGTCGTGTGTGGCTCACTCCCGTAGTCCTGTGCCACCACCTGGCCGTCGACGACGAGAACCGCCCCCCAC
>Ga0214469_1000871_pt1 | contig 10969 bp, 9 predicted proteins | sample RVTome_10_FD_187340 | JGI IMG/M metagenome (GOLD analysis project Ga0214469, IMG submission 187340) | Soil microbial communities from uranium-contaminated site in the Upper Colorado River Basin, Wyoming, United States - RVT153D57 HiSeq ... | reverse complement strand
ACCGAACAGCGGTGGGCGGGAGACGATCGGCTTCAGGACCAGGGCCTCGCGGGCGCGGTCGACGATGCCGCGGGAGGTGAGGCCAAAGTGCTCCATGCAGGCCTCGCCGGAGCCCGAGATCCCGAACTCGTCGCCCATCCCGACGGCGAAGATCGGCACCGGGTGCTGCTCGGCGGCGACCTGCCGGACGGCGTCGGCGAGGCCGCCGGCGACACGGTGCTCCTCGGCGGTGACCGCGACCCCGGTCTTCGAGACCGACTCGAGGATCGACTCGGAGTGGATCGGCTTGATCACCGAGACGTTGAGGACCTCGGCCTCGACGCCGTCCTCTTGCTCGAGCGTGTCGGCGGCGGCGAGCGCCCGCCAGACCATGTGCCCGGTGGCGATCAGGCTGATGTCCTTCCCGCGCCGCAGGACGTCGACGCCGTCCCCGAGCGAGTCCGGGATCTCGTCGTAGACGATCGCCGTCTTCGGGCGTCCGAAGCGCATGTACATCGGCTCGTCGCGGTCGTAGGAGGAGATCGTCGCGCGGTAGGCCTGGTTGTAGTCGGCCGGGACGACGACGCGCATCCGTGGCATCGCGCGCATCAGCGCGATGTCCTCGATCATCTGGTGCGAGGCGCCATCCTCACCGAGCGAAACACCGCCGTGGGAGGCGCCGATCCGCACCGGGAGCTCGTTGTGGGCGATCCCGAGCCGAACCTGGTCGTAGGCGCGTCCGGCGGCGAAGATCGCGAACGTCGAGCAGTACGGGCGCTTGCCGGTCGCGGCGAGCCCGCAGGCCATCGACATCATGTTCGCCTCCGCCGCGCCGCAGTTGAAGAACCGCTCCGGGAACCGCTTGCCGAACTTCATCGCCTGGGTCGAGACGGCGAGGTCGGCGTCGAGCGCGACGACGTCGGCGTGCAGCTCGCCGAGCTCGACCAGCGCGTCACCGTAGCCCTGCCGCGTCGCCGTCGGCTCGGTCTTCGCCTCGACCGCCATCAGCTCCCGTCCCCCTTGCCGTCGGACTCGTGCAGCGCCCGCGTCTGCTCCTCGAGCCTCTCGATCAACTCCTCGAGCGCCTCGGCCGCCTGCTCGGGGCTCGGCGGCTTGCCGTGGAAGCCGAACCTTCCCTCCATCGTCGAGACGCCGCGGCCCTTCTTCGTCTGGGCGACGATCGCCGCCGGGCGGTCCAGGGTGCGGCTGCGCTCCAGCGCGGCGACGATCTGCTCCATGTCGTGGCCGTCGATCTCGATCGCGTCCCAGCCGAAGGACTCGAACTTCGCCCGCACGTCGCCGATGTCCATGACCTCCTCGGTCGTGCCGTCGGTCTGGAGGTGGTTGTAGTCGACGATCGCGGTCAGGTTCGTGACCCCGAAGTGGGCGGCCGCCGTCGCGCCCTCCCACGTCTCGCCCTCCTGGCAGTCGCCGTCGGAGAGGATGCCGAAGACCTGAGAGGTGTCGTCGAGCCCGTCGAGTCGCAGCGCGAGGGAGATCCCGACGCACATCGAGAGCCCCTGGCCGAGCGATCCGGTCGAGACCTCGACCCCGGGGGTCCGGGTCATGTCGGGGTGGCCCTGGAGGTGGGCGCCGATCTGCCGGACGCCCATCAGGTCCTCGAGCGGGAAGTACCCGTGGTGGGCGAGCGCCGCGTACTGGATCGGCGCCGCGTGGCCCTTGCAGAGGACGAAGCGGTCGCGCTCGGGCCAGTCGGGCCGGTCGGGGTCGTGGCGCAGGACCCGGTAGTAGAGGGCGGCGACGATGTCGGCTGCCGAGAGCGAGGAATCGAGGTGCCCGGACTTCGCGACCGCGAGCATCCGCACGCAGTCGATCCGCAGCACCGTCGCCCAGCGCTCGAGCTCAGGCGTGGTCGGCTGGGTCTCGGTCCGCTCGCCGGGCTTCGGCGGCGGCTTCGGGTCGGGGACCGGCCGCAGATGGCTCACGGCGGTGAGATTAGCCGTTGCCGGCTGAGCCTCCGCTGATCGTTGCCGGTCTGTCACGCCCACCACGGGAACGTAAGGGGCCCGGCGGACGCGATCAGGGCTGCGGTTCGGCGGAAACTGCGGGGTCAGCTCGACCCGGCACCCGGCCCGGACGCCTGGGAGCGCAGGCGATAGCCCATCCCGCGAACGGTCTCGATGACTCCATCCCCGAGCTTGCGCCGCAGGTAGCGGACGTAGACCTCGACCACGTTCGAGCCCGGGTCGTAGTCGTATCCCCAGACGTGGGCGAGCAGCTGCTCGCGGCTCAAGACCTGGCCGGCATGGCGCATGAACGTCTCCAGCATCGTGAACTCACGCGCGGTCAGCTCGACGACGTCGCCGTCGATCATCGCCTTTCGCGTCCGCACGTCGAGCGTCAGTCCGCCGACCTCGAGCACCGTCGGCTCGGCCGAGCCGGTTTCGCGGAGGCGAACCCGGATCCTGGCGAGGAGCTCCTCGAGACCGAACGGCTTCGTGACGTAGTCGTCGGCTCCCGCGTCGAGTCCCTCGACCTTGTCGCGGGAGTCGTCGCGGGCGGTGAGGATCACGATCGGGATGTTCTCGCCGCGCCGCCGCAGCTCGCGCAGGACCGTGAGGCCGTCGACGTCGGGGAGCCCGAGGTCGAGGATCACGAGGTCGAAGTCGGAGTCGGCGGCGATCGCCGTAGCCCGTGCCCCCTCGACGACGACGGTCGTCGCGTAACCGCGCGACGTCAGCCCGCGGTCCAGGAAGCTCGCCATCCCGGGATCGTCCTCGACGATCAGGATCCTGTTCATCGCTCGCGCACCTCCGGTCCGCCCGGCCCCTCGACCGGGACCTTGATCGTGAACGTCGCTCCGTCCCCCAGCCGGCTGTCGAGCTCGACCTGGCCGCCGTGTGCCTCGGCGATCGCGCGGACGATCGCGAGCCCGAGGCCGCTTCCCTCGTAGTGGCGGCGGCTCGCGCGGCCGCGCTCGAAGCGCTCGAAGATCCGGCGTTGCTCGTCGGGCGGGATCCCGGGCCCGGAATCGCGAACGTGAAACGCGGCGACGTCCCCGCTCAGCTCGCATCCGACCTCGATCTCGTCGCCCTCCGTCGTGTGCTCGACCGCGTTTCGAACCAGGTTCATCAGCGCCTGGGTCAGCCGCTGCGGATCGGCGACGATCGTCCGCCGCGACGAGCACTCGAGCCGCCACGCTCGATCCCCGAGGCCGCGGGCGGCCGCGATCACGTCGTCGCAGAGCTCCTCGACCGCGACCGTCTCGAGCCGTAGGAAGTCGGGCTGCTCGGTCTTCGCGAGCAGCAACAGATCGTCGACGAACCAGGTCATTCGGTCGAGCTCGCCGGTGAGCAGCTTCAGAGTTCCAGCGCGGTCGGCGGGATCCGATGCCCCGGCCTCCGTCATCAGCTCGAGGTGCCCGCGGACGACCGCGATCGGCGTTCGGAGCTCGTGGCTGATCTCGCGAATGAAGTCACGCTGGCTCGAGAACGCGAGCTCCAGCCGATCGAGCATCCGGTTGAAGGTCCGGCCAAGATCGGCGAGCTCGTCCCGCCCCTCGACCTCGATCCGGCGAGTCATGTCCGAGCCCGAGACCGAGCGCGCCGCGTCGCGGAGCCCGCGAAGCGGCGCCAGGACGCGGCCCGAGGCGAGGAAGGCGAACCCGGTGCCGACGAGCATGATCCCGAACGCGACCGCGGCGACGATGCGGATCGTGTCGTCGACCTCGCGCCGGTCCTCGGCGGTGAAGTAGGCGACGACGAACGACCCGCGCGGCTGCCCCTCGAACACCAGGGGCACGGCGCTGTACCGGGCGGGCCCGAGCTCCGTCTCGAGCTCGCCCTGATCGCTCCCCTCCAACGAGCGCCAGCTCGAGATCAGGGACCGGTCCAGCGGCACGTCGGCGCTGGCGCTGGCGCGGTACTCGGGGGTGCCGCGAGCCGGGACCGTCAGCAGCTGCTCGTTGGCGCCGGGGACGTTGCGGCCGAGATAGACGTCGAAGATCCGCCGGGCGTCGCCACCGAACGGCCTTCCGGTCTCGGGGTCGACGCCGCCGGCGAGGCGCCGGAACTCCTGCACCTCCTGGGCGAGGTCGTCATCGACGCGATCGTCGAAGCGCACGAGAAGGGCCTGGCGGATGACGAGCACGGAGGCGAACGCAGCGACCGCGAGCAGGATCACGTACGAAGCGAGGATCCGCACGCGGACGTCGCCGATCATGCGGCGCAGCAGTGAGTTGCGAGACCTCGGCTCAGTCGCTGTCGTCGCCATCGTCGTCGTCGTCATCATCATCGTCATCGTCGTCCTCGGCCGCCGGAGGCGGCACGGGGGCGGCGGGGGGCGGGTCGGGCTGCGGCGGCGGAGGAGGCGGTGGCGCCGGGGCTGGCTCCGGCGGCGGCGCCGGGGTGCGCTGGCGCTCGCGCTCGGCCCGGTCGCTAGCCCGGCGCCGGCGGCGCTCGTCGCGCTCGCCGTCGCGCGCCGGGTTGAGCTCGATCGGCGGCGGAGGCGGGGGGTCCGCCGCGCGAAGCGGCTCGAAGACGAGGTAACCGCCGATCAGGATCAGCCCAACGAGAATCGGGATCAGCACCTTCGCCGGCACCCGGCGATCGTGGCCGAGAGGGGTGAGGACGCGATTGGGTCGAGATTAGAGGACTCTAATCTCGACCCCGGGGTCCTCCGGCGTGGCGACCTCGCCACGGTCCCAGCGCCGCTCCCCGACGGGGATCCCGCCGGTGCGCTCGAGCCCGGCGAGCAGCTCCTCGACCGCGGGTCGGCGGGCGGGGTCGGGAGCGAGGCAGGAGTCGATCAGCTCCGCGAGGCCGGGGGGCAGTTCGCGCAGGTCGCCGACCCGTTGCGCCCGCTCCGACAGCTGCGGGTACGGTCCACCGTCGCCGTCGTCGGAGACCCAGCTCGCCGGCTCGTCCTCGACCTCGTCGGGCTCCGACCAGGTCTCGCTTTCGAGCAAGTCCGGGTCGCGGAACGCATGCTCTCCGGTCGCCGCCTCGTAGAGGACGACCCCGATCCCCCAGACGTCGGCGGCCGGGCCGAGCTCGCCGCCCGCCGCCTGCTCGGGCGCCAGGTAGCACCAGGTTCCCACTCCCGGAGGGGCGGGCCCGGGGGGACGAGCCAGGCTGAGGTCGATGACCCGCGCGCGGCCGGCCTCGGCGACGACGTTCGAGGGCTTGAGGTCGAGGTGGAGGTAGCCCTCGTTGTGGAGGTAGCGAATCGCCGACCCGAGCTGGATGCCGAGCTGTGCGACGTCCTCGGGCGAGAGCTCGCTGCGGTCGACCTCGATCATGTGCGCGAGCGTCTGGCCCGCGAGCGTCTCCATCACGATCAGCGGCGCCGGCTCGAGCATCGTCTCGTAGCCGCGGACCAGGTGCGGGTGGCTGAGGCGCTCGAGCAGGCGGCCCTCGCGCAGAAGCAGGTCCCGCGCGCGCTCCTCCCCCGCGCGCTCGGGACGGATCGCCTTGACGATGCAGCGGCAGCCCCGCGCGCGGCTCCAGGCGTCGTAGACGTCGAGCCGCCGACCGCGGCTGAGATGACCGAGGATCTCGTAACCGGGCGCGATCTCGACTCCCGGCCGCAGCGGCTCCCGGCCGACGCTCGTCATCGCGCTGCCCCGACCGGCTCGGGCTCGCCGGCGGCCGGCACCGACGTCTCGTGCAGCGCCCAGAGCCGGGCGTAGAGCCCATCATCGGCGAGAAGCTCGTCGTGCCGGCCGCGCTCGACGATCCGCCCGCCGTCGAGGACGGCGATCAGATCGGCGTCGCGGGTGGTCAGCAGGTCATGCGAGATCACGATCGTCGTCCGGTCGCGCATCAGCGCCCGCAGCGGCTCCATCAGCGCCGCCTTCGACTCGGCGTCGAGGCCGGTCGAGGGCTCGTCGAGGACGAGCACCGGCGCGTCGGCGATCAGCGCCCGCGCGATCGCGAGCCGCTGGCGCTGTCCGCCCGATAGGCGCCGTCCGCGCTCGCCGACGTCGGTGTCGAGCCCGTCGGGCAGCTCGGAGACGAACTCCCACGCGCCGGCGAGCCGTGCCGCCCGCTCGATCTCCTCCTCGGTTGCGTCCCTGCGGCCGATCTCGATGTTCTCGCGCACCGTTCCGTGCAGGACCAGTGACTCCTGGAGGAGGATCGAGACGTTGTCGCGCAGGGAGGCGATCGTGGCGTCGCGAACCTCGACTCCGTCGAGTCGGATCTCGCCGCGGTCGGGGTCGTAGAAGCGCAACAGGAGCTTGGCGAGGGTCGACTTGCCGGCCCCGCTCGGTCCGACGAGGGCGATCGTCTCGCCCGGCGCGGCGCGGAGGACGATGTCGCGAAGGGCGGGGTGGGCGGCGCCCGGGTAGGTGAAGTCGACCCCGTCGAGCTCGACCGCGCCGTGGACCCGGGAGAGCGGGCGGGCGCCCGGGCGGTCGGTGACGCGCGGCTCCTCGTCGAGCAGCTCGATCACGCGCTCGGCGGCGGCGAGGGCGCGGAAGACCGAGTTGGCGAGCGACCCGAGCTCACGGATCGGGTCCAGCAGCTGACTCAGGTAGGCGACGAAGATCAACATCGCGCCGACGGTCATCTCGCCGTTCGCGACTGCCACTGTCCCGAGGCCGAACACCACCATCACCCCGGCGAGCTCGATCAGGTCGACGACGGGCTCGAACAGGCCGCGGATCCGCACCGTGATCAGCTCGGCGCGAACCACCCCCTCGTTCTCGCGCCGGAAGCGCTCGAGCTCGGAATCCTGGCGGTTCAGCGCCTGAACCAGGGCCGCGTTCGCGATCCCCTCCTCGGCGAGCGAGCTCAGCGATCCAGACCGCCGCCGGCTCTCGCGGGCGGCCCGCTTGGTCAGCCGCGCGAACGTGCGAGCGACGACGTAGAACAGCGGGCCGACGACGAGGACGACCAGCGCCAGCTTCCAGTTGAGGAAGAACAGGGCACCGCCGAAGAACAGGATCCGCAGGAGGGCCGAGAAGCCGTCGACGAGCCCGGAGAGGACGAAGCTCTCGATCGACTGGACGTCGCTCGTCACCCGGGCGATCAGGTCGCCGAGCCGGCGGCGGTCGAGGACGTCGAGCGTCTGGCGATGCAGGTGACCCAGGACCCGCACGCGCATGCTGAGCAGGAATCGCTCGCCGATCCAGGTCGACAGGTAGTCGTCGGCGAATCCGACCGCGCCGCTGAGGAGGGTGAACCCCAGGTAGGCGCCGATGATCCACGGAAGCGGGCCGAGGTCCCCGGGGATCAGGACGTCGTCGACGACCAGCTTGAACAGCCAGATCTCGGCCGTCGCGATCAGCGTCCCGACGCCGATCAGGGCGACGAGGACCGGCAGCCACTTGCGGTAGGGCCGGGCGTCGGGCCAGAAGCGCCGGAAGACGTCGCGCAGCGCCACCTCGGGCGCTGCGGCGACGACTTCCGGGCCGTCCGGATGCGGGACCAGAAGGTCCCTGATCCGGGAGCGGATGCGCTTCATCACTCCCCTTGACCTCAGGTGCGGCTACGGCTGCCCCGGCGGCGGCGACGGCACCGCCGCGGGTTGCGCATCTTCCGGCACGGCTTGCGCCTGCGGCCGGACCTCGAGTTGCTGTTGCTCGCCTTCGACGTCGTGGCGAGCGCGGGGAACAATGCGTTGAACATCTGCCTCACTCCTTTGGTCTGATCGCGCCCCTTCCGGGCGCCTTGATCGCAAGCTTCCGGGAGCGGCCTGAGAGCGGGCTGAGGGTTCGATTAGAACGCTCTCATCGCCTCGCCTGAGCACAGAGCCGGAGCCTTGAACGAACGACGGCCCCGGATCGCGGTCCGGGGCCGTCGCCGTTCCACCGTCGCGCCTCCCGCCTCGGGCGCGGCAGTCTCGGGTCAGCTCGAACCTCCGCCGCTCCACGAGTCGCCGTCGTCCGAGTAGGGGACGGGGGCCGGCGCGGGAGCGGGTGCCGGAGCCGGCGTCGCCTGCGGAGCTGGCGCGGCGGCGGCGGAGACGCTGTTGGCGCCGCCGCTGTTGGCACCGCCGCTGTTGGCACCGCCGCTGTTGGCGCCGCCGCGCGACCGATTGTCGCCGCCCCGCGAGTGGTCGCGGGAGTTGCCTCGGTTCTTGCCCTTCTTCTTGTCGTCGCGGTCGTCGCGGTCGTCGACCTCGATCTCGCCGCCCTCATCGTCCTTTCGCAGGTCGATCTGGCGCGCCTGCTCGAAGCTGTCGTTCGAGCTCGAACTGGCGAGGACCACACCGACGCCCCCCACCGCCAACAGCCCCGCGAGCACCACGGCAAACAGCTTTCCGGTCATCTTCGAATACCTCCTTCTCGCCTGATTCGACTGGCGGCCGATGCGGCGCTGAGCCCCGCTCGACCATTCGTCGCTGTCGAGGACGACGCTAGGTCTGGGGGTTGAAGCCCGGATTGGACGCGGCTGAGAGTTCTCTCAGCCGACCGATTCCGCTTCCGGATCAGCTGCGGGGCTCGAGTCGCCACCGGACGGCGGCTCAGCCGGCTACCGCGGCATCGGGCTCGCGACGCCAGCCGGGCCCGGGCCGGAAGCGCCCGATCCGGGGCGCCGGCAGCCCGTCCACGACCGGCTCGATGGCGGCCGCCACCTCGGCGGCAGCCGGCCGGTCCTCGGGCCGGCGCTCGAGGCATGACTCGATCATCGCCGCGACTCCCGGCGGAAGCTCGGCATCGTCTCGCGTCAGCGGCAGCGGATCGCGGTCGAGCTGCGGGAACCGCTGCTCCGGCCCCTCCCAGGGGAGCCTGGCGGCGAGAGCCTCGTACAGCGTCACGCCGATGCCCCAGATGTCGGCGGGCGGACCGATCCGCCCGCGAGGACGACCAGGATCGCATTGCTCGGGCGCCATGTAGCTGTCGGTCCCGGTGGGGGTGGAGATCTCCGCCGCCTCGGCGGCGGTCCGGGCGAGGCTGAGGTCGATCAGCCGCGGCGTTCCCGCCATGATGACGTTGCGCGGCTTGACGTCCAGGTGGACGAACCCGCGGCGATGCATGTAGTGGAGGGCGGAGCAGACGCAGAGCGCCAGCGGAAGCAGCTGCTCGGCGACGATCCCGTAGCGCCGTGAGAGGGTCGACAGCCTGGGACCCTCGACCAGCTCGAGCAGCAGGTGCGGCCGGTCGCCCGAGGGCACCGCGTCGAACCCGCGAACGAGGTGCGGGTGGTCGAGGCGGTCGAGCGCTTCGGCCTCCGAGCGCAGGATCGCGAGCGCCGCCCCGTCGCCGACCTGGTCCGGCCGGACGAGCTTCGCTACCGCGAGGGCGTGAAGGTCGTCGTCCCAGACGAGGTAGGCCTCGTAGCGGCGACCGCCGCCGATCCGCTCGATCGCGTGCCTGCCCGGAGCGATCGCGTCGCCCTCGGCGAGGCGCCAGGACGAAAGCTTCTCCATCTGCTCGATGATCGAAGCCGCGAATGAGCCCCCGATTGGCGCCAGATGAGAAACCTCCAAGGTCGACGAAGCGATTCACGCCTCGAGCACCCGACCTGCTACATCAGAGGGAGTGCGATCCCGGCTCGACCGCAGGAAGGGGGGGCTGATCGCCGCCGCGGCGGTTCTCGTAGCGGCCCTTGCCGCGCTCGCCGTCGCCGTCGGCGGCGACGGCGACGAGCCCTCGGAGCCGGTGGCCGGCGAGGTCGTCGAGCGGGAGCCCCCGGAGCCGCCGCGGGACGAGCCCGAGCGGCACGACCACGACCACGCCGATGGCGATCGGGCCGATCGGGAAGGCCGCGAGGACGATCCGTTCGAGGAGCAGCCGTCACGGCTCGACCAGAGCGAGCTGAGCGGCGACGAGCGGGCCGCCGCACGGACCGTCCGCGCCTACGTCGACGGCTTCAACGAGGGCGACGGCGAAGCGGTCTGCAATCTGCTCGTGGCCGGCGCCATCGACGAGGTCGACCTTCCGCGCCGGCGGGGCGGCTGCGGGCCGTCGCTGAGCGCCTCGATCGGGTATCGCGACCCGCGCGGCCTACCGGTCTGGCGCAGCGCCAGGGTCGAGGGGCTGCTGACGGTCGAGGTCGAGGGCGACACCGCCAGCGTCACCGCGACGACCCTGACCCGCTTCGCCGACCGCGACGAGCCGTCGGTCGAGGACGACGTGGTCCACCTCGTCCGCGATGGCGACGGCTGGCGGATCGCAAAGGCGAGCTCGACGCTGTACCGGGCGGTCGGGATCTCCGAGGTGCCGCCCCGGGTGCTGGCGCCGCCGCGCTGAGCCCGCGGCCCCGCAGCCGGCCGGTGGTGACCCCGCCATTTCCGGCACAACGCTGTGAGGGGGGACGCTAGCGTGAGACGGAGACCAGCCGTGAGCGAGGGGGGTTGCCGTTGCCCCTCAGGATCGTCACGTAGGCGCGCTGCGGGCTGAGGGCAGTCGACCACAGCGTCGCGCCGCCCAGCTTGCGCGAAAGCAGCCCCGACCTCCCGGGCCCCTTGGCGCCGATGCGCTTGAGGCGTAGCTGGTGGCGCCGAGGGGTCGAGCGAACGTAGAGCACCCGCTGGTTGAGCACCGAGGGATTCGAAAGGCCGACCGTCCGACTGGCGATGACGACCCCGCGGGCCGAGGCCCCCAATCGGTTGCGCATGACCCGGTTGACCCGCTGCTTGGCAACCGCGTAGACGAGGAGGTTTCCGTCGAGGTCGGGCTGGCCGAGCTGGGAGCCCTTGCCGACCTTGTGGACGACCTTGGCCTGTCCGATCGTCCCGTTGCCGCGGATCTTCCGCCTCACGAGCCGGTCGCGCTGGTTGACGCGCGTTCTGTAGACCAGCCACCGCTGCGAGACGGCGATCGCGTCGGTACCCCGCGTCCGCACCGAGTCGAGCTCGTCGAGAGAGCCCAGCTCCATCAGCACGATCGCGCCCCCGCGCATGACGGCGGCGTGCCCGCCGCCGATCGCCGGCTCGTTGCCGTCGAGCCCGACCCGCTCGCCGTCACTGCGAACCAGCACGCCGCTTCGATCGGGGACCTCTTGGAACGCGAGCTGCTTCGCCTGCGCCGAGGGGTCGGCGCCATCGCCGGCCTCGCCGCGCTGGGCCCCGGCAGGCTCGG
>Ga0214469_1000867_pt1 | contig 10990 bp, 8 predicted proteins | sample RVTome_10_FD_187340 | JGI IMG/M metagenome (GOLD analysis project Ga0214469, IMG submission 187340) | Soil microbial communities from uranium-contaminated site in the Upper Colorado River Basin, Wyoming, United States - RVT153D57 HiSeq ... | reverse complement strand
CCCGCGCGCGATCCCGACCAGGACCGGGATCGCTGCGCCGGTCGCGGCCAGCGGAGTGACGATCGAGACCGGGCCGCCAGCGAGCGCGCCGTAGAAGAGGACCAGGCCGGCGGCGGCGATCGCGCCAGCGAGCGCGCCGAACGCGAGCGCGGAGAGCTCCGGGAGCCCGGCCACCGCGAGCCCGAGCGCGGCGAGCACGACCGCGCCGAGCACGTGCGCCCACCAGGCGATGGCGAGCGGGGTCACGCGGCGCGCGGCGTAGCTGGCGACGAAGTCGCTGGTGCCGTAGGCGACGCTGGCGGTGACGGCGAGGAGCGCGGCGAGCATCCATGTAGTATGCACGATGCATACTATGGGTGTGGATCACGACGAGCGGCTGCTCAATCTGCTCGGCGCGCTGTCGGTGGCGCTGGCCGATCGGATCGCGGCGGCGACCGAGGAGGCGGTGGGCGAGAGCGCGACTGCGGTCGCCGCGCTCGTCAGCGCCGCGCAGTTCCCGGGCACCTCCATCGAGGAGCTGCGCCACACGCTCGGCCTCTCGCATTCCGCCGCCGTCCGGGTGGTGGACCGCCTCGCCGCGCGCGGGCTCCTCGAGCGCCGGCCGGGACCGCGCGGCCCGGCCGTTGCCCTGTTCGCCACCGCCGCGGGCGAGCGGCTCGCGACCCGCGTACTCGACATCCGCCGCGACGTCGTGCGCGAGGTCGCCGGCGACGGGCTGTCCGGCGCTCTCGAGCCTGCACTCAGCGCGATGCTCGCTCGGCTCACCGTCGATCCGCAGGCGGGCGACCGCGCGTGCCGCCTGTGCGACGTCGGCACGTGCCCGAACGATCGCTGCCCCGTGTCCGAGCGCCAGCGCGCGCTCGGCGCGGTCGTCCCCGACGCGGTGGTGCTCCCGACCCTCGGTGGCGGCTAGTACTAGGACCGTTCGCCGGGCTCTGTGCCGGGACCGGCGGACCACCGCTGCGGACGAGCAGCGGTCGGCTCGAGCCGTGACATTCCGCTCGGGCTGGCGATGATCGTCATCCTCTGGCGCGCCGGGCAGCGCATCCAGGAAGTGCTCGCGCGCACAGAACACGACACGCGCTCGAACTCGCCCGCGAGGGCGTACCGCTGAACACCATCCAACGGCAGCTCGGCGACGCCAACCTCGGCACAACCTCGATCTACCTCATCGAGCTCATGACGGGGACTTGATGCCTTGTACTCATCGCGGATCCGGCCGGCCTCGAGGCTCGCTCGGTGTCCGGCCTGGCGCACGACCGCCCGCATCCTTCCGGGCTCTTGAGGGACGCGAACGATGACCGCGCCGAGGGGCCGTCTGCTGCACTCGCGAGAAGAACTCAGTGAGTGCTTCAGCGAGCGCCTCGGGATGGGTCAGCGGGGCGGCGTGCCCGGCACCGGGGATCTCCTGGATCCGCGCGTTGGGGACGTGGTCGGCCACGTACCGCGCGCTGGCGGTCAAGAACGGCTTGGTGTCCGCCCCGTGCAGCACCAGCACCGGAGTTGAGATCGCGCCGAGCACGGCCGGATCATCAGGAGTGGGTCCTTGGTATTCCCCCCATTGCTGGAGGAGGTTGAGCAGGTTCGGGACGTAGCGCCCTGCGGCCTCGAAGTAGCCGGCGTCCTCGGCCATGGCGATCTCTTCGTCGTTGAAGGGCCAGCCAGCGAACGCGCGAACCGCAGCCGTCAAGCTGCCTTCGGCGGCCAACTCGCCCATGCGGGCGACGGCGTCGCCGAGAAACGCTTGCTCCTGCTCGTCCATCAGGCTCAGCACCCCAGGCTCAAAGGGGGCCACAGCGTCCACCGCGTCGGACTGCGCCGCCGCCGCGGTGACTGCCAGGTAGGCGCCGCTGGACCAACCCACCAGTCCGGTCGGTGCCTCGATGCTGTCGACGTAGGCGATGATGTCGTCGACCATCCGACCGGGGCTGAGGTCGGGGTGATCGCCGCTGAGGCCACGGCCACGGTAGCTCGGCAGATAGCAGGTGAACCGGCCGGTCAGGTGCGGCAGCAGCGCCTGCCAGTCGATCTCACCATCGGACATCATCCCGTGGACGAACACCAGCGGCGGCCCCTGGCCGTGCACGGCCCCACCGATAGCAACGCCGTCGGTGGTGGTGACGTAATGGGTGCGTTGCTCGCTCATGTGCTCTCTCCTGCGTCTCGTGTGGTCATCCCTGCAACGATGACGCAGAAGACGTCGGAGAATGTCACCCGACCGGGTACGTTTCAGCGTTCAGGGGTGGTACTACAGGTCGCGACGGGCCACCTGTGCGGCGAGATCCGCGCGTCCGTCGACGTCCACCTTCGCGTAGACGCGGGACAGGTGCTTCTTGACCGTGTTGACGCTCATGAACAGGCGCTGACCGATCTCGGCGTTGGTGTGGCCTTCGGCGACCAGCCGCACGACGTCGCGTTCGACGGGAGTCAGTGACTCCCAGCCAATCTGCGGGCGTTGACGCTCGCCCCGGCCGCGGCGGGCGTAGGAGACCGCATCGTCCAGCGACAGCTCGCCGCCCGCGTCCCAGCATGCGATCGCGTCGGTGGGGTCGAGCGCGGCTTCTGCAGCGTTGCGGGCACGATCGAAGCGGTCGGCCTCCGGGGGGAAGCGGGCGATACCGGTGTTGGTGTGGAACCGTTGCGACGCGGCGAGCAGGCGAAGCGACCGCTCGGGCTCGCCGAAGGCTAGGGCCAGGTCCGCGATCGCCTCCAGCGCGGCGGCGGCGCCGAGCCGGTCGCCGTAGTCGTCGAGGTCCTCCAGGCCGTCATGGGCCAGCTCCCACGCGTTCTCGAGGTTCTCGTCCTCCTTGGCCAGATCCGCGAGGCCGAGCAACGACCGACCCAGCGACCACGGAAGCTGTGGGTCGGTCGACAATGCGCGACTGGCCTGAAGGTGTGCTCGCGCGTCGTCGTGGCGCCCCTGGCGGTGTGCGAGCACGCCCAGCAGCCACTCGCCGATGGCCTCGTCCCAGCGGTCGCCTCTCCCACGGCCGATTCGCACGATCTGCGCAGCTGTGGCCCGAGCGGCCTCCATGTCGCCGGACGCGTAGGCCGACAGGGCCAGCCAGTGACGCACCCACTTCTCGTATTGCGACCACTCCAGGGCGCGTGGCCGCGCCACCGCTTGCGCCCTGGACAGCCACTCTTGCGCTCGGCCGTGATCGCCTTGCAGCACGGCAGCCGCTCCAAGGCCGGCGAGCCCGATCGCCTCCCACCCTGGACGACCGACCTGGCGGGCGAGCTCCCAGCCACGCCGAGCGTGACGACGTGTCCGGTCGAGCCGCCCGGAGAACACCGGCCACAGCCCGAGGACCGCGTGGGCGGCCGGCAGATGGAAGGCGACCTCGGCGGCTTCGCAGACCTCGATCGCCTGCTCGAGCAGGCCGCACCCGGCGTCGATCGTGCTGCTGCGAAGCAGCGTCCATCCGGCGAGCGCCAGGACGTAGGCGTGGGTCGCGGCATCACCGCATTGCTCAGCGTGCTCGACCGCTTCCTCGACGTCGGCGTCCACCTGCTCGCTCGTCGACAGCCCCGACACGGCCCCCGCCTGGGCGCGAACGCTCAAACCGAGCGCGAGCGCACCGCCCACATCAGCGGCGCGTGCCGCGTCGACCGCCTGGCTCGCCGACCGATAGGCACTGGCAGGCTCACCGCCGCCGAGGGCCACGAGCGCCGCGGTGGTCAGCCCCCGCGCTCGCTCGTCATCACGGGCGCCCGGGCCCTCGACCGCGTCGTGCAGGCGCCGGTGCACCTCTCTGGACAGGCCGCGCTCGAACCAGAAGCGGACGATTGGCTCGGTGACGTCCACCAGCGCCCCAAGGTCTCCGGACTCCGCCGCCCAGTCCATCGCGGCGCGCAGATCATCCAGATCGGCCGCAAGCCGTGCCATCCAGGGCTCAGGTTGTCCGCCGTTGAGCCCCGCGTGCGCCCGCACCGCCAGCCCGACATGAAACGCCAGATGGCGACCACGCACCCGGGCAGGATCGTCCAGCTCGGACAGTCGCTGTCGGGCATACACCCGAATCGTCTCCAACAGCCGGTAGCGGGCCCTCCCGTGGCGCCCGACGACCTCCAACATCGACTGCTCGACCAGCCCAGCGACCAGGTCGAGCACATCGTCGCCGTCGATCCCCTCCTCGCCCACCACCGGCTCGGCAGCATCCAGTTCGAACGACCCGGCGAACACGGACAGCCTCGCCAACGCCAACCGCTGCCCGTCGTCGAGCAGGTCGTAGCTCCAGTCCAGCGACGCCCCCAGCGTTCGCTGACGTGCCGGCGCCCCCCGCACGCCGCCGGTCAACAACCCGAACCGGTCCGACAACCCGGCCGCGATCTGGCCCGGCGCCAGCACCCGTACCCGCGCCGCTGCCAGTTCGATCGCCAACGGGATCCCGTCCAGGCCACGGCAGATCTCGGCCACGGGCACAGCGTTGTCGTCGTCGATCCGGAAACCCGCGACAGCCTGCCGGGCCCGGACCTCGAACAGCCGCGCCGCGTCCGCTGCGACGACTGTGCTAGCGGAGCGAGCAGCGGGGTCGGGCACCGGCAGCGGGGCGACCTCGAATGTCGCCTCACCCTCGACGGCCAGCGGCACGCGGCTGGTGGCCAGCACGTGCAGCTGCGGACACGCCGACGACAACTTGCCGACCAGCTCCGCACACGCCTCCACCAAGTGCTCGCAATTGTCGAGCACGACGAGCAGATGCCGTCCACGAAGCTGCTCGGCGAGCGTGTCGGTCGGCGCCTGTCCGGGTCGCTCGTGGACGTCCACCGCCCCTCCAACGGCCGCGGTGACCAGCCCGGGTGCGCTCACCCCTTGCAGGTCCACCCAACAGGCCCCGTCGGAAAACCGCGACGCCACGTCCCCGACGACCTCCACCGCCAGCCGCGTCTTGCCGCAGCCACCTGAACCGGTCAACGTCACCACCCGGGCATCCGCGACCAGATCGGCCACCTTCGCACGTTCACGCTCGCGGCCGACAAACGCCGCGACCCCAACAGGCAGCCTGCTCTGCATCTCCATGGACTCCACCCTGCCCCGATCGTACGAGCACGCCATCACATGCGCCCCTGCACTCCGGCGGGGCGCGCAGAGGGGGACTGCCGGCAGGCGCGCCGCTGGGACCCGACGGCTGGTTCGAGCCGTCGCCGCCTGAAGAGGCGCCGGCGCCCGGCGCCACCAATGGCCGAGCGCCTTTCACTGAAGGCTGAACGGCTTGCGGCTCATGACCCGCGACTGACGGCTCGTCCTGACCGACCGAAGCGCGCTGTCGGCGTGGCCGGCCGGGCGCTTGTCGGTCCGGCCCCGGCGTCGCCGCAGCCAGCGCGTCACCAGGTACGGCGGCACGGCGATCACCGCGCCGATCACGGCCAGGGGCGCCGCCAGCGCGAGCAGCAGGATTGCCGGCAGCACGACGAAGAGGATGATCCCGGGCACGGCGAGTAAGAGCAGGGGCAGCAGAGCGACTCCGGCGCCGGCGCTGAGATCGATCAGCTCCTCGGCCATCTCTCCGAACGTCGGACGCGGGGGCTGAGGCGTACGCGCGTCGTCGCGCGGCGTCGCCGTTGTCGATGTGGGAGGCGTGTGCTTCATCACCTGTATGACGTTTCGCCGACCGGCGCTGTGACAGGTCGGCCGGCCACGCGGCGCCCGAGGTCGTCGGCAGCCTCCGCCCAACGCAGCGCCGGCGAACACCGGCTGCTACGCGGCCGAGGCCGCCTCGTCCGCCAGCTCGGCGGCGACCCCGCGCGGCACGACCACGGCCGGTACCGGGGAGTGCTGGACGATCTTGGCCGAGCGGGAGCCGAGGAAGACGCGGGCGAGCGGGCCGATCGAGCTCGACCCGACCGCCAGCACGTCGCCGTCCTCCCAGTCGACGTCCTCGAGCGCGTCCTGCCAGGTCTCGCCGCGGCCGACCGCCGCCTCGCAGTCGGGCGGGACGGAGGGGAGGTCGCGAACGCGCTCGAGCGCCGCGCGCTGCGCCGCCTCGATCTCCTGCATCCACTCGCGGACCAGCGCGTCGTCGGCCTCGCGGCCGACCCCGGCCGTGTACGGGGGCCGCGGGTGGACGGCGAACGAGGCCAGGCGCAGGCGCGCGCCGACCCGCGCCGCGACGCCCGCGGCGCCGACGACGAGGTCGTCGCCGGAGCCGCCGAAGGCCGCGGTCACGCGCGTCACGCGCGCGTCGGCCCCTGTGCGGAAGCCGCGTGGAGCGAGCGCGACCGGCAGCGGCGAGCTGTGCAGCAGCCGGCTGGTGGTGCTGCCGAGCGTCACCGTGCCGGCGCCGCCGCTCGCCGCCGAGCCGGTCACGATCAGGCTCGCGTCGTGCTGGTCGGCGATCTCGAGCAGCCCGGCCGGGACCGAGCGGGCATGGCGGACGACGGTCGAGATCTCGAGGTTGCCGCCGATCCGCTCATGCGCCCGCTCGAGCGCCTCCTGGGCCTCGCGGTCGAGGTGGGCGCGGTACTCGGCGTCGACGCGCGCCGGGCTCGGCGGCCAGGCGGCGGGCACGATCGCGCACAGCACGAGATCGTCGCCGCCGGAGCGGGCGAGCATGCCCGCGAGGTGCAGGACCGCCCGGCCGCGCCCGTCGGGCGCGTAGCCCACGACCAGCGTCACGACGACTTCCCCAGCGTCGAGTGGCGGCGGCCGTAGAAGAAGTACCAGAGCAGCGCCACCGTGGACCAGCCGAAGAAGACGTAGATGGTGACGGCGCGCAGGTCCGAGATGATCCAGATGCAGCCCGCGACCGACGCGATCGGCAGGATCGGGTAGAGCGGCACCTTGAAGCCGCGCGGGAGCTCGGGCTGGCGCTGGCGGAGCACGATCACGCCGATCGAGACGATCATGAACGCGACCAGCGTGCCGATGCTGGTCATCTCGGCCAGGAAGTTGATCGGGAGCAGCCCGGCGAGCAGGGAGATCACGACGGCCACGATGATCGTGGCCGGCACCGGCGTCAGCGTGCGCGGATTGAGGCGGTGGAACAGCGGCGGCACCATGCCGTCGCGACCCATCGCGAACAGGATCCGCGTCTGGCCGTAGATGACGACCAGCGTGACGCTGAAGATCGAGATCACCGCGCCGGCCGCGAGCACGGTGGCGGGCCAGGTCGAGCCGGTGACCGTCTCCAGGATCGCCGACAGCCCGGCCTCCTGGCCCTCGAAGTCGCCGAGCGGCTGGGCGGCGACCGCGACGAACGCGACGAGCACGTATAGCGAGGTCACCACCGCGAGCGCGATCAGGATCGCCAGCGGCAGGTTCCGGCGCGGGTTCTTCACCTCCTCGCCGGCCGTCGAGACGGCGTCGAGCCCGATGAAGGAGAAGAAGATGATCCCCGCCGCCGAGGTGACGCCGGCCAGGCCGAAGGGCGTGAAGTCGGACAGGTTGTCGGAGTTCCAGCCGGTCACGCCGACGACCACGAAGAGGATGAGCACGGCGATCTTGATCAGCACCATCGCCGCATTCACCTTCGCCGACTCGCTCGCCCCGCGGATCAGCAGCAGCGTGCAGAGCACGATCAGGACGATCGCCGGCAGGTTGATCACGCCGTCGGCCTCGGGTGCGTTCGAGAGCGAGTTCGGGATCGTGAACCCGAACAGGTTGTCGAGGAACTCGTTCAGGTACTGCGACCAGCCGACGGCGACCGCGGCGGCGGACACGCCGTACTCGAGCAGCAGGCAGGCGGCGACCACCATTGCCACGCCCTCGCCGAGCGTGGCGTACGCATACGAGTACGACGAGCCGGAGATCGGCACCGTGCTCGCCAGCTCGGCGTAGCAGATGGCGGTCAGGCCGGCCACCACGCCGGCGAACACGAACGACCAGACGACCGCCGGGCCGGCGATCGGCGCCGCCTCGGTGAGGACGATGAAGATGCCGGTGCCGATCGTGGCGCCGATGCCGAACAACGAGAGCTGGAACAGGCCGATCGTGCGTTTGAGCTCGCCCTCGCCGGTGTCGGTCCCGGTCTCGTCGGTCATGGCGGCCACCGGCTTGCGGCGCACGATCTGCTGCCACAGCGACGTCGTCCCGTCCTCAAGCGATGCCATCTGTCCTCCTCGTCCCCTCGGTGACGGGACCCTCTCGCACCGGCGCAGCCCAGGCAACCGTTCGCCGCACCAACCTCGGCGCCCGGCTTTGGAGTCTCGACCGATGGACACGCGCAGGCGCGCGCGGGAGGATGCGGCCATGCTCCGGGGCATCTCCGAGATCCGCGCGTTCTTCCGCACCAACGAGACGCCGATCTACTTCATCTCGCCGACCGCGTTCAACCTGCTCGGCATCGACCGCTGGCTGCGCAACTTCTTCTACGTCAACTACTTCGACTCGTTCGAAGGCAACCACCCGCGCGTGTTCGTCCCCGAGGAGCGTCCGTACCGCGAGTTCGAGTCGATGGAGGACGTGTGCAACTACCTGCTCGAGCACAAGGAGGTGCTCGACCGGATCCAGAGCCGGGGTGGGGGAGGGAAGGCGGTCTTCGTCATGTTCGACGACGAGACCGAGGCGGCGGCCGCGGCGGCGGGGCTCGAGATCGCCCACCCGTCAGCCGAGCTGCGCCACCGGCTCGACTCGAAGATCGTCACCACCCAGCTCGGCAACGAGGCGGGCGTGCCGAGCGCCCCCAACACGCTCGGTCGCGCGACCTCCTACGAGGAGCTGACGGCGCTCGCCGAGTCAGCCGCGCTCGGCGACGACCTCGTCGTCCAGACCCCGTATGGCGACTCGGGCAAGACCACGTTCTTCATCAAGTCCAGGGCCGACTGGGACCGCTACGCCGGCGACATGGCCGACCAGGAGCTCAAGGTGATGAAGCGGATCAACAACCGTGCCGCCGCGGTCGAGGCCGTCCTCACCCGCCACGGCACCGTGGTCGGCCCGCTGATGACCGACCTGACCGGCCACCCGGAGCTCACGCCGCACAAGGGCGGCTGGTGCGGCAACGACATCTTCCCCGAGGCGCTCTCGCCCGAGCACCGCGAGCGTGCGCGCGTGCTCACGCAGAAGCTCGGCGAGCGGCTCGCGGTCGAGGGCTACCGCGGGTTCCTGGAGATCGACTACCTCGCCGACCTCGACAGCGGCGAGCTCTACCTCGGCGAGATCAACCCGCGCATCAGCGGCGTGACGTCGATGACCAACGTGACGGCCGGCGCGTACGCCGACATGCCGCTGTTCCTGTTCCACATGCTCGAGTACATGGACGTCGACTACGAGATCGACGTCGACGACATCAACCGCCGCTGGGCGGAGGCGTCGAGCGTGGACGTCTGGAGCCAGATCATCCTCAAGGACACCGGCGACGACGTCGAGCAGCTCACGCAGGCGCCCCGGACCGGCATCTGGCGGCTCGAGGACGGCGGCATCGGCTTCGCCCGCTGGGGCCACGACTGGCACAGCCTGCACGACGACAGCGAGGCGTTCTTCCTGCGCGTGCTGGCTCCGGGCGACTACCGCTACCCGGGCGCCGACCTCGGCGTGCTCGTCGCGCGCTCGCGGATGCAGACCGAGGACAACCGGCTCACCGAGCGCGCGCTGGAGTGGATCGCGGGCGTCCAGCAGCACTTCGTCGGCAGCCCGCTGCCCGCGCAGGACCCGGCCCCCGCCGGCGCGCTGGCGTTCAAGACAGCGTGACGGTGCGGCTGCCCGGCTCGAAGCGCTCGAACGACTGCTCCCAGGTCACGTCCGGCCAGCGGTAGCGGACGCGGCCGGCGGCGGGCTCGTACGCGGCCGTGTAGATCGTGCCGAACCCGCGCTCGTGCGCGGTGCTGTGCAGCGGCGGCTCGAGGAACGCGGCCTCGAACCCAGCGCGGTCGACCTCCTCGTCCCCGAGCAGGCCGAGCACGCAGCGCTCGCGCTCCTCGCTGCGGATCGCCTCCGCGTACTCCGGCCACTCGACCTCGCCCTGGTGGTTGGTCGTGCCGGGCACGTCGACGAACCGCGGCTCGCGACCCGGACCGACGTAGGCGGTCAGGTGAGCGCCCGAGCGGTCGAGCAGCGTGAGGTTCTGCGGCGCATGTACCGGTATCCGCGCCAGCGCCGCGCGCGCCTGCGAAACGTCGTCGCACGTCTCCAGCACATAGCGCACGACGAGCGGGATCGCGAAGCCGTCGCCGACGTCCGGCCGCCCGCCGAACGTCAGCGAGATCGCCAGCCCGCGGTCGTTCATGCCGTCGAGCAGCCCCCACAGGCAGTCGCTCATCCCGATCACGCGCCGGTCGCCCCACTGCGTCAGGTAGACGATCCCCTCGAGCCGATCGGCGGGGTAGTCGTAGTTGCGCACCAGCAGCGGCTCGCCGCGCGTCCAGGCGCCCTGCGAGCAGCCGACGATGAACCCGGGCGGGCGGTAGAGCGAGAGCAGCCGCGCCGCGAGGTCGCCGCCCCCGGCCAGCTCGACGAGCCGCTCGTAGGTCGGCACCAGTTCAGGCATGTGGTCGGCCAGCGCGCGGCGGCACGTCGCGTAGCTGGGGCGCGCGCCGTCGCCCTCCTGCAGGTACCAGGTGCGGTAGGTCTCCCACATCGCCTCGAAGCGCTCCCGCCACGCCGCCCCCGGCCGCAGCTCCTCGAGCGCCTCGACCTCGAGCTCGCCGGCGCGGTGGGGGTGCTCCGGGAGCAGCCGTAGCTGCTCCCACAGCGCCTTCCAGTAGCGGTCGATGGCGGCTGTCGCCTCGGGCGGCAGCCACTTCGCCCAGTCGGGCCTACTCATCGAGGCAGCTCATGCCGTACTTGGAGCGCGCCTCGTCGCGCTGGAGCGAGACCGTAGCCGCCACCGGCCTCATCGACGTGCTCGCGTGCTGCCACACGGTCAGGATGACACGGCCTCTGGCGTTAGGCGATCGCATCCATCGCAGGCGCGTGCGTTGGGCGGTGGGTGTCGTCGACCCTCCCCCGACACGCGCTTCGCGCTAGGGCAGGGATGTGTCGGGGGAGGGCCGCCGCACCCTCCGCCCAGGTTCGTGGGCGCTTGTCCGGCGTCTGCTCTGTGGAAGCGCG
>Ga0214469_1000866_pt1 | contig 10997 bp, 8 predicted proteins | sample RVTome_10_FD_187340 | JGI IMG/M metagenome (GOLD analysis project Ga0214469, IMG submission 187340) | Soil microbial communities from uranium-contaminated site in the Upper Colorado River Basin, Wyoming, United States - RVT153D57 HiSeq ... | reverse complement strand
AGACCACGGCTTCCCCTTTCTGACCGGCTGACCCCCGCGGCCCGTCATGGTAGCGCGGGGCGCGGAGCCGGGTGGCAGACCGCGAGCGTGGCATCGTCGAACCGCTTGCCCCGCCTGGCCGGCGCCTGCCGTTCGGCCGCCCGGACCGCCGCGATCGCGCCCCGCGGGCCGGCCCGGTCGATGATCGCGAACACCTCCGGCCAGTCCAGCCCGAACCGTTCCACCAGCCGGGCGACGCCGTCGGTGCACAGGACCACCCGCCGCACCCGGTCCCGCGGGAGGCTGCCGGTCAGCGCCTGAGCGGCGGCGGCCGGGTCGGTGGAGGCGACCCAGTAGCCGGCCGGGGTGTTCCGCACCCGGGCCACCGACGCCCGGTCGTAGGCCGGCAGCCGGGCGGTCCGGTCATCGGTGACCGCCCGGATCCCGTCCCCGCCGTCGATCACCACCGACGAGTCGCACAGCACCAGATAGTCGAGCTGGTCGTCCCGCTCCCGCAGGATCGCGACGGTGCTGGACGGGCTCTCCGGGTGGGTGAGGTCGCAGCCCGGGCCGTGCCGGTCCCGCAGCCACCGGATCCCCCCGGCGAGCAGCTCGGCCAGCGGCTCCCGGGGCGGTCCGGCCAGCCGCTGCGCCAGGGTGGCGCCCAGGGTCCGGACCAGCCACCGGACATCGTGGACGCAACCGGTCGCCACCCCGGGCGGGCAGCTCACCCCGTCCAGCACCACCGCGAACCGGTCGGAGGCGACCACGTGGTCTTCGTTGGCCCGGCCGGGCGCCGGCTCGGTGGCGAACGAGACATCCATCCTGGGTGGTCCGGCGGTCAGGTGGTGGCGGCCAGGAACTCGCCGTAGAACAGGCCGAGCCCGACCGCGGCGGCCAGCCCGGCGATGATCCAGAACCGCATCACCACGTTCACCTCGCTCCAGCCGGCCAGCTCGAAGTGGTGGTGCAGCGGCGACATCCGGAACACCCGCCTGCCGGTGGTCTTGTAGGAGACCCGCTGGATGATCAGCGACATCGTGATCACCACGAACAACCCGCCGATGATCGGCAGCAGCAGCACCGTCCGGGTGGCCACCGCCATCGCCGCGATCAGCCCGCCGATCGCCATCGACCCGGTGTCACCCATGAAGATCTTCGCCGGGGAGGCGTTCCACCACAGGAACCCCACGCACGCCCCGACCGCGGCGGCGGCCAGCATCGCCACCTCCAGCGGGTCGCGCACCGCGTAGCAGTAGTCCAGTGTGTAGTCCGGGTCGGCGCACCAGTGCCGGTACTGCCAGAACGCGATCAGCCCGTACGCGGCTAGCACCATCACCGACACTCCGGTGGCCAGCCCGTCCAGCCCGTCGGTCAGGTTCACCGCGTTGGTGGTGCTGATCACCACCAGCACCACCACCACCACCGCCCCGATCGTGCTGATCTGGAGCCAGTCGATGTCCCGGATGAACGAGAGCGTGGTGCTCGCCACCGTCTCCCCGTTGCTGCTCTCGTTGACCAGCGCGGCCACCCCGAACACCCCGCCGACCAGCAGCTGGCCGACCAGCTTGGAGCGCTCGGACAGGCCCGCGCTGTTCCGCCTGCGGACCTTCAGGAAGTCGTCGATGAACCCGATCGCGCCGCAGAACACGAACAGCCCGAGCAGCACCAGTGCGGTCATGGTCGGCCCGACCTGGGCGATCTGCTCGGCCGGGAGCGTGGTCAGGGTGATGTGCCCGGCCACGTACGCCGCCAGGGTGGCCACGATGAACACCACCCCGCCCATGGTCGGGGTGCCCTGCTTGGGCAGGTGCGACTTAGGCCCGTCGGCGCGGATCGGCTGGCCGGCCCGGAGCCGGGCGAAGCCCCGGATCGCCCACGGAGTGCCCAGCAGCGAGACCAGGAACGCCACCGCGGTGGCGACGACCACCGCCCTCATGCGGTGACCCCCGCCGGGTCCCGCAGCCAGTCCGCCACGTCCCAGGTCCGGTAGCGGGATCCCTTCACCAGCACCACGTCCCCGGGCCGCAGCTCGCGGCGCAGCACCGCCACGGCCGCGTCCTGATCGGCCACCAGCACCGACTCCCCTCCCCACTGCGGCTGCCCGAGCGCGGCCCGGTGGATCGGGCCGGCCGGCTCGCCGACCACCACCAGCCGGTCCACCCCGAGCCCGGCCGCCAGCCGGCCGACCTGCTCGTGTCCGGCCTGTTCCTGCTCGCCCAGCTCCGCCAGGTAGCCGAGCACCGCCAGGGTCCGCCGGCCGGCGCCGAGGGCGACCAGCGCCCGCAGCGCCACCCCGGTGGAGTCCGGGTTGGCATTGTAAGAGTCGTCGATGACGGTCACCCCGTCCGGCCGGTCGAACACGTCCATCCGGCGGGGCGAGACCGGCCGCAGCTCAGCCAGCGCGGCGGCCAGCTCCGGCAGCGGCAGCCCCAGCTCCCGCCCCACCGCGGCCACCGCCAGGGTGTTGCCGACCTGGTGCGCCCCGGTCAGCCCGAGCCGCACCAGCACTTCCCCTTCCGGCGTGACCAGGGTGTACGCCGGGCGGCCGCGCTCATCCAGCCGCACGCCGGTGGCCCGCACCCGGGCACCGGCGCCGGTCCCGGTCGGGACCGTCCGGGCGGCGGTCCGGCCGGCCATCGCCGCCACCCGCGGGTCGTCGGCGTTCAGCACCGCCAGCCCGCCGGCCGGCAGGGCCGTCACCAGCTCCGCCTTGGCCGCCGCGATCGCCTCCACCGAGCCGAACTCGCCCAGGTGGGCCACCCCGACGTTGAGCACCACCCCGATCCGGGGTGGCGCGATCCGGCACAGGTGCGCGATCTGGCCAGCGCCCCGGGCGCCCAGCTCCAGCACCAGGAACCGGGTGCCGGGCCCGGCCTGCAGCACCGTGTACGGGTGGCCGAGCTCGTTGTTGAGCGAGCCGGCCGGCGCCACCGTCGGCCCGAGCCGGGCGGTGAGCTGGGCCAGCAGGTCCTTGGTGGTGGTCTTGCCGGACGAGCCGGTCACCCCGATCACGGTCAGCGTCCCGGCCAGCCGGCCGGCCACCACCCGGGCCAGCTCGGCCAGGGCCGCGTGCGGGTCCGCCACCTGCACCAGCGGCACCCCGGGCAGCGGGCGGGTGCCGAGCACCGCCACCGCACCGGCCGCCACCGCCGCGCCGGCGAAGTCGTGCCCGTCCACCTGCTCGCCCCGAAACGCCACGAACAGCCCGCCCGGGACCACTTTCCGGGAGTCGAACTCGACCGGGCCGCTCACCCGGGCCGCCGGGTCGGCACCGGCCAGCGTGCCACCGGTGGCCGCTGCCACCTCGGCCAGGCTCAGCTCGATCACCGGCGCTCCGCCCCGGCCGCCAGCGCCCCGGCCAGTGCGGTCCGGTCGTCGAACGGCTCGGTCCGGCCGGCGATCTCCTGCCCCCGTTCGTGCCCCTTGCCCAGCGCCGCCACCACGTCCCCGGCCCGGGCGAGCCCGACCGCCTGCCCGATCGCGGCCCGCCGCCCGGCCACCTCCCGGACCTGCGCTCCGGTCACCTGCCGGGCACCGGCCAGCACCTGCGCCCGGATCGCCGCCGGGTCTTCCCGGCGCGGGTTGTCGTCGGTCACGATCACCAGGTCGGCGCCGCGGGCGGCGGCCGCCCCCATCAGCGGTCGCTTCCCGGCGTCCCGCTCGCCGCCGGCGCCGAGCAGGCAGATCAGCCGGCCGCCCCGGCCGGTGGCCACGGTCCGCAGCGCGGCCAGCACGGCCGCGATCGAGTCCGGCTTGTGGGCGTAGTCGACCACCCCCAGCACCGGCCCGGTGCCGACCCGCTCCAGCCGGCCGGGCACCCCCGGACAGCCGGCCACCCCGCCGGCCGCGGTGCCGGGGTCCACCCCGACCGCGACCAGCCCGGCGATCGCCAGCAGCGCATTGGCCACGTTGTGCCGGCCAGGCAGCGACACCCCGGCCGGCACCGGGCCGGGCGGGCCGTGGGCGGTGAACCGCTGCCCGAACCCGGCCCCGGCAACGGCGGTGGCATACCAGGTGGCGGTCGGGTCGCCGGCCGCCGAGTAACCGACCGTGGCCGGCCGGAACAGCGGCTTGAGCGCCGGCTCGTCCTGGTTGAGCACCTCCACCCGGCACCGGCCGTCGAACAGCTTCGCCTTGGCCGCGAAGTAGGCCTCGGCGTCGGCGTGGAAGTCCAGGTGGTCCAGGCCGACGCTGGTCCAGCCGCCGACCGCGAACCGGACCCCGCCGACCCGGTCCAGCGCCAGCGCGTGGCTGGACACCTCCATCACCACCGCGTCCACCCCGGCCTCGGCCGCCACCGCCAGCAGCGCCTGCAGGTCGGTGGCCTCCGGGGTGGTCCGGACACTGTCCAGCACCAGCCCGCCGAGCCGGGTCTCGACCGTGCTGAGCAGCGCCGGGCGCCGGCCGGCCGCCCGCAGCCCGGCCTCGACCAGGTAGGCCGTGGTGGTCTTGCCGGCGGTGCCGGTGATCCCGACCACCGGCAGCCGGCCGGTCGGGTCCCCGTACACCCGGGCCGCCACCGGGCCGAGCCGGGCCCGCGGGTCGGGCAGCACCAGCGCCGGCAGGCCGGCGGCGGCCGCCGCTGGCGCGCCGGCCGGGTCGGTCAGCACGGCCGCCGCGCCGGCGGCCGCCGCCGCCGGCAGGTACTCCGCCCCGTGGACCCGGGAGCCGGGCAGCGCCGCGAACAGGTCGCCCGGGCGCACCTGGTCGCTGGCGTGGGTCACCCCGGTGACCGCCAGCCCGGCCGGCCCCGGCGGCTCCGGCAGGCCCAGCCAGCGGGCCAGCTCGGCCAGCGGGCGGGGCGGCACCTGCCGCGGTCGGGGCAGCCGTGGCTCACTGCTGGGCACGGCGCTAGACGTTACCCTCCCCGGAACCGGGACGGTCACGGGTACAGCAGAACCTGCGGCGGACCGGAGTCCGCCGGTGGCACCCGGTAGTGGTTGAGCGTGTAGCCCATCATCTCCCGGAACGCCGGGGCGGTCACCGTCCCGCCCCCGCCGTGCGGGGTGTGCGCGGCCACCGCGATCACATACCGCGGCTGCTCGGCCGGCGCCATCCCGACGAACGAGGCCACCTCCCCGGGCGCGTAGGCACCGTCGACCACCAGCTTGCCGGTGCCGGTCTTGCCCGCCACCCGGTAGTCGGCCAGCGCCGCCGCGGTCCCGGTCGCGCCCGGCACGCTCACCACCGCCTCAAGCAGCTCCCGCAGGTAGGCCGCGTTCGCGGGGCTGAGCACCCGCCGGGTGACCGGACCGGCGGGGGCGGTCTCGGTGCCGTCCGGCCCGACCACCGCCTGCACCAACCGCGGCTGCACCCACACCCCGTCGTTGGCGATCGTGCCGTACGCCGCGGCCATCTGCAGGGTGGTGACATCGACGCTGTGCCCGATCGGCACCGAGCCGTGCGACGACTCGTACCAGTCCGCCGGGGCCAGCAGCCCGCCGGCCGCCTCCCCGGGCATCCCCGCCCCGGTGGCCTGGCCCAGCCCGAACGCCTGCTGGTACGCGTACAGCCGCTCCTTGCCCAGCGCGTCGGCGACCCGGATCGTGCCCACGTTGGACGAGAACGCCAGCACCGCCGGCAGGGTCAGCTCGGTGCCCTCCGGGTAGGGGGTGGTGTCAGAGAAGGTCGCGTCGCCCTTCCGGATGCTCGGGCCGACCGGGACCGACTGGCCGGGCTTGATCACGCCCTCTTCCAGCGCCGCCGCGAACACCAGCGGCTTGTGCGCCGAACCCGGGTCGTAGACCGTGCTGCTGGCCGCGTCCACCCGGACCTCCGCCGGGACGCTGAGCGGGTCGGCCGCGTTGTAGGTCGGGTAGCTGGCCTGCGCCAGCACCTCCCCGGTCCGGGCGTCCAGCACCACCGCGGCGCCGAACGTCGCGCCGGACTCCCGGGCCCGCTCGGCGAGCACCCGCTGCACCTCGTACTGCAGGTCCATGTCCACGGTCAGCCGCAGGTCGCTGCCGGGCTGCGGGGCGGTCTGCACCTCGTACCCGCCGGGGATCTGCCGGTCCAGCGTGGCGCCCAGGCCGCTCTCGTAGATCCACTCGCCGTCCACCCCGCGCAGCACGTCATCGTACGCGGCCTCCAGCCCCTCCAGGCCGGCCAGGTCGGCCCCGGTGAACCCGATCAGGTTGGCGGCCAGGTCGTTGCCGGGCACGATCCGCCGTTCGTCTTGCCGGACCCCGATCCCGGGCAGGTTCAGCGCCGCGATCGCGTCACCGGTGTCGATGTCGACTCCGCGGGCCAGCCACTCGAACCGGGACTGCCGGCCGTCCTCGCGGGCCCCCGGCCGCATCCGCTCGACCAGCTCGGAGGCTGGCACCCCGAGCAGCGGTTGCAGCGCGGCGGCCACCGCTGGCGGGTCGACCACCAGCTCCGGGTCGGCGTAGACGAACCGGGCCTCCACGCTGTGCGCCAGCGTGGCGCCGGCGCGGTCCAGGATCGCGCCGCGGGCCGCCGGCAGCACCACCTCGGTCAGCCGGTTCTGCTGGGCGGTCGCCGCGAACGCCGGCCCGTCGGTCAGCTGCAGTTCCACCAGCCGCACGCCGAGCACCGCGAACAGGCTCAGCACCAGCACCGTGGCCAGCCGCAGCCGGCGGCGCGGGTTGGCCAGCCGGGGCGGGCCGGCCGGCCGGCGGCGCACCCGCCGGGCCGGCGCCGGCCGGCGCTCGGGTGCCCGGCCGCGCTCGGCCCCCCGGCGCTCCGGCCCCCGGCCCGGCTCGGCCCCCGTTCGCTCCGGCCCCCGGCCGCGCTCGGCCCCCCTTCGCTCCGACCCCCGGCCCGGCTCGGCCGCCGGGCGGCGGCGCGGGGCCGGCACCGGGCCGCCCCGGGCCGCCCGGTCGCCCCGGTCCGGTTCGCGCGGCGGGGCCGGCCGCCGGGCCGGAGCCGGGCGGCGCCGGCGGGTCCCGTCGACCGGGGCCGGGTCGAAGACCTGCAGCGCCGAGCGGACCGGATCACCGGCCCGGCCCAGCTGCGGCCGCTCCCGGACGGTCCGCCCGCGCGGGTGGTAGGAGCGCGCCTCGCCGATCCCGCTGTCACTTCTTCGGTTGGTCATCCCGATCAGCCCCCCACCGGCTGGTTGGTCGGTCCCCCGGGCAGGCGCAGGTGCGCCAGCTCGTCGCCGCGGTCCACCAGCCCGAGCCGACGGGCCGCCGCGGCCAGCTGGGCGGTGGAGGACGCCTGCGCGACCTCCTGCTCCAGCTGCTGCTCCCGCTGGTCCAGCTCGACCTGCTGCTGGCGCAGCTCGTGCAGCACGAACGCGTTCTCGTTGATCTTCGTGTTCAGCAGCAGGATCCCCAGCACCCCGCCGACCACCAGCAGCAGTACGAGCACCACGAAGGGCGCCCGCGGCACCGGTACCAGTGCCGGTGGCTCCGGTCCCGTCATCTCGTTCCCCCCTCTGTCCACTCTGTCCGCCGACCGGTCGTCACCCGGTCAGATCCGCTCGGCGGCGCGCAGCCGGGCGGAGCCGGCCCGCGGGTTGGCCGCCAGCTCGGCGGCGTCCGGCCGCTCAGCCCCCCGGGTGAGCAGCCGCAGGGTCGGTCCGGTGCCCGGCGGCACCACCGGCAGGTCCACCGGTGCCCGGCTGCGGGCGCGGGCCGCCAGCGCCCGCTTGGTGATCCGGTCCTCCAGCGAGTGGTAGGACAGCACCACGATCCGGCCGCCCGGCAGCAACGCGTCCAGTGCCGCCGGCAGCGCCGCCTCGAGCGCCGCCAGCTCGCCGTTCACCTCGATCCGCAGCGCCTGGAAGGTGCGTTTGGCCGGGTTGCCGCCGGTCCGCCGGGCCGCCGCCGGGACCGCATCCCGGACCAGCTCAGCCAGCCGGCCGGTGGAGGTCAGCCGCTGCCGCTCCCGCTCCCGGACGATCGCGGCGGCGATCCGGGCCGCGAACCGCTCCTCGCCGTAGACCCGCAGCACCCGGGTCAGCTCGCGGGCCGGGTAGGTGTTGACGACCGTCTCGGCGGTCACCGGCGTGCCGGGGTCCATCCGCATGTCCAGCGGCGCGTCCCGGGCGTACGCGAACCCGCGCTCGGGCAGGTCCAGCTGCGGGGAGGAGACCCCCAGGTCGAACAGCACCCCGTCCACCCGCGGCCGGCCCAGCCGGGTCAGGATCCCGGCCAGCTGGTCGAAGACCGCGTGCACCAGCTCCACCCGGGCGGCGTACCCGGCCAGCTCCCGCCGGGCGGCCGCCAGCGCGGCCGGATCCCGGTCGATCCCGACCAGCCGCAGCCGGGGATGTGCGGCCAGCAGCGGCCCGGCGTGCCCGGCCAGCCCCACCGTCGCGTCCACATGCACCGGTTCCCGGCCGGCGGCGGCCGCGGCCAGGAAGGTCGGCGCGAGCAGCTGCAGGCAGCGCTCGAGCAGGACCGGCACGTGCGCACCGCGCGGCTGGACCATGGACATCGACCCCCTGTCGGTGACGGGTGCGCCGTACCGCCAGCTCCCCATCCGCTCGATCCCTGGCACCGGGGAAGAGATGTCAGGACGCCAGCGGCTGGAGAGCTCGCGGTACGGCCACCGCGATCAACGGTCCGGTGTGGACCGGCGGTCAGAACCCGGGCAGCACCCCCTGTTCGATGTCGGCGAACTCGTCCTCGCTGTCAGCGAGGTAGGCCTCCCAGGCCTGCCGGTCCCAGATCTCCACCCGGGTGCTCGCCCCGATCACCACGAGTTCGCGGTCGAGCCCGGCGTAGGCCCGCAGGTGGCCCGGGATCGTCACCCGGCCCTGCTTGTCGGGCACCTCGTCGTGCGCGGAGGCGAAGAAGACCCGGCTGTAGGCCCGGGCGGCCTTGTGCGTCATCGGCTGTTCGCGCAGCTGCGACGCGATGGTGGCGAACTCGCCGGACGGGAACACGTAGAGGCAGCGCTCCTGCCCCTTGGTGATCACCACTCCACCGGCGAGCTCCTCCCGGAACTTGGCCGGCAGGATCAGCCGGCCCTTGTCGTCCAGCCGCGGGGTGTGGGTGCCGAGGAACATGCCGGCCCCACCCCCTTTCCTGCGCCCGAACCGGCGGTCGCGGGTCCGCCATAGCGCCCCACTCTACTCCACTTCCCTCCACTTTCAATCGAAATCTCGCCACCAGGTGCTCACGGCGTGTCACTGGAGCCACATCGTCGCAGCTAGCAGCGGTGGAGGGAACCGCCGCCCGACGGCCGGCGTCGGGTACGCGACAGCCCTCGACCACCCGGTCGGGCTGGTGTACCACCTGATCGGGCGACCCCGGTGAGGCTTCGGCAGCGAGCGGTGGAGGGAAGTGGGGGACCGCCAGCGCCCCGGCTGGCAGGTCTCGGAGGTTCCCGGCACCAGCCCCGTTCCGGCCGGCGGGTGGAGCGCGGGCTGACGGATTCCTGACAGTCGGGCCGGTGGTCGCCGGCCGGCACCGCCCTGACGTGCGGGTTCATCCGGTGCCGGCCGGGCCGCGCCGCCCGCGTCTGGCCGAATGCTGGCCAGCCGCGCACCCGCGGGTTTACGCTCCGTGCATATGTGAACGTTTATCCGGACCGAGTGAACGTTTATCCGGACCGAGCTGGGGCGGCGCGAAGTGGCGGCTACACGGTTACTGGGTGGGCGATACCGACTGATCGAACGCCTCGGCGAGGGCGGCATGTCGGTGGTCTGGCGTGCGTACGACGAGGCGCTCGGTCGACCGGTCGCGGTCAAGCTGCTGACTGCCCGGTATGTCGCGCACGCCTCGTCCCGGGACCGGATCCGGACCGAGGCGCAGGCCGCGGCGGTCCTGTCCCACCCGCACATCACCAGCGTCCACGACTATGGCGAGTCGCCGACCGCGGCCGGCGAACCCACCCCGTACGTGGTGATGGAGCTGCTGACCGGCCCGACCCTGGCCGAGCGGCTCCGGTCCGGGCCGCTGCCGGTGCGTACCGCACTGCAGGTCGCTGCCCAGGTGGCCAGCGCGCTGGCCGCCGCCCACGGCAGCGGGCTGGTGCACCGGGATGTCAAGCCGGGAAACGTGATGCTGACCCCGACCGGCGCGAAGGTGCTGGACTTCGGGCTGGCCGCGCCGGTCGGCGAGCGGGACGAGGTAGTCGCCGGCGGGGAGGTCTGGGGCACCCCGGCCTATCTGGCGCCGGAGCGGCTGACCGGCGGGCAGGTGGTGCCGGCCTCCGATGTGTACGCGCTGGGCCTGCTGCTCTACGTCGGGCTGACCGGCCGGAAGCCGTGGCCGGCCCGGACCGTCCAGGAGCTGCTCGACGCGCACCGTTACCGGGAACCGGATCCGCTGCCGCCGATCGCCGGGCTGCCGCCGGAGGTGGTCGCACTGTGCCGCCGGTGCCTGGCCAAGGACCCGGTGGACCGGCCGGCGGCGCACGAGGCGGCCCGGGTGCTGGCCGGGGCGGTCGGGTGGCGGGTGGGCGCTCCGGTGCCCCCGCGGCCCGGGCCGCTGGCCGACCGGCTGACCCCGGTCTACTCCCACCGGCTGCCGCCCGGGGCGGTGCCGGACCGGGTCCGGACCCCGGTGCCGGCGGCTGCGCCCGCACCGGTCGAGCTGGACCCGTTCCCGACCGGCCCGACCGTGGCCTACCGGCCGGACCGGCGGCCGCCGGTCGGGTCCCCCCCGTGGTGGCGGGCGGTCGCCCTGGCCGGCTCGACCGCAGCGGTGATCGTCTCCGCGACCGCCGGTCTGTGGGTAATCGGTGGGGACCCGGGCCGGCTCCCGGCCACCGAGCAGGGAGCCGCCGGGCTCGGCACCGCGGTGTTCGCGCCCACCCCCACCCCCACCGTGAGTTCCCCTACCGGGATCGGTGCCGCGGCGGTGGCCGAGACCGGCCGGCCGGCTCCGGCCGACCGCCCCGGGCACCAGCCGGGGGACGGGGAGCCCGGCACCGGCGGGGGGATGCCGGGCGCCACCGCCGGCGCCGGCTCAAGCGGCTCCGGCGCCGGTTCGCCCGGCAGCGGGCCAACCGCCCCGGGCTCGCCCGGCACCAGCTCGCCGGGCGGCGGGTCGGCCGGCCCGATGCCGGGACCGACCAGCCCAGCGAGCACGCCACCC
>Ga0214469_1000865_pt1 | contig 11013 bp, 9 predicted proteins | sample RVTome_10_FD_187340 | JGI IMG/M metagenome (GOLD analysis project Ga0214469, IMG submission 187340) | Soil microbial communities from uranium-contaminated site in the Upper Colorado River Basin, Wyoming, United States - RVT153D57 HiSeq ... | reverse complement strand
AGTCCCGAATCCCCTCGTACATCCGTCCCTTGAGGCTGCATCGGCGGGCGAAGCCGCGAGGCATGGATTCGCCGCCGCCCACCGGCCCCCAGACGAACGGTACAGGCAGCAATGCTACGAAAGACGGCGCCCAGAATTTCTGGTAGGTCACATGATGGATCAGATCGATGCCAACGTCGCGGCACAATCGGCGCGCCACGAAATAGGCTGCAAACTGCCACAAGTAATAGAACGCTTGGAACTCGTGCCGAGGTTTCCGCAACCGAAGGATCCAGCTCGGAATGTCGAGATAGACGAACTGCAACCCGGGCACCGGATCCTGTTGCATCGCCTTTTCAATCACGTCGCGATTCCGGCTGCGTGTCAGCACCCAGACATCGTGATGAGCGGCCATCGTCCTCGCGCATGCCCATCCCGTACCCGGTTCCGACCCCATACCCGGCCGGCACGCAAATGCGGAGATCAAAATCCTCCGACGCTTCATCGATCAGACCCTCGAGCCACAAGCAGCGACCCCACTTGCCACCTAGCGACCGGAGGTCGGCAACGCGCCGAGCGGGCCCGATCTCGGTGTGGCCGCTTTGGCGGGGGGGTCTGGAGAGAGCTACCGGACACAGGACAAGTCCATCGGCTCACGCTGCTCGACGACGAGCTCGCCGTTCCGCTCGTATCCTAGCCTCCTGAAAGCAGCCCAGACTTCGCCTCGATCGTGGACATTCCAGTATTCCTCGACTCCATCCGACACGATATAAGTATTCCAATCGAATCGGTTATGTGATCTCTTCCAGAACCAATCCTCGTCCGTGTCCACTACCATGCCGTTTTGGCCGTGCCGGCTGAGATGGACAACCGTATTGTGGTGAATACGATTCGCCGTCGCCTGCCACGGGCCATACGCGCCTTCACCGCGGTCTTGATGAACTACGCCGATCCCATGCCCGAACTCGTTCGATACCTCGACAAGGTTGCTCTCAACCTCCACATTGCGGCTGTTTTGGATAAGGATCTGGGAGCCCCAAAGCCAGACGTCATGGCCTTTGCCATTATGAGCCACCACGTTGTCACGAATGGTCGCATCGTAGGAAATCTCGTGCTTTATGCCGTCATTCGCATTCGAGAACACCGTATTTCCTTCGTACAGGACGTCGATATTGTCGATGTCCGTCCACAATCCTGGACCCTCGTTGTGGTGTACACAAGCGTTCCGCACGACGAGCCCGCTGGTCCGGTAGAACTTCGTGCCGCCGGCCTCCCAGCGCGTGCTGTAGCCGGCATAGTTGTTGTACGCGATCTCCACACCTTCGACGGTGGAACCCTCACCCGTCCCTTTCATTCCCAGCTGGCCGTTGTGGCTGAAGGAACCTCCTTCCACACGCGCCTGGGGGCCGAAGGCGAGCCCGACACCGTGGTTCCAGCGGGCCGTGACATTGGTCACCTGCCAGCCGCGCCCGTCGCGGAAATCGATGGCTCCGTTCTGCGCCAGAGAGGCGTATTTCTCGATGATCAGGTCCTTGACCACGACATCGCTTGCGTCTCCGCCGATCGCGAGCGGCGTGACCCCCAGCTCGACGGACTGGCGGGTCGGATGGTCGGCGAGATAGGCGCGGCTGTCCTTGTAATGCCATGCCCCGGGTGCCAGCTCGTCAAGTGACCCCACACGTTCGTAGAGGCGACCGTCGACAAACAGATCCTCGCGCAGATGGCAGAGATCCCGGCCGCTTGCGCATGCCTCCTCGCTGGGGAGCGGTTCAGGCAGGTCGTCCTGTGTGCGCCAGAATCCGTTCCGCTTCTCCCAGCTCGTCAGTTCCATGGCGCCGCTCAGGATCACGCCGTCCTGTCCTATGAGCTCCTGCCGGTCCTTCGGATAGATCGTTTGCTGGCGATAGATGCCAGGCTCGAAGTGGAATCGGGTTCCCTCGGGCGCATTCTCTACGATCGCCTCGATGTCCTGCCCAGGTCTCAGGGTTACATCGGAAGCCTGCTGCGCCGAAAGCGCGCATCCGCTGCCAAGGATCGTCGCCACCGAACCGCCGAACCAGAGGATCCCAACTCTCCACGTCATTCGGAGTATCGACGGGGACGCGGCACTCCGTTCCCCGCAAATGTGCCAATTCGCTGAAGATCTGTGCATCGAACCGGTCCCTGGAGCGTTGGGTTGCGAAGCATGCATGGAGGATCTCGATCCTGGTTCCAACACCGTGTTGTCAGAGGCACGTCGAGGTCCGGCCGGTCCAGATGGCCGTTCCATCTGGCACCTCGCATGCGAGATCAGGCCATCGGGCAACGAATTCCAGGTGAGCTGGTAGATCTCGCGATGTTCCTGATGCGCGTCGCTGCGCCGGTGCATAAAGATGACGTTCCGCCAAAGACATTCGGCGCTATTGTATATCGCCTGGCGCGCGCCCCAGTGGCGCATTCGGGGAGATACCCCTGCGTCCAGAATAGCCAGGAAGCGTGTTGATTACCCCGATCGGCCAACTAGTGGTGCGTGATCCGTTGGTCGCGGCCGAGACGTGTCGGCGGCGGGCCGGAACGGCGCGCGGTATCTCATGGTCACTCGACGTCACGAGTCCTTGCCAGCCGCCCCGCGTGCTGCGCGTTTCCCGAGCGCGGGGGCTGGTCTCGCAGCGACTGCGGCCGATGCCGGATGGCACTTAACAGCAGCCGGCTCGGTGAGCAGAACCGAAACGGAAACAGCCAGGCAAGAGATCATGCTTTTGATGTAGCCACTAATACAACTATCGAATACAAAGATACGCGTGATCTACCCAACATTTCTCCAGATAGGCGACTTGGCATACGAGTTATCTTAGTGGGATCTATGGAAGATCTGTAGGAGAGTACATGGGATGAATTGTCCAGAGCCGCCGGTGTTGCAGCGGAATCTAGCGCTTTCGGTCGACCGCATAGCCGAGCTGAAGCTTGAGCTCGCCCAGTCCCGGGCGGTTGTCCTGATTTACGCCTGCGGCTGCCAAGCGCCGACGGATCTTCCGAATAGATGCCCGGTCCACGGGAGCCATGTGCAGCAAATGACCCGAACGCTTTGCTGTGAGGACTAGCTGTGATTGCTATGAAGGTTGTTCATCCGGAGCGGGGCTGGGAGACTGGTGGTTGCCCGCCGTCAGCCGGCCAGCCGGAGCCCCGGATGAACATCCACAAGAATGCCCGCACGACGCCGCACGGTCGACTCCTGATGATCCGCCGCGTGCTTGACGAGAAGCAGCCGGCAAGGCACGTCGCCGCCGAGCTCGGCATCAGCGAGCGGACGGTGCGCAAGTGGCTGGCACGGTGGCGGGCGGGCGGCGAGCCGGCCCTCAACGACCGCAGCTCGGCGCCCGCCCGCTCGCCTCGCCGGCTGCCCCTCGAGGTGACCGCCGAGATTGAGCGGTTGCGCCGGCAGCGCCTGACCGGGCCGCAGATCGCCCGCCGCCTCGGCCTGCCGCTCTCGACCGTCGGCGGCATCCTGCGCCGGCTCGGGCTCGGTAGGCTGGCCGCGCTCGAGCCGAGGCCACCGGTCGTGCGCTATCAGCGCGAGCGGCCGGGCGAGCTGCTCCACATCGACAGCAAGAAGCTCGGCAGGATCGCCGGCATCGGCCACCGCATCACCGGCCGCCGGTCCGGCATGATCAACCGCCATCGCGGCCTCGGCTGGGAGGCGCTGCACGTCGCCGTCGACGACGCCTCGCGCCTGTCCTATTCCGAGATCCTGCCCGACGAGCGCAAGGCCAGCGCCACTGCCTTCCTCGACCGGGCGCTCGGCTGGTTTGCTCGCCACGGCGTCGCCGTCGAGCGGGTCATGACCGACAACGGCTCGGCCTATCGCAGCCATGCCTTCCGCCACGCCTGCGCCGCTGCCGGGCTGCGCCACCTGCGCATCAAGCCTTACACGCCGCGCACCAACGGCAAGGCCGAGCGCCTCATCCAGACCGTCATGCGCGAATGCGCCTATGCCCGGCCCTTCGTCTGCTCACAGGACCGCGCCGCGGCACTGCCCCGCTGGCTCCACCTTTACAATGTCCATCGGCCGCATGCCGCCCTCGCCGGCCGACCACCCATCACCAGGCTTGCCATGAACAACCTGCTTGGTAACGACAGACCCAGCGGCTCTTGACCATGTCCTCGATCCCAAGACCGCCCCTCTTGTGGAAGGCCATGTCGCGGACGCCGCGGGCTTTGGCCTGGCTGAGATTTGTGGCGACTGCCATAGCTGCCGTCGGCGGCCGCCTGACGGAGGCTTGCCATAGCGCGCGATGTGGCGCTCGAGCGTGGGCAGCAGCCGCTCGCTGTCGGCCGGATTGCCCGCTTCGATGACGAGGTCGAGGATCAAGCCGCTTCGGCCGGTGGTCAGGTTGAGCTTGTGGCCGTACGCGTCCTCGCTGCCCTTGCGGATGATGTCGGCATGGGGTTCGAACAGCTGACCAGCTTCTCGCGGGCCGGCACCGGCTCCCCGGCCAGGACCCGCCGCTCGGTCTGGGTGATGATCCGCTCGATCAGCGGCTGATAATGGCGGACCTTGGCCTGCCAGACGTGACCGCCCAGTCGGTCGCCGTAGCGAGCTGCATCGCCGCCTGGTGCAGATAGGCCAAGGTCGCCCGGGTGATCTTGATCAGCTCGCGGTAGAGCTGCACCCGTTGGGCCGCCCGCGGGTGTACTGGATGTCCCGGGCGTGCTTCTTCGCGGCCCGCTGGTGATCGCGCCATGCGGTACCGAATGCATTCGCCGCCTTCAACAGACGGGCCATCACCCGGACCGCATCCCACAGCAGTCTGCTGTCGCTCGGCTCGTGCATCAGCGCCGCGGTGACGGTGCTGTCCAGCCGCACCACCCGGCCGCGCTCCAGCTTCGCCTCTGCGGCGCTCGCCAGCAGCGCCCGATTGATCTGTTCCGAGGTCTCCGCCCGGATCGTGCCGATTGTCTGGTGCAGCACCGACTTCCTCGGGCTCCACGACCACGGCAGCCGGGCAAAGGCCCGAAACGACGCCGAGTCCTCCAGATGGAACGCCAGCTCCTCAGCTGGCGGTGCTACTTGAGCACCGCGCAGCGCAGCACCGCCTCTGCCGGCAAGCCCTGCCGCCAGGTCTCCTTGACGTCGTGCCGGCGCAGGTCCTCCGCCACCAGGCCGCGCAGCTCACGATAATCATGCAGCCGCGCCGACATCGCCTTCAGCTCACGGCCCTTCTCGTGTCCGGCGAAACGATATGCTGGCTTGGACCGTGCGTTCTTGGCTGCATCGTCGGCTCCGGCGGTGGCGGGTTGTTCTTTGAAATCAGTGGCTTGAGGCCAAAGTCTACCCGAATCCGCCGGGGGTCACCCGCTCAAAATCGCGATTTTCTCAAATAATCTCAATAGGTTGACGTTCATGGACGGGCACTAGACTAGTCCATCTCACCGGGAAACGCGCTCCATGAGCGGCCTCGGAGGTCACGCGCGACCACCCGGCTGAGCCGAGTGAACTGCAACACACCACACGGCAACTTCGGTAGGTATGCCGCCGCGGTCCGCGACGGAGCGCTTCAGGCGCCGACGCCGCGGTGCGAGCCGGCCTGCTGATCGGGCATCGGAGGCAGGTCGGGCACGGGCCCCTGCCCGGCGCGAGCGCTGGTGAAAGACCGGCCCGTCGGCGCGCCCGCCTCGGCCAGCAGCTCGAGAATCCGATCCTTGAGCACCCGGATCTCGCGATGACCCGGCGATCCGGGGGCGTGCATGCCGATCCAGGCGCCGGCATTGAACGCCTCGACATGCGCCGATCGCTGCCGCACCGCGGGCCCGACCCGGAGCCCGAATCCCTCCAGAGTCTCGTGGATGCGCCGGCCCACCGCGGTCCTGCGATCGACCCGGCTCGGCACCAGCATACAGGCGGGCCGCGTCGCGCCGCGGACCGCCCGCGCGCGGCGCAGCAGGTCCAGCGCCCGCCCGGTCGCCTTCAGATCAAGGCCCGAAGGCGTGACCGGGATCACCAGCAGATCGGCGAGCAGCAGCGCCGACGCGATGCCCGAGCCGATCTGCGGCGGCAGATCGACCACGACGTGATCGGCGCCGGTCTTCAGGGTCAGAGCCCTTGCCACCCATCTCTGAGCGTCCAGTTCGCTGCCCAACGGCAAGGTCTCGACCGGTACTGGCAGCCGGCCGCCGGCGTGCCAGTCGGTTGCCGTTCCCTGCAGGTCGGCATCGACCAGGACGACCGTGTCGCCGGCCTCGGCCAGCGCGCAGGCGAGATTGACGGAGATCGTGCTCTTGCCGGTCCCGCCCTTGAGGTTGCCAACCGCGATCAAGCTACCCATGGACCAATCGCTCCGCTCTGGTTCGGCGCGGCTCGGGGCGCCGGGTTTCTGGCCGGCGGTCGCGCCGGATACGGCGTGCCGCCAGGATCGCCCGGGCCTCCCGATCAAAGAGATGGCCGGGGGAACCCGCGACGGCGGCGACGAACGCCAGCAGACCGAACCCGAAGAGCTCGCCGAACTCCGGCCGCGGCGTCTCGCCGGAGCGTTGCTGCGCCATGGCGGCCTCGACGGGTATCGTGGCATCGGGCTCGAACCTGGCCCCAACCGACACCCTCGGCCACAGCATCTCGAGCAACGCCTCGACGCCCCGTTCGATACCTGCGTCGTAGCGGCCGGCGCCGAACGCCCGGGCGATCACGCCCTGGCCGATGGACCGGAACGACACCGCCCGTCCGCCGCCCGGCGCCGAGGGCGCGGGCTCGATCCAGATGCGCCGCTGCCGCTCGGCGATCAGAAGCAGAGCGCCCGTCGCGGCATCGCTGCCGACGCCGAGGCGTCGCACGAGCCTGCGGGCATACCGCTCGGCAGGCTCACCTTCGAGGCTGTTGACCGTCACGACCACGAGGTCGCGTCCCCGGGATCGAGCCTCCGCCAGACGGTCGGCGATGCGCTCCGCGGCCGGCACCGAGAGCAGCCCGGCATGATCGAAGAGCTGCTTCTGCCGGGCCGGAAGCGCCTCCGCCAGACCGGTCGGCATCCAGCAAAGCTGAGCAAGGGCCCCGCCGAGCAGAATCAGCCACCGAACGTGGGACCTCCTCGCCTGCCCTGCTCCCATGACCCCTGTCCCCGAGCGCGCCACGGACGCCGCCGGTTGCCAAAGCGGATGCGCGCAGCCAGCGCAGCGCCAAGGCCGATGCGGCCTTCTAACGTCAAAGGCTAACGCGGCAGGGTTAATAAAAACTTAAGAGGGAGGCGGAGCGCCGGCGTCGGCGACCTCGAGCGTGCCCACCAGCCGTCGCTCGCCAGCCGGTACGGGCTGAGTCGCGACCCGCGGCGTCAGGAGGTCGGCAAGCTCGGCTGGCGGCGCGACCTCCTCCGGGACCAGAAACCAGCCATGCCGCCGAGCGATCAGGCCAAGATCGGATCGGCTAGAGAGCGCCGCCAGCGGAATGGCCATCACCAGCCCGACGAGCACCGGGCTCAGCCAGACCAGCAGTCCGGGGGTATGCAGGTAGGCGGCCGTGCCCCAGAGGATCCCCAGCAGAGTGGCGCCGACATAGGCAGAGAACGCCGCCCGCCAGCTCTCCCCCTTGCCCTCGCGATGCTGGGACGTCCAGCCGACACCCTGACCGAGCAGAATGCCGATTACCGCCCGGCTCTGCCGAAGCATCAGGATCGGCGCGAGCAGGACGGAAAACACGAGCTCGGCGAGGGCATTGCGCGCTGCCCGCGCGAGGCCGCCGAAGCCGGCGCGGCGTACCGGCTCGACCAGCAGCAGAATGAGTGAGAACAACCGCGGCAGCACGAGCATGCCCATGGTGAGACCGAACAGCCCGACCAGCTCGAAGGTCTTGGCGATCGGCCACACGGGAAATAGCAGCCCGGGCTCGGGGAAGTAGGTCCACTCCGAGAACTGGGCGCGCAGGGCCTCGAGCGTGCTGAGCACCAGCAGCAGAAGCCAGAGGGGAGAGGCGATGTAGGCCATCGCGCCGCTCGCGAGATGGAAGCGGCTCACCAGCGGCAGACCCCTTGCGTTGAGCAGTTTCAAGTGCTGCAGATTGCCCTGACACCAGCGGCGATCGCGCTTGACGTATTCGCTGACGGTCGGCGGCAGCGCCTCGTAGCTGCCCTCGAGCTCCGGCACGAGCCAGATCGACCAGCCGCCGCGTCGCAGGAGCGCGGCCTCGACGAAGTCGTGGCTGAGGATCTCGCCGCCGAGCGGCGGCGCCCCCGGCAACACCGGCAGCTTGGCGCAGGCCATGAACGCCGCGGTGCGGATGATCGCGTTGTGCCCCCAGTAGTTGCTGGTACCCGGGTACCAGTACGCGAATCCGGTGGCGAACATCGGGCTGTAAAGGCCCGCCGCGAACTGCTGGATGCGCGCGAACAGGGTCGTGGACCCGGCCGGCCTGGGCACGGTCTGGATCAGCCCGGCGCCCGGGTTGGCCTCCATCAGCCGCACCAGCCGCACCAGAGTCTCGCCGGCCATGACGCTGTCCGCGTCGAGCACGACGAAGCAGCCGTATCGACTTCCCCAACGCCGGCAGAAGTCCTCGATGTTGCCGGCCTTGCGGCCGAGATTTTCGGTGCGGTTGCGATAGAACAGCCGGCCACCCGCGCCCAGCTCGGCGCACAGGCGCGCCCAGGCGGCCTCCTCCTCGCGGACGACGTCCGCTCGGCGACTGTCGCTCAGGATGAAGAAGTCGAATGCGTCGAGCTCGCCGGTACGAGCGAGCGAACGGTAGGTGGCGCGCAGCCGGAGCGCGACCTGTTCCGGATCCTCGTGGTAGATCGGCATCACGATCGCGGTCCGGCTGGACAGAGGACTCTCGGCCGGCGGGCTCAGGCCGATAGCCCAGGGAGCCTGCCGCCGGGCGAGCAGCAGGCTCAGAAAACCCGCGGTCGCCGTCCAGAAGGCGAACGAGATCCATGAAAAGGTCAGGAAGAAAGCCACGATGAGGCCGATCTCGGAGATTGAGAGGCCGTCCGAGGCGAGCGCGTCGGTCAGGATCTGGAGCGCGGCTACCGTTCCCGTGACGACCAGCACCAACAGCAGCAGTCGACGCGACGCTCCGTGCTCGCTGGTCTTGATCGTCGCCAGACGGGATGGCGTCACGGCGTGGCGGCTATGGTGCGGCCGAGCAGCGCGCGAAGCCCGGCGCGCGGCAGCGTACTCAGGAGGTCCCTGAGCCGCCAGGAGTCCAGCGCTTGCTCGGGCATCGACCCGGGTTGCGCCGGAGGCGTGGCCGGCGGGACCGCGTTGCGCAATGCCTCGATGACGTGCTCCGGGAGAGGATCAGCGCTCAGGAAGCACTCGGGCCACCGCCGCCCGGCACCGCAGAGCAGATAGGCGGCGCGCCCGGCGCGCGCCGGCGGCTGGTCACCGATCAGCTCGGCCCCCAGCACCAGACCGAACCAGCGGTTCAGGTCCGCCTCCGCCTCGGCGATCGCAAGGTCCGCGAGCTCGGCTTCGGGACGCTCTCGCCATGTCGCGAGCGCTCTGAGCCGCCATTCATCGACCAGCGCCTCGGTTCTGGCATCTGGTCGCACCCCGAAACTAGCAAGCAGCCGGTTCAGAGAATCTGAGACCACCTGATGTTGCGCAGCCATGGCCACGTCGGGGCCGCTCGTCGCCTGCGGGTCCGCAACATCCATCCTCGGGGCGACACGAATCATCTCCCAAGCCACCCGGTCAGCAGCTCTCACGCCCAACGCCACGAAAATCCCTCCCGTTTACGGACTTAGCACCCAGCCCGACTTTGCCGGCAGATAACGGCCTGCCGAATGTCCGCCGTTCTTGCCGCCCCTCCGGGGCGGCCCTGATCCGACTGGGCTCAGGCCCCCACTCGCCTCGCCACAGTAAACAGTCCAACGAAGCTTTCGTTCCCTGCGACAACGCCGAGTTACCTGCCATTTCCGCCCAGCCAAGCGGCTCTCGAGCGGGGGCGATCGCCGGAATATCGGCGATGGCTGTTCGGGGGCCGCCCCGGCCGCCATGATGCCGCTCCTGGAGACGAACATCGCCGATCCCGACGGAGATAGGCATCGCAACCCGAGCTGTCCTCTGCCCAGACCATCTGTCGCAGGCGTGTGAGCGCGTCGTCTCAAGATCGCCGCTTCCAGGACGGGGATGCTATTCTTGCGGCAGGCGAATCCGTCCGGGAGCTCGGCGATGGATAGTGCTGGCCGATCTGCGGGATCCGGGAGGGACGTGCCACCGGGCGAGGGGGACACCAACCTGTCGCCGGGCCGGACCCGATACGCAAGCCGCCACGATGCACAAACGCGGAGCCTGCTGGCCGAGGACGCAAGATACTTCCTGCACCAGTCGCTGTCGACGCCGTGCCTTTCGGCGGTGCGGCGCGCCGAGGGGGTCTGGCTGGAGGACCTGGCCGGCGGCCGCTTGCTCGATTTCCACGGCAACAACGTGCACCACCTCGGCTACGGGCATCCGCGACTGATCGCCGCGATCAAGGCGCAGTTGGACGAGCTGCCATTCGCCCCGCGGCGCTTCACCAACCGGCCCGCGGTCGCGCTGGCGAGGAAGCTGGCGGAGATCGCGCCCGGCGATCTCTCGAAGGCCCTGTTCGCACCCGGCGGCTCGGAAGCGGTCGAGATGGCGCTGAAGCTCGCGCGGGCAGCGACCGGCCGTCACAAGACGATCTCGTTCTGGGACAGCTTTCACGGCGCCGGCTTCGGCGCGGCCAGCGTCGGCGGCGAGGCGATGTTCCGGTCGGGTCCGATCGGGCCGTTGCTGGCCGGGACCGAGCACGTGGCCCCATTCGCCTGCTACCGCTGCCCGTACGGCTATCCCGACGACCAGGGGGCGCCGCGGCTCGATCTGTGCCACATGCGCTGCGCCGAGTTCGTGCGCTACGTGCTGGACAAGGAGCGGGACGTCGCTGCGGTGATCGCCGAGCCGATCCGAGCCGTGCCCTATCTGCCGCCGCCCGGATTCTGGCAGGAGGTGCGAGCGGCCTGCGACGAGCATGGCGCGCGCCTGATCTTCGACGAGATCCCCTGCGGGCTCGGTAAGACCGGCCGGATGTTCGCCTGCGAGCACTTCGGGGTG
>Ga0214469_1000864_pt1 | contig 11026 bp, 11 predicted proteins | sample RVTome_10_FD_187340 | JGI IMG/M metagenome (GOLD analysis project Ga0214469, IMG submission 187340) | Soil microbial communities from uranium-contaminated site in the Upper Colorado River Basin, Wyoming, United States - RVT153D57 HiSeq ... | reverse complement strand
TGGCCCTCGCCCGGGAATCTGACGAACTCGGCCGTGGTCCCGTTGCGCAGCAACGCCATGAAGTACTGCTCGCCCTGCTCGATGGGGCAACGGAAGTCGTTCTCCGCATGGAGGACCAGTGTCGGCGTGGTCACGTTTTGGGCCAGGGCGAGGGGGCTCATCCTCCACCAGGTGTCCCACGCCTCGGGATACGGCTCACCGAGGTAGTTCTCCGGGAACACACCGCCTATGTCCGAGGTCCCACTGAAGCTGGTCCAGGAGATGAGGGCCCGCTCGACCACGGCGGACTTCCAGCGGTCCTCCCGACCGATGATCCACGCGGTCATGAACCCACCGTAGGAGCCCCCCATCACGCCCATGCGATTGGAGTCGAGACGGTCGTGCCGGGCGAGGGCCGCCTCCACCACGGCGGTGACATCGGCATGGTCGACCTCACCCCAACCGTCACCGACAACGGCCTTCAAGAAGTCCTTGCCCCTTCCGGATGAGCCACGAGGGTTGCATGCCACTACGCCATAACCCGCACCGGCGTAGACCTGGAACTCGTCGAAGAAGCCGAACCCATACTGCGACGCCGGTCCCCCATGGATGTTGAGCAGGAGCGGGACCTTTCCGTCCGTCTTGGGCAGGTAGACCCAAACATCGATCTCGTGGCCCCCCGAGTCGACACGGAAGTGGTCAGGCACCACCAACTCGAGGCCCGTCTCGTTGAGGTTGGTGAGCGGGGTGCCGTCGGAGATGACTTCTCCAGGGGAGTCCCAGGACGAGGCGGTGTAGACGAGTCTGCGGTCGACGGCATCGAAGCCCGTCACCACCTTGTCACCCCTGACCAGGGTTTCGATGGTCCCTTCCGGGCTCACCTTGATGACCCCGAACCTGCCCGAGTCCTCGAGGCCCACGATGGCATTGTGGTTCTCCCACCGCAGGGCGGCGGGACCAGCGGCCAGCGATACCGAGCCACGGTCGAGTTGCGCGGTGAGGTTGGTGAGGCTTCCGTCGTCTTCCCGCCGGTGGAGATAGGAGTCGATCGGATATCTCGATTCGGTGTCCCCGAGGAGATGGAGTGCACCGTCGGGCCGGTAGCCGACGCCGACCCAGAACCCGCGCTCGGTCATCTGGCTGGCCTGACCCGACTCCACGTCGACCTCCCAGACGTCGTTGCCGGACACCAGCCCCCGGCGCGGGTCACGATCGGATATGAAGGCGATCCGGTTCCCGTCTGGCGACCAGGCCGGAAAGTCCTCATCGGCATCACCCGGTGTGAGACATCGTGGCTCTGACTCTCCCGCAGGATCGATCAGCCAGAGATGGCGTCTGCGATCGTGGATCCATCCACCCGACCTGGTGTCGAAGCGGTAGGGGACCTTCGTCACCCGCCGCGGGCGGCGGGAGCGCTCGTCTTCGTCGAGGTCGGCCCACTCCTCGAGATAGGTGACCGCGACGACCACCAGCTGGTCGCCGTCGGGTGACCACTCCAGAGCCTCGACTCCGAGCTCGAAAGTGGTGACGACGCGGGCCTCACCGCCGCTCACTGGGATGATCGCCACCTGGGCCGGCTTGGCGTCGACGCTGCGCAGGAATGCCAGCCTGGTGCCATCGGGCGACCAACGAGGCGCCGTGTCCCCGGGACCGCCCGTGAATTCTTCGTGTTCTACCCAGATCGACGTGTCGTAGCGGTCTTCCTCGAGATTGGGTGTCGAGACGACGAAGGCGACGCGTGTGCCGTCGGGGGACAGACGGGGGTCGGAGGGAATGTGGAGCTGGCCGAGTTGATCCGGGTTCATCGCGCCAAGATAGGGCGACTGCCTGGCCCCGGGGGCGGGCAGCGCGGCAGACCGCAGAGACCGCGTCGGCGAGAGAACCGGATGCTGCGGAGGGGGGCTATTCCTGAGACGCGACCCGTTTCACCGGTGGGAGCAAGCTCGGATCCGAGCCCAGCCTGGTCACCCGGGCGACCGGGTGCTCGGCCACACGGGGTTGTCTGAATGCCACCACATCTCCGACATCGGCCCTGGTCACCTGGTCACGACGGATCCTCACCGACACGCGCTCCTCGTCGGAGAGATCGACCGTGAGGTAACACCAGTCCATTGGCTCGGCACCCTCGGGAGGACGGAAGTCTTTCCCGATCACCAGGCCGGTGTGTCGCTTGGGCATGGTCAGCTCCTCTACTGATCATCCCAACTCACCCCGCGTGGAACCCGATTCTAACCGACGGTCTTGCCGCGTCGAGAGGATCTGGCGCCAAGGCCCCGGACCCGAAGTTCGAGCCTGGGGCCATGGCGGTGCCATTACCGGGGATGGTCGGTCAGGGGCCCCGTTGACCGGGTGGCGAGCCACCCGGAGGCCCATTGCCGTTGCCCTTACCTAGCCCGTTCCCTCCCTGGGTGTTGGGGTCCACCGGAGGGCCGGGATCCCCGGCAGGCTCGGGCGAGGCTCGCCCGATGTTGCGGGCACGCTCGGCAACGCCCTGGCCGAAGTCCTTGCCGGAGACATCTGACCGGGCCATCCATTCGAGCATGCTGGCAACGTCTTCTCGCACCAGGTGCGAGGGTGTGCCTGAAGGGCCCGCTGCGCGGACCTTCTCTGCCGCGTCCTCGAGGGCACCCGCCGCCCGGGCCGACACCGTCCCGACTGAGTCGGCCAGGTGATCCAACGCTTGGGACGGTGAGCCGCTGGCGACCAAATCGTCGGCTTCAGCGATCCGCTCGCTCAGTCCTCCGTCGTTGATTCCGATTCGCTCGAGAGCGCGATCCACGCCGTAGAGGAGGTCTCCTGGTCGTGACGCATCGGCAGCGACAGCGACACCGGTCATGCCGATCACGAGAACGACGGCCAGTGCGGCGGTTGCCAGGCGCGGGATCAACGGTCGACCGCGGTGCCGGATCCTCCGAGTTGTCCCACCCTCCCCTGAGCGGGCCATCCGGGCCGCGATCTCCGCGAATGTCGCCGCCTTGTCGTCGAGCCGGGCGACAGTTCCCTCCTGGGAAATGGTCGCCAGAATCTCGGAGAGGTCGGCGAATTCCTCGTCTTCGATTTCCTTGCGGGTGAGCAAGTCTTCGAAGATCTGATCCTCGCGCCGAGTGTGCAGCATTGCATATAGGCAATCGCCGGATGACCGCAAATGGATACTTCCGACGTCCGATATGGGTTGTTCGACAGAAATCTCGCGGTGAGCGTTTCCCCGGGAGAGGTTTCAGCGATGACATAGGTGGGAAGTGACGGCGGCTGGGGAAAGTCAAGCGACCAGGAGAACCAGCGAGTGAAGCGGAATATGACGGTCCTGATTGCGATTCTGGGGATGTTTGCCACCTCGGGGCTCGCGTTGGCTGCCACTGAAGAGGACACCGAGGACACCACGTTCAACTTCGGCTATGACGAGACCTACCGTGTCCTCGTCTGGGGCACATCAGACGCAGATGGGCTCTACGACTGCGCTCTCGAAGGCGAGATCGACGTCACTTACGGTGCGGAGGAGGATGGCATCATCGAGATCCCATTGCTCGCCGGGGAGGGCACGATCGTTTCCTTCCCGCCCCGGATGCAGGATGACCTCGCCGAGGGTCTCGAGGAGGTCGAAGACGACTTCGTGTACAGCGGCTCCGACACCGAGTGCGGTGTCGTGGGCACAGCGGTCGAGGGCCCCAACGGCCAGGTCAACCATGGCATGTTCATGAAGGCTTTCAACAATGTCTACCAGGGCCCGGGCCGTGGCTGCATCGTGCGGTTCCTGGCTCAGTCCGACCTTGGCAAGGGCGACCAGCAGATCAGGGTCCCCGACGTCGATCCCGATGCCGAACAGGTGGCTGAGGGAGACATTGGAACCGTCGATTTCGCCAGTGTCCTCGCCGACTGCGACCGCGGCAACCGGCCCGACGCCGAAGGTGAAGAGCTGGATGCCGGCGGCAACGGCAACCGGCCCGACAACCCGGGCGCTCAAGGCAAGGCCAAGGCGGCCGAGAAGAAGGCCGAGAAGGCCGCTGGCAATGGGCCCGGCAAATCCGGTGACGCTCCCGGCAGAAACAAATAGATCCACTCAGATCCCTGAGCGATTCGGGCCACCATCCGGTGGCTCGAGTCGCGTCTGGACTGGTCTACGGTTCTCTGATGGCACATTCGGTACAGGTCACGTTCGCTTGTGAGGACCCGGGTCGTCTCGCTGAGTTCTGGGCGGGTGCTCTGGGGTACATGCTCCAACCCCCGCCACCCGGTTTCGACACTTGGGGCGACTTCGCCGATTCCGTCGGCATCCCTGAGATGAAGCGCAACGACATAAGCGCTGTGGTCGACCCCGAGGGGGTGGGGCCGCGGATCCTCTTCGAGCGGTGGGATGCGGGCCAACCCAACAAGAGGGTCCACATCGACGTCAATGTCGTCGATCCCGACCTGGAAGCGGAGGAGCGGGAAAGGCGCTTCGAGGAGGAGAGAGGGAGGTTGGAAGACCTCGGTGCCTCCTTCCACCGGATTGCCTCCGGTATGGCCGGTGAGACCTGGATGGAGATGTACGACCCCGAGGGCAACTGGTTCTGCATCCAATAGGTTGGTCAGGTCGGAGAGGGCAGGCGATCAATCGCGGGCGGGCGTCTGCTACTTGTCCGTCTTGGGTGCGTTCTGGGACTGACCGCCGCCATTGCCACCGGAGTTGTTGTCGCCGGTGGTTCGGTCGCCCCGCTGGCTCGAGTTCGCTTTGTCCGCGTTGTCTGACTGGGCCGGCTCTATGTCCTCCAACTGACCTGGTGGCGTCCCGTCGGACCCGGTTGCGGCGTTGTCCGGAGGGCCCTGCGTGTCGCTGTTGCCCACCTGCTCGCCAGCTCTTCCCCGCTGGTCGTCCGACTGAGCATCGTCAGAGACACCTTGTCCGAAGTCACGGCCGTTCCCGGCGCCGTCGTTGCCCCTGTTGTCTTCGATGAGCTGTTGTTTGGCGGCCACCTTCTCCTGGGCGGCAGTGGCAATGACGTTCGACTTGGTGGCAGCCAGCTCGATGTGACGTTGCGCTCGGCCCGCCTCGACCTCCGGCGCTGACCCGGCGAACTCGTCGAGCATGTCGAATGCGTCCTGGTGCTGACCTCTTTCGATGAGGGTGTCGAACTCGACGATCCTCTCGTCAACGCCACCGTCGCCGATGCCTATGCGTTCCATGGCCCGGTCGATGCCGTAGAGGAGGTCTCCGGGCGCCGCGCCATCGGCCGCCATGGCCACCCCGGACAGCGCAAACAGCACCGCCACCGAGGCCGCGAGCGCCATGACGCGCCGCAATGCCGGTCGCGGCGAGCGACCAGTGGCGTGGGCCGTGGCGGCGAGGGCGGTCGCCATGTACCCGACGTCCGCCGGCCGCTCGACCTGGCCGGACAGGGACGAGACGAAGTCTTCGAGATCGGCGAGATCCTCCGACATGGTGGGCGTGCCCCTGAGCAGCAGTTCGATCTCGAAGTCACCGATCGTGTCCTTCGAACTCTTGTCCATCAGGTCCCTGATCCATCTCATGTCGCCACCCGCCCCTCCTCGAGTTGCTTCTTGATCGACTGCAAGGCCCGCCTCTGCAAGGCCTTGATCGCTCCCACCCTCTTGCTCATCACATCAGCCGTCTCCTCGAGAGTCAGATCGCCGATGATTCGGAGTGCGAGGACGTTGCGCTGATCTTCGGTCAGGGTCCCCAGCATGCCCTCCACCCTGGTGAGTGCGAGGTGTTCCATGACCTCGTCTTCGACGTCGCCGCCCTCAGTCTCGATCTCCCGTGAGTCCCTGTCGACGGTGTCGACTCTCCGCGAGCTGGCCCGCCGGTCGTCTACGAGCCGGCGATGGGCGATGACGAAGAGCCAGGAGCGAAAGTTCGACTCGTCACCCTCGAACCGGTGGATGTCCCTGGCCACCTGGAAGAAGACTTCCGACGAGAGGTCGTCGGGATCACTGGCGCCCCGGCTCCTCAAGTAGCCGGTGACCGGCCCGGCGAAGTCCTTGTAGATGCTCTCCCAGGCCCACTCGGCGCCACCTTTGGCAGCCTCGATCCGGGTGATGTGAAGGTCTTCGGTTGTGGAGCGAAATCTTGTTGTCGACATATGAGCGGGCTCTGGGCTGATTATCGGACAGTTCTCCGGAAAACTATCGAAGAACACATGAAAACAGCTCCAGACCGCGACGGATTGGGTCGATAGACCCGTATCTGGCCGGCGTCCGGGGGACGATTACACATTTGTGTAGGGCTGGCTGGACCCGAAACCAATAGGTGAAACGTGAAGTTCAGAAGCTTGAAGAAGAGTGACGGTGGGGCAAGCCTCGTGGAATTCGCCGTTGCGATGCCACTCTTGCTGATCCTCGTCTTGGGAATCATCGAGTTCGGGTTCGTCCTGGCGCAGATGAACGAGGTCCGGCACGGTGCGCGCGAGGGTGCCCGTTATGCCGCAGTGTCCCGCCCGGACATCAACGGTGACTCGACGGAAGGTGACAACGCGGACATCCAATCCGTCGTCTGCGACTCGGTCAATCTCCCCGGCGCGGCCTCGATAAAGGTCGAGCTCTCCGGTGGCTTGGATCGCTATGACTACGGGACCATCTCGGTTGTCGCCGACACCGAGTCGCTGTCCAATGCACCAATCATCAGCGGGATGCTCCCGGACACCATCACCAACGAGGCGACCTTCCGGTTGGAACAAGACGCCAACTGGACCGGATTCACACCCTTCACATGTCCATGACTAACCATCGCGATCGTGGCGCCACCGCCATCTTCCTGGCCATGACCCTGTTGCTGCTCGTCGGCGTCGCCGCCGTGGCCATCGATCTCGCCCAGGGTTGGAACGAGCGACGTCAAGATCAGACGTCAGTGGACATAGGGGCAGTCGCCGGTGCCCTTTCCTACGGGGAGAGCAACACTTCGGTTGCAGATGAGGCGATGGCTGCGGCCCGAGACAATCTCGACACCCAGTACACAAACGCCGAGTGGAACGCGCTGTGGACCGGTGCGACGTCGACGTGTGTCTTCGATCCGCCCAACACCGCATTCATACCTGCTGACTCTTCGATCGGTGTCACCAACTGCATCGGCCTCCACCCGGACTTCGTCTGGGTGCGACTGCCCGACCAACTCGTCGATACCTCTTTTGGTGGCGTCATGGGATTCAACACCCTCACGACCAGGGCCGAGGCGACCGTGACCCTGCTCGGCGACGCCGGTGGCGGAGCGTTGCCGTTTGCAATTCGGGGCAACTCCGGTTCAGGCGAGGTGTGCTTGGACACCGGGCCGAATCCGGAGGAACCGTGCGAATCCAACGAGAGCGGGTCCTTCGGGAACATCGCCCCGCCCCTATTCGGCAACGAGGCCCTCAACACCACTCCTGGATGCAGCTCCCAGTCGAGCGCCAACAACTACGTCCCCGAGTCGATCGCCATGGGCATCGACCACATATTGTGGGAGTTCACCCCAACCGCTTGGGGCAACGCCAACTGGAATCCTGACGACGACACATCACAGCTCGACGTACGGAGCAATATCGACACCCACCTCGATGAGTGCATCGACGTTGGCGAGGACATCGCTCAAGCCAAGGACGGTGTGCCCATCAACACCGTCTATGTCGACACCGGCAACAGCACCAAGGCCGATGTCACAGAGGGCATGATCACAGGGACCGGGTTCCCCGATGGCGGGGATGCACGTCTCACTCGTGCCACCAACGGGAACACCCGCCAGGTCCACGGCTACACCCTCGATAACAACGCACTCTGGGACTTTCTCCTCGATGTCAGTGTGCATGGCGTCCCTGAGTGCAACGGCCCGACCATTCGCGGTCTCGGCACCATCGCAGAACGGAACGATGCGATGCGTGCTTGTCTCGAGATCTACCCGTCCTATGTGCCGCCCCCGCCGGCTGAGGGTGAGCCGCTGTTCTCGGATACCATCTTGCAGACTCCGAGAATCGGTGTCGCGCCACGACTGTGGCACAACAACCTCGGAAGTGGGATTTCATTCCGCCCGATCCAGAAGTTCGATGTCATCTTCATCCACGGCATCTGGTTCAAGCAAGGCGGAGGCATCGTCCCGTTCTACCCCGACGACGGCTCCGCACCGTTCACCTCTGGAGTCATGCCAATAGAGCAGATGACTGCCTATTTGCTTCACGATGACATGGTCTCAGAAGCGGTCCACACCAGCCTGGGTGGCTTCTCCAACGACACGTGGCAGCCGGAGATCTGGGAGTAGCAGGCCGGCCAACTTTGGATTGAGCCGAGTTATTCGGTGATTCAGGGCGCGGCATATAGCCCGCCTGATTAGCCTGCTCCCAAACTTCAGCGCGTCGAGTCCAGATGTCTCCCGGCTGATTATGGACATGCCTGGACGCGATGCTTTAATGACAGCAAGTGGGGCGAACCTGGGCGGGTTCGCGTGTAATCACGCGTAGGGGCCAATTCGATGAGATCAATCAGTGGGAGGCACGAACGAGGCGCCAGCCTGGTCGAGTTCGCCCTGTTGATGCCATTGTTGCTCCTGTTGGTCCTCGGGATCATCGAATTCGGATACGTCCTGGGTCAATACAACGAGGTCAGGCATGGAGCCCACGAAGGATCACGGCTCGCGGCTGTTAACGACACCGACCTGATCAACCGGACATGCGACTCCATGGGACTCGGCTCCGACGTAACACTCGAGTTCGACCGAAGTGGGGATGGGATCGGAGATCAGGCTTCGGTAGTCGTGAGTAAACCCGTGGACTCACTCACAGGTCTTGGTTCCATAGAGGCGCTTCTTCCCGATATCTTGTCGACTACAGCTGAGTTCCGCCTCGAACAGACGGCCACCTGGTCAACGGGATCGCATTCGTGCTGAAGCGCATCCGAGGTAGCGACCAAGGTGCAACGGCCATCATTGTCGCGTTCGTGATGGTTTTGCTTCTTGGTATGGCCGCTATTGCCATCGATCTCGGCATGGGGTTCAACGAGCGACGGATCGATCAAACAACAGCAGACAATTCGGCCCTTGCCGCCGGAGTCGAGCTCATTGTGTCTGGCGACCTCCAAGAGTCCGTGAACGCAGTGCTGGCATATACCAACGACAACCTCGACCGCATCGTCACCATGTCCGATTGGGAAGACTGTGAGGATCCAGACGCTCTCGAGATCACCGCATCGAGTCCAGACACCGAGTGCATCAGCTACGGCACGTCGAGTGCCGGTGTGAACTTCAACCGCATTCGGGTGAAAATCCCTGGCCAAACCACCGATGCCGCGTTCTCACGGATATTCGGTGCTAGCGGGATCACAACGAGCGCTGCTGCCGAGGTTCAGCTAGAAAATTCATTGATTAGTGGGGCATTTCCCGCAGCCGTCTTCAATGGTGCAGGTGCAGGTCAAGAGTTCTGCATAAAGACGGGTACTGCAGCTTCCGTGCCGCCTCAGGCAAGCTGCGGGGCACCCTCGACGGGCGACTTCGGGAACTTCCAGCCCTACTTCTACACGGAAGTGTCCCCGGGCAACCCGCCGTCTCACTGTACGTCGGGTAATCAACCGGGAGCTCTGGCTCGGGTCATGGCCGACGGGATGGACCATCAGCTCGGTGTTTCGGCGAGTGCACCCGGTGATCGAATCAATGGTGATGACTGTCCTCACGCTTCAGGTCCAGCGTTTCCCAACCGAGTCGACTCGGGAAGCGGATACTCGAACACCGACATAACCAACGGCTTGGTCAAGGGAGGGAGCTTCGACGGCAGCTATTCGGGCCGCCTCACTCGTAAGGACTGGGGTGCTGCCTATGGCACCGCCACAGTCTTCGGTCACAGCGTGGACAATCGCCCGCTTTGGAAGTACATCGACACGTCGATTGCCAGTCTCCATCCGACCTGTGTGGACGCAGCGAATGGACCAAACACAACCAACGGGGACCCAGCTCAGAATGCTGCATTCGAGCAGGCGCACCAGGACACGCTGGCTTGCCTCTCAGTAGCGCCGGACAATCTCTTCGTCTCTGATCTCTACGAGTCGCCGCGCCTAACGATTGTGCCTGAGTATCACCAGTCCGCTCCGTTGGGCAACAACGCTTGCTGCTATGACATCAAGGATTTCGCTCCGGTGTTCATCAACGGCGTTTGGACCGACAACGGTCCACAGTGGACTTGCGATGACGGCATGATCAATGAGTCAGCAGACGATTACTGCAAGCATGAGCCGGGACGAACCGGCGAGATTCACATCAGTGCCTCTGGTCAGCAGAGGGTTGCCTCAGCGAGTGCGATAGTCCTCAGCTGTGAAGTGCTGCCTGGCGTGGAACAACCTGATCAGAAGTGCAGGAAAGTCGATGTGGGCGGAAGCGTCGTCGATATCTTCTTGAACCTCTACCTCGTCAAGTAGGCAGTCCCTGGATCCCGCAAATCTGTCAGGCCCACTTGGCAAAGTTCGTCTATGACAGTCGCCGAAACTTCTGGCAGGTTGACGTATGGTTGCGGTTGACACACGGTTGCGCGACAATGGGGCCATGGACATCTCGCTTGCGCCTGAAGATCTCGCCCGGGAACTTGTCGATTCGGCCGACGCCGACTGGTTACGCGATCTGGTCGATGCCCTCGACCGGGAGGTGAGGGTCGGTCCTTTGGTGCGCCTCACCTCGCTTTGGGACCTGTCCAACGCTGCCGCCGCCCGCATCTTCGGCATCTCCCGTCAGGCCTTCGCCAAGTGGCTGGCATCCGGCCCACCGGCCGACCGGGCCGACGACGTGGCGGCCGTCGACAACGTCACCACCCTGCTCGACCGTTACGTGAAACGAGAGCGCATCCCCGCCGTAGTGCGTCGCCAGGCGCCCGCATACAGTGACCGGTCGATCATCGCCATGTTGGAGGACGGCGGCTACCGGGAGACAGCCGACTTGGTTCGGTCCACGTTCGACCTGCGTCGCGTTCAGCCGTGAACGTGGAGACCCTGCCCGACGGCCACCTATGGCTACGGGTGGCCGATCCGCTCTGGGCAGACCCACTCGACCCGTCCTACGCCGCGACCCAAGGTGGTCGTTGGAACCCGCCGGGCTCGTTTCCCACCCTCTATC
>Ga0214469_1000862_pt1 | contig 11032 bp, 10 predicted proteins | sample RVTome_10_FD_187340 | JGI IMG/M metagenome (GOLD analysis project Ga0214469, IMG submission 187340) | Soil microbial communities from uranium-contaminated site in the Upper Colorado River Basin, Wyoming, United States - RVT153D57 HiSeq ... | reverse complement strand
ACCGACGCGGCCGGCAACCGCGCGGTCGTCAGGCGCCGCGGGCGCGTCCGGCGGCGCTGAGCCGGCTCAGGCCTCCTCGCCGGTGCCCGGCGCGCCGGGTATCGGCTCGTCGGCCTTGTAGCGCTCTGGGTCGTCGACCGGCTCGCCCTCGATCGTGACCGAGCCGTCGTCGTGGTGCTCGAGCGAGGACGGGCCGAGCTTGCTGGTCGGGCCCTCGTCGTAGCCCGCGGTCCCCTCGGGACCGCCGTAGGTCAGGTACTTGGCCTTGCCGTCGGGCCAGTCCTCGAGCTGCTCGGGCGGATCGCCCTGCTCGAGCTCGTGGAGCTCCTGCTTGGCCTCCTCGACCTCCCGGCCCTCGTCACGGGCGGCCTCCTGCGGGTCGCGCTCCATGGGACCCGGCCTACCCCGGCCCGGGGAACAGAAACGGCCGGGTGGCATGCCACCCGACCGTTTCGAAGCGAATCCTTCCGCGCCTCCTCCGTGAGCGGGCCTCAGGCCCGGAATCCGTACGCCCTCCAGACGGTCTTCAGCCTGCCACCTGGCCGTCTGGCGGGCCATCGGACATGCGTCCACGGCGTCCGCAATGTGACTCAGGAAACCGGAGCATCGGCGAGCGGCTCACGCATCGCCCGCGTCTCCGGCGCCCGGCGGTAGGGGTGCTCCTCCGCCACGTCCTCCTCGTGGTACACGGACTCGGCGTTGACCGCCCAGATGTCGTGGTCGGTGCCCTTGGTGATGTTGTCCACCGCGCGCATCGCCGTCAGCATCGAGTGGTCCGAGTTGTTGTATCGGTGCAGGCCGTTGCGGCCGACCTGGATCAGGTTGCCGACGGTCTCGAGCCACTCGCGGATCGAATCCACGCGGCCGGCGTAGTCGGCGTCGTACATCGGATAGGCCTTGGGCACGCGCGTGACGTAGCCCTTCTCGACCTTCGACGGGTCGGCGAGGCCGAGCGTCGCCAGCTCCTGCTTGGCCAGCTCGACGAGCCCGTCGTCGTCCATGTCCCAGAGGTCGTCGCCCTGGAAGCAGAAGTACTCGAGGCCGACCGACGCCTTCGATTGGTCGGGCACCATCCACGGGCTCCAGGACCGGAAGTTCTGGATCCGCCCGACGCGGACGCTCGGGTCGTGGATGTAGATCCAGTTGTCCGGGAACAGATCCTCGCCGTCGATGACCAGCGCGACGGTCAGGAAGTCGCGGTAGCGCAGGCCCCCGGCGGCCGCCTGGACCTCGCCCGGCGCGGCGGCGCCGGCCATGCCGACGGTGGCGCGCAGCGGCAGCGACGAGATGACGTGGCGCGGCTCGATCCGCTCGCCGCCCGCCTCGATCGCCACGACGCGCCCGTCGCGGACCTCGAGCTTGGTGACCGGCGTGTTGAGCCGGATCTCACCGCCGGCGGCGATGATCTCGTCGGCCATCGTCTCCCACATCTGGCCCGGGCCGAAGCGCGGGTAGTGGAACTCGTTGATCAGCGACTTGATCTTGTTGCCCTTGTTGCCGAAGAAGGCGGCCTTGGCGGCCGAGAAGAACGAGAGGCCCTTGATGCGCTGGGCCGCCCACTCCGACCGCAGCTCGGTCGTCGGCACGCCCCACACCTTCTCGGTGTAGGTCTTGAAGAAGTGCTGGTAGAGCCGCTTGCCGAAGCGGTTGGAGACCCACTGCTCGAAGTTGTCCTCCTTGCCCTTGGGCTTGGCCGCCGCCCACAGGTAGGAGAGGCCGGCGCGGACGAGCTCGACGGGGCCGAGCTTCTTGATCACGTCCATGCCGTTGAGCGGGTAGTCGAGGAACTTGCCGTTCCAGAAGATGCGCGACATGCGCGGGCGCTTGAGGAACTCCTCGCGCATGACCTCGTGCCACAGGTCGTCGACTTCCTTGGACTTGGTGAAGAAGCGATGGCCGCCGAGATCGAAGCGGTACCCGTCGCGCACCTCGGTCTTGGCGATGCCGCCGACCTGGTCCTCGGCCTCGAAGACGATGACGGGGCGACCCTGCCGCGCGAGCAGGTAGCCGGCCGTCAGGCCGGCCGGGCCGCCGCCGAGGACGGCGACGGGACGGTCGGTACCAGCGCGCTCGAAGCTGCGGCGCGTTGGCTCGAAGTCAAGGGTTGACATGGCGCCATCCTTCCCCGCGACCCCCCGATTTCGGCCACGCCGTTAAGCCCTCCTAACAGCCCTTAATCGGGGCGCTAGCCTTCCCGGGCGGTGCAAACCGCCTCGACCCTCGACATCCTCCTGGTGGATGACGATCGCCCCCTGCGAGAGATGCTCACGCGCTCGTTCGAGCGAGAGGGCCACCGCGTGACCGCGGTGGCCGACGGCCAGGCCGCGCTCGACGCCGCGGCGGACCGGCCCTATGACGTCGTGCTGCTCGACGTCGCCCTCGGCGCCGGGCCGACCGGTCACGACGTCGCGCGCATGCTCCGCGGGCGGCGCGACGTGGTCCCGATCATCATGCTCACCGCGCTCGACAGCGAGGCCGACGCGGTGCAGGGCCTCGAGGCGGGCGCCGACGACTACGTGACCAAGCCGTTCGGCCTCGCCGAGCTGCGCAGCCGCATCCGTGCCGTGCTGCGGCGCGTGCACGGCCGCGTGATCGAGGGCAGCCTGCGCGTGGGCCCGGTGACGCTCGACCAGCAGGAGCGGCGCGTGGCGGTCGACGGCAAACCGGTCAAGCTCACGTTCAGCGAGTACGAGCTGATCGCGCGCCTGATCAGCCGTCCCGGCCACGCCTTCAACCGCCAGGAGCTCCTGCGCTCGATCTGGGGCGACAGCGCGTACCGCGACCCGCGCGCGATCGACGTCCACATCCGCCACCTGCGCGAGAAGCTCGAGGCCCGCCCCGAGCAGCCGACCCTGATCCTCACGGTGCCCGGGCGCGGGTACCGCTTCCGAGAGCCATGACCGGCCGGCTCGGCGGCCTGCGCGGGCGGCTGCTGGTGGCGTTCGTGTTCACCAGCGTCCTCACGCTGGCCGTGGTCGGCGCGATCGTGCTCGGCCCGCTCCAGAACCAGTTGCGCGAGCAGAGCATCGACAACCTCCGCGACGCCGTGCTGGTGGCGGCGCCCGAGTTCCGCGGCGCGATCGACGGCGAGCTGGCCCCGGCCGACGACCTCGGCTCGACGGTCGACGAGCGCGCCCGCGCGGCGTCGCTGCAGGCGCGGCTGACCGACATCGGCCAGGCCGCGGTGGAGCTGCAGCGGCGGATCGACACCCGCGTGTTGGTCGACGCCGACGACGACGACTCGTCGCTGCCGGATTTCTTCTACGACTCCGACTTCGCGCCCACGACGCAGGACGCGACGCTCGCGGCCCTGACGGCCGTGCGCGAGGATCGCACGATCGTCAATGTCGAGGACGACCGGGTGACGGTGGCGATGCGGCTGCACACCCCCCCTCCCGGCGCCGACGGCGTGCTCGTCGCCCAGCGGCGCCTGACCGAGGTCACCGCCGCCGCCGAGCAGGTCCGCAACGCGCTCGTGGCGGGCGCCGGCGTCGGCGTGCTGGTCGCGATCGCGCTCGCCGTGACGCTGTCGGGCACCCTGCTGCGCCGGCTCGCGCGCCTGCGCGCCGCCGCGCTGCGGATCACGGCGGAGGGGCCCGACGCGCCCGCCCCGCGCGACGAGGTGCGCGACGAGGTCGGCGACCTTGCCCGAGCCCTCGCGCAGATGCAGGAGGCGCTGCGGCGCCAGGAGGCAGCGCGGCGCTCGTTCGTCTCGACCGCGTCGCACGAGCTGCGCACGCCGCTGACGATGCTCCAGGGCACGATGGAGCTGCTCGAGGAGGACCTGCGCGACGGCCGCGTGGACGTCGAGGACGCTCAGCTGCAGGTCGTCAACGCGCGCCGCGAGCTGCGCCGGCTGTCCGCCCTCGCGGGCGAGCTGCTCGACCTCAGCCGGCTCGACGCCGCGGTGCAGCTGCGCTCGGAGCCGGTCGAGCTCGGCGAGCTGGTGCGCGCGGTCGCGGCCGAGTTCGACCTGCAGGCCCGTGAACGTGACGTCGAGCTGCGGGTGCTGCCGCCTGCCGAGGGCTGCTGGGCGCGCGGCGACCCGGACGCCGTGGCCCGCGTGGTGCGGATCCTGCTCGACAACGCGCTGCGCTACGGCCCGCCGAGCGAGGCGATCACGCTCGGGACCACGTGCGGCGAGGGCACGGCCGGCGTCACGGTCACCGACCGCGGGCCCGGCATACCGCGCGAGGAGCGCGAGCACGTCTTCGAGCGCTTCCACCGCGGCCGTGCGGCCGGCCCGGAGAGCGGCTTCGGCCTCGGCCTGGCGATCGGCCGCGAGCTCGCCGAGCGGATGGGCGGCGACCTGCGGCTGGCCGACCGCGAGCCGCCCGGCGCGTGCTTCGTGCTCACGCTGCCGGCCGGCGAGCACGAGGACGGCGGCCGGCCGCGGCGCGAGCCGGTGATCAGTCGGAGGTCTTGACGAGCACGGTCGCCTGGACCGGGTTCGGCCGGCGCTCGATCGGCAGGATCGGCTCGACTGCGCTGATCGCGAACCGCCGGTCGTTGCCGATGTGCTGCCTCCACTCGCCCGAGCGCAGGCGGACCAGCTCCGTCCACGGCGCCTGCCAGCGCCGGATGTCGAAGAAGATCGGAGTGACGAGCACGACGCGCTGCCCCGGATCGAGCTCGTCGAGCAGCGGCGCGAGGTGGCGCTCCGGCGTCGTCGCGCGCAGCCGCTCGGGCCCGTCGCGCCAGTCGGTGACGCCGGTGTCGCTGAGCGGGCCGGTCAGCGTGGCGTAGCGCAGGCCGTCGGGGAGGTAGTACTCGAGCACCGAGACCTGCTCGGGCTGGGTCGAGATCACGAGGTCCCCGGGCGCCAGGCTCGGTGCGATCGCGCGCGCGACGTCGCGCACGTTGCTCTTGTCGTCGGGTGCCGTGTCGCCCGCCCCCAGCGCGGCGGCGACCACGATCCCCGCGATCCCGAGCCGCCCGGCGTGGCCGAGCCCGGCCGCGACGGCGAGCAGCAGCGGCGGGACCGCGACGGCGAGGTACCGATTGGCCCAGGCCGGCGACAGCTGCGACGAGGCCCAGGCGAGCACGACCGTCAGCACGGCGACGGCCAGCAGGCAGGCCGCCGCGCGGCCCTGCGGCGACAGCCGGCCGCCGCGGCGCCCCAACAGACCCGCGAGGCCGGCGCCGGCGGTGATCAGGAGGGCGACCTGGGCGAACTGGCCGAGCATCCGGCCCGGTGTGGCGAGCAGGGCCAGGACGGAGGGCGCCTCCGACCACGGCGCGCCCGTGTGGGCTGCCTGGTAGATCGTGACCGGGATCCACGGCAGGTACAGCGCGAGCGAGCCGCCGAAGCCGATCGCGCCGGCGACCAGCAGCTCGCGCCGCTCGGGCCCGGCCGCCCTGACGACCAGGCACAGCCAGACCGCGCCGCCCGCGGCGCCGAAGAACAGCGACCAGTTGTGCGTGTAGAGCATCGCGGCGAGCGCGACGGCATAGCCGATCGCCCACGGCCGGCGCTCGCGCACGCTGCCGCCGACGGCGAGCGCCCGCGCGTAGGCCGCGCTCGCGACCAGCGCGAGCAGCCCGACGAGCGCGTACATGCGCGCCTCCTGCGCGTACTGGGTCAGGAACGGGCTGGTCGCCGCCAGCACCGCCGCCATCCACGCCGAGCGGGTGCCGAAGAGCGACCGTGCCGCCCACCACGCAACCGGCACGGCCACGAGCGCGAAGATCAGCGACAGGGCGCGCGTCGCCTCCTCCGAGGTGCCGGCGGCGCGCATCCAGACCGCCAGCAGCAGGTAGTAGAGCGGTGGCGAGCCGTCCTTGCGTAGCGCCTCGGGGATCTCGCCCAGCGGCCGGTCGGAGATCCCGACCGACAGCCCCTCGTCGATCCAGAAGCCGACACCGATCTCGCGGGTGCGCAGCAGCAGCGCGAGCAGCACGAGGCCCGCGAGCGCGGCCGGGACGGCGAGCCGGGTCCGGAGGCCCGCACCCGCGCTGAGCGCCCGTGCCGGACGCGGCGGCGACGTGGTCGCCATGCGATCGCTCTCAGACGCCATGGACGGCGTCTCGCCGGTCAGAGGACCGGCGGACGAAGGCCCGGGGTATCGATCAGCGGTCACAGGACGAACCGACGATCCAGTGGCGGGTCTTCGTGTACTCGGGATAGCGCGGGTCGACCGACAGCGGGCGGCTTCCCATCGCGAGCGCCGTGCCGGGCCCGAACGGGAAGATCTCCACCTCATTGATGTGGAGGTGCAGCCGCCAGGCGACCGACGGCACCTCGAACGGGCCGGCGAACACCTTGCCGCACGACTTGATCTGCTCCTCCCCGCCGCCCTTGGAGATCGCCGCCTCGAGGTTCGGGCCGTAGAAGTTCGCCTCGTAGCGGACGCGCTCCATGTCGTATTGCAGCTTGTCGACGTCGGCGGCCACGAACGGCGCCGCGGCGGCCGCGAGCGCGACGCCGGCCACGACCGCCCACGCCGCGCCCCAGCGCCGCGCAGTTCCCCGGACGACGGCCACCCAGCCGGCGCCGGCCAGCACGCAGACGAGCGCGGCGGGCAGCGCCACGTAGCGCAGGTTGCCGGCAAAGCCGGCCTCGGTCATCAGCGCGACCGCGACCATCAGGATCGCGGCCACCATGGCCAGCGTCATGCGCACGTGGTCGCGCCGCCACGCCAGCGCGACGGCGATCACCCCGCCGACGTAGACCGGCACCGACAGGATCGCCGACGAGCGCCGGAACACCTCGACGAACGGCGAGTCGGCGAAGGCGGCCGAGTCGGGGTTCGGGTCGCGCGCCCGCGAGGCGGCACGCAGCCAGTCGCCGGAGCCGAGGTACTCGGGCAGGAACCAGAGCACGATCGCCAGCGCGCCGGAGCCGAAGACGAGCGCGAGCTCGCGCCACGGCGGGCTCCCGTCCCAGGCCTGGTAGACCAGCCAGAGTCCGTAAAGGCCCCAGAACGGCCACACCTCGGGCCGCAGCAGCGCGGCCGCGAAGCCGAGCAGGAAGGCGTGCGTGCGGTGGCCGTCGAGGTGGCGCTCGAGCGCCCACAACGCCACCGCCACGAGCAGGCCCTCGGAGTTGCCGCGCGCGAAGTTGAACACGAACTCGTCGCACAGGAACAGCGCGACGGCCGCGATCGCGCCCGCCCACGGGCCGGCGAGGCGCGCGCCGAGGCGGTAGGCCATCGCCAATGCCAGCAGCCCGCCGGCGCGCGCGACGACGAGCCAGAGCGCCGGGGCGACGCCGTCGCCGAGCAGTGCGAACGGCGTCGTGAACAGTACCGGCAGCGGCTTCCACGACGGGCCGTCGGTGGTCACGAGGTCGAGCTGCGTGATCTCGCGCCCCCAGACGATCCAGGCCCACGGGTCGTAGGTCGGGGCGGAGACCTCGACCAGCGAGAGCGCGGCGAGCGCGAGGCAGCCGAGCAGCAGCAGCGGCATCGGACCCCGCCCGCCGCGGGCGCCGGCCCGGCCGTCCGCCGGCGTGCCCGCCGGCCGCGGCGGCGCCGGGACGGCCTGCGCGCTCACCGGAGCGAGAGCGCCGCCCGGATCGGCGCGGGCGCCTCGGCGGCCAGGTCGGCGTGGTCGCCCGGCGTGGCCCAGACGGCGAGCGCATGGTCGAGCGCGGCTAGCGGGACCCCGGCCGCCTCGGCCAACTCGCGCGCGCGGCGCTCGAGCAGCAGCTTGTCACCGGACACGAGCAGTCGCTTCGCCGCGTCGGTGGTCGCATCCTCCCCGGCCGCAAGGTGCAGCTCGCCCGCCTCGAGCGCGTAGCGGCCGGCCGCGCCCAGGGTGGTCAGCAGCTCGAAGCGCGCCGCGCGGCCGAAGCCGGGCAGTGCGAGGCGCTCGAACACGCGCGAGAACCGTCGCTGCGGCGCCCATGACGGCTCGCCTCCGAACGCCTGCGCCTGCGAGCCGGCGCGCTGCACCCAGGCGCGGTACGCCTCGGCGGTGCGCCCGGGCGACTCGCCCGAGGCCCACGACGGCCGCTCGTCGGTCCCGAGCGCGATCAGGAAGGCGAGCCACGTCGCCTCCTCGAGGTCCGGCTCGGCGGCGACCTCCGGGTGCGGGCCCGGCGGCTCGAGCCGCGCGGTGCCGGCGGCCATGGCCGCGGCGAGCCGCTCGGCGTCGGCGGTCGCCCGCAGCCCGGGCACGAGCGGGTTGCGATAGCCGTCGTCGGCGGCGCGGGCCAGCCGCTTGGTCACGACGCCGCCGCGCCGCGCAGCGCTGCCGCCGCGGCTCTTGCTGCTCGTGCGCGGCCGCGACGAGCCGACCGGCGTCTTGGACCTCAGCTCAGCCTGGAGCTCGCGGCTGCAGATCGGGCAGCTCGCGGTCAGGCGGTTGTGGCGGCAGAACATCGGCATGGCCCGGTGCAGACGCTAGCGCGTGCGGTACCACGTACCCGCCTCGCGACGGCGTCATCGTGATCGACCGCCGCCGCATCCGCTCGCCGTTGCGCGCGGCCGGCCGGAGCGCGAACCGGGCGGCCAGCGCGCGCAGCACCTCCTTCATCTCCAGCGTGGCGAAGGCCGCGCCGACGCACCGCCGCACGCCGCCGCCGAACGGGATGTACGAGTAGGGCGCGGGCGCGCCGTCGAGGAAGCGCTCGGGGCGGAACGCGGTCGGGTCGCCCCAGACGTCGGCCCGGCGGTGCGCGAGGTAGATGCACGGCGTCACGTGGACGCCGGCGGGCAGCGTCCAGCCGGCGAGCTCGTACGGCCGCCGCGCCTTGCGCGGCGTGATCGCCAGCACGGGCCGCACGCGCAGGACCTCCTTGACCACTGCGTCGAGGTACGCCTCGTCGCCGTCGCGCACGCGCGCGAGGATGTCGTCCCCGCCCACCCGGGCAAGCCGCTCGAGCGCCCAGGCAAGCGAGGCCGCTGTCGTCTCGTGGCCGGCGGCGAGCGCGGTCGCGAGCTGGTCGCGCAGCTGCTCGCGCGAGGCGCCCGTCTGCTTGAGCACCGCCAGCAGCGAGCCGTCGCCGACGTCGCGGTCGATCCGCTCGTAGAGCAGCGCGTCGAGCCGGCGCACGCGTCGCAGGTAGGCCGCGTAGGGACCGCGGTCGCCCCGCCACAGGCTCATCGCCAGCAGCATCGGCATCGGGACTCCGAGCGCGCGCCGGATCGCCTCGCGCAGCTGCGGATCGCCGCCGCCGAACACCACGCGCAGGATCACCTCGAGCGCCACCGACTGCATGTGCTCGAGCGTCCGGGTCGGGCGGCCGGGCTGCCAGCGCGCCAGCTCCTCGTTCGCCACGCTCGCCATCGTGTCGCGCCAGCGGGCGAGCGCCTCGCCGTGGAACGGCGGCAGCATCAGCTTGCGCTCGCGCATGTGGTCGGCGCCGTCGAGGACGAGGATCGAGCGCGGGCCGGCGAACGGCTCGAGGAACGCCGAGCTTGCGCCCGCGTGCAGCACGTCCGGGTCGGCGGCGTAGACGCGCTTGATCTCGCCGGGGTCGGACGTGAAGACCATCGGCGCGTCCGACCACGCGAGCCGCAGCGTGAACGGCTCGCCGAAGCGCGCCTGCGCGCGCCGCATCAGCGAGGTCGGGCGGGCGATCCACTCGTAGGTCTGGAGCGCCGAGGGCTCGCGCGGGCCGGGCGGCAGCTGCATGGAACCCATCTTCGCGTACGGCCACCCGGCCGTCGCCGTTCGGGGCGGGCGGGAACCCATCCTCTCGCAGCGATGTACTAGTGGATGGTGGTGGGCCGGCCACTGACAGAACACGAGCTGGTCGAGCGCGCACGCGGAGGCGACGGCGCCGCGTACGCAGCGCTCGTCCGCGACCACGAGGAGACCGCCTTCCGCATCGCGTACGTCATCTGCGGCAGTGCCGCGGACGCCGAGGAGGCGGCCCAGGAGGCGTTCGTGAAGGCCTACAACGCCCTGGGCCGGTTCCGACGCGGCGAGCCGCTGCGCCCCTGGCTGCTGGCGATCGTCGCCAACGAGGCCCGCAACCGCCGGCGCGCCGCCGGCCGGCGGGCGGCGCTGGCGCTGCGCGCCGCCGGCGAGGGGCGTCCCTCGGGAGGGGCGGCCCCCTCTCCGGAGGCGGCGCTCCTCGCGGGCGAGCGCCGCGCCGCGCTGCTCGCCGGCCTCGGCCGGCTGTCCGAGCGCGACCGCACCGTGATCGCCTGCCGACACCTGCTCGAGCTGTCGGAGGCCGAGACGGCCGCCGCACTCGGCGTGCGCGTGGGCACGGTCAAGTCGCGGCTCTCGCGCGCCCTCGCGCGGTTGCGGAAGGAGGTGGGCGAGGATGTCTGACCTCGAGCTCGAGCTCCGCGAGCTGCGGGTCGACTGGCCCGAGACGCCGGATCTCGCGGGCGCGGTCGCCGGGCGGCTCGAGCGTGCGCCGGCCACGCCCCCGCGCCGGCGGCTGCCGCTCGGGCGGCCCGCCTGGCAGCTCGCCGCGGCGATCGTCGCGCTGGTCGTCGCCGTCGTCGCGGCCGTGCCGCCGGCCCGCTCGGCCGTGCTCGATCTGCTCGGGCTCGGGAGCGTGCGGATCGTCCGCGAGGAGCCGCAGCCGTCGCGCTTCGCCTCGGACCTCGCGCTCGGCGAGCCGGTCACGCTCGAGCAGGCGGGCCGGCGCGCGGGCTTCCCGGTGCTCGTACCCGCCGAGGTCGGCGAGCCCGACGCGGTCTACATCAGCGCCCAGCCGACGTCGCGCGTCGACCTCGTGTACCGCCCGCGACCCGGGCTCCCGGAGGCGAGCACGACCGGCGCGGGCCTGCTCGTCACCGAGTTCCGCGCGATCGCCGAGCCCGTGATCGAGAAGACGGTCGGCGCCTCCGCGAGCGTCGAGCGGCTCACCGTGGGCGGCGCCCCCGCGTACTTCATCTCAGGCGACGACCATGGCTTCGCCTACGTCCCGACGGCCGGCGGCGGTGCGTTCGAGCCGCAGCGGCTGGCCGGCAACACGCTGCTGGTCGAGCGCTCCGACGGCGTGCTGCTGCGCGTGGAGGGAGAGCTCTCGCGCGACGAGGCGGTCCGGATCGCCGAGTCGGCGCGCGAGCCTTGAGGCGCGCTGCGCCGTGCGAGCTGGTACCCAGCCGCCGTTCGTCCCGGAGCG
>Ga0214469_1000860_pt1 | contig 11045 bp, 8 predicted proteins | sample RVTome_10_FD_187340 | JGI IMG/M metagenome (GOLD analysis project Ga0214469, IMG submission 187340) | Soil microbial communities from uranium-contaminated site in the Upper Colorado River Basin, Wyoming, United States - RVT153D57 HiSeq ... | reverse complement strand
GTGCGTGCTACCGCCTGGCTCAGGTCCGCGTCGGCGAAGATGACCGTCGGGCCGTTGCCCCCGAGCTCGAGGAGCATCGGCTTGCCCGCAGCCCGCTGGCCGACGATCTGCCCGGTCCGGCTCGACCCGGTCAGCCCGATGGCCACGATGCCCGGGTGACTGACAACCGCATCGCCCACCTCAGCCGGATCACCGAGTACGAGGCTGAGGGTGCCAACGGGAACGTCGGCGTCGAGGAAGCACTGCATCAGGTGCCGGGCCGAGACGGGCGCCCACTCGGAGGGCTTCCATACCATCGCGTTGCCGGTTGCGAGCCCAGCCGAGAGGTATTCGCTGGGGATCGCGACGGGGAAGTTCCAGGGTGTCAGGATCCCGTAGACGCCGTGCGGCTGGCGGATCGTGAGCACCCGCTTGGCTGGATCGGCAGACGGGATGACAGCCGTATCTAGCCGCTTCGCGCCCTCGGCCGCATCACGAAACATCTCCGCCGCCGTCTCGACCTCGGGTATCGCCTCGGACCGGTACGGCTTTCCCTGCTCCAGGGCCAGATCGCGGCCGATCCGCTCCTTGCGGTCCACCAGCAGGTCGGCTACCCGGTGGCACAGACCGGCCCGCTGGAAAGCGGTCATGCGAGCCAGCTGCCGGTGCGCCTCCCACGCCGCCGCAACCGCCCGGTCGACCACACCGCGACCGCCCTGGGCCACCCGGGCGATCACGTCCCCGGTCGCCGGTGAGTGCAGCTCCCCCGGCTCACGATCGCCGTCCAGCCAGTCGCCTGCGACGTTGAGCCGAACCGTCGGGACCTCGCTCATCACGCTCCACCTCCGTGCTTGCGGACGAGCGGTGGTGTCGTGTCGCGGCTGATCGCGGTGCTCGGCAGCGACGCCGAGGCGAACCGCTGCGCGAACTCCAGGGCCCGCCGGTTTGCAACGTCCACTACGGCTTCGCCGAACTCCCCGGACGCCTGCCGCGGGTCGCCCAGGGCACCGTCACTCGTCCACTCGTCCATCCACACGGCCTGATCCACACAGGCTCCCGGCGGGTCGGTCATCGGGTCGGCCGACCGGCGGCCGGCCGGACCGGAAATCCGGTCTCGGAACACCCGCTCGGGTGCCAGCACCATCGCCACTGAAGTCTCGACCTCGCACGCGTGGCCGTAGCTGGGGCTCGTCACGCGGGCGGAGATCTCGTCAGCCGCCAGCTGCGCCCACATCAGCGCTGCCACAAGAGAACCGAGGTCGCGGCGGGCGCGACGGCTCACCAGCCGCAGGGCGTCGATGTTCCCTCCGTGGCCGTTGACCACCAGGACGCGGCGGACACTCCAGTGGGCCAGGCTCTCGACGACATCGAGAACGAGCGAACCGAGCGTGTCGGGTCGCAGCGTAAGCGTGCCGGCGAAGCCCAGATGGTGCTCCGACAGCCCGTAGGGCACCGCCGGGCACAGCACGGCGGCCTCGGCGAGCTCGTGTTCGAGCCAGCCCGCGAGGGCCTCTGCCACCGCCAGGTCGGTGTCCAGCGCCAGGTGCGGGCCGTGCTGCTCCAGGCTGCCGACCGGCAGCAGCGCCAGCTGCGCCCGAGCCAGCGCCTCCTCGGCGTCCGGCCAGGTGAGTCGAGCCAGTACAGTCATGCGAACGTCCCTCCCTGCTCGTCCGACAGCCGTCGGGCAGCCTCCTGCAGCGGACGCGCCGCTCTCGCTGCGTCGGCCTCGGAGAACCGGGCGGCTGGAGCGCTCAGGCTGATCGCGACGGGAACCCACAGGCCCTGGACAGGTACAGCCACGCAGCGCCCGTCCTCCTCGTTTTCCCGGTCGTCGATGGCGTAGCCGTCCCGCCGGACCTTCTCGACCGTCTTGACGAAGACGTCCGGGTCGGTGATGGTGCGCGCCGTGCGCTGCGGCATACCTTCGGCACCCAGGATCGCGCGCAGCCTGGACTCCTCCAGTTGGCCTGCGATGGCCTTCCCCAACGCACAGGAGTGCAACGCCTCGCGGTCGCCCTTGCGGGTGGCGAACCGTGTGCCACGGCGGCTTTCGACGATCTCCAGGTACATCACGCGTGTACGCTCGAGCACGCCGAGGTTAAGCGTCTCCTCGTAGCGGTCGCGGAGCCGCTCCAGGATAGGCCGCGCCCGCGCTGCCAGCCCGTCCAGCTGCCGCGTGTGGGCGGACCGGAACGCCATCCCAAGCCGGAAGGTGCCGCCGTCCGGTCCGCGCTCGACGTACCCGCGTGCCTCCAGCGTGCTCAGGTACCGGAACACCGAGCTCTTCGGCATGGCCGTGGCGTCGGCGACCGCACCCAGCGTCGCTCCGTCCCTGGCCTCGTGGAGGACCTCGAGAATGTCGACCACCCGCTCCACGGCCCTGACCGAGTAGCGGTTGTCCGGCACGGGTAGGTCATCGTCGCCGTGGCGTCCACTCATGGCCGGATCACCTCCCCCGTCCGCGCTGCGTTCTCGGTCGCTAGGGCGAGCCGGACCGCCTCGGCGCCGTCTGCGGCCGTGCACCGCGGCTTGGCAGCGCCTCGCGCCACGCGTACGAAGTGATCGACCTCGATCCCCAACGCACCGAAGAGCCGGCCGCCAACCTCTGGCGAGTAGTAGACATCGTGGTGACGCCGACCCTTGCTTCCCACAACATATAGGCCCACGTCTGCCTGGCTCACCCGGACCACTCCGCGCTCTCCGATGATGGTGAACCCCGTGATGCCGTACCCGAGTGTGCTGTCGGGAAGGCACCATCCGAGCGTCGACGTGCCATGAGCGCCGGAGACGAACCGCAAGCCGACCGAGAACAGGTCGTCGACTGGAAAGCCGGCGGCTGCGACGACGCCGGAGCTGCACGCCGCCCACAACGTCTCCACTTCGCCCACGTACCAACGGCACAGGTCCATCTCGTGCACGCCGTAGTACAGCGCGAGCGAGGTCCTGCCGCGCAGCACACGCTGGTCGGAGACCAGCCCGATCCGCTCGCTGTGCACGGCCTGCACCGCCCCGATCTCGCCGGCTTCGACTGCGGAGTGTACGGCCGCGTAGCGGGGTTCGAACCGCAGGATGTGCCCGGCCAGCACCGGCACACCGAGCTTCGCGGCCTGATCGCGAATCGACTCCGCGGCGGTAACGGTGTGGGCCAACGGCTTCTCCACCATGACCGGGTGGCCGGCCTCGATGGCGGCGAGCGCGGCGTCGACGTGCAAGTGCTCGGGTGTGCAGACGGCGACGGCGGCCACGTCTGCGTCCGCGGCGGCCTCGATGGGGTCGGGGATGAACCGGGTGCTGTACCGCTCGGCCAGGTCCCGGCCGAGTTCCTCGCGGAGGTCCGACACGGCGGCCAACCGGGCACCGTCATGCTCAGCGAGCGCCCGGGCCCAGCGGCTCCCCATGAAACCCAGCCCGATCACAGCGGTTGGCAGCTGTGCCACATCAGCTCCTTTCGATCTCGGCGGCGCCCTGGGGTGCAGCGCCGGACGTCTCGCCCGGTGGTATGTCCGACAGGGCGAAGTGGCAGGACGCGACCCGGCCCCGCAACCATTCATGCAGTTCCGGTGGGTCGACTCGGCAGCGCGGCTGGGCCAGCGGGCAGCGTGGATGGAACGTGCACCCGGGCGGCGGTTGGGCCGGGTCGGGCGGTTCACCGGCCGGCTTGATCCTGCTGTCGCCGGTGCGAGCCACCGACGGAACAGCCGCCAGCAGGGCCCGGGTGTACGGGTGCAGGGGCCGGTTGTAGAGCTCCTCGGCGTCTGCCAGCTCGACGATCTTGCCTAGGTACATGACCGCGATTCGGTGGCTCATGTTTTTGACCACGCCGAGGTCGTGGGAGATGAACAGGTAGGCGAGCCGATGCCGAGCCTGCAGGTCCTTGAGCAGGTTGAGAATCTGCGCCTGCACGGAAACGTCCAGCGAGGAGACGGCCTCATCCGCGACGATCAGCGAAGGCTGGACGGCGAGAGCCCGGGCGATCCCGACCCGTTGTCGCTGGCCGCCGGAGAGCTCGTGCGGCAGCACGCGGGCGACGTCGGGGTTGAGCCCGACGTCCCGCAGCAGATCCGAGACTCGGTCCGGGATATCGGCCCGGTCGCCGATCCGGTGGATGAGGAATGGCTCGGCCAGGATCCTCCCGATCCGCATCCGCGGCGGCAGCGATGTGTACGGGTCCTGGAAGACGATCTGCGCTCGCCGGCGTAGGTCGGCGGTGGTCTCCCGGTTCAGCTCCTGGCCGCGGAACAGCACATGGCCCGCTGTCGGCGGCTCGAGGAAGAGCAATGTGCGCGCGAGCGTCGATTTGCCGCACCCACTCTCTCCGACCAGGCCGAGCGTCTCCCCCTCGTCGATGGTGAACGACACCCCGTTCACCGCCGCTACGGTGCGGGTCCGGCGCGACCAGAATCCCTCCCGGCCGGTGTAGTGCCGGTGCAGGTCCCGGACCTCGAGCAGCGGCGCGGTCATGGGGTTCCCGCCCTCGTGCGGTCCGGCGACCAGAGATGGCAGGCGGCCCGGTGATCGGGAGCCACTGGAAACTGGTCCGGGTTGACAGTTCGGCACACGTCCATGACGTGCGGGCAGCGGGGCGCGAACGGGCACCCGTCCGGGATGCTCGCCGGATCCGGCAGCTCACCCGGGATCGCCTCAAGCCGGACGCCGGCCGGCAGGTCGGGACGCGGCACAGACTCGAGCAGCGCCCGCGTGTACGGGTGCCGCGGCTCGCTGATCACCTGTTCGGTCGGCCCGCTCTCGCAGATCTGCCCGGCGTACATCACAACGACCCGGTCGGCGTGCTCGGCGACCAGCGCGATGTCGTGGGTGATGAAGATCAGGCTGGTGCCCTCGGCCTGGACCAAGTCCCGCAGCCGTTCCAGGATCTGCGCCTGCGTGGTCACGTCGAGCGCCGTGGTGGGCTCGTCCGCGATGAGCAGATCGGGCCGGGCCGCCATCGCCATCGCGATCATCACCCGCTGGTTCATGCCCCCCGACAGCTGGAACGGATACTGGCCGAGCACTCGGTCGGGATCGCCGATGCCGACCGCCCACAGCGAGTCGTGCGCGATCCGCGACGCCTCTTCGCGGTGCAGCCGGCCGTGGCGGCGGATGGCCTCGCGCATCTGGAACCCGATGGAGAACACCGGGCTCAGCGACGCGGTGGGGTTCTGGAAGATCATGGCGATCCGGCGGCCGCGCAGCGCCGCCATCGCCCGGTCGGAGATGCGGGTCAGGTCCTGGCCGTCGAAAAGGATCTGCCCGCCGGTGACGCGGCCCGGCGAGTCGAGAAGCTGACCGATCGACAGGGCGGTCACCGACTTCCCGGAGCCGCTCTCGCCGACGATGCCGAGCGTCTCGCCGCGGCCGAGGTCGAAGCTGACGCCACGCACCGCCTTGATGGTGCGACCGGGCAGCGGGAACTCGACCTTCAGGTCGCGGACGCGCAGCAAAGCCGACCCGGATGCCGCCGGCGCGTGCCGCGCTCCCGCCTCAACCGACCGCTGCGGTGGCGCGGCGGCGCGGCGGGTGGCCGCACCGTGGTCGTTCGCCGTGTCCGGCTCGGCCCGCTCCGGCAGCCGGAGCACGGTGCGGCGGAAGGTTCCCTTGCGCAGCTTGGGGTCGAAGACGTCGGCCAGTCCGTCTGCGGTCAGGTTGACAGACAGGACGGTGAGCATGATCGCCAGGCCGGGCAGGATGGACAGCCACGGCGAGATGACCATGTTGCGCCTGCCCTCGGCGAGCATCGCGCCCCACGACGGGAACCGGGGTGGCAGCCCCAGGCCGAGGAAGCTCAGCATCGATTCCATGATCACCAGGAAGCCGATGTCGAGCATGGCGATGACCGGCACCACCTGCCACACGGACGGAAGGACGTAGCGGAACAGCTGGCGCGACCGGCGGGCGCCCAGTGCCGCGGCCGCCCGCACGTGGTCTCGTTCCCGTTCGGCGAGCACCCGGCTGCGCACCACCCGCGCGTACACGATCCACCCCGGGATGCCGAGCACCAGGATCAGGTGGAGCGGCGTCCGGCCGGGGATGACGCCAAGGATGGCGATGGCCAGCAGGATGAACGGAAACGCGAGCTGGATCTCGCCGAGCCGCATCGTCGCGGTGTCGACCTTGCCGCCGAAGAAGCCGGACACGATTCCCGCGGCGAGCCCCAGCAGCGAGCCGATCAGCATCGCGGCAAAACTGATCATCAGCGAGTTCCGCGCACCGTGGATGAGTCGGCTGGCCGTGTCCCGGCCGAGTGCATCGGTGCCGAGCGCGTGCTCCCAGGAGCCGGCCGAGTCCCAGAACGGCGGCGCGAGGATGTTGCCGAGATCCTGGGCGGCCGGATCGTGCGGCGCCACCCACGGAGCGAACACGGCCAGCCCTGCGATCAGCACCAGCCCGGTCGAACCGATGACGGCGGCGCGTCGGCGAGCCAGCGCCCGCACCGTGAACCGGCCGCGACGGGCCGGCGCCGGTGCGGCGGCCTCGACAGCAGGGAGTGCGTCGCTCATGAGGCACCCACCCGCACCCGGGGGTCGAGCAACCGGTACAGCAGGTCGACGACGAAGTTGAGCACGACGAAGGCGATGGCGGCCACCAGCACGCCGCCCTGGATCATCGGGAAGTCGCGGCTGCCGAGCGCGTCGAGGATCAGCTTGCCGATCCCCGGCCAGTTGAAGATCGCCTCCACCACGACGGCGCCGGCGAGCAGGAAACCGAGCTGGAGCCCGATCAGGGTGATCACCGGAAGCGATGCCATCTTCAGCGCGTGCACCGTGAACAGCCGCACCTCGCCGAGGCCGCGGGCGCGCGCGGCCCGGAAGAAGTCCTCTCCCTGGGTCTCGATGAACGACTGGCGCACCGTCCGCACCAGGATCGGGCTCAGCGTGACGGCCAGCGTGACCACGGGCAGCACGAAGCTGCGCGGCCCGGTCATGTCGATCGCCGGGAACCAGCGCAGCTCCAGCGAGAAGAACATGACCAGGACCAGCCCCAGCCAGAAGGCGGGGGTAGCCTGCGCCAGCGCCGAGTAGCCAAGCACCGTCCGGTCCAGGCTTCCGTTCGGCCGCCAGGCGGCCAGTGCGCCGAGTACCAGCGCGATGCCGGCCGCGGCGAGTACGGCGAGGCCGGCCAGCGCGAGCGTGTTGGGCAGTGCCGCGAGCACCGCGTCCCGCACCGGCAGCGACCCCCGGAATGTCGTCCCGAGGTCGCCCCGGATGAGGTTGCCCAGGAACGTCACGTACTGGCCCAGCAACGGCTGGTCGGTGCCCAGGCGGCGCCGGGTCTGGGTGATGATCTCCTCAGGTGTGCCCGGCGGGTTGACGAGCCGGGCGGGGTCTCCGGCCGCGATTCGCAGCACGAAGAACGCGATCGTCACGACCGCCAAGATGACAAACAGCATCTGGGCGAGCCGGAAAGCGAGGCGGACGATCATGCCTCGCTCTCCTGCTCGCACCTGGACCGCTCGACGCGCACCACCGCTGATTTCTATTCGGTCAGCTCGGCGGTGTAGAAGTCGGTGCGGAAGTCGGGCTGGACGACGACACCGGCCAGGTCCGACGTGTGGGCGATGGTGAAGTCCGAGTTGTACAGCGGTACGTGCCAGGCCTGTTCCCAGATGTGCTGCTGCAAGTCCGCGTAGACCTGCTCCCGCGCCTCCGGATCGAGGGTCGTCATGCCCTGGTCGATCAACGCCTGCAGATCTTCATCGCCGAAGTACCACGCGAACTGCTCGGAGTAGACCTGGGCCGCCGCGTTCGGGTCTCCATTGGACGACCAGCTCAGGTGGTACATCGCTCCGGTGCCGGTGTCGCTGAAGATGTCGTCGATCATTCCGGCGACGTCCGACGTGACCACCTGCGGGCGAAGGCCGACCTCCTCCATCTGGGCCACGATCGCCTGCACAACCTCCGGACCGCGGGGCAGGAAGCCCTCGGCCACCCACAACTCGAACTCCGGACCGCCGTCCGGCTCGCCGGCCGCCTCCAGTTCCTGTGCGGCCATCTCCGGGTCGAACGTGTACCCCGGCTCCTGCGGGGCGGAGAACAGCGTGTTCGTCGGCAGGTAGCTGGTCGCCGCCAGGCTGTTGCCGAGCACCAGGCTATCGACGAGCGGCTGCCGGTCGATCGACCAGTTGACGGCCCGGCGGAAGTTGATGTTCTCGTCCCAGAGCGGCAGCCGGCCCGGACGAACCCAGAGGTTGACGCTCTCGATCCCGGTCGCGGAGACGAGCTCGACACCCTCCTGGTCCTCGAGCGCCGGCAGCTGTTCCGGCGGCACCCGGTCGATGGCCTGCGCGGACCCGTCGAGCAGCGCGCTCATCCGGGTCGACGGGTCGCCGATGAACTCCCACACCAGCTCCTGGATCCGCGGTGGATCACGCCAGTAGTCGGTGTTCGCCTCCATCGCCTTTACCTCGACCTGGTCGTCGACCAGCCGGAACGGACCGGTGCCGTTGGGCATGTCCTGCGGCTCGGCGATGAAGTCGGCGGACAGGATCGGAATCTGGCCCAGCTCGACCAGCATCGGCGCGAACGGCTGCTCGGTGGAGATCCGCACCGTCAGCTCGTCGACCACCTCGACATCGGCCGGTATCCAGGTCAACGAGTACGCACTCTCCCCGGAGAAGCCGGAGCCGAGCTCGATCGACGCCTCGACGTCCTCGGCCGTCAGCGGGCTCCCGTCGTGGAACTGCACCCCCTCACGCAGGTCGAACTCCCAGGTCAGGTCGTCGACCTGGCGCCAGTCCGTGGCCAGCATGGGTTCTGGCTGGGCAGGGTCGCCGGAGGGGAAGTCGACAAGGAAGTCATAGATCTGGCGCTCGAGCCGGCGCTGGCTTTGCGCTGTAGACGCGTATGGCGACCAGTCGGCCCAGAAATTCTCCGCGATCAGGAACCGCACACTTCCGCTCGGCTCTGCCTCAGCGTCGGGATCCGCCTCGCCCTGAGGTTCCTCGTCGTCGTCGCCACACGCGGCCAGCACCAAGGCGATTGCCGCCAGCCAGCCGACAGCTCCTCTGACACGTCGGCTCCGCATCACGCCTCCACCGTTTCGACTAGCAGAACAGCTGTTTCATTCCTGTCTTCTTTATCAGAGCCGTGCCCGGCCGTCAATGGGGCAGCGTCATGCGAGTCGTGCCGCAGCCGCTTCCACAACGACATGATCAGGTGGTCAAGCACTCTCGTACGCGCCCATAGTGCTGTCGAGTGCTGCTGTCCTATGACCCACGCCGCGAGCACCTGGACAGCCTGGGCGTGAAGACGCCGCGCCGAGGCACGCCGTCGACGAACATGTGGCGAGGGCTGTTCTACGGCGAAGCGAACACACCGACCTCGGCCAGGAAGTGACGTTCTGGGTCTACGACATCGAGCGCCACGGGGCACCAGGAACCGAGTTGAGTTAAGACCGCCACCGCAGGGTCGTCGCAGCGGTCCTGTGAAGCTGGGGGCGTCGGGACTGGGTGACGACCGGGATTGGGCGGGAAGCGGCCCCGACAACGGGAGGCGCCGGTGCTATCCCGACGGTGCGGGTCCGGCTGTCAACGGCAGCGTGCGGGAAGGTGTGCGTGAGGAACCGGCGTTGGTAACGCCTCTCAAGAGAGATCCCGCTAGCTCGGACCCGCTCAGGGCGTCCCGATGTGGCCAAGGCGCTGGGAGATTTGGGCGGCGGCGCTGGTGATCGCCTTGGCCATGTCCGCGGACTCAGTTCGTAGCCCTGGGTCGGTGCCGGCGATGCTTACTGCGCCGGCGATGTGGCTGAGATGGTTGAGCACCGGTGCGGCTAGGCAGCAGATTCCCAGCGCCGTCTCGTCTTTGTCGGTCGCGTATCCCTGCTCGTGCGCGATCGTAAATTGTTCGCGCAACGCGGCCGGGTTGGCGGTGGTGTGCTCGGTTGCCGCTGCTAGTGGACCGCCTTCGAGCACTTCGTCCGCGCACCTCCTTGGTGGCGAACGCGAGCATGGCCTTGCCGAGGGCCGTGCTGTGGATCGGGCGGCGCGCCCGAGCTCGACGTACAACGGGACCTGGGCGCCGATCTGCACCTTGTCCAGGTAGACGACCTCGGCACCAGACCGGACGGCGAGAAACGCGGTCTGCCCCGTCCGCGCCGAGAGCTGCTCGAGCGACGGCCGGGCGACCGCCGGAGGCCGAACCGTTCGAGCTGAGCCCGGCTGGCTCGAGCACGCGGTGTCCGACAGCCCCACTCGTCGCCACCCAGCCGCTCGACGACACGCTCGCGCTCTAACGAGTGGAGCAGCCGGTGGATTGACGACACAGGCAGGTCAAGCTCCCCGGCAATGCCGCGCAGACTGGACGGGCCCCTCCGGGCGAGATACTCGATCACGCTGAACGCTCGCTCGACGCTCACGCATGACCTCCGACAGGTGACGAGATGCGGAGTCGAGTCCGGCAGAGTGGTGTACGGCTCCCGGTGAGCGTGTCGTGTGGAAGCGATGACGGTCACCGCGTGATCCTTCGAGTGATCTCTCACAACCGACTCGAAGAAGGACACGACGATGACCGTCACCCCCAGTATCGACCCTGCTCGCCTGTTGGACGAGCAGCTGGCGCAGGCGAGCCCTGATCTGCTGCGTGAGTTGCTGCGGACCTTCGTTAACACCCTGATGTCTGCCCAGGCCGACGCGGTCTGTGGTGCCGCCTACGGCGCGGTCAGTGAGGATCGGGTCAACCGCCGCAATGGCTACCGGCATCGCGAGTTCGACACCCGCGCCGGCACCTTAGACCTGGCGATCCCCAAGCTGCGGGCTGGCAGCTACTTCCCGGAGTGGCTCCTCGAGCGGCGCAAGCGTGCCGAGCGGGCGCTGGGCTCGGTGGTGGCGACCTGCTACCTGCTCGGAGTCTCGACGCGACGGATGGACAAGCTGGTCCAGTCCCTGGGCATCACCGGGTTGTCCAAGTCGCAGGTCTCGGACATGGCCACCGAGCTCGACGCCCATGTCGAGCAGTTCCGCACCCGCTCACTGCGGCAAGCGGGCCCGTTCACCTTCGTGGCCGCCGACGCGCTGGTGCTCAAAGTCCGTGAGGGTGGCCGGGTCGTCCCGGTGCACGCGCTGGTCGCGACCG
>Ga0214469_1000859_pt1 | contig 11049 bp, 10 predicted proteins | sample RVTome_10_FD_187340 | JGI IMG/M metagenome (GOLD analysis project Ga0214469, IMG submission 187340) | Soil microbial communities from uranium-contaminated site in the Upper Colorado River Basin, Wyoming, United States - RVT153D57 HiSeq ... | reverse complement strand
ACGCGCACATCACGGGCACCGTCTGGAAGATCGAGGTGGCGGTCGGCGACGCGATCGAGGAGGGCGACACCGTCGTGATCCTCGAGTCGATGAAGATGGAGATGCCCGTGGAGGCCGAGGACGAGGGCACCGTGAAGGAGATCCTCGTCGCCGAGGGCCAGGCCGTCTCCGAGGGCGACACGCTCGTCGTGCTGGAGTAGTGGAGCTCGCGGGCGGCAAGCTGCGCCTGGACCATCCGGCCGAGCACGTCGCGCGGCTGACGATCGACAACCCGGCCAAGCGCAACGCGCTCGACCACGAGATACTCGATGCGTTCGCGTCGACGCTTCCCGACCTCGACGCCCGCTGCCTGCTCGTCGCCGCCACCGGCCCGGTCTTCTCGGCCGGCTACGACATCGGCAACCTGCCCCGCGAGGAGTTCGCCGACCGCGCCGAGGCGCTCGTCGCGCACCCGTTCCACGAGGCGATCGACGCGCTCGACCGCTACCCGTTCCCGTCCGTCGCGGCGATGAACGGCCACGCGATCGGCGGCGGCCTCGAGCTCGCGCTGGCGTGCGACCTGCGCCTCGCCTCCGAGGAGGCCAGGCTGGGGATGCCTCCCGCGCGGCTCGGGCTGGTCTACTCGCACACCGGCCTGCGCCGGTTCGTCGATGCGATCGGGGCCTCGCGCACGCGCGAGCTGTTCTTCACCGCGCGCAACGTCAACGCCGGCACCGCGCTGCAATGGGGGCTGGTGAACACGGTCGTCGCCGCGGGCGAGCTCGAGCAGCGCAGCGTCGCCTACGCGGCCCGGATCGCCGCCCACGCGCCGCTCTCGCTGCGCGGCAACAAGCGCGCGCTGCGCGAGCTGCTGGCCGCCGAGGGGCGGCTCGACCCGGCCGTCGAGCGCGAGCTGGTCGAGCTGCGCGAGGCGTGCTTCAGGAGCGAGGACTTCTTCGAGGGCGTGCGCGCGTTCGCCGAGAAGCGCGCTCCGCGCTGGCAGGGCCGCTGACCCGGATATCCGTCCAGCGCGCGTAAAGCGCTTTCCATGCCCGGCCGATGACCGGGTTGCCGATCTCATGGGCAAACTCGCCGCGAGGCGAGGACGCAAAGCCAGAGGTCTCGCAGGGATGCGAGATGGCTCGGTTGCCGGCACAGACTCCAGGCAGGAGGCCGTACCCGTGCGCTCTCGACTCCAGATCCTCGCTTCCCAGCCGCGCCTCGCCCTCGGCGCTCTGCTCACGCTGCTGCTCGCCGCCGGCGCCGTCGTCGGCTCGGGCGCCGACTTCACCGCGTCGTCGGCGAACCCGTCGAACACGTTCGCGGCGGGCACGCTGAGCATCGCGAACTCCAAGGAGGGCGTGGCCGTGCTCACGGCGAGCGACCTGCGGCCCGGCGACGCCGCCGAGCCCGGCACCGTCACGATCCGCAACAGCGGATCGCTGGAGGGCGACTTCGAGCTCAAGCGCGACGGCGTCACGAACTCCGACGCCGACCACCCGCTCGACGAGCAGCTCAACCTGACGGTGACGGACTGCGGGACGACCTGCGGCGACGGCGACGACGTCGAGAAGTACGACGACCTCCCGCTCGCCGACATGCCGACCATCGACCTCGGCACGTTCGCGGCCGGCGCGGAGCGCACCTATCGCTTCGACGTCGAGCTGTCCGAGTCGGCCGGCAACGAGTACCAGGGCGGCTCGTCGACGGTGGAATTCGACTTCGACGCGTCCTAGCGACGCGCAGATGGCCACGGAGGGCCACGGATGGCGGGCACAGGGAAGGCAACGCTACGCCGCGTCGGACGGTTCTCGTCCGGCGCGGCGCTCGCCGTTGCAGCCCTCGCCGCGCTGCTCGTGCTCGCCCCGGCGCTGATCGGCTGGCAGCGCTACGCGATCGTCTCCGGGTCGATGAGCGGCACCTACGACGAGGGGTCGCTCGTGCTCGCCGACGTCGTCCCGGTGGCCGACCTCGAGGTGGGCGACGTGATCACCTACCAGCCGCCGGCCGGCGACCACCTGATCACGCACCGGATCGCATGGACCGGCCGCGACGACGCGGGCCGCAGGCTGTTCCGCACCAAGGGTGACGCGAACCCGGTGGCCGACCCGTGGACGTTCCGGCTCGACCGGGCGACGCAGGCGCGCGTCCGGCTCGGCGTGCCGTACGCCGGCCATGCGTTGACCGCGCTCGGCCGGCGCGACGTGCGGATGGCCGTCATCGGCCTGCCCGCACTGCTGATCGCGGGCTTCGCGCTCGGCCGGCTGTGGCGGCAGCTCGGCGCCGAGGCGCGGCGGCTGGAGGCCGCGGCGTGAGCGGGCCAAGCAAGCATGGCGGGGAATCGGCTGGCGCCGATTCCCTTGCGAGTTCGCTTCGCGAACATCGCGGCGAGGCTGGCGCCGATTCCCTTGCGAGTTCGCTTCGCGAACATCGCGGCGAGGCTGGCGCCGATTCCCTTGCGAGTTCGCTTCGCGAACATCGCGGCGAGGCTGGCGCCGATTCCCTTGCGGGTTCGCTTCGCGAACATCGCGGCGAGGTTGCCCTATGAGCCGCCTCGCCCTGTCCCTGCTCGCCGTGCTCGCGCTGGCCGCCGGCGGTGTCGGCGCATCGGGCGCCGACTTCACCGCCAGCTCGAGCACGACCGCCACGATGACCGCGGCCGCCGACTTCAACACGGTCGCGGTCGGCATGAGCGCTCCGCCGGCGACGCTGGTCGGCTCCGTCGCGCTCGCGGCCACCGCGAGCTCCGACCGCGGCATCGCCTCCGTGACGTTCGAGCGCGCGCCGGTCGGCACGAGCGACTGGGTCGACGCCTGCGTCGACGCGGCGCCGCCCTACGGCTGCTCGTGGGACACCGTCGCCGTTCCCGACGGCGCCTTCCTGCTGCGCGCCAGAGCGACCGACACGGCCGGGTACACGCGCACCACGACGGCGACGTCGCACACCGTCGACAACCACACGCTGGCCGTGACGCTCGACGACCCGGGCGCCATGAGCGGCACCGAGTCGCTCAGGGCGACCGCCGTCAACGCGACCGGCGGGCTCGCCGAGCTGACGATCCAGCACCGCGCCCCCGGCGCCACCACCTGGACCACGCTGTGCACCGGGTCGGTGAGCCCCCGGACCTGCGGGCTCGACACCGTGTCACTGCCCGATGGCGGTCGCGAGCTCCGCGCCACCGCCCGCGACGGGGCCGGCCACCAGGTGCAGTCGACCGCGATCATGCGCACGATCGACAACACCCCGCCGGAGGCGACGGCCGACATCCCGCCCACGGCGACCGGCAGCGTCACCGTGTCCGCCGAGGCCGTCGACAGCGGCTCTGGGATCGCCTCGGTCACGTTCCAGGCGCTCTACCTCGGCACCTGGTACGACGTGTGCGTCGACACGCAGGCGCCGTTCACCTGCACGGCCGACAGCGCCCAGGTCCCCGACGGGAACTACAGCATCCGGGTCGTGACCCGGAACAACGCGGGCGTGCAGACGATCAGCGACGTGTTCCCGATCACGGTCGACAACCCGCCGCGGCCGACCGGGCTGACGACCACCAACGCCGTCACGCCGGGTCAGCTCGGGCCCGGCGACACGGTCCGGTTCACCTGGACGGAGCAGATCGCCCCCGCGACGGTCCTCGCGGGCTGGTCGGGCACGGGCACCGCGATCCGCGTGCGCGTGAAGGAGGCCGGCGCGAACGACGAGATGGACTTCTACTCGGTCGGGGGTGCCCGGCTGGAGCTGGTGCGAGCCACCGCGGGCCTCACGCTCGGCGGCAACTTCGTGGCCGCCGACGCGGAGTTCGGAGCGACGATCTCCCAGAGCGTCGCCACGATCACGGTGACGTTCGACGCGACGGTGCCGGCCGGGCTCCCGGTCGCGGTCGGGGGCACGATGCGCTGGCAGCCGTCCGCCTCGGCCACCGACCTCTCGGGGAAGCCGAGCGCCACGACGGCGGTCACCGACACCGGCGGAGCGGACGTGGACTTCTGATGCGCGCGACCGCCACCCTGCTCGTCACGCTCGCGACGGCGATCGCCGCCATCGGGCTCGCGGTGGCCGCCCCGGGCGGCGGCCACGACCAGGCGCAGGCCCGCGTCGCGGCGGCGTCGGGCGCTGCGCAGATCGCGAACTCGCGCGCCGGTCAGGCCGTGCTCAGCGCCGGCGGGATGCGGCCGGGCGGGAGCGCGACCGGCACGGTGAAGATCGGCAACGCCGGATCCGCTCGCGGGCGGTTCTCGGTGGCCGGGATCGGCCTCCAGGAGACCCCGGGCGCGCACGGCGGCCTGCCGTCCGGGCGCGTCCTGCTCGTGGTGCTCGACGTGACCGACCCCGACGACCACGCGGAGGTCTACTCGGGCACGCCGCAGGGGCTCGCCGCCGACCTCGGCACCTTCGCGCCGGGCGAGGAGCGCGACTACGAGGTGCGGATCACGCTGCCCGACGGCGGGACGCCCGGCTCCGGCACGACCGGCGACAACCGCTACCAGGGCGCAGCGCTGAGCCTCGGTCTCGAGTGGCGCGCGGTCGTCGCCGCGGAGGCGTCGACGCCGACGCCCGCCCCGAAGGCGCCGACGGCCCCGCGCGCGCCGGTCACGCCCACGCCGACGCCCACGCCCACCCCGACGACGCCGGTCTCGCTGCCCGACGCGCTCGGCCTGCCCGCCGCCAAGACCTGCGTCAAGCGGGGCAGGCTGAAGCTGCGGCTGAAGGGCCCGGACGGGACGAGGGTCGTCAGGGCCACCGTCAAGGTCAACGGCCGCGTGAAGGCGCGCGTGAAGGGCGCCAGGGCGCGCAAGGCGCTCAAGCTGCGCGGCCTGGCCGGGAAGCGCACGAGGCTGAAGGTCAAGGTGAAGACCAGCGACCGCAAGAAGTACTCGGCGTCGCGCACCTACCGCCGCTGCCGCAAGCACTAGTGGCCCACCAGCGTCGAGTCGTCCGGAACGCACCGTACCGTTCGCGACGGCACGGCCTTTCGGCTTTCCCAAGGAGCGCGGATGCTGGATCTCGACGACCGCCTGGACGAGCTCAAGCAGCTCGGCCTCTACCGCCGAACCCGCATGGTGAGCGGCCCACAGGGCCCGCGGGTGGTGCTCGACGGGCGGCCGGTGCTCGTCCTCTGCTCGGGCAACAGCCTCGGGCTCGCCGACCACCCACGCGTCCGCGAGGCGGCGGCCGACGCCGCGATGCGGTGGGGCGTGGGCGCCGGCGCGGCGCGCGTCTCCTCGGGCACGATGACGCTGCACCGGCGGCTCGAGGAGCGGCTCGCGCGCTTCACCGGCGCCGAGGCGACGGTCGTCTTCGGCTCCGGCTCGCTGGCGAACCTCGGCGTCATCCCGGCGCTCGCGCGCAAGGGCGAAGTGGTCTTCCACGACGAGCTGGCGCACTGCTCGATCGCCGACGGCGCCAGGCTCGCCGGCGCGGAGTCGTTCGTCTACCGCCACGCCGACCCCGACCATCTGGCCTGGGGGCTCCAGCAGTCCGACGGGCGCGGCGCCCTGATCGCCACCGACGGCGTGTTCGGCCTCGACGGCGACGTCGCGCCGCTGGAGGAGATCGTCGAGCTCGCGCACCGCTACGACGTGCGCGTCCTGGTCGACGAGGCGCAGGCGCTCGGCGTAGTCGGCCCCGGCGGGCGCGGCGCCGTCGCCGAGGTGGGACTGGAGGACGAGGTCGACGTCGTCACCGGTTCGCTCGGCAAGGCGCTCGGCTCGTACGGCGGCTTCGCGTGCTGCGACCACGTGACCGCGCGCTACCTGGTCAGCAGCGCCCGCACGCTGCTCCACTCGACCGCGCCGCCGCCGGTCGCCGTGGCGGCCGCGATGGCGGCACTCGAGCTGCTCGTCGAGGAGCCGCGACGGGTCGAGAAGCTGCTCGGCAACGCGGAGTCGCTGCGCGACGAGCTGGCCCGCGAGGGCTTCGAGGTGGCGGGGTCGAGCGCGCACGTCGTGCCGCTGCTCGTCGGCGACCCCGAGCCGGCCGCCCGGATCGTCGAGCACGCGCTCGAGCAGGGCGTGTTCACGGAGGCGGTGCTGCCGCCCGGCGTGCCGGACGGCGCCGCGCGCGTCCGGCTGGCGGTTATGGCCTCGCACACCCGCGCCGAGCTGCGCGGGGCGGCGCGGGCGCTCGCCCGCGCGGCGCTGCGAGCCGGCGTCCGCCCGGGCGCCGGCGGCCCCGTCGCGCTGGCGCAGGCGGACGAGCTGCCGCGCGCCGCGTAGGCGGGGCGACAGGTCTGCCCGTTCGGCCCTTTCGCGGGATGGCCGGATGGGTGTAGGGATGGAGGCCCACCACTCAAGGAGGAGCCATGGAGGCCACCATCGAGCAGGCCGGCGCGTACGAGCCCGTCGCCGGCGACGGGCAGGCGGAGGCGCCGCCCGTGCGCGAAGGCGAAGTCCCCTACGCGATGGGCTGGCTGCGCGATCTCCCGGACGTGCGCGACTACACCACCGGCAGCGACGAGGTCGCCTCGCTCCTGAGCTCGGTTCCCGCCGGCGAGACGGTCTGTGCGGAGGCGCCGCGGCTCGACGCCCGCGAGGACCTGCGTGGATGGTGCTCGCCGATCGAGGACCAGCGGACGATCGGGTCCTGCACCGCCCAGGCCGGCGTCGGCATCGTCGAGTACTACCAGCGCCGCGCGTTCGGCAAGCACCTCGACGGCTCCCGCCTGTTCGTCTACAAGGCGACCCGGAACCTGCTCGGACTGAGCGGCGACACCGGCGCCTGGCTGCGCAGCGCGATGGGCGCCCTGTGCACGTTCGGCGTGCCGCCGGAGAAGTACTGGCCGTACGACGTCAACAAGTACGACGTCGAGCCGCCGGCGTTCGTGTACGCGCTCGGCCAGGCCTACCAGGCGGAGAAGTTCTACCGGCTCGACCCGGGTGGGACCGACCCGCCCACGCTGCTCGACGACATCAAGAAGCACCTCGCCGCGGGCATCCCGTCGATGTTCGGGTTCACCGTCTACGACTCGATCTCGCAGGCGCAGGGCTCGGGCAGGGGCCGGATCCCGTTCCCGATCGTCTCGGACCGGGTGGCCGGCGGCCACGCCGTCGCGGCGGTCGGCTACGACGACGCGGTCGAGATCAAGCACGCCGCCGCCGCCAGGCCGACGAAGGGCGCGCTGATCATCCGCAACTCGTGGGGCACCGGCTGGGGCGACCGCGGCTACGGCTACCTGCCGTACGAGTACGTGCTCCAGCGCGCCGCCGTCGACTGGTGGGTGCTCGTCAAGGCCGAGTGGCTCGATCAGGATCCGTTCAGGCGGTAGGGAACGGAACCAGCACGCGCGAGAACGAGTGCGGCCTACTCGCACTCGCGAGCTCGTGCGAGCGCCTTGATTTCCAATGAGGCGTTGCCGGGGCGGGGGCTCCCTCGGGCAGCGTGAGCACGTCCTCGAGCCGCTCGTCGTCGATCTCCACCAGCACCCGCACGGGTCGCAGCGAGGACGCTACGCTCCAGCCGGCGATCAGCTCGAGCCGCCGGTGGCCGGCGATCGCCCTCCGCGAGCACCGGCGAGCTGCTCGGGCGTGAGCGGCAGCGCGGGGTGCTCATCCGGCCGGCGCGCTCCGTTCAGCGCCGCCTGCAGCACCTCAGTCCTTCCCGCCCGCGGCCTCCTGCACGATCGAGGCGTCGATCAGCCACTCCACCGGCGCGTGGTCGTCGGTGTAGACCGCGCCGCCGGTAAGCCGCGGCGCGAGCCGGGTCGCGGTGTTGAGGGCGATCGGGCGCAGGTCGGCGGGCAACGTCGCGGCCGCGCGCCGCAGGTTGTCGGCCGTGGGCTCCTCGTCGGCGGCCACCAGCAGCGTGTTGACGTCCTCGAGCGGGTCGCGCTTGACGTGTGCGAAGACCTCCGCCAGCGTCGCCGACAGGACCTTCTCGAGCTCGTCCGACCCTTCCGGGTGGCCGACGTTGACCACCAGGACGCCGCCGGGGTTGAGCTTCTCGCGCGCGAGCGTGAAGAACTCCGTCGTGGTGAGGTAGAACGGGATGTAGGGCTGGCGGTAGGCGTCGACGAAGATCGCGTCGTAGCGGGCGTCGATCCGGCGCAGGAAGGGCCGCGCGTCCTCGGTGTAGAGCGTCAGCTCGGGACGATCGCGCAGCCCGAAGTAGCGCTTGCCGATCTCGTGCAGCTCGCCGTCGATCTCGACGCCGTCGATCCGCGTGTCCGGGAAGTAGCGCTCGTACGCGCGGGCGGTCGTGCCGGCGCCGTTGCCGAGGATCGCGATCCGCCCCGGCGGCGCGTCGCGGACCGCGAACGGCTCGATCAGGTAGCCGTCCCAGACGTTGCCGGTGAGCACGGTGTCGGGCCGGTAGACCGAGTGCACGGCGAGCCCCTCGTTGAGCTCGAGTTGCCGCTCGCCGTCGGGCTGTTCGACCACGCGCGCGTACTGGTACTCGGTGTCGGCCTCGTGGATCACCACGCCGTCGTCGGCGCCCTTGACGGTCCCGACCGGGAGCACGATCAGCGCGGCGATCGCGGCGGGCACGAGCGCCCAGCGCGGCCGCAGCCCGAGCGCGGCGACGGTGGAGGTGATGAGCGCGAAGATGAGGAAGGTGCGCTGCGTGCCGACGAGCGGGATCAGCGCCAGCGCCGCGGCGAACGTGCCGAGCAGCGAGCCGACCGTCGAGATCGCGTACATACGGCCGGCCAGCTGCCCCGAGTCCTCGACCGCGTGCATCTTGAGCCGGATCGCCCACGGGGAGACGGCGCCCATCATCAGCACCGGCACCGCGACCAGCACGAGCACGCCGAACAGCGAGCCCGCGAACGCGCCGACCGAGTAGGAGTCGAACGCCTCGACGCTGAGCGACAGGAACGGGTCGGCCACGAACGGGATGGCCGCGAACAGGACCGAGGCCGCCAGGACCGTCCCGCAGAGGGCGCGCAGCGTCGGGTGGCGGTCGGCCATCCGACCGCCGAACCAGTAGCCGATCGACAGCGCGACGAGCACGATCGCGATCGTGTTGGCCCACACGATCGTGGAGGCGCCGAAGAACGGCGCCATCAGCCGTGCGGCCGCGATCTCGGCGCCGAGCGTCGCGATGCCGACGGAGAAGACGAGCAGCTCGAGCGGCGGCAGCGCGCGCCGCGCCGCGGTGGGGGCGGCGGACGGTGCAGCGGCTGACTCGGTCGCGGAGACGGGATCAGCCACGGGGGCCCCACCCAACGGGCCATTCCGGCCGGAGCGATGTCCCGTCGGGCACCCCCTAGTCCTCGTAGGGCTCGAAGTCGACCTTGCGCGCGCCGCAGACCGGGCAGAACCAGTCGCTGGGGATGTCGTCGAACGCGGTGCCCGGCGGGATGCCGCCGTCGGGGTCGCCCTCGGCCGGGTCGTAGATGAAGCCGCAGGACTGGCAGATCCACTTCTGGACAGTGCTCGTGGTCATGGGCCCAGAGGGTACCCTCGACGCCGTGGACGACCGCCCAGCGCCCGGCGAGGAGCTCAACAACGGCCGGGCGACCGAGCCGCGCCAGGCGGCGACCGTGATCCTGCTGCGCGGCGGCGCCGAGCAGCTGGAGGTGCTGCTCGTCAGGCGCAACCCCGCCTCGCGCTTCATGGGCGGCGCCTGGGTGTTCCCGGGCGGCGCCGTCGACGCCGGCGAGGATCATCGCGTGGCCGGCATCCGCGAGGTGCAGGAGGAGGCGGGGGTGGACCTGGCCGACCCGGGCGCGCTCGTGCGCTTCTCGCGATGGATCACGCCGCGGGAGGTGAGGATCCGGTTCGATACGCACTTCTTCCTCGCCGCGGCCCCCGCGGGGGCCGAGCCGCGGCCGGACGGCGGCGAGACGGTCGCGCTCGGCTGGTACACGCCGCTCGATGCGCTCGGCGCCTTCGAGCGGCGCGAGATCGAGCTCGTGTTCCCGACGATCAAGACGCTCGAGCAGCTCGCGGGCTTCGCGTCCGCGGACGAGCTGCTGGCGTGGGCGGACGGGCGCGAGGTCGAGCCGATCGAGCCGCGCGTGGTGGTCGAGGGCGAAATCGCCCGCGTGGTGCTGCCGGGGGAGCCGGGCTATCGCGACTGATCCGCTGACCGTCGCCGTCACCGGCCCGACGGGCGATATCGGGCGCGCCTTCCTGCGCGCGTGCGACCGCTCGCGCGCCGTCGGGCGCGTGCTCGGGATGGCGCGGCGGCCGTTCGATCCCGCGGAGCTGGGCCTGCGCAAGACCGAGTACCGGCGTGGCGACGTCCTCGACCCCGACGCGGTCGCGGCACTCGTCGCCGAGGCCGACGTCGTCGTCCACCTCGCGTTCATCATCATGGGCGGGCGCGAGCAGTCGCGCCGGATCAATCTCGAGGGCTCTCGCAACGTGTTCGCGGCGGCCGCCGCGTCGGGAGCGAAGCGCCTGATCTACACGTCGTCGGTGGCGGCGTACGGCTTCCACGCCGACAACCCGCAGCCCCTGACCGAGGCGGTCCCCGCACGCGGCAGCGACGCGCACTACTACTCGGCGCAGAAGGCGGAGCTCGAGGCCACGCTGTTCGCCACGGTCGCCGGCTCGCGGCTGGACACCTACGTGTTCCGGCCGTGCATCGTCGCCGGCCCCGACGCGCTGGCCATGCTCGAGGCGATCCCGTGGCTGATCCGGCGGGCGCCGCTGACCGTGCTGCCCGATCCCGGCACGCGGTTCCAGCTCGTGCACCACGACGACGTGGCCTCGGCGCTGGTGGCCGCCGTGCGCGGCGCCGGCGAGCCGGGCGTCTACAACCTCGCCGGGCCCGGAGAGCTCAGCGCGCGCGACCTCGGCCGCGAGCTCGGCTGGCCGACCGTCCCGGTCCCGCGGGCGACGGTGACCGTCGCCGCCGCGGGCGCCGGGCTCCCACTCGTCCCGGCCCAGGCGCAGTGGCTCAACGCATTCCGGGTGCCGGTGCTGATGAGCTACGCGCGTGCGCGCAGGCAGCTGCGCTGGCGGCCGCGGCACGACGCGGCGTCCACGCTCGCGGCGACCGTCGCGGCCGCTCGCGAGCGCGGCGTCGTCTAGTGGGTCTTCTCGGAACGTTGCGCCCGGAAGACCGGCCGCCGGCGCCGCCAGGCAAGGACGCAGACCCGAAGGAATCCCTTTGGGATTTCGAGGG
>Ga0214469_1000854_pt1 | contig 11075 bp, 11 predicted proteins | sample RVTome_10_FD_187340 | JGI IMG/M metagenome (GOLD analysis project Ga0214469, IMG submission 187340) | Soil microbial communities from uranium-contaminated site in the Upper Colorado River Basin, Wyoming, United States - RVT153D57 HiSeq ... | reverse complement strand
AACAAGATCAACCCGCTCGCCTCGTGCTGGCCGCTGCTGTTGCAGATGCCCGTCTTCCTGTCGCTGTTCTACCTCCTGCGGGGCGACGATTTCAGCGCCGACGTCCAGGCCTCGCCTCCCCAGGGCTGGCTGCTGATCTCCGACCTCACCGAGCCGGCGACGGGATCCGAGCTGATCATCCTGATCGTGCTGTTCATCGGCACCCAGATCGGCGCGACCCTGGTGATGACCTCACGGGTCAACAGGCAGCAGCAGATGCTGATGATGCTGCTGCCCCTGATCATCGTCCCGTTCATCGCCAGCTTCCCGGCCGGCCTCGCCCTCTACTGGATCACGACCAACGTCTGGACCCTCGGCCAGCAGTGGATCGTCTACACGTTCTGGCCACCGCCGGAGCCTCCGTCGGAGGAGGAGGCGAAGGCGATCCAGGCGAAGGCGCCCCCGCCGCCTCCCCGCAAGAAGAAGCGCCGGCGGTAGTGGTGCCTCGTGTGATGTGCGCGAACGGGCTCGGTGCGCGGATAACGAACCGTCCGGATGCACAAGTCGCCGACGCGCGCGCACACCTCCGACTTCGGTCTTCGACCCGCCGCCACCGGCTCCTCCTCGAATAGACTCGCCGCGGTGCCCGAGCTGGACGCAGACGCCCACGTACTTCCCGACGCTCCCGCCGACCGCGTTCGGGCGGTGCTCGACGAGGTCCTCGACGCGCTCGAGGTCGACGCCGAGGTCGACGTCGACGAGGACGACGAGCAGATCGTCGGACGGATCGACGGCGAGGAGCTCGGACGGCTGATCGGCCGGCGGGGCCAGACGATCGACGCCGTGCAGCTGATCTGCTACCGGGCGGCGTTCCGCGGCAAGCAGGAGCGAAAGCGGGTGGTGGTCGACGCGGCGGGATACCGCGAGCGTCGCCGCGACCTCGTCGAGCGCCAGGCCGACCGTGCCGCCGAGCGCGCATTGGAGACCGGCCGCGAGATCGAGCTCGAGCCGATGACCGCAACCGAGCGGAAGATCGTCCATGACCGCCTCAAGGACCGCTCCGGGCTCGAGACCTTCAGCGAGGGCGAGGGCCACCACCGCTGCGTGATCGTCGCGCCGCTGGTCGGGGATTGAGCTTCGAGCGCACGCTCGACCGGCTCTCCGACGACGCCCGCGCCCGGCTGGCCCGGGTGATCGCCCTCCTCGCCGGCGACCCGACGGCGCCGAGCGCGGTGCGCGATCCCGACGTTGCCTGGCGAGCCCATGTCGCCGACTCGCTGACCGGCCTCGAGGTAGCCGAGCTGCGACCGGGAGCGGCGATCGCCGATGTCGGCGCCGGCGCCGGCTTTCCCGGGCTCGTCCTCGCGGCCGCGCTTCCCGGCTCGTCGGTGGACCTGATCGAGTCGGTCGGCCGGAAGTGCGACTTCATGCGCCGAGCCCTGGCCGAGTCGGGGATCCCGGGCGCCCGCGTCGTCTGCGAGCGCGCCGAGACGTGGGCGGCCTCGCCGCCGCCGGACGGGGGCGCCGAGGCGTACGGCGTCGTCGTCGCTCGGGCCGTCGGCAGGCTCGCGACGCTCGCCGAGCTCGCCTCTCCGCTGCTCCGCCTCGACGGCGTGCTCATCGCCTGGAAGGGGCGGCGGGATCCCGACGAGGAGGACGAGCTCGCCCGCGCCGCCGCGCGGCTGGCGATGGATCCCGAGCGGGTTCTCGCGGTCGGCGAGATCGCCGGATCGCGGCATCGCCACCTCCACGTGATCCGCAAGACGGGTCCGACTCCCGAGCGCCTGCCGCGACGCCCCGGGATGGCGAAGAAGCGGCCGATCGGCGGCGCGTGAGCCCGGCCTGCGCGGTGCCGAGGCCCGCTCGCGTGGGCGGGTCCCCGGGGACGCCTCGCCGGCCGCTAAGTTGACCCTGTGGGTGTCGTCTACGCGATCGCGAACCAGAAGGGCGGGGTCGGCAAGACGACGACCGCGGTCAACGTCGCGGCGGGAGTCGCTGCGGCGGGCCATCAGGTCCTCCTCTGCGACCTCGACCAGCAGTGCAACGCGACGGTCGGCCTCGGCCTCGGCCGCAACCTGACCCCGTCCGCGTACGAGTGCCTGGCGGGTGAGACGTCGGTCGCCGAGGCCGCTCGTCCCGCCGGGCCCGACAACCTCTGGATCCTCCCCGCGAGCGACGACCTCGCGGGCGCGTCGGTGGAGCTGCCGCGAATCGACGGCTTCGAGCGTCGGCTGCGGGACTCCCTCGGCCCGGTTCGAGAGCGATTCGCGATCACCCTCCTCGACTGCCCTCCGTCGCTCGGCCCGGTCACGGTCAACGCCCTTGTCGCCGCCGACCGGGTGCTCGTCCCCGTCCAGGCGGAGTACTTCGCCCTCGAGGGTCTCGTCCAGTTCCTCGAGACCCTCGACCTCGTCCGCCGCGAGCTCAACCCGGGACTCGTTCTGACCGGCGTCGTGGTCACCATGCACGACGAGCGGACCCGCCTCGCCCATGACGTCGAGCGCGAGCTCCGCGAGCACCTGCCCGACCAGATCCTCGACACCGTGATTCCCCGCAGCGTCCGCGTCGCCGAAGCCCCGAGCTATGGGCTGCCGGTGCTCGACCACGCTCCCGCCTCGCGGGGGGCGGTCGCGTTCCGCGAGCTGGTCCGCGAGCTCGCCGACCGGGAAGCGGAGGGAACGTTCGAGGCCGGGCCACGGGCCGCGAACAACGACGGTAAACCTGAACTGGAGGTTGAGCGCGGTGCCTAGACCTGGCATGGGCCGGGGCCTGGCGGCGATCCTTCCCGAGCCGGAGTCGGGCGAGGTCGAGCTGCGCGACCTGCCGCTCGCCGTCATCCGGCCGAATCCGGACCAGCCGCGCAAGCGCTTCGACCCGGACTCGATCGCGGCCCTCGCCGCCTCGATCGCCGACGCGGGTGTCGTCCAACCGCTGATCGTCCGCCCGCTCGGCGACGGTCGCTACGAGCTGATCGCCGGGGAACGCCGCTTGCGCGCCGCGCGCGAGGCCGGCCTCGAGCAGATCCCGGCGGTGATCCGCGACGAGGACGAGCCGCGCCGGCTGCAGACGGCGCTGATCGAGAACGTCGCCCGCGAGGACCTGAACCCGGTCGACGAGGCCCGGGCGTGCGCGGCGCTCGTCGAGGACCTCGGATTGACGAAGGAGGACCTCGCCCGCCGGATCGGTCGCAGCAGGGGCGCGATCTCGAACCTGATCCGGCTCCTCGACCTTCCCGATCCGGTCCTCGCCATGCTCGAGTCGAACGACCTCAGCGAGGGGCACGGGAGGGCGATCCTCCAGGCGCGCGGCGCCGATCTGCGCACCACGCTAGCCAAGCGAGCCGCTGCCGAGGGTTGGTCGGTGCGCGAGACGGAGCGCCGGGCGAAGAGCGGCAAGGCGGGGCGGGGGAGGGCCGACGTCGTCGCCCACCCGGACCAGGAGGCGGCGCTCGGTCGGGCCGAGGAGGCGCTCGAAGAGGCGCTCGGGATGGGTGTCAGCGTCCGTGCGGCTCGGCGGGGGATCCGCGCCGAGCTCCACTTCGACGACCTCGACGAGCTGCTCTCGTTTGCCCGCGAGGCCTCCGGCTGACTCGCGAGCGCGCCGCGCGAGCACCGCTATCATCGCCCTCCCCGGGCGATTAGCTCAGCTGGTTAGAGCGCGTCTCTGATAAGGACGAGGTCCCTGGTTCGAGTCCAGGATCGCCCATCCCGCGGGGGTTGGCGCGCCGCCATGCGCTTGCCGGAAACGGCGGCCTTCGGCTCCCTCCGAGATCGGGCCGGAGCGGCGGGGCGCGCCCCGGGGAGGCGTGGGGCCGTACCTATAATGGGCCCAAGCCGGCCGACTCGGCCGGCGTTTCATTCGGCCCGGACCCTGGAGCGATCATGCAGCAGATGCAGATCTACGGCGTCAGCTTCGACATGGTCGGCAAGCAGCCGATCGTGCTCCTGAAGACGGTCGACGGCAACCGGTTCCTGCCGATCTGGATCGGCCATCCGGAGGCGGCCGCGATCCTGATGAAGCTCCAGGGCGCATCGACCCCCCGGCCGATGACCCACGACCTCCTGAACGACCTGCTCGAGCAGCTCGACGCGAAGTGTGAGCGCGTCTCGGTGACCGAGCTTCGCGACAACACGTTCTACGCGTCGATCACGATCTCGGTGAACGGATCGGAGGTCGAGATCGACTCCCGCCCGTCCGACGCGATCGCCCTCGCCGTTCGCTGCCAGGCGCCGATCTTCGCCGCCGAGGACGTGATCGAGGAGTCCTCGATCGAGTTCGAGCACGAGGTCGAGGATCAGGAGGAGGTCGTCGAGAAGTTCAAGGACTTCCTCGACGAGGTCTCCCCCGAGGACTTCGCCTCCGGCGACTCCTGAAACGCCGCGAGCCTCCCGGTTTACCCTGACGGCGCAAGCCGTGGGCGCTCGAGCGCGAGCTCGACGATCCGGCCGCAGAGCTGCTCGAAGCCGATCCCGGCCGCCTCCGCGGCCATCGGCGTCAGCGAGGTGTCGGTCAGCCCGGGTATCGCGTTGACCTCGATCACCTCCGGCCCGTCGTCGGCGAGGATCAGATCGACTCGCCCGAACCCGTCGCAGCCGAGGGCACGGTACGCGGCCGCCGCGGCGTCGGCGACCGCGGTCGCCTCGGCGGCGCCGATCTCGGCCGGACAGACGTACTCGGTCCGGCCGATCTCGTACCGGGCCTCGTAGTCGAAGCGATCCTCCTCCTTCGGCAGCGCCTCGACCGGCGGCAGCGGATCGCCGGCGAGGATCGAGACGGCGAGCTCGCGGCCGGAGACGTGACGCTCGAGCAGCACGCGATCGTCGTAGCTGAAGGCGCCGACGAGCGCTTCCGGGACCTCGCCCTCGGCGGCGGCGAAGCGGACCCCCAGCGACGAGCCCTGGGCCGCGGGCTTCACGACGAGGGGGAACCCGAGCTGGCTGTGGATGTCAGCGAGCGCTTCGGCCGCCCCGAGCTCGCGGAACGCGGTCGCGTTGAAGGCGAACCAGTCCGGCGTCGGGACGCCCGCAGCGCGCATCTCGTGCTTGGCCAAGACCTTGTCCATGGACCGGACGCAGGCGGCGACCCCGGAGCCGGTGTAGGGGATGCCGAGGATCTCGAGCAGCTCCTGGACCGTGCCGTCCTCGCCGCCGGGGCCGTGGAGGGCGACGAAGGTGACGTCCGGGCGCTCGGACTTCAATGCGGCGACGAGCGAGTCGTCGGCGTCGAGCGGGACGACGTCGTGACCGAGAGCCGTGAGGGCGTCCTCGACGCGCGCACCCGATCGCAGCGACACCTGCCGCTCGAGCGACCGCCCGCCGCGAAGCACCGCGACCTTCATTCGCCGCGCTTCCTGAACGGCACCACGTCCCCGGGGCCGGCGGCGGTCCGGGCATCGGCCGCCGACCCGGACGCGGGGCCCGAGCCCGGGGAGGCGAGCGGGGAGTGGGTGACCGCGCGGTGCTCGCCGGTGATCGTCTCGAACAGCTCGACCTGCTCGGCGATCACCTGGCCGATGCGCCTGATCCCCTCGCGGATCTCCTCCGGCTTCGAGCCCGAGAAGTTGAGCCGCATCGCGTTGGTGCCGCTGCCGTCGAGATAGGCGGCGGCGCCGGGGACGAACGCGACCTCGCGCCGCAGCGCCTTGGCGAGCAGGTCGGTCGTGTCGAGGTAGTCGGGGAGCGTCGCCCAGACGAACAGACCGCCCCCCGGCCGCGTCCACGTCGCCTGGCCCGGGAAGTGCTGGTCGAGGGCGTCGAGCATCGTGTCGCGGCGATCGCGGTAGATGCCGATCAGGTCGCTGACGTACTCGCGCCAGCGCCCTTCGGCGAAGTACTCGGCGACGAAGTACTGGGTCAGGGTCGACGTACAGAGGTCGGTGGCCTGCTTTCCGAGGACGATCTTCTCCATCACCGGCGGCGGCGCGCAGAGCCACCCGAGCCTGATCCCGGGCGAGAGGATCTTCGAGAGCGTGCCGACGTAGATGACGTAGTCGCCCCCGTCGAGCTTGTAGAGCGGGTCGAGGGCCTGTGCCTCCTCGTAGCGCAGCAGGCCGTAGGGGTTGTCCTCGATAACCAGCACCTCCCGCTCGCGGGCGATCTCGACCAGCCGCCGTCGGCGCTCGGCCGACAGCGTCACGCCGGCGGGGTTCTGGAAGCTCGGCACCGAGTAGATGAACTTCGGACGCCGCCCGCCGGCCGCAAGGCGGTCGAGCACCTCATCGAGCTCATCGACTCGCATCCCGTCGTCGTCGATCCCGACCTGGATCGTCTCCGCCTGGTAGGAGCAGAGGACCGGCACGACCCCGGGGTAGGTGGGGCCCTCGCAGATCACCACGTCGCCGGGATCGACGAACGTCTTGGCGACGAGGTCGATTGCCTGCTGGCCGCCGGTGGTGACGATGATGTCGTCGGGGTCGGGGTCCATGCCCTCGGCGACCATGACCTCGCGGATGCACCCCTTAGTCCGGTCGAACCCCTCCGTCGGGCCGTACTGGAGGGCCTCGGCCGCCGACTCCTGTGCGATCCGGGTCATCTGCGCGGCGAACGTCTCGGGCGGAAAGGTCGACGTATCGGGGAGTCCGCCGGCGAGCGAGATCACATCCGGGCGGGCGGTGATCTCCATCAGGTCGCGCATCGCCGACGAGCGCATCACCCGCGTCCGCTCGGCGAACAGCCCCGCGTAGCGCTCGAGGTCGCGCGCTCGGGTGTGGGCACGGCGGTGGGACGCCGTCGCCGGGTCGCCGGCCGAACGTTGCGAGCCGGCCGCCTGGTCGTGTCGCTCGGGCATCGGGGAGAGTGTGCCGGATCGCCCGGGTTGGCCGAGCGAGGGGCGTTCAGGCCGGTGCGGCGCCGGCGCCGGCGAGGACGCGGGCTCTGAAGTCCTCCTCGCCGACCTCGGCGGCGGGCGTTCCCGCGATTAGGTCGCCGATCAGCCGCCCGACGGCGAGCGGGTGCTCGAGCTGGGGGAAGTGCCCGGCGTCGAGAACCTCAAGCCGGCTCCCCGGCATCAGGCGGTGGGCTTCGATCCCGTGCGCGACCGGGATGATCGGGTCGCGCCTCCCCCAGATCAGCAGCGTCGGGATCGCGCCCGCGAGGTAGAGGCGGTCGCGGGCGTCGACCTTCTGCCCGCCCGGAGTGATCACCCCCCGCAGCGTCTCGAGGAACGCGCTCCGGCTTTCGCCGTCGGCGAGCGTGTCGAGGCCGCGGACCATCTCGCCGAGGTCGGCCCCGGCGTCGAGCCCGATACGGCGCAGGGCGCCGGCGGCACCGGCGGCGAGTCCGCGAAGCCGGTCGTGGGTGAGCAGGGGAAGCACCAGCTCCGAGCCCGGAAGCGAGGCCGCGCGCAGCAGGAGGTGGACCTCTGAGCCGAGCCCGCCGCTGTCGACCAGCACCATCCGCTCGCACCGCTGCGGGAACTGATACGCGAACTGCATCGCGATCCCGCCGCCGAGAGAGTGCCCGACGATCGTCACCCGCTCGAGGTCGAGGGCGACGAGGAGGTCGCGGACACCGGTCGCGAACGCTCCAAGCGAGTAGTCGCCACGAGGCTTCGCGGACTCACCGTGACCGAGGAGGTCGGGAGCGACCACCGTGTGCTCCGCGGCCAGCAGGGGCAATACCCGCTCCCAGTGGCGGGAGCTGCCGGTGATCCCGTGGATCAGCACGAGGGGGGGTCCGGCGCCCGCGATCCGGAAGCGGATCCGGTGGCCGTGGAGGACGAGCTCGCCGCGTTCACCAGATGTTTGCATCGCTCTATGTCACACCGATGAACGTAAGCGGTTACAGATGACCCGCCGACGACCTGTGCCGCTAGCCTGCGCGCCAGCAGTGGACCTCTTCCTCGCAGGCTGTCAGGGCGTGGGCCTCGCGCTAGCCGCGGGCGTCTTCGCCGGCGCGTCCGGGCGGCGCGGGGCGCTCGGTCTCATCTTCCTCGCCGCCGCCGTGGCCGGCGGGGCGGTCCTGTTCGCACTCTCGCTGACCGCCGAGGACCATCCGGCGTGGCCGGGGGCTGTCGCCGGGGCGCTGACCGCCGCACCGGCGTTCCTCGTCGCCCGCGGCGTCGCCGAGGGCGCCCGGGCGCGACAGGACGGTGCCGGGATGAGCGAGGCGCTGATCGCGGTTGCGGCGCTCGTCCTCGCCGGCCTGTCGCTGGTGATCTCGCCGATCGCCCTCGTCGCCGCCCTCGCACTCGCCTGGCTCGGGATCGGGAGGCGGCGCGGCACGGCGCGCAAGTACGAGGGGCTCCGGACCCTGCGGTGAGCGCCGCCCCTCGCAAGCTGGTCCTCTGCGTCGTCGACTCCCTTCGCACCGACATGCTTCGCCGCGCGATCGCGGCCGGCGAGGCCCCCTACTTCGGCGCCCTGTGCGAGCGCGGGACGGTGATCGACGACTGTGTCGCCTCGTTTCCCTCCGTGACCCCGGTCTGCTGCTCCGAGATCGCCACCGGCGAGCGCTCCGACCGCCATCACATAAGCGGCAGCAACTGGTATCACCGGACCGAGGAGCGGTACGTCGAGTACGGCTCGTCGTTCGAGGCGACCCGCGCCTTCGGGCTCTTTCGGACCCTCTACGACATCGTCTACAACATGAACATGTCCCACCTCTCGCCGGAGGTGGAGACGATCTTCGAGCGTCTCGGAGATCACGGCGTCCGGTCGGCGTGCACGCCGTTCCTCATCTACCGCGGCCGCGTCCGCCACGAGCTCGGCCTCGAGGGGATGATGCGGAAGGTCGCCCTCGCGGCGAGCTTTCACCACGCGACCTGGGGTCCGGACGAGCTCTTCTACGGCGAGCTCTACGCGAGCAGGAAGGTTCCCTGCAAGCCGACGATGGCCCGGCCCGGCACCCGCGACCCGTACTCGGCGTGCGTCGGCCGCGAGCTGGTCGAGCAGGACCTCTACGACTTCCTCCTCTTCTCGCTGCCCGACAACGACTACCACTCCCACCGCTACGGACCCGAGGCGCAGCCCGAGTCGATCGCCCGCGCCGACCGCTGCTTCGGCGACTTCGTCGAGGCGGGCGGCGGGATCGACCGCTTCCTCGACGACCACGCGGTGATCCTCGTCGCCGACCACTCGCAGTCGGAGGTCTCGCGGCCGCTGCCGCTGGCCGAGCACCTCGGCCGAGACTGGCGGGTGCTTCAGCCGAGCGCGAGCCGGGTCGAGCACGCCGAGCTCGCCGTCAGTCCGATCGCCCGCGCGGCCGCCGTCTACGTCCTCGAGGAGGGGCGGCGCGCCCGTCACGCTCACTCGTCCGTCCGGGCGACGCTCGCCGATCTCGAGGGCGTCGACCTCTGCGCCTGGCTCGCATCGCCAGATGGGGCCCCGGTCGAGCGCGGGTCCGGGAGCGGCCTCGACGTCGGCCATGCCGAGGCGGTGATCGAGCGCGGCGGGACGCAGCTTCGCTTCCGTCCCGGGTCGCAGCTCGACGATCGCGCCGGCCGCGGCTGGGACGTCGACGGTGACCTGGCGGCGGTGGACGCGGACCTTCGCGACGGGCGAATCGTCAGCGACCGCTACCCCGACCCCCTCGCGCGCATCTGGGGCGCGCTGGCGGCGCCGCATGCCGGCGACATCGTGGTCTCCGCAGCTCCCCGGTTCGAGCTCGTCGACTGGGGAGGAGCCACGCACTGTCCCGGTGGCAGCCACGGGTCGCTCGACGCGTCCGACTCGCTGGGTCCACTTGTGATCTCGGGCTTCGAGCCCGGGACGGAGGCGATCCGCGAGCAGTGGGCCTTGGCCGACGTCGCTGGCCTCGTGCTCGATCACTTCGGCGCCGCCGGCGCCGGCCCTGAGGTCACGCTCGCTCCCGGCGCGCGCGTCGGTCCGAGGATCAGCGGTTGACCGACGCCAGGCGCCCCGCCCGGCAGCCCGACGGGCTCGCGTCGAGAGCCGCCGACTGGACCTGGGAGCTGGCCCGGCGGATCCACCTCGGCACCCGCCGGCCGGCGAACTGGATGCAGCTGTTCAAGTTCGGCGTCGTCGGGGCGTCGGGGTACGCCGTCAACCTCTCGGTGTTCGCGCTCCTCGTCGAGGCGCTCGACGCGCATCATCTGCTCGCCGCGGTGGTGGCGTTCTGCGTCGCGGTGTCGAACAACTTCCTCTGGAACCGGATCTGGACGTTCGCGGCGACCGACGGGCATCCCGGCTTTCAGGCGGCCCGGTTCCTGACCGTCAGCGTCCTCGCGCTGGGCGTCAACCTCGCCGTCCTCGAAGGCCTCGTCACCGCTGCCGGCATCGCCGAGCTGCCGGCGCAGGCGATCGCCGTCGGGGTGGCGATGCCGCTGAACTTCGTCGGCAACAAGCTGTGGACCTTCGGCTAGGAGCGCGCGCAGCCGGGCTGCTCGTTCCCGTTCTCGCGCTCCTGCTCGCCGCGCCCGCGTTCGCCGACATCGGGCCGCGCGACGCCCAGCGGGCCGCCGAGCGCGACCCGAACGTCGTCGAGGCGATGCGATCCGAGCCCGAGCTCGAGCCGTCGGTCTCGCGCCAGGACGATCAGTTGTGGCGGGTGAGCTGGCTCGCGGGAGACGAAGACGAGGTCGTCCGGGTGGTGGTCGATCCGGCAACCGGAGACGTGCGCGACTCGTGGACCGGCTACCAGGTCGCCTGGCAGATGGCGCGCGGGAACGAGGGCCAGTTCGGGCACGTGCTCAATGCGCCCTACGTCTGGATCCCGCTCTGCGTCGTCTTCCTCCTCGGCCTGCTCGACTGGCGACGTCCGTTCCGGATCGCCCACCTCGACCTGCTCGTGCTGCTCGCCTTCGGAGCGTCGCACGTGTTCTTCAACCGCGGCGAGATCGGGCTTTCGGTCCCGCTCGCCTACCCGCCGCTGATCTACCTGCTGGCGCGGATGGTTTGGGTCGGCTTCCGGGGAGGCGAGCGGCTGCGCCCGACCGCGCCGACGCTCGCGCTCGCGCTCGCCGCCGTCTTCCTGATCGCGTTCCGGGTCACGCTCAACATCGCCGACTCCGGGGTCATCGACGTCGGCTACGCGGGCGTCATCGGTGCCGACCGTGTGATCGCCGGCGAGCCGCTGTACGGCGAGGGGGCCTTCCCGGAGGACAACCCGTCGGGCGACACCTACGGCCCGGTGAACTAC
>Ga0214469_1000852_pt1 | contig 11100 bp, 12 predicted proteins | sample RVTome_10_FD_187340 | JGI IMG/M metagenome (GOLD analysis project Ga0214469, IMG submission 187340) | Soil microbial communities from uranium-contaminated site in the Upper Colorado River Basin, Wyoming, United States - RVT153D57 HiSeq ... | reverse complement strand
ACATCATAAATGAATTCTTAAGGTTACTTTCATCTGACAGGCTGAATGGTCCAGGAGTTCCCGGTGGAGGTGGTTTACTATTAGTTTCTTTCATAATGATGTTCATTGTATCAGCAATCAAAGTATCTTGATCTGGCGAAGCCCAAATGGCAGCTGCAAAATGACCGCCTTCCACTAATGACCTATAAACATTAGATAATCCAGTCTTAAGATCTGGTAAAAACATCAATCCAAACCTACAAAGTACTGCATTGAATGTTGACGAAGGTAAGTCAATTGTTTCTATATCTCCTTCTTTAAATTCAATCAGATTTTGTAGACCTAAAGAGATGGCTCTCTGTTTTGCAACAGATAACATCTGTGGAGAAATATCCGTGGCCAATACATGACCATTTTTACCTACCCAATTTGCGGCGGTAACAGCTGGTTCTCCTATACCTGTTGCAATATCTAGCACCATTGAACCCGGTTTAATCTCTGCAAGCTCTATTAAGCGTCTACTAACTTTCTCAGCACCTCTCTCTATTGTCTTCCACCACTTTTGCCAATTGTTAGCTACACTATCCCAGGACTGACGTTCAGCCTCTTTGTACTGTCTTGGATCTAAGGATGACAATTAACTTCTTTGATTGAGTTCTTATGATATAAAAATCATTTTTATGAAATACAGTAGTCCAACAGCGAGAGCAATAATAAATTCGAATATATCCAATTTTCTAAATTGTCTAGACTCACTTAAATTTAGCCAATTCGTTCCTTAAAGTATCACTTGTCATTAGTATAGAATAACGAGTAAGAGTCCTTTATGCAAGATTCATCATATATGGTATTATAGACAGATTACATACATTTCAGTGTACTCTATCTTTCTTCCTTTTAGAGTTGAGCTAATTATGCCCAATAAATAAAACGAAATCCCTTCGGAGGTTCGGTACCAGCTCCTTCGTTCTCCATGTAGATTTAAATTTTGTCATGACCGGATTGCTAGTGGCCTTAAATCACCTTCTAACGCGCTAAATAACTCAAGGCACAGGCGCCCCTTTTCTGTGATTTCATAGTAAGAATGGGGTCGGAAATCTATCGTTCCAAGCAATCCTACGTCTACTAATTCCTTTAGATACCTAGTAGTCTGAAAAAATGTCAGGCCAGCCAAACGGCCTATGCGTGTCTTATTCATATAGTTTCGAAACCTAGGTTCAACATTACCATTATAAATTATTTCCAGGATACTTCTGACTATGTCGTATCTGTCCCGTTGCTGCATTTTTTGACAGGCCACATCATCCATCAAGATAAAGGAATTCAAACTTTAAGCCATTTTTCTATACCCAAATGTTCGCTAGGATAAATGTAGCATTTTCTTCTAAGAGGTTTTTAGGTTAAGGTTAAGGTTAACCTTGGAACAATAGTAGTAGCAGCAACTGTGAGCATCCGCAAGTGTCAGAAAGAAAACTGTAGGAATCCGGCCCTCTTTCCATACTTGTTTTGTGAAAAGTGTCTTGATGAATATGAAGCAGAAATATTATCCGATAATCTGGAGAAGGATAAGTAGCGAATACCAATATTGAGTTTGTTTGATGCTAACTAGTAATATAGTCAGCCCAAGGATTAGGAATCAGTTAAAACACAATGAATACATCTGTTGCAGCAGCGTCGGGTAAATAAAAATTAATTGATCACTACAAAAAAATTAACATTTAAGCCGTGCCTTCACAAGAGAAGCTACCTACATTGAATAGAGCATTTCTGGCAGCTATTAAGAAAAATGCGTTTCTAATTCTTTCATGGAAGAGTTTGAGAATTTGACTGATAAAATCAGAAATTTGAAAAATGATGTAAAATCAAATTTCATTGACGAATTAACTAATCTTCTGCTTCAAAATGAGTTTCCGCTTGAAGTATCAAAGAATAATATCTCTATCAACAAAGTCAAGGTTTTAAAACCTATAAATGGTTACGCATCGGTAGGATAATAGGAAATTTCCCCCAAGGAGATAGTGCAATTTATTCTGATTATGAAGAATTACTTAATAAAACTAAGTCTGGAGACACTGAACATGGCATAATAGGTAACCTACTTGAAACAACTTCGTACGATACTAGGGGGATATGGAGTCAAGGTAATGCAGACAGTAATGACAATGGCAGCAGTATTGAAAATGCTGAATCTAGTATTGACCTTCAAGTAATCTCAGCTGAAAATCTAAGCTTAACAATTGAAAGCGACCCGAGTCAAGATGAAATAGTAATAGCATCCCAAGATGCAGAATGTCTAGTAGTTAGATAGACGTCTCGTGGATCTTACTCTACTTGAAGAGTCTAAAATTCACAAATGCCCAAGATGTGGCAACGATTATCGCAGGATCGCCATAATAACAAATATTCAAATTTAGTAAGGATACCTGAAATGTCGGTCCAGAAAATTAAAAAATAATGGATGAATGGATCTATTTCCTGTTACTCTCTAAAGACATATGAAGAACTTGTGCTGGGCGATACTGCATAGTTCTCTATCGTTTGAACAGCTGCGTCTGGATATGTAACTGTGAATCTGTATACGCCTGAGGGTAGACTATTGAATGAATAAGAGCCGTCAGATTCAGTCATAACAGAGGTAGAGTAACCTGCACTTTTATCTGCCGAATTTGCTAATCCCATATGCTTGTAAATAACTACTAATGCTCCATCTAAAGGCAAGCCTTCTGAGCTCATTACAAAACCATTTACACTACCAAGATCTGTATATGGTATTGGATTTGTTGATGCTATTTCTGCGGAAGATAAAGATACTGGACCTCGGCTAGAACCTGTGAAGCCAGGATCTATAGTTGGTATTGGCATTGGACTCGTGAACAGTATAGATCCATACATTGCGAAAATTACAACTACTGTAATAACCGCCAAGCAACTAATAAGAATTGTCAAGAATACAGCGGTGGTATTTAGATGAGGTTCTTTTCCGATTAACTTCTTTGCATCGTATTGAGGTTTTATGAATAATGTCATCTAATTCCAATCACCTCCACTTCAATCACAAAAAGTCCAGTCACTTCTTCTATGGCAACACACCTGTTTGTTAGAGACGGTGATTCGATTCTCACGTTTAATTATGACAAGAAGTTGCTTAACTCTTCTTGTATTGTAAGTTGACTAGTAATATCGTCAAAACATTGAAAACAGAGCGTTATACAATTAGTAATAATACTGCCACAAAGTTCAGGTTCCGATATTACAAGTAATATTTAGTTTATAGGCTGTCTAATTAATCTCATTCTATATTTGATTATCGTGGCATTAATAGAACCGATTGTAGGTTTAGCATACCTGGTAATTGGATTCACACTGACGTATCTATCATTGGAAATAGCCTGGCATTTCACTGCATGCAGGATCACAGCGGGTGACGCAAAGATGATAAAACCATGTCTGTTCAAACAGGCTAAACTATTACTTGCAACAGTACCTAATGTGCCATCGACTAGGATATAGGGGATCCAAACCATTATTTTTTTACTGAATTATGACAATTAAATACACTGAGCAACACTACTTGTTAGAAAAGACTACTTGTTAGAAAAAGAAAATACAATGTTTGACCCTATATAGAAACGTTAATGCCAGTTTTATAAGTATTGAAAATGGGCTCTTAATTTTAGTTTGTATTAATCCCATGTTTGTTGAAAGATACTTTAGCAAGTTATTAGTTGTAGTGTGGAAAGAAGTTCTTATCCTTAGAATGAAAATAAGATTCATTACTGAGATAATGAGAGAGAACATATCTTATTGCGAACGAATAATGGAAATTGCGGAGGGGGTTCTACATTGGATGAAGTTAAACGCAATTTTGGGATAGTTGATGGAGTACATTATGGTGGAATTGCAAAAGTACAGGAAACCGACCGCTTCCAGAATGGATCCATAGTACAGTTAAGTCGTTTATAGAACAGCAGCATACTTTTTTTGATATGCTATGGAAGAAGGCGATTCCTACGAAGCAGAGAATAAAGGAGATAGAAGAAGGCATAAAAAGGGAGTTTATATAAACATTATAGGATTCTGAAGAAACAACAAGCTTGATTTTAAAGATAATATCTTCTGCAACTGAAGGAGATATTAGCCACGTGGATTAGCATAGCGGACGTATATATATCTAATATCTATATTAAAAGGAATAATAGATTATTATAAATCAGTAAGTTCCTGACAAACAATGGAGGTTTTCTATTAATCATATTCAGAACATATGAGAGTTATTGAGTATCATCGCTGTATCAGATATTATGAGTAAAATGATGTATGTAAAAGAACTAGAAACAAAGAAGAAAGAAATACCAGCGCATAAGCCCTTAACGACTAACCACGAAACACTGTTTACGATTATCATTGTCGTAGGGATATCAGCATTAATAGGAGTTGGATTCGCGTATATGGGATACACCTCGGGTCAGTTTTCAGAGGCATATGTACTCTGTAAAGAGAACATATTATCGCAAGTTAGGGTAGGAGTATATCAATCCGTGGACACGATTACTGCGGCTCTAGAATCCTGTAATGAAGTAACTGGTTAGAGTAATACATTTTACTTTCTTCTTTTTTTTGATCGGTCTCGATAAGTTTGGACAGAAATTCATGGAGATACTTTTGAAAGCGTTTATTTCTGGTAGGATAAAAAACCTTTCATAAATGAAGTATTCATAATAGTTCAAATCTACTGATAACGTTCATGCCTACTACTAAAGAAGCTGAGGCCAACCAAATAACTGATTCTAGTATTTCTATACAATGGATCCTTCATAGATTAAAGTTCTTAAATATTGGATTTGATCTGCCAATGTTGCTCGCTAATAATTAGTAAATAGTATGCTTAATCATATTTCATCAACATACCTCGTAAAGGATTATAACGATACTACATAAGAAACTGAAGCCATTATATATGTATGATCAATATTTCAAGGGAGAATCAGAGCGAAAACGATATAAAAAGAGGTGGCTTGTTATAGTTGTCAAGTATCATATTTTCTGGCGTAAAATCATTTTTGATCGGAAATTATGCCCTATTCTATATAGCAGCTGCAACTACAATAATTGCAGGGATTTTACACCTAATGATGATCGGGCCTTCAATGAAGCCTCTCAATTTTCCCATGGAATTACTTCCATACACTGATGCCTTATTCCTTATATCGGGAATAGCACAAATCTTCTGGGCGATACCAATGGCATTAAACTGGAATATACGTTGGTTCTATGCAGGTCTAATAGGCACTATTGCATTAACCTCACTGATAGCATTGACAAGGATCCCAAATGAAATAACAGGTATAGCATTACAAGATAAGAATCCTATGGCTTTGTTAATCGAAGTAATGCAGACTACATATGTATTTACAACACTAACTATAATTCTTAATAAGAAAAGAGCCATTTTTAGATTAGTTACGGACTGGAGATAATCATCTATAGCTTTTCTGGCTTCTGAAGTGCAGAAGGTTATGTATTTGTCTCTCTTTGATTTTCTGTATACTGTAAGCATATAGATGTTATATTTTTCAATTGGTGTCAGATCTTTTATTGTCAGTTTTGTCAGCGCTCCTTCTCTTATTCCAGATGAAGCAAAAAGAAGGATAATGCCTCTATCTCTTCGAAATAAGGGTATTATCTAGCATCTTGGCAATCTCTTCCTTGGTATATGGTCTGTCTTCTGCCACTATGTCACTTTCTGGCTTAAACTTCTCTATTATTTTCCACTTTAAACCCTCATATTCAGCCATATCATAGAAATGATGAAGTGCTGCAATTCGAATCTTGATACTTGATGATGATAGTTTTTTCTCATCTTTCATCCATATAACATAATCAATGATTTTTGACTGTAATATTCTAGGATCATAATCAAGTAGTCTATCATATTCTTCCCCGTCAATTTGCAACCAATCCATAAAATAGTGTAGCCATCTATGATAGTACTCCCTAGTTACCTCTGAAGGTAAAGAGGAATTAAAACGGCGGTAGAGTTCTTGTGAGGTTAGTTTATAATCATTTTGCAGAGTCATAGCAATGACTATAAATAGATGATGGTAATATTTATGCTAGCCTACACAAACTAGAACCAATTTTCTAGAGATTGATTGCGACTTGATATTGATTTCTTTAGTCTGTCTAAAGCTCCAGTCACACGTTCTCTAGAGAAGTCTTTTTCTCCGCAAAGAAAATCAACTATACTACCGTAGTCGACATCAGCATATTTAATATTATTGATCTTTGGAACATCGGGATTTAGAAATATGTCGCGAATATCTTGATAAGGGATCTGTACTATTTTATCTTTTATTTTATCAATATTTTCTAATTTGCCATTTTCTCTAATTAGTTTTAAAGCAGTCTTGGGACCTATTCCAGCTACACCTTCAGGATTAAAATCAGTACCTATTAAAATTCCAATATCTACCAACTGTTCATGAGTCAATCCTATTTTATCAAGTACGTCTATATGTTTAATAATTTCCGGCTGAATATCCAGATATAGATTTCTATTAGGTACTTTTCTCTTACCACTTATAGTGAGATTGCGTACTAGTCTCTTCGCTCCAAATAATATCGAATCATAATCTTGACTAGCTGCACAAAAAGCGTTATCAGATTTAGTCAAATAAGCTGCTGCTGCCTCTCCTTCTGATTGGGCCTGAACCACAGGTATTCCTAAAAGAGCGAGGAGTCTTTTTGATTCTTCTACCATGGTCTGTGTCAAAACGGAAGTGGCTTGACCAAATTTTCTTGCGTCTTCAAATCTTCCTTGTGTTATCGCTTCCTGATATTTTTCGACAGCTTCTTGCTTAATACGTTTTCTTCTCTCAATTTCTTTTGATTTTAAATGATGAGGCTTACCATCAAAAACGTATATCAATTTTAGATTTTCAGCTAACAAATTTATGTTACGATAAAATAAACCACTCAAATGACTGGTTATATTTCCTTCATTATTAGTAAGTAATTCTCCAGTCTGACCCCTAATTGTAGAGAGAAACTGGTAAATGGTATTATAGGCATCCACAGCTATTACTCTACTTGATAACTCCGTTGTAAAAATAGGTCTGGGTGATACAAGCAGTTTAAGATCTAAACCCATTTCTTTCTTAAATTATGAGCAAGTAAGATTTACCCTTTTCTCTTCTCCTGTTGATTAACTATTCTTGAGATGGTACATTTCCCATGCCAGCATCATCAGAATATAGCTAGGAATATTTCATCTGTACAGTAGAGAAAGAATATTATAAAGTTACAGATCGTCTGATAGTATACGCGATTGCATGATACTGTACGAACATTTATTGCTATGGATGCATCAAATATAACTGCTCTAGAGCATCTACAAAAAGAAATAACATCTAGCATTAGATGGGATTTAAATGTTGTTAAGCCGATAGAAAAAGACAAATTTCATTTCACAATTCTATTTTTGGGTGAAATACATAAGGATATTATAAAAAATATTACAGAAAAACTATTGAGAGTCGAATTTGAATCGTTTAAGATATTGTACAACACCATCGGGGCATTTCCTAACAAGAACTTACCTAGAATTGTATGGATTGGGATTGACGATGATGGGAAAAAGAAGATGATGAATCTTAGTCGTACTATCTTATCAAAATTGGATCTGGAAGGACTTAGAACGGACCAGATCTTTGCACCTCATTTAACATTATTCCGTCTGAAAAAGCAAGTAAGAATAGATTTTGATAGTTTATCTAATTTGATGGGAAACAGGATCTTTGGCGCTGACACTATGGATAGGTTTCATCTGAAAAAAAGTGATCTTACATCGCAAGGTCCGATTTATTCAAATATGCTTACAGTTTATGCAAAATGAGCCAATTGAACTCAGTTCTCCTAAAAGCATTAGAACTATCTAAACCTATGCAAGGAGAGGTAAAAAAAGTATCTTCTGTTGCAAAGGAAGTCAAGGAAAGTATAATCAAACATGCATCCTCTACAAAAATTAAGGATGTAGTCTTAGGAGGATCCTATGCAAAGGGAACCTGGCTTAAAGGTGATGTAGATATTGATATATTCGTCAAAATGAACAGTTCTTTGAAAGAAGAAGAATTTGAACTACTTGGCAAGCAAATAGGATTGGAATCACTAAAACAATATCAACCGTATCTGAGATATTCTGATCATCCGTACGTTGAGGCATTTGTCGAAGGAATAAGAGTAAATATAGTCCCTTGTTACGATGTTGAAAAGTGGAATTGGATAAGTGCAGCTGATAGATCACCATTTCATACAGAGTATGTTACAAAGAAGTTGGATGAGGAAAAAAGGGATCAGGTTAGGCTATTAAAGAAGTTTCTAAAATCCTTGGGAATATATGGGGCTGAAATTGCTAAAAATGGTTTTAGTGGATATGTCACAGAAGTATTAATTCTTAAGTACGGTTCATTTCAATCTACTTTAGAAGCATTATCTCATGTACAAGAGGAAAAAGTCATAATCTCGACGGATCCAGTAGACGAAGAGGCTGCAAAGAAAACATTTAAACATTCTGTAATTATATTGGATCCAATTGATCCTAAGAGAAACTTAGGAACAGCAATCTCGGTAGAGAACTTTGGCAAATTTGTATTAGCAGCAAGAACATTTTTAAAGAAACCATCGATAGAATTCTTCATACGTCAAGAGAGTGGAGGAACTGCCAATATTTTTTCAGAGATATATCCAAATATATTAGTAGTAAGTTTTAATTACAGAGAACGCAGCCCAGATGTGATTTGGGGTCAACTTAAAAAGAGTATGAATGCTATTTCCAAGCAATTGACACTTGGGGGGTTTGATGTTATAAGAAGTATATGTACTACAGACGAGAGGACAGAAGCAGCTTTCATATTTTTGTTAGAATCAATAACTCTACCGTCATATATGGTAAAAACTGGTCCGAAGGTTTTAAGGAAATATGATTCTAGTAAATTCATTTCAAAGAATAATAACGTTGCACGATTAATGTGGATTGATAATGAGATGCGAATAACCACCTTAGTAGCAAGAAAGGTTACTGATGCAAGAGAATATGTTAGACTTCTTTTAGATGAACGAATTGATAGTATAGGTATCACTAAGGGCCTTGTACCGGATCTCGGGGATAAAACACAAATTTATACTGCAAATGAAACTAAATTTACATATTTGGTGAAGACCGCAATTAATGAACTCACTACAATTGAAAAGATATTTTTCTGATAAAAATGATCCGAATTTATCTAATCTTGCCAAGATCATTTCCTATCCCAATCTGAGTACGAGTGAATTCATCAAACGCATTGATGAGATGCAAGATCTGGGAATAACTGATATCATATTTGAAGGAAATACTCAGATTGGTAAAGTATCAATCTTGGGCAAAGGTTCAGTCAGTATAGTACTTAAAGTGAGGATTGACAATAAAACATATGCTTTGAAGATAAGAAGAATGGATGCAAATAGGAAGACAATGTTAAGAGAAGCTTCAGTGCATCAAATAGTAAATACAATAGGCATAGGTCCTAAGTTAATTAAATTCTCAGAAAATCTAATTATCATGGAACTTATTGATGGTTTAAGTATTATTGATTGGATTCGACAACAATATCTTAACAAGTACAGAGTGCTAAATATTGTTACTAATATACTAAAACAATGCTTTATTTTGGATATGGCAAATATTAATCATGGAGAATTAAGTAATTTGAATTATCACATAATTGTTTCGTGTTCAGATCGCGTTAGCATTATAGATTTTGAGAGTACGAGCTTAAATAAGAAGAAATCTAATAATGTAACTTCTGCAAGTCAATCACTACTTATAAGTGGAATGATATCACATTATATAAATAATATGCTAAATCTTTTGTCCAAAGACAACATTATAGAGAAACTAAGAGCATATAAGAGAGATCAGAATGTTACAAATTTTGATTCCTTAATACAAACCCTTTCAAATGGAGTTTGATATTAGTACACATTGAATTCTTATTGATGTATTCTTTTTCCAGTAGAATGATCACTTCTAAGACCAGATAATTACAATTGATGCAACAGCTAAATATTTTTTTGGGTGCTGCTGTACGGTGACGTAACGACAGCTAACATTGAATATCACTTCAACGAACGAATATTTGAAACCCTGTTGGGTATCAGTTTCGCATACTTTTTTGGTATCGTCGTCCCCGAATTTAGCATCTCGACTTAGGTGAGGTATAACAAAGGTAGCTATGATCATGAATAGAATTGTTAGGGATACCAAAAATCCATGAAGGGATTTCTAACAACAGATCGACTAAAATCATTCGGCTTATTTTTTCTCATCCAATGCGGCAAGTCACTGGGTTCATTCAGTAAGTTCTTATCTTCTATACCTGGACTCTCTCGATAGCATCTGAAACTCTCGGCTTCATCAAATATTGTAACAAATGAATATAGATATTCTTGGTGGCCTACGCAAATACTTACTTACTCTAGGATCACAAGAAATATTTTTCCCCTTTACGGAATTGGTCGCTGTTCCAAAAATAATATTATCTTCTGCATCAAGGACAAACCATAGGGGAACTACATGAGGACTGCCGTCTTCCTTAACTATGGGTAGTTTTGCCATAAAAGTTCCCCGATTTAGAAAACTACTAAGTTCACCTTTTGACATCGCTGTCATCGTGATGTAACTACTACCAGTTTTGTTCTAACACTCTTCGATGATAGTCTTCAAGTGGTTCAGATCTTTTTCAACCGTTTTTATATCTTCGGCATATCTCTCGTCTGTCATCTCCGGTGTCTGAAACACCGTTAACATTACCTCGCTTCCATCACCATTTTTCACCACACGCATAGGAACGTATACCTCTACCCCAGAAGTCAACTTCACATGATGGTCTAAAATTCTAAAGTTATTTCTTTCTGCAAGCATGACTTTATTCTGTCCTTGTGAAGTGTCTACGACCCATTCCCCATTCATTTCCTTTATAGATGGAAAGGTGTTGGAAGCCCACCTAGGCAGGTTTTCTAGGTTTGAGACGAAGTCATAAACTATTTGAGGATTGCTATTTATCGAGGTATTCATCGTTCTTG
>Ga0214469_1000851_pt1 | contig 11103 bp, 10 predicted proteins | sample RVTome_10_FD_187340 | JGI IMG/M metagenome (GOLD analysis project Ga0214469, IMG submission 187340) | Soil microbial communities from uranium-contaminated site in the Upper Colorado River Basin, Wyoming, United States - RVT153D57 HiSeq ... | reverse complement strand
GACGGCGGCGTGCAGCGAGCCGCGGTCCGCCTCCGAGTACACGGCGACCGTGCCGATCCCGAGCTCCCGGAGCGTGCGGAAGACACGGACGGCGATCTCGCCGCGGTTGGCGACGAGCACTTTCGCGAAGAGCGCCAAGACCGGCTTATTCTGGCCGGTCTGGCGCCGTCCTACCCGGTGTCGGCGCCCCGCAGTGGGAGCCGGGCGCCCCTACGAGCCCTCGGACACCTGGTAGATCTCGTCGGCGACGAGGCCGTGCGCCTCACGGTGCACCGCCGTCGCGGCTTCGGCGTTCGGCGCCTCGACCAGGCAGAAGATCTTCCCCGCGCGCTCGTCGACCCAGTAGCGCCGGTAGTCGACCCCGTGCCTCGACTGCTCGTCGAGGTCCTTCATGTGCGCTTCGGCGACGTCCCCGGCGGGCACGCCGCCCTCGATCGTGTGCACGTCCATGAAGAGCGGCATCCGAATCCTCCTCTCGGTCGACTTCCGACGAGGCTAGTCGCCGGGCTTGAGCGTCGTGTGAGCGCGACGTCAGCGTTTCCCCACCACAGAGCCCGGCCCGACCGGTTCTTGGGCATATGCTCCGGGCCATGACGTTCGCCGACCAGCTGACGGTCGCGCGTGCGGCCGCCGTCCCCGCCGTGGTCGTCCTCTTCGCCTGGGACTTCCCCAACCACGACTACTGGGCGACGGCCCTCTTCGCGGTCGCGATGGCGACGGACTGGGTCGACGGCTGGTGGGCCCGGCGGACGGGCCGGACGTCGGACCTGGGACGCCTCCTCGACCCCGTGGCCGACAAGCTCCTCGTCATGGCGGCGCTGATCATGCTCGTCGACCGCGTCCTGCCCGCCTGGATGGTGGCCGCCGTCATCGCGCGCGAGTTTCTCGTCACCGGCCTCCGCCTGGCCGCCGTCGAGCGCGGAGTCGTGATCGGCGCCCGCGACCTCGGCAAGCTGAAGACCTGGGCGCAGGCGGTCGCCGCGGGCCTCGGCGGGCTCGCCGCCGGCGGCGGCCTCTCGGACGACGTGGCCTGGTGGGCCATGCTCGTCGCGCTCGTGCTCACCTGGCTCTCGGGGCTCGACTACGCCCGGAGCGCGCCCCGTGTCCTCCGTGGCCAACAGCCTGCGTAGCTTCGCCCGGGACGACATCCCGGCGGTGCTCGAGCTGTCGCGCCGCGCGCTGACGCGGCCGGAGGAGCACGTCGGCAACCCGCTCTGGGCCACGAAGGACGAGCTCGAGAGCGAGCTCGCCGACTGGGACGAGCCGCCGGAGGAGACGCTCCTCGTCGACGCCGCGGACCGCGTCGTCGTCGGCTTCGGCGGCGTCGAGGTGGCGAAGGGCTTTCCGCATGCCGACCTCTTCGGCCCGTTGATCGCGCCCGGGTACCGGGGCCAGAAGCTCGGCAGCGAGCTCCTCGACGCGTCGCTCGCCCTCGCCGTCGAGCACGCGCGGCGGTCCGTGATCGCCTCGGTCGGCCCGCGGAACCTCTCGGGCCGCCTGCTGCTCGAGCACGCGGGCTTCCATCCGCGCGGAGCGGCGAAGGCCGTCTTCCGGCTCGCGCCCGAGGAGCACAAGCCCGCGGCGGAGGGGCCGGCCGGCCTGGACGTCAGGCGCGCGGCCCCCGACGACCTCGACGCGGCGCTCCGCCTCTACCACGAGACGTTCCCGGACGGGGTCTTCCCGGACGACGCGTGGCGGGACGGGCTCGAGAAGGGCTCGGTCTACCTGGCCGAGCGGGAGGGCGAGCCGCTCGCCTTCCTGAACATCGACCGGAGCGACCGATGGGCCTACCAGATCGGCGTCGTCGCCGAGGAGCGCTCCCGGGGCGTGGGCCAGTTCCTGCTCTCGCGCGTCCTCGAGACCTACTGGAGCGAGCATCCCGGCGAGATGCTCGGCCTCTCGGTCGAGGCCGACAACGTCCCGGCGCTCCGCCTGCTGCGCAAGCAGGGCTTCGCCCCGTGGCTCGTGCTGCAGTCGTACGAGCTCTGGTTCTAGTGCCCCTCCGAGCAAGGCCGAATGGGCTCTAGCTCACTCGTCCTCGCGATCGACCAGGGGACGACCGGGACGACGTGCCTCGTCGTGGACGACGGCCTGCGCACGCGCGGACGCGGCTACCGCGACGTGCCGCAGCACTTCCCCCGCGCCGGCTGGGTCGAGCACGATCCCGAAGAGCTGTGGGACTCGGTCCTCGGAGCGGCTGCGGACGCCCTCGACGAGGCCGGCGCCGAGGCGCACGACCTCGCCGCCGTGGGTATCGCGAACCAGCGCGAGACGACCGTCGTCTGGGAGCGGTCGAGCGGCCGGGCCGTGCACCGCGCGATCGTGTGGCAGGACCGGCGCACTGCCGAGCGCTGCCGCGAGCTGCCGGCCGACCTCCTGCGCGACCGCACCGGCCTCGTCCCCGACCCGTACTTCTCCGCCACGAAGCTCGAGTGGCTGCTCGCGGGCCGCGACGCGGCGGGGCTCGCCTTCGGCACCGTCGACTCGTGGCTCCTCTGGAAGCTGACCGGCGGGCGCGTCCACGCGACCGACGTCTCGAACGCCTCGCGCACGCTCCTTTTCGACCTCCGGCGGCTCCGGTGGGACCCGGAGCTCCTGGAGCTCTTCGGCGTGCCCGCCGCCGTCCTCCCCGAGGTCGTGCCCTCGAGCGGAATCGTCGCCGAGGCCCGGCTCCTGGGCGCGCGCGTGCCGGTCGCCGGGATCGCGGGCGACCAGCAGGCGGCGCTCTTCGGCCAGGCCTGCTTCCGCCCCGGCGAGGCGAAGGTGACGTACGGAACCGGGAGCTTCGTGCTCGTGAACGTGGGCGCCGCTCCGGGACCGGTCCGCGACGGGCTCGTGCAGACCGTCGCCTGGCAGCGCGCCGGCGAGCCCGCGGCCTACGCGCTCGAGGGCTCGATCTTCGTCACCGGCGCCGCGCTCCAGTGGCTCCGGGACGCGCTCGGGCTGCTCGGGGACGCCGCCGAGAGCGAGGCGCTCGCGCGCGCGGTCGAGAGCGCCGACGGCGTGCACTTCGTCCCGGCGCTCGCCGGCCTCGGCTCGCCGCACTGGGCGCCGGAGGCGCGCGGGCTCGTGAGCGGGATCCACCGCGGGACGCGCCGCGAGCACCTCGTCCGCGCCGCGCTCGAGGCGATCGCGTTCCAGGTCTGCGACGTCGTCGAGGCGGCGGAGGTCGAGCTCGAGCTCCTGCGGGCCGACGGCGGCGGCGCCGACAATGGCTTCCTGCTCCAGCTGCAGGCTGATCTGGCCGGCATCCCGGTCGAGGTGCCGGCCGAGCGCGAGGCGACCGCGCTCGGCGCCGCCGCGCTGGCGGGACTAGCGGTCGGCGTCTGGTCGAGTTCGGAGGAGATCGCCGGGGCCCGCCGCATCGCCGCGCGCTACGAGCCGGAGCTCGCGCGAGACGAGGCCGACCGGCTCCTCGCCGACTGGCGCGCCGCCGTCAGGCGGGCTCTGCTTCCGGGCTGACGTTCTCGCGCACGCCCTCGCGCCACCAGGCCCCGCGCGGGTCGGCGGCTTCGCGTGGCAGGAACGAGAGCGCCCCTTCCAGCGCCTCGCGCTCCTCGGGGGTCGGTTCCGGCTCGATCTCCAGGTGCATCGGCGCCGATTAAAGCCTTTGCGAGCCGCCTCCGATAGAGCGGGGGATGCGTCGGGGCCTGGTCACCGCTTTCGCCTGCCTGCTCGCGCTCGGGCTCGCCGCGCCCGCGGGCGCGGCCTCCTGGGCGCAGCCCCAGATCCGCGTCGTCGTCGAGCACGGCCTCATGGGCCCGTCGGTCGCCGCCTTCCGGCCCGACCGGCCGCTGACACGCCGCCAGCTCGGAGTGGCGCTCGCCGCCTACACCGGGGAGGCGCAGGTCGTCGTCGACCCCGAGCGGCCCGTCGTCATGTGGGAGCTCCAGCGCGCCCTCGTCCGCGCCGCCGGGCTCCACCACTCGGCCGCTCTCGTCCGCGCCAAGGCCCGCGCGGCCGGCCTCCAGCCCAAGACGTACTTCGGCGCCGAGGTCGTGGCCCGGCTCCTCCGCCTCCGCTACAACCACCCCGCCGCGAGGGACTTCCGCGAGCTCCGCCCCAGAGACGTCGCCACGCGGGCCGAGGCCGCGTACTCCTTCGCCGCGCTGCTCGGCACGAGCGACTGGACGAAGCAGTCCGTCGCCGCCACGGCGGACGGCCTCGCCTTCCCCGCCTTCACGGAGTGGCAGCGCCGCGTGCTGCGGCGAGCCGTGTCCTTCGTCGGCTACCCGTACGTCTGGGGCGGCACCTCCGAGTCGCGGCAGACGCTCTTCGGCGTCACCTCGCGCGGCGGTTTCGACTGCTCGGGATTCGTCTGGCGCGTGTACAAGACGCGGCCGTTTGCGGGCGCGCCGCGCCTCCAGACGGTGCTGCGCGGGCGCACGACCTACCAGATGAGCGGCGAGTTCCCGCGCGCCGCCCGCATCCGCCGCGCCGGGCTCCGTCCCGGCGACCTCGTCTTCTTCGGGACGCGCGGGCCGAGCTCGAGGCCGTCCGAGGTGACGCACATGGGGATCTACGCCGGCCGCGGCTGGTTCGTCCACTCGTCGAGCCAGGGGACGACGCTGACGACCCTCTCCGGCTGGTACGCGGACCGCTTCGCCTGGGGCCGCCGCCCGCTCCGCGAAGCCGGCCTCACCTAGCCTTTCAGACAGCCTTTAGGGGGATGGAGCAGGGCTTTCTCTAAATCCCTCGGACGGGGGATGAGAACCGGGGGCCCCGAACGGATACTTCTGGTCGTCCAGGCATCGACACGGGAGAGATCCAGATGCTGCATTGGAAGGCAAAGCTCGCGTATCTGCTCGTTGCGGCCGCCGTCCTCGCCTCCTTCCTCGGCGAGGCCGAGGGCTGGCACTGGTAAGCAGCCGAGCGTGAAGCTCCGTCCGATCCGCTCGACCGAGAGCGCGTCGGGCCAGGTGGAGAGGCCGGGTACGCTCGCGTCGCGCGAGACCGCCCGGCTTCTACCGCTTCTCGCGCCCGTAGCCCTCGCCGCCGGGACGGCGCTCGCCGCCGCCGCGGTCACGTTCGGCGCCTCGACGCCGAGCCTCGCCGTGCTGGGCGGCGTGCTGGCGCTGGCGCTGGCCGCCACGTTCGTGGAGGCCTACCCCGTTCCCATCGAGGGCATCTCGTCCGGCGGCGTGTCGCTCACCGCCGTCTTCATCGTCGGCGCCGCCGTCATCTACGGCTGGGCGCCGGCCGTCATGATCGGGTTCGTCGCCCGGGCGGCCATCGAGCTGCTCCAGCGGCGGCCGGCGATCCGCCTCGTCTACAACAGCAGCGTCTACGCCCTCGGCGGCGCCGCGGCCGGGGCCGCCGTGGCGCTCGTCGGCCACCCGACGGGCGTCTCCCACCTCTTCCTCGACATCCTCGGCGCTGCGGCGGGCTTCTACGGCGTCAACATCCTGCTGACGGCCGGAATCATCTCGCGCTGGTCGGGCGAGCCCTTCTTCCCCCTCCTGAAGCGCTCCATCTACTGGACGGCCGTGCCGTTCTCGATCATGGCGTCGGTCAGCCTCATGCTGGCCGTCCTCTGGGACCGCTCGCCGCTGCTCGCCACCGCGCTCGTCGGCCCGCTCGTCGCCATCGCGCTCTACCAGCGCTCGGTCTACAGCGCGCTCAAGGCGATGCGCCTCGCGCTCACCGACCCCCTCACCGGCCTCGGCAACCACCGCCACTTCCACGAGCGGCTCCAGCACGACCTGGACAAGGCCCAGGAGGAGGGCTTCGCGCTGACCCTCTGCCTTCTCGACGTGGACAACTTCAAGCAGATCAACGACCGCTTCGGGCACCCTGCAGGGGATCGCGTCCTGGCGCAGGTGGCGGCCCGCCTGCGCCAAGGAGGCGAGGCCTTCCGCCTCGGCGGGGACGAGTTCGCCCTCCTCCTTCCACGGCGGGACGAGCACGAGGGGCTCTCGATCGCGCGCTCGGTGATCGAGCGCGTCGCCGAGACGGAGTGCGAGTTCGGCGGGACCCTGAGCATGTCCGCCGGCATCGCCACCTACCCGCAGCACGGCGTCGAGCGGAGCGAGCTCGTCCGCGTGGCCGACAGCGCGCTCTACCTCGCCAAGGAGCAGGGGAAGAACACGGTGCGCGTCTACCGGCCCGACGTCATCGAGCTGGCCGAGCTGCGCCGGCTGGCCGAGGGCCCCGACCGCGCCGCGCGCCTGCGCGCCGCCGCGAGCCTCGCGCACGCCGTCGACGCGCGCGACGCCTACACCGGCAGCCACTCGTACATGGTCGGAGAGCTCGCCGCCCGCGTCGCGCGGCGGATGGGCCTGGACGGCGAGGCGGTCGAGCTGACGCGGCTCGCCGGGAGCCTCCACGACCTCGGCAAGCTCGCCATCCCGGAGGAGATCCTCCGCAAGCCGGGCCCGCTCAACGAGGCTGAGCGCCTCGTGCTCGAGCGCCATCCGCAGATCGGCTACCGGATGCTCGACTCGCTGGGCGTCGAGCCCGTGGCGACCTGGGTCCTGCACCACCACGAGCGCTGGGACGGCAACGGCTACCCGGAGCGCAAGTCCGGCGGCGAGATCCCGCTCGGCGCGCGGATCCTCTTCGTCGCGGACGCCTATGACGCGATGACGACCGACCGTGTCTACCGCGGCCGGCTCTCCCACGACCGCGCCATCGCCGAGCTCGAGCGCTGCGCGGGGACGCAGTTCGACCCCGAGGTCGTGGCCGCCTTCCGCGCGGAGTTCGACCAGCCGCGCCACCTCGAGCTCGTCGCCGCCGAGAGCGCGTAGCCGATCTCGATCCGGCTCCCCGAAACGGCGTAGGGCCCTCACCTAATCCCTCGCTCGGGGCTTTGGTCGCGGGCGCCGGGAGCCGTTGCCTGAGCCACGGCCGCGCGCGTTTCTGTGGCCACGTCTCCCAGCGGAAGGAGGTGACGCGCGTGATTCGATGGAAGCACCACTACGTCCGGGCAATGCTCGTCGTCGGAGCGATCGCGGCTTATGCCGTGGCGGCCGGCGCCGGGTTCCGCTGGTACTAAGCCGGCTGCCCAGCTTCCAGATCCTCACCAGCGTCCGTCATGAACACCCACGGATACCCGTCCCGGCTCTACTGGTACATCGCCGCCGTCCTCGGCGTCGCCGTGCCGGTCGCGGCCGGGGCGGTGGTGAGGGTCGCGCTCGACCCGCCCGACCTCTCCACGGGGATCGGCATCGCGCTCTTCTTCGGGCTCGCGCTGCTCGCGGACATGAAGCCGGTGCCGCTCGACGTCGAGAACGAGCGCGTCGTCTCGCTCGCCTTCGTCTTCGTCGTCGCGAGCCAGATCCTCTTCGGCTGGGAGTACGCGGTTCTCTCGGCCATCCTCGGCGTCCTCATCTCGCAGATGGTCGAGCGCCGGCCCGCGTTCCGCTCCCTCTTCAACGGCGGCGTCTACGGCCTGGCCGCGTTCGCCTCCGCGCTCCCCGTGTTCGCCTTCGGGACGGGCGAGCTCGACACGATCAGCCTCACCCTCTTCGCCTTCACGGGCGGGGCCGCCTACGTCCTCCTGAACGTCGTCCTCGTCTGCGGCGCGCTCGCGATCCTCTCCCAGGCACCGCTCCCCGAGCTGCTCCGCGACAACCTGCGCCACTCGGGTCCCGCGTTCGTGATCATGGCGTTCCTCGCGGCGCTGGCCTCGTCGCTCTGGACGACCGACCCGAGGCTCCTCGTCCTCCTCGCCGGGCCGCTCTTCACCCTGACGCTCTACCAGCGCTCGGCGCTCTCCACGAAGGTCGCGACCAGAGACGCGCTCACCGACAGCCTCACGGGGCTCGGCAACCACCGCTCGTACCAGAGCCGCCTGCGAGAGGCGCTCGCGCGCGCGGAGGAGGAGGGCCGCGACGTCTCGCTCTGCCTCGTGGACGTCGACGAGTTCAAGACGTGCAACGACCGCTTCGGGCATCCGCTCGGCGACCAGATCCTCGTCGAGCTCGCCCGGCTGTTCGTGGAGGGCCACGACGAGGTCGCCGCGTTCCGCTTCGGCGGCGACGAGTTCGCCCTGCTCCTCGAGACGAACGAGGAGGAGGCCTACCGCTTCGTGGAGGACCTCCACGGACGCATCGCCCAGACCGCCTTCCCCCACCACCAGCCCGTGACGATCACCGTCGGGATCGCCTCCTTCCCCGGTCACGCCTCCGGCGCGGACGAGCTCCAGCAGGTCGCGGACGGCGCGCTCTACTGGGCGAAGCGGCACGGCAAGAACCGCTCCTGCGTCTACAGCCCCTCCGTCGTCCGCATCTACTCCGCCAACGAGCTGACCGAGCAGGCCGAGCGCCAGGCGAGGCTGCGGGCGGCCGAGAACCTCATCCGGATCGTCGACTCGAAGGACACGTACACCGGCGAGCATTCGGACGCCGTGGCCCGGCTCGTCGAGGCGATGGCGCGCGACCTGGCACTCGACGGCGAGACCGTCGAGCAGCTCCGTCTCGCCGCGCTCCTCCACGACATCGGGAAGATCGCCATCCCGGATCACGTGCTCCAGAAGCCCGGCTGCCTCGAGCCGGACGAGCGGCTGCTCGTCCGCTCGCACGTCCAGTTCGGGTACTCGCTCCTCGAGGGCCTCGGAATCGAGCCGGTGGACACGTGGGTGCTCCACCACCACGAGCACTGGGACGGCTCGGGCTACCCGGACGGGCTCGCCGGCGAGGACATCCCCTTCGGCTCCCGCGTGATCCTCGTCGCCGACGCCTTCGACGCGATGATCACGCACCGCACGTACCGTCCTGCGCTGGGCCCGCAGGAGGCCATCGCCGAGCTCCGCCGCCAGGCGGGCGCGCAGTTCGACCCGGCCGTCGTGGCCGCACTCGACCGGTGCCTGTCGGACGAGGCCGGAGCGCGGATCGAAGAGGCGAGGGCGAGCGCCTGATGGCCCAGCTCCTCCCCATCGCGCTCGCGCTGCCCGTGGCGCTCCTGCTCGGCGGGCGGCTCGGCCGCGTGGCGGAGCTCCGGCTACGGGGGCTCTGGCTCTTCTTCCTGGCCTTCGGGATCCAGGTGGTCGCCTTCCCCTTCGCGTTCCTGCCCTGGACGACCGGCGAGTCGACGGCGAAGACGCTCTGGCTCGTCTCCTACGGCTGCCTCCTCGCGGCGGCGGTCGCGAACCGGCGGATCCTCGGCGCGCAGGTGGTCGGCCTGGGCATGGCGCTCAACCTGGCGGCGATCCTCTCGAACGGCGGGCGCATGCCCGCGACGCCCGAGGCCATGGAGGGCGCCGGGCTGAACTTCGCCGTGAAGCACAACAGCGTCGCCTCGGCCGACCCCTCGCTCCCGTGGCTCGTCGACCGCTTCGCCGCGCCGGGCTGGGTGCCGCTCACGAACGTCTTCTCGGTCGGCGACCTCGTCATCGCGCTCGGGTCGGCCGTGCTCGTCCTCGCGGCGACCGGCGCGCGGCTCCCGGGCCTCCCGCTCCGGCCCCGCGCCGAGCAGCCCTCCGGCTAGCGCACGCGCCGAACCGGCCGACGACCGGCGGCGTATCCTCGACGCATGGCCCGGCGAGGTACCTGGCTCGTCGTCGGCGCTCTGGCGGCGATCGCGCTCGTGGCCGCCTTCGACGCGCTGCGGGGCGACGATGCGGCCGGCCCCCGCTCCGCCCCCGGAACGACCTCCGAGGCGACGACCACCGCGGCGGCGCCCGCGGCGGAGGAGCCGCAGGCAGCCCTGGACGCCTTCGGGGGGGTCCTCTACTACACGGACGAGAGCTGCGAGCTCCGCGCCGTGCGACTCCCCACGCTCGAGGTCGCGGAGGCGCCGAACTGGGACGAGTGCCGCTTCGTCCTCTCGCCGGACGGCACGCGCGTCAGCGGGACGGGCTCCGGCTGGGACCCGCACAGCGACCCGCGCATCGGCCGTCTCTTCCAGAGCGCGAACGGCTCGGTTCAGGTCTCCTCCAACCTGGGGCCGGAGGGAGAGCCGATCCGAGGAACCGCGCCCGCGTGGCGGCCGAGCGGGAGGCTCACGTACGCGGCCGGCGGCGAGGTGCGAGAGTGGCCAGGCGGCGAGACGGTGCTGTCGCGAGACGACCTCGCCGCCGCCGTGCGCGCGCACCCTGACGTCCCGGATTCCGGCCGCGTCCGCGAGGTCGCCGTCGACGACGCGGCCTGGCTGGACGACGAGCGCCTGGCAGTCGCGCTGAGCGTGCCGGTCGAGAACGCCGTCGAGCACGCCGTGGCCGTGTTCGAGGGCCGTCGGCTCGCCTGGGTGGACTTCGCCGGACCGCGGGCGCTCTTCGACCTGCGCGTGAGCGCCCTCGGCCGCTTCTTCGCCGTCATGGACGGATCGACGTACGCGATGTTCGACTCCCGACGAGGCCGCGTGCAGACCCCGGCCGCCCTGGGACCCGAGCTTCACGCTCTCACCTGGTCGCCGGACGAGCAGTGGGCCGCGGCCGCCGCCGACACGCACGTCTACGTCTTCAGGCCGGGCGAGCCGCAGGCGCGCGTGCGGCGGCTCCCGATCGCCGCCAGCGACCTCGCCTGGCGGGGCAGGGCCGAGCCGCCGCCGCTCGCCGACGCCGTCGAGGCACGGTCGTGGCTCGGCGGCGTCGGCGCGACCGGGCGGCTGTTCGTGGCCGAGCCCGGCTGCCGCCTCCGGGCTCTCCGGTTACCCGACCTCCAGTGGGAGGACGAGCCCGACGGCGAGCCGACGCCGTGCCGGTTCGCTCTCGACGTCGCGGACCGAGCGGTGGCCGAGGCGATCTCCGTCGCACCGGGCGGACAGCTGCGCGCGACCTGCCGCGACGGGCGTCTCGCCGTGTTCGGGTCGCAGGGCCCGACCGCAAGCATCCCGGACGCCTGCGCACCCGCCTGGATGCCCGACGGGACGCTCACCTTCGTCCGCGAAGGCGAGCTCTGGCGGGGAACGCGGGAGCCTCGCCGCCTCGTCACGCGGTCGGAGCTCCGCGGCATGTTCGGGCGCGACGCGGCGCTCGAGGAGGTCGCCTGGCTCGACGACCGGCGGCTCTGGGCGGTCGTCCGCGTCGGCTCCTCGGATGCGATCGCCCTCATGACCGTGTCGCGGCTCGTCTTCTCGCCCACGTTCACCGCCCCGCGCATCGAAGGGCTCCAGGTCAGCTCGACCGGGATGGTCGCCGCCCGGACCGACAGCGGCATCGTGTTC
>Ga0214469_1000850_pt1 | contig 11116 bp, 8 predicted proteins | sample RVTome_10_FD_187340 | JGI IMG/M metagenome (GOLD analysis project Ga0214469, IMG submission 187340) | Soil microbial communities from uranium-contaminated site in the Upper Colorado River Basin, Wyoming, United States - RVT153D57 HiSeq ... | reverse complement strand
TGTTCGTCGACCAGCATGAGGCCCGCGGCGCCGAAGCGGCCCCAGTGTCGCCGTCCGCAGGCGCAGTCGACCCAGCCGTCGCCGTCGGTGCGGTGCAGCAGCGTCACTCGTCGAGGTTCTCACGTTTCCTTCTCGAGCCTTCGCGGACGACAACTGGCAGCACGTACCAGAGGACCACGAAGCAGACGATGACGGCGATGACGATGATCACCGCGGTCGTCCTGGACAGTGTGGCGTCCAGGGCCATGAACACCCCGCCGGCCATCGCCAGCATGAGCAGGAACAGCCCGCCGCTGGCCATGGGTCCGGCGATGGCCACCATGCGGTCGCGCATCCGCTGGCGGAACAGCAGCCGGTGCAGTGGCACGGGTCCGATGAGCAGCGCCGTGGCGAGTGCCGCCAGGACGAGTGTGACGGCGTACACGCGCTGCGTCACCGCGTCGGCGTCACGGAACGGCTGGGTGAACGCGATCGTCAACAGGAAGGCGAACAGGATCTGCGCGCCCGCCTGGGCCACTCTCAACTCCTGGAGTAGCTCCTGCCAGTGCCGGTCGAGACTCTCGGCCTCGCTCTCGTCCCTGGTGTATCCCGTCCCCGCCACCCCGTGCCGCCCTCCTCGTGAGCCGTCTGGCTCGGACGCTACCCGGCACGGGCACAATCCACACTGCGCGGCAGCGACGTCGGACGACCTGCGCTGTTGGACTGTCAACCGCGACCGTTTGGTACAGTTTTCGCGCCGCGACGCTCCTCTGCGTCGGTGGCGCATGTCCGGGTGGCGGAATAGGCAGACGCGCTAGCTTGAGGTGCTAGTCCCCGCAAGGGGGTGGGGGTTCAAGTCCCCCCTCGGACACTCGAACATCTTTCGAACGTTGCCGATGATGCTGCAACGCGACCGCGCCGGCAGTCTCGAGTTATTTGGGCGCGCTTGAGCCGAGCGGACAGGCAGCTGATGACGGTGTCTATGGCTCTCGCCAGTCAGTTTCGTCGTACCAAACGATGGTCAGTGCCTGCTCCAGAGCAAGGTCTTCTATGAGCTGGACACGGTCCGGATCCTGGGTTCTCCTGGGGTACAGCAGGACGCCGATCACGCTGTCCCAGGCAAGCGGTCAACCTCCGTCGGATTCAGAACGACCGGACTGGCGCCGCTGGAGCAGATTGTCGACGTAGTGGTCGAGGTGTCCTGCAACTGCCGGATGTGCCGGAGATCGACGCGGCGTCGGCCAGTGTGCAGGCTCATGGTGTGTTCGGGTATTGGCGTCGGCGGTGACGAGCCCGGTGCGGAACGCGGTCTGGACACGGCGGTGGAACCGCTGACCGCGGATCAGGCGGCCGGACATTGCGGGTGGAGCGGGGCGGTTGTCGAACGTGGCGACGCGCGTCGACGCTGGCAGAGCAACGATGAGTTGGGTCAGATCGGGCACATCGCTGCCGTCGCCGTAGATGAGTCGATGGAAAGCAGGCTGCCCGGGTGGCTTGCGGCTAGGCGTTCCATTTGACGGTGCGCACGTCCGCCAGGCGAGCGGCCCTGATTGACGTGACTGGCTTGGGCGAACAGGTTCTCGTCCAAACCGCCTCCGGCAGAGTGGGCCAAGAGATGGCCGCGCTCGTAGCCGCGCCCGGCCAGCGCAGGGCTCACAGGGAAGCCGGCCTGACGCGATCTGTTTCGCGGAGTCGCCGCAACAGAGGTGCGCCTCCATGCGGCGACCACCCTTGGAGCGCGTGCGACGGTCGAGTCGTCGGTCAGGTCGAACAGGTACGACGATCCGCCGTCATCGAACTCGACTAACTCGCTGCTGGGGAACGCCGCGCGGTAGCCGTCCGTGGCCGCCTCAAGTAGCTTCTCCAGTCTCCACTGGCCGGCGGGGCCCCATGACCTCCTCCCATCCCTGAGTCGGGCCGCGAATCGGCGAGGAAGCGTGGCGTCGAGCACCACATCCACAATCAGGACGGCAAGGTGAGCGCGCGCAACAGCTACGGCAAGGACCCCGAGCGTCGGCGCGGCTGACTCGAACGCTGAGGACCGCGAGGGCGACAACGTCGCTACGCTGCCGCCCATGCCTGCACGTTCGTCACGATGAAGCAGGTGGCCGAGGAACTCAGCCTCAGCGAGGCCCAGGTCTGCGCCCTGGTGCGTAGCAAGGACCCTGCCCGCGGTGAAGATTGGCGGCCGCGGTTCTCGTAGCGATCTGGGTTGGCATCGCACCAAGTCCGAACGTACTCATTTGTCTCTAAGTGGCCAGCCGCCGACAGGGAACTCGCTGAATGTCGAGATGAGCGCGGCATTGCCGATGAGTGGGCACGTGCGGAGAGGGCTGGAAGCGGGTGCGCACACTCCCTTGTGCGGGCCGAGGACGCGCGGGTGGCACTGGTTTGAGGACGTCCATGTCGGACGAGGTCCCACGACTTCGGGACGCGGAATGTCCGCAGTGAGCTCTACGGTGGCGCCATGACCGACAGCGACTCCCCGTGGGAACCTCCCCTCGCCGGCACCGAGGCCGAGCACCTCGTCGGTGCGCTCGACCGCCTGCGCACGACCTTCCGCTGGAAGGCCGACGACCTCGACGCGGCCGGGCTGCAGACCCGCATCGGTGCCTCCTCGCTGACCCTCGGCGGCCTGCTCAAGCATCTCGCTGCCCAGGAGGACCACGCCTTCACGACCAAGCTGAGCGGGGAGCCGCTCGGCGCGCCGTGGGACGCCGCCGACTGGGACGGCGATGACGACTGGGAGTTCACCTCCGCCGCCAACGACACGCCCGAACAGCTCTACGCGCTTTGGGATGGCGCCGTCGAACGGTCCCGCCCGCGGCTCGACGCGGCCTTGGCCGACGGCGGACTCGACCAGCTCGTCCACGTCTCCTCACCCGACGGTCGCCATCCCAGCCTGCGTCGGCTCCTGTGCGACCTGATCGAGGAGTACGGTCGGCACACCGGGCACGCCGACCTGCTCCGCGAGGCTGTGGACGGACTGGTCGGCGAGGACCCTCCGGCCAGATGGCACGCACGAGCGGGCCGATCGCCCCTGAGCAGCTGACCGTCGTATTGGCGTGCTGCTCGTGGGCCACCTTGAGTGAATCCCTCGAGCGGGACATGCGGGCCTGCGCCGCAAGTCAGCGGCTACGCATGCTCACGCCGCCGACGACGTGGCCGCTGTCGGCATTGGCGGTGGCATCGGTCCTCGTCGGGTTCGTTGTCGCCTGCCCGGGACCGCGCGTTGGGAGTCATCGAAGCGGCCCGCCTCGCAAGCTACGACCCGTGACCCGGCACTACAGCTCGAGCGAGCTCGGGTCTGCCGGGACGTCCACGGCGTGCTTCCGCAGCGCCGCCATCGGCACGATCTGCAGCACCGCCTCATTGGTGCAGGCAAGCACGACCGGCGCAGCCACGCCGTCGTCGTAGGCACGGGCCCAGTTAGCCGCGGTCACGCACCAGCGGTCGCCCGGCACCAGCCCCGGGAAGCGGAACTGCGGCCTCGGCGTCGACAAGTCGTTGCCGATGCTGCGCTGGTGGTCCAGAAACTCGGCCGTGACCACCGCGCAGATGGTGTGACTTCCGAGGTCCTCCGGGCCGGTGCTGCAGCAGCCATCACGAAAGAACCCGGTCATCGGGTCGGTGCCGCACGGCTGCAAGTCCGCGCCGAGGACGTTGCGCTCTGCCACGCACACATCATCGCTCGGCGATGGGCACCCGTGCCTCGCGTGGCGCCGTTCGCTCCGCCGTAGTCGCAACCCTCGGCCTGCTCGTCCATCCAGTCGCGACGCTCGCTCAGCCGCTGGTCGCGCGCACATTCGGCCCGTTGGGACCGGGCACGGTGACCGCGGCTGGCTGCCATGCCGGGGCGTCGAGGGCGCGACCGGTCACCGAACGTGGCGCTGCTTGACCTGCACCCCATCGTGGCTTGACCGTGGACGGGCAATTCACATACCAGCGAGGCCGGTAGGGCACCGCAACCGTGCTGCCCCGGTCTTTCGAGCCGCTACCGACGGCTGAACCTGATCAGCGTCGCGGTGCGGCTGCGGAGTCCCACTGCAGGTACAAGGTGCTGGCGTCGTCGCGCAGCCGGGCGCCGTGGTGTGCGAGCACCGAGTGGATGAGGCGGCGCAACACCTCGGCTGGCTCGCGCCCTGAGCTCGACTCCCGTTCGAGCAGGTCACGCAGCCGGTCCTCGCCGAACTCCTCGCCCTCGGGATTGCGGGCATCCACCACGCCGTCGGTGTAGAGAAGTAGCGCATCGCCGGGCTCCAGACTGGTTTCGACGATGTTGAGGTCGTCCCAGTCGTCGCTGATCCAGGAGTTGAGGCCGAGCGGCGCGACGGGGTGTGGGTCGACCGGCGCCACGATGCTGGCCCGCCGTACATGCAGGGGCGCGGGATGCCCGGCAGTGGCCCAGCGCAGCCGACCCATGGTGATATCGAGTTGCGCGACCACGCCGGTCACGAACGCGTCGCCGCGGGTGTAGCCGGCGATGACGGCGTCGATGTCGGCAAGCAGGCTACGCAGGTCCGTGCCCTGGCGGGCGCGCCGGCTATTCCGGTAGGCCGAGACCGCGAGTGAGCCCAGCACGGCCGAACTCAAGCCATGGCCCATCGCGTCGAACACCGCCACGTCGAGGACGTCGCCGTTGAGGCTGTAGTCGAAACAGTCGCCGCCGACATCGTAGGCCGGCTCCAGCAGGCCGGCCACCGTGGTGCCCTCCAAACCAAAGGCAAGTGGCGGGAGGATGCCCCACTGCATCTCCGCGGCCAGGGACATCTCCCGGTCTCTGCGCAGCCGGTGCAGCCGGTCGGTGTAGCCGTTGGCCGTGGACACCAGGTGGCCAGCGGCGATGCCGAGCTCAACGCAGAACTCCTCCACCTGCTCGTCCCAGGCCCGCAGGGTCATCGACAGCACGCCGAGCTTCTGGGCCCGCTCGGCCACCGGCACCCAAACGTGCCAGCCGCGCTCTCGCTGCGTGCCCAGCGGCCGCCCGGACAGGAACACCCGTCCGGCCATGGACCCCTCCAGGCTCACCACCGTCGGCCGCTCCCCGTGTGGCAGCACATCGGGGTGCGGCTTGAGGCGGGTGTGCTCGTAGTCGACCAGGTACAGCACGACGTCGGAGCCACCGAGCTCTGCCACCGTCATCGACAGGGTCTCCACCACCTGCTGCGGGTCGGCGACCTGCGCCAGGCGCAGCAAACGCCCGACCGGACGGTCTAGCGGATCCAGCAGATTCGCCATTACCGCGCCCCATTCCTCCACGACCGGGGGCCGCAAATACCGCCGCAGCTACAAGTCCGCGCAGAAGCCGACTCAAAGCGACGGCTGGAACAAGAGGTTGCATGGTCCCACAGGCCAGCACGCTGCCAGTCGTGTTTGCCGGCGCCGGGACCATTCAAACGGCCCACGGGGTGTTGATGGACAACCTGATGTCCTTCCACAAGCGCCCGACATCCGAAACCCTCGACGCCTGGCCACGGAAGTCTTCGCGGCAGGCGCAGCGGGACTCGTCATCAGGGCATCCCCCCGCTCACGCTCGGCCAGCCACTCAGGAAGAACCCGACGCTGTGCCGGCCCAGTGGGGACCTTCGCCTCTTCACTGGCTGCCGTGGGGGTTGCACTCTCTTAGTAGGGAGTGACGAGCCGCTCATGAGCGGCTGTGCTGACTCATCATGTGCAACCCGGGAGGTGGCCAGTGGCCAGAGTCCTTATCCCGTACGGAACAACCGAAGGGCAGACCGCCAAGATCGCTGAGGTCATCGCCGAGGTCATCCGCGACAGGGGTCACGAGGCGGACTCCGTGGACATCAAGAGTTTGTCCGACACCGTGCCCGACCGCTACGACGCTGTTGTCATCGGGGCATCCATTCACATGGGGAAGCACGACAAGCACGTAGTGGAGTTCGTGCAGAAGAACCGCGACACCTTGGAGCGGCTGCCATCAGCCTTCTTCTCAGTCAGCCTCGCCGCCTACGGCGACACCCACGAGGCCGAAGGATACGTCGACCACTTCGAGGACGAGACCGGGTGGCGCCCCGACAAGGTCGCGATGTTCGGCGGTGCTCTGCTCTACACCCAGTACGGCTTCATCAAGCGCCACCTGATGAAGGGAATCGCGAAGGACAAGCCGGGCAACCTCGGACTCGACACCTCGCACGACTACGTCTACACCGAGTGGGACGCGGTAAAGCGGTTCGCCGAGCACTTCGCGAAGCAGTTCGAGTCCGCGTCGGCATGACGCTCGCCTCGACTCAGGCGTCTGTCGTTTCTGACCTCGGGGAAGTCACTCCTCGCAGTGGTCGTGCCGATCGTTGGCCACCGGAGGGCGGACCTCCGAAGCCGTTCACGAGGTGAACGAGAGGTCTCGTCGGGGATTCCGGACGAAGGGTGCAAACCTGGATCACCGTGGGCTCCTGGCCGTACGGACGGGGCCTTCGCCTCCGGGCGAGTTCTCCGAGTTCGGGTGCTCTGGTGGCAAGGAGTTCGAGTACGGGAGGGCGAAGGATGATGAGGCGGCCAAGGAATGCGAGGGACTGGCCAAGGAAGGTCCCGTTCCGGGACGTGTCCCTGTACGTCGACGTAGTAGGGCAGGGTGACCCACTGGTGCTGACCCAGCGCGGATCTGTGGACGATGGGCGCATTCCGGCGGTGCGCTGACCAGTTCACACTGCGGACATTCCTGGCCGCCAAGGCAGCGTCTGCTTGAGGTGGCTGGCGCCAATCGTGGGATGAGCGGATGTCTCTGACCCTGTCGTCCATGTGGGCACTGGTCAGCAGCCTTCGAAGCTGGGGTTACTGGCCCAGATCCAGGCGACACATGGCGGTGGTAAGGATCCTGCGTCGTTGCAGGCGGTTCGCGCAAAGGCCTGGACGCTTCCACGACGTGACCGTGCAGTCGCGACCAATGGCCCTATTACGCCGCCGTCCCCCCTGCGACATTGACGGGGTAGCGGAACGCAGGGTCCGGGATGGAGGATCGCAATGGCTCACATCGCTGGTGAGGTCACGATCGACGCCTCGGTCGACGAGGTGTTCGATATGGTCGCCGACGAGCGCAACGAGCCGAGGTACAACCCTCGGATCGTCCGTGCCGAGAAGGTGAGCGAGGGACCGGTCGGCAGGGGTTCTCGCTTCGTCGCCGAGCCCAAGAGCGTGGGCGCCAAGGGCGAAATGACCCTGGAGATCTTGGAGTACGACAGGCCGCACCGTCTCCGCAACGTCGTGCGCTCGTCGTACATGAAGGTCGACGGCACGTTGACGTTCGAGGAGGTCGATGGCGGGACGCGGCTGAGGTGGGACTGGAACATGGGCCTGGTGGGATCGATGCGGGTGCTGTCTCCGTTGCTGGCCGTCATCGGCCCCGGCTGGGAGCGCCGGAACTGGGTTGGCCTCAAGGAGTACATGGAATCCGGCCGCCGCTGAGCCAGTCCCGGCCCGACGGGAGATCGGCCCCTCCGGGTGGCGCCTCGGCGCACGTGCGACGTGTCTTCCGCTTCGTCCATACCTCGTGGCGCTCAGCCCGCCCCGGGGGAGCGGTACCAAGGGGGCTCCCGCACCCTGGACCCTGGACGCGCAACTACTCCGTCGGGCCAGTATCCGTGACTGCCTGGTGGGGGCGGATAGACCATCACCGCGTCAACGCCACCCCGGGGCGTTCTGGAACTTGCCGCGTCGGGGAGCGAAGGCAGCGAGCGGGCCCGACCAGACCGTCGACGGCCCCCAGCGTCGATCGCATCTCATTGCGACGATGAGGAGCGGGGCGAGTCAGGGAGGAGAGGGAAACCGTGAGGATAGCCGTCATCGGCACCGGGAAGATGGGTCGAGGGTTCGCCCGGGCCCTCGCTTCGACTCACGAGGTGGTCGTTGGTTCGCGCGACCCTGACAGGGCGGCTACGACCGCATCGCAGACCGGCGCCGCCGGCGGTGCGACGTACGCGGACGCCGCCAGGGACGCCGATGTCGTCATCCTCACCGTGCCGTGGGAGGCGATGGAGGAGACGCTCGGCCAGCTCGGCGACCTGCCGGTAACCGTCGTGGTCGACGTGTCCTACCCGAACAGCAAGCGTGAACGGGAGGCGCTGAGAGGAAGCTCGACGGCCGAGGTGATCCAGCAGCGACTGCCGAGCGCGAGGGTGTTCAAGGGCTGGAACCACGTCTACGCGCGGCATCTGACCGACCCAGAGGTGGACGGGATCGCCGCGTCGGTGTTGATCGCCGGCGATGATCCGGCAGCGAAGGACATCGTGTTCGCGATGGCCAAGGACATGGGGTTCCACCCCGTGGACGCCGGTCCGCTGAAGGCGACCCGCGACCTGGAAAAGCTCGTGGGCGTGATGCTCTTCCTGAGGCTCGGCCCGTTCCGGGTCTTGTCGCGACCCTGATTTGCAGCAGGTGCTCGGCGGTAGACACGCCGATCTCGGCGACACCGCATCTCGTCATCGAGACGCAGCGCCGCCGAGATCGGACAGCAGCTGTCGCCGGCTGATCGTCACTCCGTGACGAGCGCCTTCAGCACGTCGAGCTTGGCTGCCCGACGGGCCGGCATCACCGCGGCCATCGCACCGGCGAGGGCGGCGATGACGGTGACGACCACCAGGTTGCCGACCGGCACCGTCAGCGTGTCGATGCCCTGGTCCGCCATCGCCCGGACGATCGCCCAGCCGAAGAACGTACCGATGGCCAACCCGAGGGTCGTGCCGAACACGGCGATGATGATCGACTCCCAGCGGACCGTGGAACGGAGCTGCGACCGGCCCATGCCGACCGCCCTGAGCAACCCGAGCTCGCGGGTCCGCTCGAGGATCGACAGCGCCAAGGTGTTGGCGATGCCGAGCAGGGCGATGACGACGGCGAGCATCAACAGCGCGTAGAACATCCCGAGCATCGTGTCTACCTCGCTGTTGACGACATCGAGGAAGGCGTCCTTGTCCAGCACCTCGGCCGACGCGTGGGCGGCCGCCACGCTGGTGATCGCCGCCTCGTCACCCGAGAGGTAGACCCGGTAGTCGAGCTCGTCGCCGCCGTTCGCCAGCAGGGCGTCGAGATCGACGAACATCGAGCCGACCCAGTCGGTGCCGCCCGAGTAGACGGCCTCCACCACGAACGTGGTGTCGCCACTGGGGAACGTCGCCGGTACGGTCGAGCCGATCGTCCAACCCTGGTCCGCGGCGTGTTCAGCCGAGACGGCGATGCCGTCGGCGCCCAGCGATTCGAGGTCGCCCTCGACCGAACCGAGCACGAACACCTCGTCGATGGTTGTGGAGTCGAAGGCGTAGAGCGCATCCGTTGCCGTGCCGTCGATGACCGCCGGGCTCAGCCGAGCCTGGCTCACGACGTCGACACCCGGCGTAGAACGCAGCTCGTCGGCCAGGTCAGGGCTCAGCCCCGTGGAGTCGTCCGACCCGCCGGCCTGCACGATGTGAGTGCCGGTGAAGTCGGTCTCCAGCGAGCCGGCCATCGAGACTTTCGCCGAGGCGGCGAACACGGTGATGAACCCGACCAGCCCGACGCCGATCATCAGTGACGAGGCCGTACGAGCGGTCCGCTTCGGGTTCCGCATCGCGTTGCGGGTGGCGAGCTCACCGCTGAGCCCACGTAACCGCAGCGGCGTGCCGAACACCGTGGCGACCGGGCCGGCGAGCACCGGGCCGAGCACCGACACGCCGACGAACGTCACCAGCGCACCGGCACCGACCAGCGCGATCTCGCCTCCGAGTCCGACGAACAGTGCCGCCACACCCACCGCCGTGATGGCCGCGCCGACGACGGCCCGGCGACCCGAGCCAGCGGAGCGGTCGACGCTCACGTCACGGAGCGCCGCGAACGGGGCGATCTTGGCGGCCCGGCGCGCCGGCAGCCATGCCGACAGCACGGTCACGATCAGCCCGACGGCGAACGACAGGGCCATCGCGGTGGGTGAGACCACCGTGGCTCCGTCCGGCATGTCGAAGCCGAACGCCGACATCAGCTGACGCAGCCCCGAGGCCACACCGATGCCGGCGGCAAGGCCGGCCCCCGACGCGAGCGCGCCGATGACGACGGCCTCGATGAGCACCGAGCGCCTCACCTGGCGCCCCGAGGCACCGATCGCACGCAGCATCGCCATCTCACGAGTCCGCTGGGCGACGGTGATCGAGAACGTGTTGTTGATGATGAACGCACCGACGAACACGGCGACCACGGCGAAGACCAGCGAGATCGTCTCGAATTCGGCGAGGTTGGCGGCCATCGATGCCTGGTTCTCGGCCACGAGCGTGGCACCGGTGATCACCTCGACGTCGCCACCGACCGCAGCCTGGATCGCAGCGGCGACGTCCGCCTGCGCCGTACCTGGGTCAGCCGTGACGGCGATCGCGTCGGCCTGGCCGGGCGTGGCCAGCAGCTCCGTGGCCGCCGCATCGGTGAACAGCACGGCCGTCGCCCCCGCGGGGGAGTCCGCGGTGCCGAAGGTGGCAATACCGGCGATCGTGAACTGCCGCGGCGCGCTCTTGGTGAGCACGGTCGCGACGTCGCCCGGCTGGTAGCCGGCCTTGTCGGCGCTCGCCTTGTCGATGACGATCTCACCGTCGTCGCCAGGCGCATGACCGCTCGCCAGCTCGTAGGGGTTGAGGTCGTCGACCGTCACCCAGTTCGTGCCGAACGCGGGGTTCTTGGAGACGTCGCCGACGGGCTCACCGTCGGGCCCGACGATCTGGGCGTAGCCGTTGATGCGCAACGCCGCCTCGTCGACGCCGTCGACCGAAGCGACGGTCTCGGCGAGCGAGGCGTCAAGGCGCGGGCCGGGTTCGCCGTAGCCGCGGTCGATCTCCGAGGGCGTCCGGACGTAGGCGTCGACCCCTGCGTCGGCCTCGGCCAGCGCGGAGTCGAACGTGGCACCGATCGTGTCGGTGAAGACGACGGTGCCGGCCATGAACGCGACACTCAGGAGCACCGCGAAGGTGGTGGTCAACAGGCGCAGCTTGCGTGCTGCGAGCTGCTTGATCGTGAGCGTGAACATGGCGGTCAGCCTCCGATGGAGCGAATACGGTCGATGACGGAGTCGGCGGTCGGGGCGTCGAGGTCATCGACGACCCGCCCGTCGGCGAGGAACACGGCCCGGTCGGCGTACGAGGCGGCGACGGGGTCGTGGGTGACCATGACG
>Ga0214469_1000849_pt1 | contig 11119 bp, 8 predicted proteins | sample RVTome_10_FD_187340 | JGI IMG/M metagenome (GOLD analysis project Ga0214469, IMG submission 187340) | Soil microbial communities from uranium-contaminated site in the Upper Colorado River Basin, Wyoming, United States - RVT153D57 HiSeq ... | reverse complement strand
GCCCTCGTCGATCGACGGTGACTCGCCCACGAGGGTGAGCACGTCGAGCTCGGCGAAGGGCCCCAGCAGCGCCAAGAGCGGCCGTGCCCGCTCGCCCAGGCTGTCTATGACCGCTTCACGCCACCCATCGATGAGGACGTTGGGGCGCCGCCCGGACAGCGCCGCCACGCTGAACATCGTCTCGGCGAGCGGCCCCCAGGACGCGCCCACGCGCACGCAAGCCAGATCCTCGGCGGTGAAGTGGATGCGCAGCACCGGTCCCTCCGATCGCAACAAGTCTGCCTGCTCGCCCGTGGATCGCTCGCCCTTTCGATGAGCGTCGAAGGGCCTTGCCGCTCATCGAGGGGTCCCGGGACCATCCGGGCGACAAGCGACCGGGAGGTCCAAGCATGAGACGACAGCGCAGGGGCATCAGGTCCCTTGCTCTCATCATCGGCATCTCCCTCGTAGCCGCCGCCTGTGGGGGCGACGACGATGACGAGGGAGCGGAAGGCAGTGCGGCCGACGAGGCCGCCCAAGGCGTCGAGGGGGGTGAGGTCGTCGACCTGTTCTCCTTCGCCCAAGGCCCGCAGGACCACATCGACCCGGGGATCAACACCACCAGCTCCGGGTGGCAGATAGGGGGGTCGCTCTACGACGGGCTGACCGAGGTCGACTTCAGCGATCCCGACAACCCGGAGGTCGTGGGGGTGGTCGCCGAGTCGTGGGAGTCGAACGACGACGGATCGGTGTGGACGTTCCAGATCCGCGACGGTCTCACCTTCTCCGACGGCGAGGCGGTGCTGCCCAGCTCGTTCGAGCGGGCCTGGGAACGCGCCAGCGACCCCGCCTTCGCCGGCGACTACTCCTACCTGTTCAGCTTCATCGACGGAGGCCAGGAGAAGCTCGATGGGGCGGCCGACTCGATGCCGGGCATAGACGCCGACGACGAGGCCATGACCCTCACGGTCACGCTGGCAGAGCCGTACTCCAACTTCGCCGCGGTGGCCGGCTTCCAGACCTTCATGCCGATGCCGTCGGCGGTCGAGGATCTGGACGATCAGAGCGACTGGGAGAACGGCATGATGATCGGCAACGGGCCGTTCATGCTCGAGGCACCCCGAAACGACCAGGAGATCGTGCTCGTCCCCAATCCCGAATGGGACGGCACGCTCTACGACGAAGCGCTCGGCCTGCCCGAGCAGCCGTTCCTGGACCGGATCACGTTCCGGATCTCGTCCGACATCGAAACCGCCTACAACTCGTTCGAGGCCGGCGAGGCCGACATCACGGGGTTCGCGCCCGGTCGCTATCAGGAGGCCCAGGACAACTACGAGACCACCATCGACACCCCGTTCCTGGGTGCGTACTACTTCCAGTTCAACCTCCGCGACCCCCGAGTCGGCGGCGACGAGAACAAGCTGCTGCGGCAGGCGATCTCGCAGGCGATCGATCGTGAGGAGATCAACCAGGCCGTCTACGAGGGCTCGCGCACGACGGCCACGGGCATCACCCCGCCGGGGATCCCGGGCTTCGAGGAGGGCCTCTGCGACTACTGCGCCCACGACCCGGAGGCCGCCCAGGAGGCGTACGACGAGTGGCAGGCCGCAGGCAACTCGCTGACCGAGCCGCTGCCGATCCAGCTCAACGCCGACGCCGGCCACGAGCCCGTCGTGCAGATCATCATCGACAACCTGGACCAGATCGGGATCCCGGCCACGGCCGAGCCGATTCCGTCGGAGACCTATTTCGGCCAGCTCGCCGACGGTGCCTGCGTCCTCTGCCGTGCGGGGTGGTTGGCCGACTACCCGACCTACGACAACTTCATGTTCGACCTGTTCCACTCCAGCGCGCTCGAGGGCAACAACTACGGCTTCGACAGCGAGGAGTTCGACGGCCTGGTCGCCGAGGCCAAGCAAACCGTCGACCCGGAGGCGCAGGGCGAGCTGAACCGCCAGGCCGAGCAGGTCCTGTTGAACGACCAGATCGGCGCGATCCCCATCAACTGGTACAACGGCAGGATCGTCTACAACGGCGAGAGGATCGCCAACCTGGTGGAGGACCCTACGGGATACATCAATTGGCCCACCGTGTCGCTTACGGGCTGATACGGCGGTGCACCACGCGCGTTGGTTGGGGGTGCGGTTGCACCCCCAACCAACGAACGGTGAGGTGATCAGCCTGTGGGCAACTCGCCCAGCGTGACCTCGGTGGTGTTCTCGTCGCCATCACGGGTGTAGGTGATCGTCACCTGGTCTCCCGGCTGGTGGGAGCGGATGGCCGAGGTGAGGTCGGAGCTGCTGGTGATCCTGGTGTCGTCCACCCGGGTGATGACGTCGCCCCGCTCCAGCCCGGCCTCCGCCGCCGGCTGACCTTCGTCGGCCTCGCCGACCAGGGCACCACTGCCGGACTCGGCGTCGGTGATCCGCACCCCCAGGAAGGCATGGGTGACCTCGCCGTCCTCGACGAGTTGCTCGGCGATCGAGCGCGCGGAGTCGATGGGGATGGCGAACCCGACGCCGATGTTGCCGCCCTGCGGGCCGATGCCGCCGCCACCGGCCAGGGAGGCGATGGCCGTGTTGATCCCCACCACCTCGCCCTCGGCGTTGATGAGCGCACCCCCGGAGTTGCCGGGGTTGATGGCGGCATCGGTCTGGATGGCATCGATCACGGCCGAGGGCGTCGCCTGGGGTTCGCCGTCGTTGCCGAACGGCGACTCGGGCACATCGTTGGACAGGGTGATCGAGCGGTCCAGGGCGCTCACGATGCCGGCGCTGACCGAACCGTCGAGCCCGAGGGGGCTGCCGATCGCGAGCACGGTGTCGCCCACGTGCAGGTCGGCGCTGCTACCCAGCGTGGCGTGCGTGAGCCCGTCGACGTCTTCGGCCTGGATCACGGCCAGGTCGGTCGCAGGGTCCCGCCCGAGGATCCGGGCGTCGGCCTCGGAGCCGTCGGCGAACGTGACCGACAGCCCGCCGCCGTCGGCCGCCGCGGCCACGACGTGATTGTTGGTCAGGATCTGCCCGTCGGAGCTGATGACCACACCCGAGCCCAGGCCGGCATCGCCGTTCGACTCGAACGTGATCGATACGACGCTGGGCAGCACCGCAGCCGCGGCCTGGGACAGCGGCTCGTCCGGCGCGCCGGCCTGGGTGCCGCTGGTCGGAGCGGCGGACAGGCTGGTCGTGGCCGTGCCAGGGTCGTCGTCGTCGAGGTTGACCGCCAGCAGCGCACCTCCGGCCGCCGACGCCGCCATGAGGCCGGCAGCGGCGAGCACGGCCACGGCCCGCCGGGCCCGCCGAGGGGGAGACGGCGGGGCCGGCGAACCAACGGGCGCCTGGCCGGCCGGGGGCGGGGTGGGGGGCATGGGAGGCGCGCCCCGGCCGGACAGGTCGCCCGCTCCCACGGCCGCTTGGGCCGGGGGTGTGTCGAACGGGCCGGATGGACCCGGTGAGTCGGGCGCCTCGGGGCCGGCCACGGCCGGCTGCGGCGGCGTCGACGATTCACCGGACATGGACGACGACTGTGGCGTGGTGATGGCGTTGCTGCTCGCCACCCACACCCCGGGCGGAGGGGGAACCGGGAACCGGGGGGACTCGGTGGTCGTCTGCTCGTCGGTCATGGAGACAGCATGCCCACTTAATCTGCGCACACCCTGGGTGACGTCTGAGAAGTTCCTGAGTGCCGCCGCCCAGGCAGCGTCCAGGCCGCATCCAGGCGGCTCCCAGGTCGGGGCGCCACCCTGCACGGTGACGAACCGTGACGGGCGATACCGTCGCGTTGCACCGATCGACGCACCAGATGATGACCGACGTCCTTCCCCCGACCAGTGGCCGCACGGCGGAGGCGCGCCTGTTGGTGGTCGACGACGAGCCCAACATCGTGGAGCTGCTCTCGGCGAGCCTGCGTTATGCCGGCTTCGAAGTGGTCACGGCCATGAACGGAGCCGAAGCGGTCTCGGCCGTGGAGCGCCATCGCCCCGACCTGGTGGTGCTCGACGTCATGCTGCCCGACGTCGACGGGTTCGTGGTGCTGCGGCGGCTGCGGGCGGGGAGCCATCCCCTGCCGGTGCTGTTCCTGACTGCCCGCGACGCCAACGACGACAAGGTCACGGGATTGACGCTCGGCGGCGACGACTACGTCACCAAGCCGTTCAGCCTCGAGGAGGTGATCGCCCGCATCCGCGCCGTGCTGCGGCGCACCCGGGCGGCCACCGCGGATGCGGCCGCCAGGTTGTCGGTGGGTGATCTCGACCTCGACGAGGACAGCCACCAGGTGTGGCGGGGCGGTCGCGAGGTGCAGCTCTCCCCCACCGAGTTCAACCTGCTGCGCTACCTGATGATCAACGCCGGGCGGGTGGTGTCGAAGTCGCAGATCCTCGACCACGTGTGGAGCTACGACTTCGACGGTGACGCCAACATCGTCGAGTCGTACATCTCCTACCTGCGGCGCAAGCTCGACGACGGCGGCGAGCCGCTGATCCACACCGTGCGGGGCATCGGTTACGTGCTCCGGCCGGCGCCACCGTCACCATGAGCCTGCGGCCCACGAGCGTGTGGCGACGCACGCCGCTGTGGCTGCGCTTGATCACGACGGTGCTGGCGCTGTCGATGGTGGCCCTCACGGTGATGGGCATCTTCGGCGCCCGCCTGCTCCGGGGCTACCTGGTGAATCGCGTGGATGACCAGTTGATCGCTGCGGCCAGCGTGTTTCCCGACTGGAATGGTGTCTCTGTCCTGCAGGCAGGCCTGCCCAGCCAATACCACTTCGAGTTCCAGGGCCGGACCAGAACGGTCCAGGGACCCAGCAAGCTCACGGACAAGCCACCCCCTGACCTCCCGGACATAGATCCGGAGGAGGCGAACGCAGAGCCGTTCACGGCAGACGCCATCCGTGGTGATGGCTCCTGGCGCGTGGTCGCCCTGCAGGCCGTCGATCGGGACGGCAACGTACAGGGCACGATGCTCATCGCCGCCAGCCTCGACGAGGTCGACGACACGGTGAGCCGTCTGAGCTCGATCAACCTCCTCGTGGGTGGGGTCGTGATCGCCGGACTGGCGCTCGCCGCGTACACGATGGTGCGCACCGCGCTGCGGCCCCTCACCAAGATCGAGCAGACCGCAGCGGCGATCGCCGGCGGTGACCTGTCACGCCGCGTCGACCACGACGACCCGAACACCGAGGTCGGCCGCCTTGGGCTGGCGCTCAACACGATGCTCGAGCAGATCGAGACCGCGTTCCATGCCCGCCAGGCGTCGGAGGCCACCGCCCGCCGCTCCGAGGAGAAGATGCGGCGCTTCGTCGCCGACGCCAGCCACGAGTTGCGCACGCCGCTCACTTCGATCCGCGGGTTCGCGGAGCTGCACCGGCAGGGGGCGGTCACCGACGCGGCCGAGGTGTCCCGGCTGCTGAACCGCATCGAGGACGAGGCCAAGCGCATGGGGCTGCTCGTCGACGACCTCTTGCTCCTCGCCCGCCTCGACCAGCAGCGACCGTTCGAGCATGGCCCCGTCGACCTACGGGAGCTGGCCATCGACGCGGTGGAGGCGGCCAGGGCCACGGCCCCGGACCGAGAGATCCGCCTCGACCTGCCCACGGACGAAGCGGCTGACGGCGAGCTCGTCGTTGCCGGCGACGAGCCACGGCTGCGACAGGTGCTGTCCAACCTGCTCGACAACGCGCTCGCCTATTCGCCCGCCGACTCCCCGATAACCGTGCTCGGCGGCCATACGCGGCGGGATGGCCAGACTCTCGCGTTCGTCCAGGTGCGCGATCGCGGGCCCGGCTTGATCCCCGAGCAGGCGGAACGGGTGTTCGAGCGCTTCTACCGGACGGACAGGGCCCGCAGTCGAGCTCAGGGCGGCACCGGCCTGGGCCTGTCCATCGTCGCCGCCATCACCGCTGCCCATGGCGGCACGGTGGAGCTGGACACGGCGCCGGGGGAGGGCGCGACGTTCCGCGTCCTCCTGCCGAGGCTCAGCGGAACACCCACCACGGCCCCCACACCCTCCAGCGACGTCCCACCGGCCGGCCTGCCCGATGACCTGGGCTCCGGCGAACCGAGCCTGAGGTCATAGGGTCGCGAAACGTGGAGGACGCTCCGTGAAGAAGTCCATCGACTTCGCCTTCGACGACCACCCCGACGGCGACGAAGACAAGGCGCGCATCGCGTGGGCGGTGGCGGTGCTCGACGACTGCGACGGCTGCGCCGACATCAGGGTCGAGTTGACCGTCGAGGACGCGGGTGCCAACGGCACCGGTGTCGTCGGGCACCTCGCCCCGGGGACGGTGCGGCGCCTCAGGGCGGCGCTGGCGGCCGCCCTTCGGGAGGTGGGCGAGGAGCCGGGAACGTAGTTCCGGTGCTGGACGGTGCTGGGGAATGCCTGCACCCAGCGCAAAGTTGCAGAGTCTGCAACTTTGCCTAGAGTGTTGGGGCAGCCGCTCCGCCCTCCACCCCTCACCGCCCACAAGGAATCGCATGGAAGTGACGTCTCCGACGTTCGCCGCCGCGCCCGCGGCAGCGGCGCTACCGCGCCGACAGGTGCTCATCGTCTTCTCCGGGATCATGCTCGGCATGCTCCTGGCCGCGATCGACCAGACGATCGTGGCCACTGCCCTGCCGACGATCACCGGGGATCTCGGCGGGCTGGATCACCTGTCGTGGGTGGTCACCGCGTACCTGCTGGCCCAGACGGTTGCCACCCCCGTCTACGGCAAGCTCGGCGACCTCTACGGTCGCAAGCGCCTCTTCCAGTCGGCCATCGTCGTGTTCCTGGCCGGCAGCGTGCTGTCGGGCGTTGCCACCTCGATGGACACGCTCATCGTCTTCCGGGCGGTGCAGGGCGTCGGCGCCGGCGGCCTCATCGTGCTGGCTCAGGCGCTCATCGGCGACATCGTCAGCCCGCGGGAACGCGGACGCTACATGGGGTACTTCGGCGCCGTGTTCGGGGCCGCCAGCGTCGCCGGGCCCCTGCTGGGCGGGTTCCTGACCGACCACCTGTCGTGGCGCTGGGTCTTCTACATCAACCTGCCGCTCGGCATCCTGGCTCTCATCGTGACCAGCGCCGTGCTGCCCACGACGCGCTACCGCTACCAGGTACGCATCGACTGGTCGGGCATCGCATTGCTGTCCGGCGCCATCTCCGCGCTGGTGCTCCTCACAACCTGGGGAGGCACCGAGTACGCCTGGGGTTCGGGCGTCATCGTCGGCCTCGGCGTCGTCACCGCCGTGCTGATCGCGGCGTTCGTGGCGGTCGAACGGCGTGTCGCCGAACCGACCATGCCCCTGCGGCTGTTCCGGCTCCCGACCTTCCGCATCGCCGCGGTCGTGAGCCTCATCCTGGGCGTCGCCATGTACGGCGCCATCACCTACCTCCCGACCTTCCTGCAGGTGGCGAACGGGGCGTCGGCCAGCAACTCCGGGCTGCTGATCGTGCCGGTCATGGCGGGTCTCCTCAGCGCGTCGATCACCGCCGGTCAGATCATCACCCGCACCGGCCGCTATCGGGTGTTCCCGATACTCGGCATGGCGGTGGCCAGCCTGGGCCTGTTCCTCCTGTCCACGCTCGACGTGGGCAGCAGCCGCTGGGAGTCCGGCCTCTACATGTTCGTGCTGGGTGCGGGCATCGGCCTGGTGATGCAGGTCATGGTGCTGGCCACCCAGAACGAGGCGCCAATCGCCGATCTGGGTGTGGCGACCTCGACCGTGACCTTCTTCCGGACCATCGGCGGCTCGCTCGGCGTCTCGATCTTCGGTGCGCTGTTCACCAGCCGGCTCACCCATCTGCTCGGCAGCGCAGTGCCCGAGAACATGACGCCCGCTGCGATCAACCAGCTGCCCGCCGAGCAGCGGGCGCAGACCGCCACCGCATTCGCCGACGCCATCACCAATGTTTTCCTGTGGGCGGTACCACTGGTGCTGATCGGGTGGGTGCTCACCTGGCTGCTCAAGGAGAAGACGCTCCGCACCTCGTCGGGTCATGTCGCCCGCGAGGCCGAGATCGCGGGCAACGGCCACGGCGGCGTGGTGGACTACGAGATCAGCATGGCCGGCGTCCCGGGAACCAACGGGAACGGAGAGGCCGTCACGACCACGAGCGGCGACGGTGATCGTCAGCCCGAGCGAGATCATGCGTGAAGGACTGCGCGAGCGGAAGAAGGCCGAGACCCACCAGGCCTTGGCGAAGGCCGCCCTCCACCTCGCCGACGAGCTCGGCCCCGAACGCGTGACCGTCGAGGCGATCGCCGACGCCGCGGGCGTCTCGCCCCGGACGTTCTTCAACTACTTCTCCTCGAAGGAGGACGCCATCGTCGGGATCGCCCCGGCCCAGTCCTCGGCCCTGCTCGCCGATCTGCTCGCCCGGCCCGACGACGAGCCACCCCTCGACGCGCTCCGCGCCGTGGTGTTGGCGGCGGCCGAGCGGCTCCAGGCCGGCGGTGACGACTGGGTCATCCGGCACCACCTGATCCAGAGGCACCACTCGCTGGCGGTCAGCCGGGCCGCGTGGTTCGCCGAGGTCGAGCGGCGCATGGCCGAGGAGATCGGCCGCCGGACCGGCCTGGACCCGGGGGTCGACGTGTACCCGGCGCTGGTCGTGAGCGCGACGATCGGGGCCCTGCGGGTGGCCATCGATGCCTGGCAGGAGCGCGACCGGGTGGGCGCGCTGGAGGCCCTGATCGATGATGCCTTCGATGTCTTGGCGCACGGACTTCGGCTCCCCCACCGCGTCGGCACCGACGCCGTCTGACCGGGTCGAGGAACTTTCTCGGTGCGTGGCGAAAATCGCGCCTATCGTCGTGCTAGCGGCGCCCGCTTCTCCCCACCCGGTGGCGTCCTGGGGACGTCTGGTCGATAGAGGTACGTCATGCACCTCGAGTTCACCGACGAGCAGCTGGAGCTCCGCGACAGCGCTCGAGCGATCCTCACCCGTGAGTGCCCTCCCCGGCTGGTTCGGGAGGTAGCAGTCAGCGGCGGCGAAGCCGAAGGGTTCCGCAGCCAGCTCAGCTGGCTCGGCTGGCCCGCCCTCACCATCGACGTCGACCTCGGCGGCCTCGGCCGTAGCTTCGTCGAGTTGGGCGTCGTACTCGAGGAGCTGGGCCGGGCGGCGGCGCCCGGACCCTTCCTGGCCACGATGACGCAGTTCGTCCCCGCCGTGCGGGAGGCCGGCTCCCCGGCCCAGGTGAACCGCTTCCTGTCCGCAGTGGCCGGCGGCCAGCTCAACGGCACACTCGCCCTCCACGAAGGCGGGCGCTGGGATCCCTTCAGCATCGGCGCCACCGCCACCCGCGACGGCGACGGCTGGGTCCTCAGCGGCTGCAAGCGGCAGGTGCTGTGCTGCGCCGAGGTCGACGAGATCGTCGTCGCCGCCCGGCGGGCCTCGGGCACGCTGGGCCTGTTCGTGGTGCCGGCTTCGGAGGTCACGTTCGCGCAGGTCGAGAGCCTCGACGGCACCCGCTCCCTCGGCAACCTCGAGCTCGACGGCGTGTGGGTGCCCGATGCCCGCATGCTGGGCGATGCCAACGTCACGGTCGACGCCACCCCGGCGGTGGCGGCCACGATCGCCGAGGCGACGGTGGGGATGGCGCTCGACACCATCGGCGTCTGCGGGGCGCTCTTCCAGTCATCGCTGGAGGCGGCGCTCGACCTTCCGCTGCGCGCGTTGGGAGCCGAGCCCGAGGGCGACGATGCCAACGGCCACACGGCGACCGGGCCCAACGGGTCCAACGGAGCGCCCGGTGGGCCCGCGCGAGCCGCCAGCAGGAACGGTGATCGCCCTGTTCCCGCTGCTCCCACCCCGGTACGGACGCCGCCGCAGGCGGTGAAGCACAGCCTGGCGGAGATGGTCACGGCGCTCGAGCGAACCCGCGCGATCGTCTACCAGGCCACGGTCGCCGTGGCCGAGCGCCACGAGCGGGCTTCGGTCACCGCCTCCCAGGCCAAGGTCGCCGCCGGCGCGTGCCAGCGGCTGATCATCGCCAGGAGCCTCGAGATCCACGGCCGAGGCTCCCGCCGTGCCGATGCCCAGCTGTGGGTGCGGCGGGCACAGGCGGGTGAGCTCCTGCTCGGGTCGTCGGCCGACCACCGCCGCGTCGTCGCCGACGAGCTGTTCCGGGTACCGAAGCGCCAGCCCGCCAGTGCCGGCCTGGCGGCGGTGCCCGGCCTCTAGCCGTCAGCGGTCATGACGTGAGGCAATGACGCACGCTTCGGGCAGCCCGAGGCACTAGCGAACGGTAAACGTTCGTCATTGCCTCGGGCTTGCGATGGCGTTCGTCATTGCCTCGGGCGGATCGACGACCGGCCCGGTCGGCCGGTCAGCCGGTCGGCCGGTCAGCCGGGCGGCAGCCCGAGCACGCGAGCGGCGACCCGCTCCTGCTCGGTGAGCGCATTGACCGTGGCGGTCTCGGCCAGCGACGCCAGCCACTGTGCCGGCCATGCACCGCTCGGCCACGGGAAGGGACCACCGAGCGCGAGATCGAGGCCGTCGGCCCCCAACGCCTCGGTGCCGGCAAGGTGGACCCGCTGGCACAGCTCCTGGGTCAGCAGCGGCAGCATCGCCAGCTCCGGCGCCGGGCGGCCCGACGCCTCCTTGGCGAACGTCCGGTACGCCAGCGCCCGCGCACTTTCACAGTCGACGCGCAGCGCCGCCACCGCGTCGCGGAACACCGGGTCTTGGGCCAGGCCCCGCGCCTGGCTGGCGGCGACCAGCGCCTCGAGGGCTCGCTGGGCGTCGAGCAGCCGCGTGGTCCAGCGCGCCGTTCGTTCGTGGGCCCGCGCAGCCTCGACGACGGCCGCCCCGCCGGCGGCGTTGACGACGGCGTCGGCACCTAGCACCACCTCGTCGAAGATGAGCTCGTCGGGGTCGTGGGCGGCGTCCGTCACCTCGGGCCGGAGCGGACGCACGACCCCGGTCGCCCTGAGGTCCACCACCAGCACCGCCAAGTTCTCGGGACCGCCCCGGATACGGTCGACGACCTGCGCCGCGCACAGGCACCAGTCGGCGTGTTGGGCGCCCGAAGGGGCGGGCTCACGGCCGCTCACCACGAGCTGGCGGTCGCGCTGGGACAGCCGGAAGCCGGGCAGGACCTCCTCCCCCGGAAGCACGCCTTCGTGGCTTACGGCCAGGCACCAGGTGATCTCGCC
>Ga0214469_1000848_pt1 | contig 11121 bp, 9 predicted proteins | sample RVTome_10_FD_187340 | JGI IMG/M metagenome (GOLD analysis project Ga0214469, IMG submission 187340) | Soil microbial communities from uranium-contaminated site in the Upper Colorado River Basin, Wyoming, United States - RVT153D57 HiSeq ... | reverse complement strand
GCGCCGGCCACCGCGCCACCGAAACCAACCGCAACCGACGGCCTCGCCCTCCCCGCGCCCCACCCCGCGACCTCAACCTCGCCGAAAACGCGGTAGATGGAGATGTCCAGCTGCTCTGGTACGCCGGCGCCCTGATCGTGATCGGTGCCATGGGCCTGTTCACGACGCTCGCGTTCGCGCAGCTCGGCGGCGCGGCCCTCGCCGCGACCGCCGTGATTTATGCCGTGATCCTCGCGGTCGCGGGCGATCGGCTGTGGCGGCGCGAGCTTTTGGTCCCCGGCGGGCTTCTGATCACGATCGCGGTCACCATGGCGCCTCTGTTCGTCTACGGCATGCAGGACGCGCTCGGCTGGCTCCATGATGCGGATCCCGGCGCCTACCGCGGCTTCTACGGATTTTGCCGGTGGACCGCCGGCAGTCGGGTGCCGATGGCCCTTGCGACCGTCGCCGGCGGGTTGATCGCTCTTCGATTCTACCGCTTCGCCTTCCTCGTCGCCCCGATCGCCGCAGCGCTCTGGTTCATGTCCATGGACCTCGCGCCGTGGATCCTCGGAGAGCAGACGCTAACCTGGCAGCTGCGCAAGCTGGTCTCGGTCTGGTTCGGGCTCGGCATGGTGATCGTCGCCTGGGCGGTCGACCTCCGGTCGCGCGGGGATTTCGCCTTCTGGCTGCACCTGTTCGGGGTGCTGGCATTCTGGGGCGGCCTGACCGCCCTCGACAGCGACAGCGAGATCGCCAGATTCGTCTATTGCCTCCTCAACGTCGGCCTGGTCGGGCTCGGCCTGCTGCTGCAACGGCGCGCCTACGCCCTGTTCGGCGGGACCGGCATCACCCTGTACCTGCACCACCTCGCCGGGCGCGTGTTCGAGGATTCGCTCCTTTACCCCTTCGCCCTGTCCCTGATCGGGCTCGCGGTGATCGGCGCCGGGCTTCTTCTGCACCGCCACGGAGCGGCGCTGCAGCAGGCGCTCCAAGGTTGGCTGCCGGGGTGGCTCACCGCCCTTCGCCCGCCCCATGCGCGTTAGCGGGCTGGTGAGACGCCTCGCCGGTCGGTAGGGTCGGGACTAATCGGCAAGGGCGACGGCATGCGGCTGAACGGTCTGGAAAAACGGATGCTGGCGGGCGAGCTCGGCGAGCCGCGGCGCTGGGCGATCGGGCAGCAGATCGCGGTCGGCGAGTTCTTCGACGCGGCCGATTTCGTCGAGGTCGCCCAGGTCCACATCTGCGCCGATACCGAGGCGCTCGGCCCCTCGGGAGTGGCCTTTCTGGAGCAGATCGCAGGCGCTCCCGAGGAGCAGCGCCGGGCGCTGGTGCCGACCATCACCGATCCTCGCGGCGCCGACTTCAGGCGGGCGGCGCGGATCGGCCATCCCGACTGGGTGGTCGAGCTGGAGCGCCGGACGGCCGGCGCCGTGGCGGCGATGCGCATCATGCTCACCGACACCTGCATCAACTATCAGAGCGTGCTGCCGCCGGTGCGGGGCGAGCACCTCGCGTTTGGCGATACCGGCTCGGTGATCTATGCCAACTCGGTGTGCGGGGCGCGCAGCAACTACGAAGGCGGGCCGGCGGCGCTGGCCGCGGCGCTAACCGGCCGCGTGCCGCGCTACGGCTTTCACCTCGATGCCTGCCGCCGGGGCAGCGCGCGCTATCGCATCGCCGATCGGCCGCGCTCGCTCTCCGACTGGGGGGCGCTCGGCGCCCTGATCGGGCGCGCGCAGGAATCCTACTGGCAGGTGCCGGTGATCGAGCCATGCCTCGGCCATGGAGCGGGCTCGGACGAGCTGAAGCATTTCGGCGCCGCCATGGCGAGCTACGGCTCGACGGCGATGTTTCACCTGTGCGGAGTCACGCCGGAAGCTACGGAAATGGAGCCGGGCCTAGCCGCGGTCGAGATCGGCCACCGGGAGATCGACGCGTTCTATCAGAGCTTCGCGCCATCAAGGGATGAGCTGGACGTAGTGGTGTTCGCCGCACCCCAGCTCTCGCTGTTCGAGATCGCCGAGCTCGCGCGGCTGCTGAAGGGCCGACGGGTGCACGGGTCGACCACGCTCCTGGTCGCGACTTCGCCCGAGATACGGCATGCGGCCGAGCGCCTGGGCTGCTGCGCGACGATCGAGCGGGCGGGAGGGGTCGTGCTGGAGGGCGTCTGCTTCTACCAGATGCATGCGCGCGTGCTGGCCGAGGCCAATGGCTGGAAGACGCTCATGACGAACTCGGCGAAGCTCGTGAACATCATCGCCGGCTACGGCTACGAGCCGGTGCTGGCGCCCATGGATCGCTGCATCGAATCGGCGCTCGCCGGGCGCATTCGGCGATGAGGATCATCCGCGGCCACAAGGGGATCGGACGGTTCGTGCGCGGGCTCGCGCTGGTGGCGCCTGACAACTTCTCGGCGCGTTACGATCTCGATCGCGAGCGAGGCATCTTTTCCAGGCCGTCGCACGCCCTCCATGGCGAGAGCTATGTCGGCAGGGTGCTGGTGCTGAACGCCGCGAAGGGCGGCGTTGCTACCTCCTGGATGCTCGCCGAGATGGCGGCGCGCGACATGGCGCCGTTCGCTCTTCTCCTCAACTTCGCGAACCCGATCATGGCGCAGGCCGCGGCGTTCTCCGGCATTCCGCTGATCGACCGCTTCGAGGTCGACGTCACCCGCGCGATCGCAAGCGGCGCCGAGATAGACGTCGATCCGCCGGCGGGCCTGGTGCGAATCCTGCCCTGATCCGCCCGGGCAGGCTAAGCCGGGCCCATCCGTGCAAGGCCACCAAATCTTAAGGAAGAGCCTTGAAGATGGCGCCAGATCCCAGCGGGCATGGAACGCCCAGGCGCAGGGGCAGGCCGAGCCTTGATTGCCGAACCGACCGTGCTCCGCGCCGTCGAGCGCCCCAAACCGGTCCCCCGGCCCGAAGCCGGAGAGGTGCAGGTGACCTGCATCCGGAGCTTCGAGCTGCTCGAGGCGAGGCGGTGCGAGTGGGACGCGTTGCTGCAACGCAGCGACAGTCACACCGTCTTTCAGACCTTCGAATGGCATGCCAGCTGGTGGCGCGCTTACGGGACCGACTTCAAGCTCTTCGTCCTGTGCGCGGAGCGGGACGGCGAGCTCCTGGGCCTCGCGCCGCTGATGCTCGCCGAGCGGCGCCTGCTCTGGCGCAGGCACCGGGTCCTCCACTTCATCGGCCTCTACGCGTCCGACTATTGCGACTTCATCGTCGATGAGGCCGAGCCGCAGGTCCTGTCCCTGATGCTGCGCTGGCTGGCGAACGATGGGCACGCATGGGACGCGCTCGACCTCCGGAACGTTCAAGATTCCTCGCCGACGCTCCGCATCGTGCCAGAATACTTCGCCCAGCACGGCTATCCGGTCGAGGTGCGGCAGTGGAGCAAGGCGCCCACCCACATCTTTGGCGACGAGCAGGCCGATAGGGATCTGCTCCGCAAGAAGAGCCTGAAGCGCAACTACAAGTATTTCAAGAAAAAAGGGCGTCTGGAGTTCGAGAATTACAAATCGGCGACCGAGATACTCGGCCGGATGGAGACGTTCTTTCGTCAGCACATCGATCGCTGGGGATCTACGGACACGCCGAGCCAGTTCCTGGACGAAAAACATCGTGCCTTCTATCGCGACATGGTCTCAGCTCTGGCACCGACCGGATCCCTGCTGTTCTCGGTCGTCCTGTTCGACGCCCGGCCGATCGCGTTTCATCTGGGGTTCGAGTACGAGGGCCGGCTGATCTGGTACAAACCGACCTTCGAGACCGCCCTTGCGCGCCATTCACCGGGCGAGGTGCTGCTCAAGTACCTGATCGAGTACGCGCACGGGCGCGGGCTGATCGAGCTCGATTTCGCCTGTGGCGAGGAGGCGTTCAAGTACCGCTTCTCGAACCATGCCCGCTCGATCTACACGGTGCACGTGTTCCAGGACCGCCTGTTCTGGCGCTTCGATCGGCTGAAGTTCGGCATTCGTACGACCATCAAGAGCTCGCCGGCGCTCACCAGCTTCGGCCGGCGCTTCCTCAGCACCTGGTACCACCGAATCTGGTACTGATCGGTCCCGGCCGCGGGTAGCGCTGCTGATCCGGGAGCGGCCCGGATGCACCGACGCGCGAACATGCGCGCCTCGGGGCCTTCAGCGCGCGCCCCACGCCCGCTTCCGCTCGCGGTAGAGGGTGTAGAGGCCGCTGCCCACGATCACCGCCGCGCCCAGCACGGTTGGCCAGTCCGGCAGGCTGCCGAAGACGACGAAGCCGACGATCGTCGCCCAGACGAGCACGGTATAGCTGAACGGCTGGAGCACCGAGGCGGGCGCCAGCTGGAGCGCCTTGATCAGAAGGAAGTGACCGCTCGAGCCGAGACACGCGACCACGGCGAACAGGACCCAGCCGCGCGTATCCGGCCAGTCCCAATGGAACGGGCCGATCGCCGAGAGGCCGATCGCGCCGATCAGCGCCGTGTAGAACAGCGTCGTCATGGGCGGATCGTGGCGGCTCACGATCCGGGTCAGAACCTGGTAGAGCGCGAACAGACATGACGCCAGCAGGGCGACCAGCCCCATCGGGTGCATGGTGCCGAGGCCGGGGCGCAGAATGATCAGCATGCCGACAAACGCGACGCCGATCGCGCTCCAGCGTCGCCAGCCGACCCGCTCGCCAAGGATCGGCACCGAGAGCGCGGTGACCAGAAGCGGCGTGACGGCGAAGATTGCGTGGGCGTTGGCGAGCGGCAGCACGGTGATCGCGAGGATGAAGAGGCCGATCTCGGCCACCAGGATCAGAGAGCGCAGGCTCTGGAGCCAGAGATGCCGCGTCCTCAAGCCCCTAACGGCGCCGTGGCGCGCCGCGAGCCACGCAGCGATCACCGCCTGCGACAGAAAGCGGATCCAGAGGATCTGGATGATGGAATAGCCCTCGGCGAGCAGCTTGCTACCGGCGTCCATGGACGCGAACAGCAGCCAGGCGATCAGCGCGAAGGCGATGCCGCGCAGCGCCGTCGGTCCGGCCGTGCCTTCGCTAGAGCTTGGAGCCAGGCGCAAGGTCGAAGGTCATCCCGCGGACGGGACGGGTGCCGCCTCGTGGAGCAGCCCTTCGTTCCTCAGCTCCGCCCAGAGGTCGGCCGGGATCACGGCCCGCATGCGCTCGACGTTCTCCAGCACCTCGGCCCGGCTCATGGCGCCCGGGATGATCGAGGCGACCGCGGGATGAGCAAGCGGGAACTGCAGCGCGGCGGTCGCCATGGCGACGCCGTGCCGGCGGCACACCCCGTCGATCCGCCGGGCTCGCTCGAGCACCTCCGCGGGCGCATCGCGATAACCGTACTTGGCGCCCTTGACCGGGCCGGTGACCAGGATGCCGGAGTTGAAGGGGCCGCCCAGCATGATGCCGATGTCCCTGCGCTCGCACACTGGCAGCAGCTCGTCGAGCGCCCCCTGCTCGAGCAGCGTGTAGCGGCCGGCCAGCAGGATGCAGTCGATGTCGGTCTCGGCGGCGAAGCGGATCGAGGGCTCGACGTTGTTGAGCCCGACGCCCGATCGCCTTGATCACGCCTTGCCGGCGCAGCTCGTCGAGCGCCGGATAGGCACCCTCCAACGCTTCCCGATAGCGCTGGTCGGCAGCCTCCTGCGTGCCATGGGTGAACACGTCGACATCGTGGATCAGGAGGATGTCGATCGAAGCCATGCCGAGCCGGCAGTGCGACTGCTCGACCGAGCGCATGACGCCATCGTAGCTGAGGTCGTAGGTGGGCCTGAAATCCAGGCCGCCGGACCGCAGCCCCTCGCGCGCATCGCCAGGATGCAAAGGGCTCATCCACCGCCCCACCTTGGTCGAGAGAACGAAGCTCTCCCGCAGCAGGAGGCGGAGCGCCTGGCCGACCCGAAGCTCGGCGCGGCCATAGCCGTAATAGGGTGCTGTGTCGAACAGACGAAGCCCGGCGTCATACGCGGTGCGGATCGTGCCAATCGCCTCGTCCTCTGGGATGACGCCGCGAAAGCCGCCTAGCGGCGCCGTGCCGAGGCCGAGCTGGGTGACCCGGAGCGGCGCCTTGCCGAGCTGCCGCCGGGCCAGGGGATTGTAGCTCACGGCAGTTCGCTCCTTCGTGGCTCGGGATCGAGGGTGAACAGCTCCTGCGGGCGCTGCACGCCGCGCAGGGCGAAGCGGCCGACCGAGACCAGCCGCCGGCGCCCTTCGCCCGCCGCCCCGGCGAACGCAGAGGACAGGAGAACTTCCTGATCGAGCGAGCGGCACATGGCGGCGATCCGGCTGGTCTCGTTGACCGCCGGGCCGACGACCGTGAAGTCCAGCCGCTCCAGGCTGCCGATATTGCCGTAGAACACCTCCCCGACGTGCAGGCCGAGATAGAAGCGGGTGATCGGCAGCCCTTCCGCCTGACGCCGATCGTTGAGCGCTGTGGCACGCCGATGTGCGTCCTCGGCGGCATCGAGCGCGCATCGGCATGCGTCCGACGCCACGGCGGCATCGAAGGTGGCAAGGATGCCGTCGCCCATGAATTTCAGGACCTGGCCGCCCTGGGCATCGATGGCCGAGGCGATGGCATCGGCATAGTCATTCAGGAGCGGGATGATCTGCGCCGGCGGCGCGGTGTCGGTAATGCGCGTATAACCCTCGAGATCGCTGAACCACAGCACCGCGCTGATCGTCTCGGCGACGCCGCGCTCGATGTCGCCGCGCAGCACCCGGTGCCCGGCGTCGTGGCCGAGGTAGGTCTCGACCAGGGTCTCGGTGATCCGCGCGACCGATGCGCCCTTGACCGCGAGCGCGAGGCACGGGACCAGAAACTCGAGCGCCGCCAGATCGGCGTCGGCGAAACCGCCCGGGCTGTCGGTCGACCACGAGGAATAGGTGCAGTCCATCGTGCCGATCGCCGCGTCGGCGTCGAAGCGGTGGACCATCGCGACGTAGTCCGTCATGCCCTGTTGACGAAGCTCGTCGAGGACCGGAAACTCGAGCGGCTCGTTGCCGAGGCGGCGGCGCAGCGTCGTCTCGCCGCTTTCGTAGAGCCGATGGAACGGGCTTCGCAGCCACACCTCCTCGCTGCTCTGAAGATCGAGCCGGCCATATTCGGCCTGGGTCGCGGCATCGGCGGCCCGGCGCCATTCGAACACCCGGCCCTCGAGCACCGGGTGCAGCGTGTCGACGCCGATCACCGCGCGGCCGAGCGGCAGTCCGGCGGCGAAGGCGCGCTCGCAGAAGCCCTGCAACAGATCGAGCTCGCGCCGGCCGGACAGCCCGGCAGCGGCGATCCACTCGATCAGCGGCAGATAGGATCCTCGGTCCATCGCGGGCAGGAGCTTCGGCTGGGAGGTGAGGTTTGTCTCGGAATCGACGCGCACTCTAGCCAGTAGCATGAAGCCTCGACAAGCAGCGCAGCTTCGTGCCGACCCCGGGCCGGCGCGACTTGACCGCACGCCCTCGATCGGCTTGCAGTGCCGTGCGTCATGGGAGGACCGTTTCAATGAAGATCACCGACGTCGAGGCCCTGTATCTGCGCCTGCCTGAGATCCAGGCGCGCACCGACAGCTCGCAGGACGCCCTAATCGTCAGGATCTCCACCGATGCCGGCATCATCGGCTGGGGCGAGGTCGACGGCTGCCCCCACGTCACCAAGGCGATCATCGAGGCGCCGACCTCGCACACCCTCGTCACCGGCCTTCGCGCGCTGCTGATCGGCGAGGATCCGCTGGAGATCGCCCGGCTCTGGCGCAAGATGTACCAGGGAACGCTGTATTACGGGCGCGAGGGCGCGGTGATCCAGGCGATGGCCGGCATCGATCTCGCGCTCTGGGACATCAAAGGCAAGGCGCTGGGCCAGCCGGTCTGGAAGCTGCTGGGCGGCGGCTATCGAAAGCGTGTACGGGTCTACGCCTCGAACATGTTCCAGTTCACCGCCGAGGCGACCGCGGAGCGGGCCAGGGCGGCGCGCGATCGGGGCTACACCGCGGTCAAGTTCGGCTGGGAGCCGTTCGGCAGGGACCCGCGGGCCGACTGCGCCTATCTCGACGCGATCCGGGCAGTGATCGGGGACGGGATGGACCTGATGCTCGATGTCGGCCTAGTCTGGGACGCCAAGACCACGCTCCAGCGGGCGCGCCTGTTCGAGCCCTACGGCCTCGCCTGGATCGAGGAGCCGCTGCATCCCGACGATCTCGAGGGCTATGCCAAGGTCGCCAAGGGCACCGAGGTCAAGATCGCCGCCGGCGAGGAGGAGTGCACCGTGGCCGGCTTCACGCGGCTCATGGATCTCGGGCGGATCGACGTGGTCCAGGTGGACCTGACCCGCTGCGGCCTGACCCAGGCGATGACGATCGCGGCGCTCGCGGAGCAGCGCGGGCTGCCGGTGATCAACCACAACTTCACCACCGACATCAACGTCGTGGCGTCCCTGCACTTCCTCGCGAGCGTGCCGAACGCCTTCATCATGGAGTACTGCGTCGAGCCCTCCGAGATCAGCCGCGCGCTGGCGAGGAACCCGATACCGATCGTGGACGGCCACGCCGACGTGCCCGAGGAGCCCGGCCTCGGCGTCGAGCCCGACCCGGCGATCATCGAGAAGTATCTGGTGCGCTGAGGCCCGTCTGGCGCGCGTCCGAAACATCGGATACAAGGCGCCGGTCCTCCGGACATCGTCCAGAAACGCCGCGCAGGTATCGATTTCGACCGCTTCCAGCGCCGGGCGTGCGGCCCGCGTTCTGTCATGCATGCGTTCGCCTTGGAGCAGCTTCGATGATCGCTCGCGCGCAGCCGATCGGCCGCGATCTCGCCCCCTGGCGGTGGGAAGCGCGTGCGCTCGTCCGCCTCAGCGTGCCGATCGTGCTGACCAACGTCGGCCAGGTGGCAATCCAGACCACGGACGTGGTCATGATCGGCTGGCTCGGCGCCGAGGCGCTGGCGGCGAGCGTGCTCGGCGTCAACCTGATGTTCGTGCTGCTGCTGTTCGCGATCGGCGTGGTGATCGCGACCGCGCCGATGATGGCGCAGGACCTGGGGCGCAAGCGGCATGCCGTGCGCGAGCCCCGGCGCACCGTGCGCCAGGGCTTCTGGGTCGCGCTGGCGCTCGGCCTGCCCGCCACCCTGGTGCTGTGGAACATCGCGCCGATCCTGCACCTTCTCGGCCAGAACCCGGCCCTGATCGCAGCGGCCGAGCCCTATGTGCACGCCGCGATGTGGGGCTTCGTGCCGGCGCTCTGGTTCGTCATCCTGCGCAACTTCATCGCCGCGCTGGAGCGGCCGCGCGCCGGCATGGTGATCATGTTCATCGGCGTCGCGTTCAACGCGCTTGCCGACTACGCCCTGATCTTCGGCGCGCTCGGCCTGCCGGCGCTGGGCCTGACCGGCGCCGGGATCGCCACCGCGCTGACCAACGTTCTCCTGTTCTTAGGCCTGCTGGGCTACGTGCAGCTCGACCGCCAGTTCCGGCGCTACCAGATTCTCGGCCGCTTCTGGCGACCCGACTGGGTGCGCTTTTACGAGATCTTCCGCATCGGCCTGCCGATCGGCATCACGCTCGTGATGGAAATCGGCCTGTTCGCCGGCGCGGGGTTCGCCATGGGCTGGATCGGGACCGTGGAGCTGGCGGCCCATCAGATCGCCCTGCAGTGCGCCGCGGTGACCTTCATGGTGCCGCTCGGCCTCGCCCAGGCGGCGACCGTACGGGTCGGCCTCGCGGCCGGCGCCGGCGACCCGCCGGGCGTCCTGCGCGCCGGCGTCGCGTCCCTGGTGATCGGCGGCCTGTTCATGGCGGCCATGGCGGTCGTCATGTGGACCATGCCCGAGGCGATCGTCGGCCTCTTTCTCGACGCCGGCGACCCGGCCAATGCCAGGGTGGTGTCGACCGCGGTCATGTTCCTGATGGTGGCGGCGATCTTCCAGATCTTCGATGGCGGCCAGGTGATCGGCGCCGGCGCCCTGCGCGGGCTGAAGGATACCCGCTGGCCGATGGTGTTCGCGGCCATCGCCTACTGGGCGATCGGCGGCAGCCTGGCGCTCGGCCTCGCCTTCGGTGCCGGGCTCAACGGGCTCGGGGTCTGGATCGGCCTCGCCGTGGCGCTCGCGGTCGCCGCCGCGCTCATGATCGGCCGCTTCCTCACCCTGCAGCGCGGTCGCGGCCCGGTGCCCGAGGCGATTCCCGCCGTCATGTGAGCGCTCACGACGGCGCCGCGCTCGCCAGAGGTGCCCGGAGCAGCCACGTGAGCGGCAGCGTCGCCGTCACGAGGAGTGCCACCACGACGAGCGCCGTCGTGACGCTCGCGAGATCGCTGATCACGCCGAACACGAACGGCGCCACCGCGCTCGAGCCGATCCCCAGCGTGTAGAACAGGCCGAAGCCGCGCGAGCGGCGCTCGGCGGCGACGAACTCGGCGACGCTCGCGTAGAGCACCGAGGAGGTGCCGTTCAGCGCCGCGCCGAGGAGCGGCAGGATCGCGAGCGCGGCGAGCAGCGATACCGGCAGGAGCAGGAGGATGCCGGCCGCGGTGACCAGCTCGGTCACGATCACCGTGCGCAGGATGCCGGCGCGCTCGGCGAGCACTCCGCACAGGAACTTGCCCGACGCTCCGCCGGCAAAGGCAAGGCCCAGCGCCAGGCCGATCGTCGCGACGTCGGCGCCTTTGGCCTGCAGCAGGAACGGCAGAAAGGTCAGAAAGCCGGTGCGCACCGCGCTGTCGACGACGCCGATCGCGGCCAGCGCGCCGAAGCCCCGCCGGTCGGTGATGCCCCAGCCGCCTCGAGCTGCCCGGGTCGCCGCGCGCTCCTCCGCGATCAGGACATCGCCGGCGCCGAGCGCCCGCATCGCCACGAAGGCGAGGCCGGCGACCACGATGCCGATGGCGCCATAGGCGGCGGTCGCGAAGCGCCAGTCGGACGCGGCGATGACCAGGGCAGCCGCCATCGGCACCGCGATCTTGCCGAGGTCGCCGGTGAAATTGTAGATGCCCAGCGCGGCGCGCCGCCCGCGCTGCGGGTAGGCGGCGGCAACCACCGTGGCGTTCAGCGGGTGCTGGGTGCCGGAGCCGGCGCCAGCCACGATCAGGGTCAGCGCAAGCCCGAGGAAGCCGCCGGTGAAGCCGAGGGCCATGAAGCCGAGCCCGGTCACCACCGTGCCGATCGCGAG
>Ga0214469_1000847_pt1 | contig 11127 bp, 12 predicted proteins | sample RVTome_10_FD_187340 | JGI IMG/M metagenome (GOLD analysis project Ga0214469, IMG submission 187340) | Soil microbial communities from uranium-contaminated site in the Upper Colorado River Basin, Wyoming, United States - RVT153D57 HiSeq ... | reverse complement strand
GGCGGTCCTCGACCATGGCGATGTCCTCCTCGGTTCCCAGGAAGAGAAGACGGGGGATCCCGTCCATCATCGCCTCCCGCGCCTCGCGGATCACCACCGGTTCGGCACACGCACCACCGATCCAGCCGTGAACCGACCCGTCCGGGACGATGATCGCCGTCGAGCCGTGCTTTCCCGATGATGGCCCGCGTGCCCAAACGACCGTTGCCGTCAGGAAGGGCTGGTGCCGGCGGCTCAGGTCTGCCGCCAGCTCCAGCAGTTGGCGATTCATCCAGTCTCCGCTTGCTCCATGGCTGCCCACACCCGGTCCGATGAGACCGGCATGTCGATGTTTTTGACACCGAGGTGCTGGATGGCGTCGAGCACCGCATTCACGTATGCGGCCGGCGAGCCCACGGTCGCGGACTCGCCGACGCCTTTGGCGCCTATTGGGTGATGTGGGGACGGCGTGACCGTCTCTCCCAACTCGAAGCGCGGTGTCTCCCAGGCGGTCGGGATCAGGTAGTCCATGAAGTTGGAGCCGATGCAGTTCCCCGCGTCGTCGAAAGTGATGTACTGCATCGACGACATGGCATAGCCCTCGGCCAGGCCGCCGTGGATCTGACCTTCGACCACCATGGGATTGATGCGAACCCCGCAATCGTCGACCGCGACCATCCGACGCACCTTCCACTGTCCCGAGTCGGGGTCCACGTCGACCACCACGATGTATGTGCCGAACGGGTAGGTCATGTTCGGAGGGTCGTAGTAGTGGACCCCTTCGAGACCTGCCTCGACACCTGGAGGCGGGTTGGTGTAAGCGGCAAATGCGATGTCCTGGATGGAGACCGAGCTCTCCGGGTCACCCGCCACACTGAACTTCCCGGACTCCCACTCGAGGTCATCCTCTGACGCTTCCAGGAGATGGGCGGCGATCTTCCTCGCCTTGTCCCGTAGCGTTCGGGAGATGACGGCCGTTGCCGCACCTGCCACAGGCGTGCTTCGTGAGGCATAGGTGCCGAGACCGTATGGGGTGTTGTCGGTGTCGCCTTCGACCACCTTGACGTCCGAAGCCGGGATCCCGAGCTCCTCGGCCACGATCTGTGCGAAGGTCGTCTCGTGTCCTTGGCCCTGCGACTTGACGCCGAGCTTGAGGATCGCCTTACCGGTGGGATGGACGCGGAGCTCTGCGGAGTCGAACATCTTGAGACCCAGGATGTCGTAGTCCTCCCCGTGTCCGGCACCGACGACTTCGGTGAAGCTGGCCATCCCGATCCCGACGAGGCGCCCCTCCTCGCGAGCTTGCTCCTTCTCCTTCTGGATCTCGTCGTAGCCGACCATGTCCATGGCGAGGCGCATCGCCGTCTCGTAATCGCCCGAGTCATAGACGAACCCGGTTGGCGTCGAGTATGGGAATTGCTCCGGCTTGATGAAATTGAGCGCCCGAAACTCGGCCGGGTCCATGCCGATCTCATAGGCCGCGTTCTGCACGAGACGTTCGATCAGATACGAAGCCTCGGTCACCCGGAACGAGCACCGATAGGCCACACCACCCGGTGCCTTGTTCGTGTAGGCGCCTTTGGTGGTCACATGAGCAGCCGGATAGTCGTATGACCCGGTGACGATGTGGAACAACCCCGCTTTGAACGCTGTCGGTTGTGCATCTGAGTAGAAGGCGCCCTGATCGGAGATCATGTCCACTCGCAGACCCAGGATCCGGCCCTCGTTGGAGATGGCCAGCTCACCCTTCATGTAGTAGTCGCGGGCGAACCCGGTCGAGATCAGGTTCTCGGTGCGGGTCTCCACCCACTTCACCGGCTTGCCGATGACGAGCGACGCCGCCGTTGCCACGACGTAGCCGGGGTACACGGGCACCTTGTTGCCAAACCCGCCCCCAATGTCGGGGGAGATGATCCGAATGTTCTGCTCGGGGAGACCGGCCACGAGGGCGAAGACGGTGCGATGGGCATGAGGCGCCTGTGATGTCATGTACAAATTCGCCTGACCGGTGGCTGAGTTCACGTCGGCGACGATCCCGCAGGTCTCGAGTGGCGCAGGGTGCGACCTCGGATAGAAGGTCTCCAACGAGACCACCTTGGCCGCCTGGTCGAAAGCGGCGTCGGTCGCTGCTTTGTCACCCGACTCCCACGTGTACACGAGGTTGGAGTCTTGGGCCTCCTTGTCGTCACGAATGACCGGAGCGTCGTCCTCCAGGGCCCGCTGAGGATTGACGATTGGCTCGAGGTCTTCGTACTCGACCTGGATCAGCTCGGCTGCGTCCTCGGCGATATAACGATCGGTGGCGATGACGGCGGCGATCTCCTGTCCCTGAAAGCGAACTTTGTCGGTTGCCAGGACTGCCTGGGTGTCGCCGGAGAGGGTCGGCATCCAGGCGAGGTTGTATTGAGCGAGGAGCTCGCCGGTGACTACGGCGAGAACTCCCTCGACTGCCTCTGCCCCAGAGGTGTCGATGGAGAGGATCCTGGCGTGGGCCAGCGGGGATCGGTGGATCGCCATGTGCAGCATCCCTGCCAGCTCTATGTCGTCGACATAGTTGCCCTGTCCTTCGATGAATCTGGCGTCCTCGACACGACGCCGGCTGTGACCGAGACCGCCGATCTCCGGCGTGGTCCTCGGTTCTGCTGTCGTTGTCATGTGGACGCTCCCTCCTTCGTTGCAGCCGCCGCGGCCCGTATCGACTTGACGATGTTCACGTATCCGGTGCACCGACAGAGGTTGCCTGAGATCGCCCATCTCACTTCGTCCTCCGATGGGTCCGGGTTCTCCTCTATCAAGGCACTCCCGACCAGCATCATCGCCGGTGTGCAGAAGCCGCATTGCAGGCCGTGATGCTCTTTGAACGCCTCCTGAATGGGAGAGAGGGCACCGTTCTGCTTCAGCCCCTCGACCGTCGTGATCGAACGGCCGTTCGCCTGCACGGCGAACATCGTGCACGACTTCACGGGAGTGCCGTCCAAGAGGACGGTGCACACCCCGCAGCTCGTCGTGTCACACCCGATGTGCGTGCCGGTCAGCTTGAGTGTCGAGCGTATGAAGTCGACGAGGAGCCGCCTCGGCTCCACATCGGCAGTGTGCTCCGCACCGTTGGCAGTGACTGTGATGTTCATCCCTGACCTCCCTGTGCGACCTCGAGCGCGTCCGAGAGGCCCCTTCGGGTGAATACGTCGACCACATGCCGCTTGTAATCGGCGGAGCCCCTGACATCGGATGTCGGGTCGCAAGCTCGAGAGGCGATGTTGCCGGCCTCGGCGAAGAGCGCCTCGCTCGGCTCCTCACCCACGAGCATTGCTTCGGCTTCGGTGACTTTCATGTTCGATGGGGCGACCGACGTGAGGGCCAGGCCGGCCTTGCTGATCTTGTCATCGGCATCCAGCTCGAGATGCGCGGCCACCCCGACTGTGGCGTAGTCGCCCACCTTCCGCTCCAACTTTTGGTAGCTCCCACCGCCCCGCTCATACGTCGGCACCCTGATCTCGGTGATCATCTCGGATGGATGGAGCGACGTGGTGAACATGTCCACGAGGAAGCTCTCGATGGGTACCACCCGGGATCCACCGGAGAGACGGTCGCCGTCAGCGCCGGGGTGAAAGTGCTCATGCCCTTCCTTCGAGGTCGCCACGACCTCAGCTCCGAGAGCCAGCATCACCGAGGCCCAGTCACCTTCCGGATCATGGTGCGCAACCGAGCCGCAGACCGTTCCCAGATTGCGCACGATCGGGTCGGCGACCCAGGGAGCGGCCGACGCCATCAGGGCGTTGTGGTCTGTGATCAGATCGGACTTGACGACATCGTTGTGTCGGACGAGAGCCCCGATGGAGATGTGCCCGTTGACGCGCTCGATCTTGTCGAGGTCCGGCAGCCGGTTGACGTCGACGAGAGTCGCCGGGCGGGCGAATCGAAGCTTCATCATCGGGATCAGGCTTTGGCCACCGGCGAGGATCTTCACGTCGCTGCCGTGCTCGGCGAGGATCGACAGAGTCTCTTCGAGCGATTCGGGCGCCAGGTAGTCGAACTTGGCGGGGTACAAGGGACCTCCTCAATTGTCCAGTGGCACTGAACCTACGCGCGGTGGCGTTCACCGTGCGTCGAGAGTTACGTCCTTGTTGCGCTATCGGTTCTGAATCGTGTCGAGTAGACGCACGACTCCGCGGAGATCGACGACGCTCGCTGCCGGCAGGAGATGGTCGATGTGGGGGAGGACTGCCTGCATCCCCCGGGTGGCGGGCTGGTAGCCGGAGTGGGCGGCCAGGGGATTCAGCCAAATCACCCGGTGGACCGTTCGAGCCAATCGCGCCATCTCACGGCCGAGCAACGTCGGATCTCCGCAATCCCAGCCGTCGGACAGGATCAGCGCGATAGGCCCGCCCCGGGTGAGCCTGCGGCTCCATTCCCGGTTCCAGGTCGCCAGCGCCTCTCCGATCTTCGTCCCACCTGACCAGTCGTGGACCGTGGAGGCAACCCGGTCGAGCGCAACCTGGGTGCTGCGCCGGTCGAGGTCGTCGGTGATTCTCGTGAGCTTGGTGGAGAAGGTGAAGACCTCCACCTCGTCGATCCGACGTTGGGCTGCATGTGCGAACACGAGAAACAGGTCGGCGTACTTCTCCATCGAGCCTGAGATGTCAGCGATGACGATAAGAGGACGCTGGCGCTTTCGGCGGGTGCTGCGGACGATGGGGATCAGGTCGCCTTCAGGTCGCGTTGTGCTACGCAGAGTTCGACGGAGGTCGGGTCGGGTCCCGATTCGGGAAGGGGACCATCTTCTCGTCCTCACATCGCTCGGCTGCCACATCATCGCCATGACCATCCGTCGGGCCTCGGCAAGCTCGTCGTCGTTCAGGTCGGCGAAATCTCGGGTGGCAACCCTCTCGGTCGCGGAGGTGCCTCGTTGCGAACGCGTCTCCTCCTCGGAGTGGCCTTCCGGTGGTCTCATCACGGGCTTCAGTGCCGCCCCGTCTGATGTGTCTCGTTCCTGCCCGGGGCGTTCTCTCGGGTCGAGCAGGCCTTCGAAGAAGCGGGCGAACTCCTCGTCGAACGGGCCGCGCTGGTCAGGGTCTGTGATCGCCAGCGATCTCAACGAGGCATGGACCTGAGATCGTTTGGACGGGTCGACCATGGTCAAGGCTCGGGCCATGTCCGAGACCTGGTCGGGTGTGACCGTGAGACCGCGCCGGCGGAGAGCCGTGGCGAATCCTGTCAGGTCGGTGAGAGCGCCGGCCATTTCACAGAACGAGTGCTTCGAGGCCCGCCTCTTTGACGGTGTCGATGTCGTCCTTGTACTTGAGGACTACCCCGAGGGTTCGCTCCACCATTGCCGGCGTGAGCTCACCGTCGTGAAGCAGCTGAATCGACTCGGCCCAGTCGAGAGTCTCGGCGACTCCCGGAGGCTTGAACAACTCCATCTGGCGAAGTTTGGCCATGGCGGCGGCAAGGCTGGAGGCGAGCTGCTCTTCTATACCTGGCACCTTCCGTGACACGATCGTGGCCTCGAGGTCGGGCGTGGGGTAATCGATCCAGTGGTAGATGCAGCGTCTCTTCAGGGCGTCATGGATCTCGCGCGTGCGATTCGAGGTGAGCACGACGATCGGGGGGTCGTCGGCCTTGATCGTCCCGATCTCAGGAATCGAGACCTGAAAGTCCGATAACAGCTCCAAGAGGAACGCCTCGAACTCCTCGTCCGCCCGGTCCAACTCATCGATGAGAAGCACGGGGCGACGGCCGCCGCGGGCGGTCTCGATCGCCTGGAGAAGCGGCCTGGCGATGAGGAACTCGCGGCTCATTATGTCTTTCGCTGTGGCCCGCTCTCCTTCTCCGCGTGCCTCGAGCAGCCTGATCTCCATCATCTGGAGGGCGTAGTCCCACTCATAGAGCGCATGGTTCACATCGAGGCCCTCATAGCACTGGAGCCTGATCAGGTTCTCACCGGCGATTGAGGCGAGAACCTTCGCCACTTCAGTCTTTCCGACGCCGGCCTCTCCTTCGAGGAAGAGCGGGCGTCCCAACTGGAGGGCGAGGTGGATCGCAACTGTCAGGTCATCACCTGCGAAGTAGTCCTGGCTGTCGAGTGAGTCTTTCAGCTCCTCGATCGTGTTCGGGATCACGGAGCCAGATTAAGACCTGCCAGAAATATTGACGATCATCTATGTAGCTGGCAATGCCGTCGGACCCGGCTACATGGTTGGCGTCACACAGGGGGTCGCACAGCTGCTGACACCGCTCGACTCGGCGAGGTATTGCCGCTGACCATGACAGCAGCGAGTGCGGACACATGTGCTCCTAAAAGTGCTGCGTGAAAACGGGTTCGTCTCGATGTGCTCAGCAAATCCCTGGTAGGCGACTACTCCGAGTTGGTCAGCTGCCGGGCTGGGCAAGGTCGGTCCCGGCCGGCTCCCACAGTTCGATGCGGTTACCCTCCGGGTCGGTGAGATGGGCGAACCGCCCATTGGGATAGGCCTGGGGCGCGACCTCGACCTCGATCCCCGCTGCGGTCAGCTGCTCGGCCATCGCGTTGAGATCGTCCACCCTGAAGTTGACCATCCACTGCTTGGTCGCCTCACCGAAGTAGTCGGTGTCCGACTCAAAAGGGGCAAAGACGGTTGGCCCCTTCTCCTGCCACCACGAACCCTCCTCATAGCTCTCGGGCGTCTGGCGGACGCCGAGATGCTTCTCATACCAGGCGGCGAGTGTCCCCGGGTTCTCAGCTCTGAAGAAGATCCCACCGATGCCGTTCACCTTCTCCACCCGTCACTCCTTGCTCCGATTGCACGCTCATCGGCCATAACCTATAGAGCCGATGTTCGACACGCTCACCGAAAGATTCGAAACCGTCTTCTCCACACTTCGTGGCAAGGGAAAGCTCTCCGAGAAGGACGTTGATGCCGCCCTTCGCGAAGTCCGCCTGGCCCTCCTCGAAGCCGATGTGCACGTCTCGGTGGTCAAAACGTTCCTCGGCCGAGTCAAGGAGCGGGCGCTTTCAGAGGACGTGTCCAAGTCGATCACGCCTGGCCAGCAGGTGATCAAGATCGTCCACGAGGAGTTGGTGAACACCCTCGGAAACGAGACCGCCGGCCTCGTCAAGTCCTCGCCACCGCTCGTGATCCTGATGGTGGGGCTGCAAGGATCGGGAAAGACGACGACCGCGGGGAAACTGGCCAAGCTGGTGCAGTCGAAGGGAAAGAAGCCCCTCCTCGTTGCAGCTGATCTCCAACGTCCCGCCGCCATCGATCAATTGGAGACCTTGGGCAAGAGGATCGACGTCCCTGTCCTGGTCGACCGGAAGGGCAAAGCTCCCAAGCTGGCCAGGTCCGCCCTCAAAGAGGCAGAGAGGACGGGGCGGGATGTGATCATCATCGACACCGCCGGCCGTCTTCAGATCGACGATGTCCTGATGAAGGAGCTCGCTTCCGTGCGCAAGGCCGCCGAGCCGGACGAGGTGCTGCTCGTCGTGGATGCTATGACCGGCCAGGACGCGGTGAATGTTGCCGATGGCTTCCAGAGAAAGATCGGCCTGACCGGGCTGGTGCTCTCCAAACTCGACGGCGACGCCCGGGGGGGTGCTGCGATCTCTGTCCGAGAGGTGACCGGTGCTCCCGTCAAGTTTGCGGGGGTGGGCGAAGGTCTCGACGATCTCGAGGCGTTCCACCCCGAGCGAATGGCGAGCCGGATCCTGGGGATGGGAGATGTCCTCACACTCATCGAGAAGGCCGAGACCGCGTTCGATCAGGACATGGCAGAGAAGGCAGCCGAACGCCTCCAGAAGGGTGAATTCACCCTGGAAGACTTTCTCGAGCAGTTCGAGGCCATGAAGTCGATGGGGCCTCTTCAGGACATCCTTGCTATGCTGCCCGGGTCCGGATCGCTCCTACGTGACGTCGAGATAGACGATCGCGACCTGAAGAAGGTGGAGGCAGTCATCCAGTCGATGACCCCCGAAGAGCGTCGGGCCCCCAAGATCATCGGCGGTAGCCGCAAACGGCGAATCGCGTCCGGGTCGGGTACATCGCCCCAGGACGTGAATCGGGTCCTCAAGCAGTTCGCCGAGACACAAAAGATGATGAAGACGTTTGCCGGAGGCAAGGGCTTGCCGTCACTCGATGCCCTGACCGGCGGTCGACGTCGCAAGAGATGAGCTGACTAGAGGTGAATTGATGGCTGTCAGGCTGAGACTGATGCGGATGGGCAAGAAGAAGCAGCCCGTGTATCGCGTCGTCGTCATGGACCAACGCGCTCCCCGCGATGGTCGATACATCGAGCAAATCGGGCGCTACGACGCGCGAATGGACCCATCGATCGTCGAGATCGACAACGAGCGCGCGGTCGATTGGCTGTCCAAGGGCGCCCAGCCGTCTGAGACCGTGGAGAAGCTGCTGAACATCTCAGGTGCGATGAACACAATGAAGATCCAGACCGGCGGGATTCATGTCGTGGGTGTCGAAGAGCAGGCCGCCCCGGCGCCGGCCCCTGCAGCCGAGGAGGCAGCCGCCGACCCTGCTGACGATCCTGCAGAGACTCCGGCAGAGACTTCGGCAGAGGAGGAGTGACGGTGGCAAAGGGAGAGATCGTCGAACGAGTCGTCACCTATGTGGTCAAGAGCATCGTCGAGGACTCCGACGCCGTTCAAGTGACCCTCGTGGAGCAGGGACCAGATGAGTTCGTCGCCGAGGTGCGCACAGCCAAGTCTGACATGGGGCGTGTCATCGGCCGCCGCGGTCGTGTCGCCAAGGCGATACGCGCTGCCGCCGGTGCTGCCGGTGAGGAAGAAGGGATCAACGCTGGAGTCGAGTTCCTCGACTGAGGGTGAACGGTTCCGGGTGGGCCGTCTCGGCAAACCCAACGGGCTCGACGGGTTCATCGGGATCTACGTCGAAGACGAGGATCTGGTTCACCTCCAGCCTGACAGCATCGTCCACGTCGCAAACGAGCCGTATACGGTCCGCGCCATCCGACGCGGCAAGAAGGGCCATCAAGTCGCCTTCGCCGGCGTCGATTCCAGGGGTGGTGCCGAAGCGATCAGGGGCAGCGACGTATTCGTCGCCGTGCGCCGCCAACTCTCGGAGGGTGAGTACTGGCCCGAGGATCTCATCGGGCTCGAGGTTCGCCCGGGCGGGGGCGTGGTGGCTGCGGTCGATCACGGGCAGGCACAAGATCGGTTGGTGATCGAGAGGGCAGGGGCGAGTTTCGAGGTCCCGTTCGTGGACGAGTTGGTGCCGGTGGTCGACATCGCCGCGGGCTTTATCGAAGTCACAGAGATCGAGGGTCTCAGCTCACCGTCAGATCGAGAGTGACGCCGTCGAGGCTCCCGTCCTCGGGACTGGCCTCACCAACGAAGACAGACACTTCTCCTGCCGGTAGCGGGATGTCGACGCTGAATTCGCCCCACGTCTCGAGATGATCGGCGGCGGTCGTACTCGTCTCGGTGACCACCGCATCACCTTGGGTGACGATCACGAGGACATTTGCTTCGAAAGCGCGCGAATAGCCACTGAACGTCGTGATCGGCTCGATCTCGGCGTCCTGGCTCGGCGAGATCAAGACGGTCTGATCGTCGATCGTGGATGAGCCTGTGAACTCGAGGAAACCGGGTCTCAAATCGACGGCGAGGATTCCCGGTGATGACTGCACTCGGGCTCGGGCCGCGGCCGGAGTGTTGAGGTGGAGGTCGACGAACATCCCGCCATTGAGCGATCGCACGACGTACAGGCGATCGACCATCTCGGTCTCGACCAGCTGATCGGTGATCACGGCGGTCGTCGTTTCCATTGAAATCCGGATGACCTGCAGAGATGAGAGGTGGTCGACGGAGATGGCTGGGACTGATGTGGCCGGAGCGCCCTCTGAGGTTTCGAATTCGAACACGAAGCTTTCGCAGAGCTCCGAACGCTCCCAGGAGACCCGGCCGAGACGGCTGGCGTCCGAGCCCTCACCGTCGACCGTGGCGATCCCTCCTCCTTCCCCGAAATCCCCGGCCCCGGGGCACTCGACGACCGGTGGAAGCGTGGAGGTGGGTGTTGGAGAGGAGGTGCTGGCTGTCGGTGACGAGGTGGAGGTCCCGAGGAGGGTAGGCCCGGCACAAGCAGAGGTGGCCACGGCCACGACCGAAACCCATGCGACTGATCTCCTCCTCATAGCGCGCAGAGTATGGCTGGCCACCGGTGCTGTGACCACCATCGTTTGCCGCGTCTAGAGTTTGAGCGGTTACTCAAGATCGCCCGGATGAATCGAGGTCCAACGTGTCCACCGCCGTCATAGTCGCCACCGCCCGTTCTCCGATCGGCCGGGCATACAAAGGCTCGCTGGTCGACGTCAGGGCGGACGACCTGGCCGGCTTCGCCATCGACGCCCTCATGGACAAGGTCCCCGAAGTCGACCGGGCCTCTGTGGAAGATGTCATGCTCGGTTGTGGCCTGACCCATCACGAGCAGGGGTTCAACCTGGCCCGACCCGCCTCTCTGTTGGGAGGTATGCCGGACACGGTCCCGGCGACCACGGTGAACCGCTTTTGTGCTTCGTCGTTGCAGACGATCCGCATGGCCTACCACGCCATCGAGCGTGGAGAGGGCGACACCTACATCGCCGCGGGCGCCGAGTCGGTCAGTCGAACATACGGCAAGGCGATGGATTCGGACGACCTGAATCCTCGGTTCACCGACCACGGGCGTGATGACTTCATCAACAGCGTGTACATACCCATGGGCAACACCGCCGAGAACGTCGCCAGGAAGTACGGGATTACCCGTGAGCGCCAGGACGAGTTCGGAAAGCGGTCCCAGGACCGTGCTGTGGAAGCGCAGAAGAACGGGTTCTTCGACTGGGAGATAACCCCGATCGAGCTGGCGGATGGCAGGACGATCAGGGACGACGATGGGCCCCGCCCCAATACGACCCTGGAGAAATTGGCCGCACTGGCACCGGTGTTCGACCCCGAGGGCACCGTCACCGCGGGCAACTCATGTCCCCTCAACGATGGCTCGGCGGCCGTTCTGGTGATGGCCGAGGAGAAGGCAGCCGAGCTCGGACTTCGACCACTGGCTCGCATCATCGCCTCGTCGGTGGCGGGGCTGGAGCCCGAGTACATGGGAATGGGCCCGGTCTACGCGGTGCGCAAAGTTCTCGACCAAGCGGGGATGGCCC
>Ga0214469_1000846_pt1 | contig 11138 bp, 9 predicted proteins | sample RVTome_10_FD_187340 | JGI IMG/M metagenome (GOLD analysis project Ga0214469, IMG submission 187340) | Soil microbial communities from uranium-contaminated site in the Upper Colorado River Basin, Wyoming, United States - RVT153D57 HiSeq ... | reverse complement strand
AAGGGAGGTGGAGGAGGAGACCGGCCTCAGCGTGGAGATCGGCGAGCTGATCTGGGCCGGGGAGCACATCTCCGATGAAGGGCACATCGTACTGATCGACTACCTGGGAACGGTGACAGGCGGTGATCTCGCCGCAGGCGACGACGCCGATCGGGCGGAATGGGTCCCTTTGGAGGAGGCCAGGGACTATCCCCTGACCGACACCATGTACGAGCTGATCGAGGTCCTGCTCTCCCGGCCGAGGTCATAAGCTGACTCGATGAGCTCCGGGCCGGTCGAATTGTTGCAGCAGCTGATCCGCAACCAATGTGTCAACGACGGCAGCGCCGACAGCGGTCACGAGGTCCGCTCCGTGGCCACTCTGCGCGAGTACCTCGGCGTGGAGGGGGAGGTGTTCGAGCCGGTGTCCGACCGCCAGTCACTGGTGTACCGGGTTCCCGGCTACGACCCGGCCGCTCCCTCCCTGGCCCTGGTGCCTCATCTCGACGTCGTGCCCGCGGACCCCGCAGGGTGGTCGGTCGACCCCTTCGCCGCCGAGATCGAGGACGGATTCGTTTACGGGCGAGGCGCAGTCGACATGCTGAACGTGACGGCGGCCATGGCGGTGGCGGTGCGCCCCTATCTAACCGGGGAGAAGAGGCCCAGGGGCGATCTCGTCTTCGCCGCCGTCGCCGACGAGGAGACCGGGGGCCGTCTCGGCGCCAAGACGCTTGTGGAAGAGAGCTGGGGTCTGGTCGCCGCCGACTATCTCCTGACCGAGGTCGCCTATCCGAGCCTGAATGCGGGGGACCGGCGCACCGTCCCGGTGTCGATCGGGGAGAAGGGCGCCTACTGGTCGGTGCTGGAGACAAAGGGCAAGCCGAGTCATGGCTCGACGCCATACGGGGCGGACAACGCCCTGGAGAAGATGGTGGCCGCAATGTCAGGGATCATCTCCACGCCGGCACCTGCGGCAATCACCAAAGAATGGCTCGACTTCGTGGGCAACCTCGGGCTCGACGACGGGTCGGTGCAGCGTCTCATCGACGTCGACCAACTCGATGATGAGATCGAACGGATCGCGATCGACGACCCGACCATGGCCCGGTACGTCCACGCCGCCACCCATCTCACCATCTCCTCGAACCTGCTCCGGGCGGGGACCAAGGTCAACGTTGTCGCCGACCGCGCCCGGGCCCAGGTCGACATACGAGGTCTTCCCGGGATGGACCGGGGATTCGTCGACTCTCATCTGCGCAAGGCGATGGGGAGCGCAGGCGACCAGGTCGGGATCGAGCCGATCATGGACGGAGATGCGACCGTGTCGCCGATCGGCAACCTCCTGTGGGAGGCCATCGGCGACGCGGTGGAGGAGCTGGACGGGCATCGCAACCTGGCACCGACGCTGATGACCGTCGCCACCGACGCCCGATTCTGGCGAGCCAGGGGGACCGTCTGCTACGGCGTGGGCCTCTTTGACGATCGGACGGCATTCTCCGAGATGCTTTCGCTGTTCCATGGCCACGACGAGCGGGTGTCGACTGTGTCGGTGGAGCGGACGACCCGGCTCTACGAGCGGGTGCTGGAGCGATTCTTCGCCGCAGAATGAACGTCATCTGCGACATCGACGGGGTCGTCTACCGGGGCGACCAGCTACTGCCCGGTTCCGACGCGGCCCTGCGGCGGCTGCTCGACGAAGAGGTCGATCTCTTCTTCGCCACCAACAACAGCACGAGGTCACCGGCCTACATCAGCGAGAAGATCGCCAGGGTCACAGGTGTCGAAGTCCCTCCCGACTCGATCGTCACCTCCTCGCAGGCCGCGGTGCGCATGCTGGGAGCCGGCTCTGGGCCGGTGATGGTGCTCGGCTCCGACGGGATCCACGCCGCCCTGGCCGATGCCGGGATCGGCGAGACGGCCGATCCCACCGAGGCGGCTGCCTTGCTGGTTGGGCTCGACTGGGACCTGAGCTATGACCGGCTCACCCGCGCCGCCGACGCGGTGAGACTGGGGGCGCGTTTCATCGCCACCAACACCGACCCCACTTTCCCGATCGCCGACGGTCTGCTTCCAGGAGGGGGCGCCTGCGTGGCCGCGGTGCAGGTGACGACCGGTACCCAGCCCGAGATCGCGGGCAAGCCCCATCCGCCCATGAGGGAGCTGCTCAGGGCGAAGGGAATCGGAGCAGCATGGGTGATCGGCGATCGGGTCGACACCGACATCGCCCTGGCCGAGGCCGAGCCGGACTGGACGTCGATCCTGGTCATGACCGGCGTCACCGACCCGGGGCCCTCAGCCCGGACCGCCGAGTACACCGTGCCCGACCTGGCTTCGGCGGTGGACCTGGTCCTGACCCATCGCTGAGCCCACCGAACGCACCGGTCTCCCTAGCCTGATCTGATGGGTGACCTGCTCCTCTCCCTTGCCTTCGTCCTCTTCTTCGCCTGGGTGGGCCGTGCCCTGATCGGGGCACGCGAGTTGACCTGGCGGCGCACGATTCTCGCCGCCCTGGCCGGGATCCTGTTCGGTCAGACGATCGGGGCGTTATTGCTGATCAGGGACCTCGACCAGATCGGGGCCTTGAGCGGTGGCGAGATCACCAGGGTCGGCCTCCCCTTCACCCTGATCGGGACCATGGCAGCCATCGTTGTGCTCGAGCTCCTCTTCACCCGTCCTCCGGCGCGGCGTGGTTTGCGTCTGGTCCGTCCGATGAGAGCTCTCCGGCGACGCGCCGGCATCATCGGCCGGGGCTGGGAGGTCTCCCGGATCCTCGTCCGTCACGGCTTGGCGCCACTGCTCGGGCTGAGACGGGGCGAGGTATCGGCCCGAAGCCCCGGCGAGCTTGCCCGCCGGGTCCGCAGCGCCCTCGAGGAGGCGGGAGGGATGTTCATCAAGCTGGGCCAGCTTTTGGCGACCCGTCCCGACCTGCTCCCCGCGGTGGCACAGGCGGAGCTGGGCCGTCTCCATTCTTCGGCCGCCCCCCTGGGACCGGACGAGGTGGAGCAGGTTCTCAGCGCTGAGATCGGACAGCCGCTCGAGGAGGTGTTCAGCCATATCGACTGGCAGCCGTTGGGCTCGGCTTCGATAGCCCAGGCCCACGCCGCCCGTCTCCTCGACGGGCGTGAGGTAGTGATCAAGGTTCGCCGCCCCGGGCTGGAAAAACAGGTGGAGATCGATCTCGCCATCGCCCGATGGCTGGCCCGCACCGCCGAGCGCAAGACCGAATGGGGTCATTGGTATGAGGTTTCGAGCGTGGTCGCGGAGTTCTCCGAGGTGCTGCGCGGAGAGCTCGACTTCCATGTCGAGGCGCGACATGCGCTCGAGGCCGCAGCCGCCTTGGAGGCGCACCCGCGGATAAAGGCGCCAGGGATAGTCGATTCACTCTCTACAGAGCGGATCCTGGTCATGGAGCGGCTCGCCGGTGAGCCGTTGGCCCGGGCGCCGCATCTCGACCCGACCGACGCCAGGGCCATAGCCGACGCCCTGTGCACATCCCAGGTCGAGGCAATGCTGAATGGGAAGAGATTTCACGGCGATCCCCATCCGGGAAACGTGATGCTTCTCGACGACGGCCGGCTCGGGCTCATCGACTTCGGGATCGCGGGCAGGCTCGACTCCTACGAGCGAGCGTCGGTGCTTCAGATCCTGATTGCACTCAAACTCGAGCAACCAACGCTGCTCTACGAAGCCATGGTCTCCATCGGAGCGGTGAGCCCGGATCGGGACCCCCAGGAGGTCGAGCGGGCCCTGGCCCAGTTCCTGGCGACTCACTTGAGCTCCGGCCTGCCCTCGCCAGAGGCGCTCACCGATCTGCTTCGACTAGCGGGGGAGCTCCGGATGAGACTGCCTCGGTCCACCACCACGATGTTCCGGGCCCTGGCGACCCTGGCCGGGACCCTGGAACAGATCGCCCCCGGCTATCCCCTCATCGATGTCGTGGCCGAGATCGGCGGCGCCGAGCTGCGGGGAAGAATGGCACCCGGGTCGGCCGGCGAGCTGATCAAGCAGGAATGGGCCCAACTCGGCCCCCTCCTGCAACGGGCTCCCCGTCACATCGATCGCATCGCCACCTTGCTGGAGCATGGGCGGCTGACCACGAGGCTACGGCTGTTCACCGACACAGCGGAAGTTGCGATAGTGGAGCGGCTGGTCAACCGGGTGGTCCTGACCCTGCTCAGCATCGGCACCGGAATCGTCTCCGTGATGTTGCTCTCCACGCCGGGCGGCCCTGCCCTGGGGCTGGTCGACACCAGTCTGTTCGAGATGCTGGGCTGGACCGGCCTCACCCTGGCGGTGATCCTCCTGCTGCGCGTTCTACTGGCCGTGCTGCGCACCGAGAGCACCGCGCGCCGTTGATGGCACGGGTCTGGCCTTCACCGCAGCTCATAGACGATAATCCGACGATGGACCTCACCGAAGACCAGATCGAAAAGCTCGAATCCGCGCTCGCCCGCCTCGAGGAGCTCGACCCCGCGGATTTGCCCGAGCCGGCCGCTGAGCTGGCCAGCCTCCTGGGCTCGATCCTCGAGGAATCGGAGCCTTCCTGAGCCGGCGCCGTCTCGATGCCGAGATGGTGCGGCGCGATCTGGCCAGGAGCCGGGCCGAGGCCCAGCAACTCATCACCGGGTCGAGAGTCCTGGTGGGCGGGATGCCCACTCCAAAACCGGCATCGCTGGTCGCACCGGAGACCCCCATCGAGCTGGTCTCGGACGAGAGACGCTGGGTGTCCCGGGGAGCTCTGAAGCTCCTAGCCGCCCTGGAGGCTTTCCCCGTGGAGATGGAAGGCAAGAGGGTCCTCGACGTCGGGGCGTCGACCGGTGGCTTCACCGAGGTCGCCCTGGCCGAAGGGGCGGCGTCAGTGACGGCTGTCGACGCCGGCCGGGGACAGCTCCATGAGTCGCTGTTGTCCCATCCGCAGGTCGAATCGATGGAGCGCACCAACTTCCGGCTGGTCGACGTCGATCGGCTCGGCGCCCCATTCCCGGTGGTCGTCGGCGATCTCTCCTTCATCTCGCTGTGCACCGTCGCCGAGAACATGGCGGCGGCCTGCCGGTCGGGTGCGGACCTGATCCTCCTGGTCAAACCCCAATTCGAATCCGGGAGGGGTCGGGTCGGCCGTGGCGGCGTGGTGCGGGACCAGACGATCCGCGAGCGAGCGGTGAGGAAGGTGATCGACTGCCTCGGCGAGGTCGGTCTCGGAGCCCGGGGGCTGATCCGATCACCGATAGAAGGCAGGGACGGCAACGTCGAGTACCTACTCTGGCTGCGCAAGGACGCAGAAAGACTGGAACTGGAGGTGCCTGCTTGAAGTTCTCCCTCGAGGTCCGCCAAGGGCCCGAGAACGCCCGAGCCTTCGCCGAGAAGCTGCGCGCCTCGATCGCCTCGGCCGGAGGCGACGTCCTCGAACCCGGCGAAGCAGATCCGCCCGACTTCGTCCTGGCCGTCGGCGGTGACGGGACCGTGCTGGCAGCGGCACAACGGGCGATCGGGCACGACGTCCCTCTCCTCGGCTTCAACCTCGGCACCATGGGATTCCTGGCGGAGGCCGAGCCGGACGACCTGGTGGAGGCGGTCGACCGGCTGATGACCGGCGACTACGAGCTCTCGGAGAGGATGACCGTCACCGCCACCGTCGGCGGCGTGGCGGTCACCGGCGTCAACGACGTGGTGGTGGAGAAGGTCGACAGCCAGCGTCTCATCCACCTCGATGTGTCGGTCGACGGGGTGCACTTCCTCACCTACCGGGCCGATGGTCTGATCATCGCCACCCCGACCGGGTCGACCGCCTACGCCTTCTCGGCCCGCGGCCCACTGGTCGATCCGGTCCTGAACGCCTTGATCCTCACACCGGTGGCGGCTCACTCCCTCTTCGACCGCACCCTGGTCTTACCCCCGGAGACCCGGCTCTCGATCGAGGTTGTGCGAGACCGGCCGGTCAAGGTCACGGTGGACAAGAGCGCAATGGGCGTACTCGGCGAGGGGGACACGGTCGAGATCGAACAGGGGCCGAAACCGGTGCGGTTCGTTCGTTTGAGGCATCGGCCCTTCTCCGGGCTCATCACCGACAAGTTCGGCCTCACCTGATGCTGAGCTATCTCCGAGCACGCAACCTCGGCGTCCTCGAGGACGCATCGATCGAGCCGGGGCCCGGCTTCACCGTGATCACCGGTGAGACCGGTGCCGGCAAGACGATGCTCCTCGGGGCACTGCGGCTCCTCACCGGGGAGAAGGCCAAGCCGAGCAGCGTCGGGCCCTTCGGTGACGAGACGGTTTCCGAGGGGCTGTTCAGCGAAGGTGACGACGAGTTGGGGATCACCCGGGTGGTGCCCCGCTCCGGGAAGAGCCGTGCCTATCTCGACGGAAGTCTCGTGGCGGCAGGCGCGCTCGCACACAGGCTGGGAGATCTGGTCGAGATAGTGGGGCAGCATGACCAGATGCTGCTCAAGAGCAGCCAGTCCGTCCTGCAACTGGTCGATGGCGCGCTCGACGGCAAGGGCCAGAAGACGCGGGAGGGCTATGACGAGGCTTGGGCCCGGCACCGCGCCGCCCTGGACCGGCAACGGCAACTGGGCGGGGATCGCATGGGTCTGGAGCGGGAGTTGGATCTCGTCCGCTATCAAGTGCGTGAGATCGAGTCGGCGGGTCTGGAGCCTGGTGACGATCGACGGATGGAATCGATGTTGTCCCGTCTCAGGAGCGCCGAGCTGATCAGGGACAACCTCGGCCTGGCCCGGGAGGAGCTGGAGTCTGTCGCGGACAGCGCCGGCAGCGTGGTCTCCCGGCTGCGCAAGGTGGCGGCGGTCGACGACACCATGCACGACCGTTTGGCCCAGGCCGAGGCGATCGGGGAGATGACCCAGGACCTGTTGCGAGAGGTCCGAGAGGCGGCAGAGACCATCGGCGAGGACCCGGAGGCGCTGGAGCAGGTTGAACAGCGTCTCACCGCCCTCGGCGACCTGAAGCGGAAGTACGGCAAGACCCTCGATGACGTGCTCGAGTTCGGAGCCGACGCCGCCAGACGTGCATCGGAACTGGAGTCGTTGCTCGCAGAGGCCTCGACCATCGAAGACCTGGTGGCCGCGACCGGCAAGGACGTCATCGAGACCGGATTGGAGCTGACCGCGGCTCGGGAGTCGGCCATTGCGAGGATCGAAGAGGACGCCAAGGAGCACCTCGCCGTCCTCGGGTTGCCTTCGGTCGCGCTGCGCTTCGTGGTCGAGGCCATCGAGCCCGGGTCGTCCGGGGCAGATCGCATCGAGCTCCTCTTCGCCTCCGACGACAGACTCGAGGCGGGTGCGGTCCAGGATGTCGCCTCCGGCGGCGAGTTGTCCAGACTGGTCCTGGCCTTGCGTCTGGCCACCCGCTCCCAGGACACGACCACCCTGGTCTTCGACGAGGTCGATGCCGGTGTGGGCGGGGCCACCGCCCTCGCCCTCGGTCGCAAGCTGGCCGAGCTCGCACAAAGCTGCCAGGTGCTCTGTGTCACCCACCTCCCCCAGGTCGCAGCCTTCGCCGACGCTCATTACGTGATCGACAGGTCGGGGACGTCGGCCATGGTGCGAGCGGTGGAAGATGAGGAACGGCTCACCGAGTTGTCCCGCATGCTGGCCGGGCTACCCGAGAGTGAGCGGGGCCGGGAGGCGGCCGCCGAGCTCCTGGAAGGGGCGCACGTTTGACGATGCCGGCCCAAGGCCGCATCGGTGCTACATTGGCATCCCGTGATGAACGGGCCACTTTTCACCTCAGAATCTGCCCCTCCAGAACCCTCTGAGGAGACCCCGGGCCCTCCCCCCGCCACCAAGTTCGTCTTCGTGACCGGCGGCGTCGTCTCGAGTCTGGGCAAGGGGATCGCCGCATCGTCGCTGGGCCGCCTGCTCAAATCGCGGGGGTTGCGCGTGGTCAACCAGAAGCTCGACCCCTACATCAACGTCGACCCCGGAACCATGAACCCGTTCCAACACGGCGAGGTGTTCGTCACCGACGACGGAGGCGAGACCGACCTCGACCTCGGCCACTACGAGCGATTCACCGGAGAGAACCTGCGGAGGAGCTCCAATGTGACCTCGGGCTCGGTTTATCTCTCCGTGATCCAGAAGGAGCGTCGAGGTGACTATCTGGGCGACACGGTCCAGGTCATCCCTCACATCACCAACGAGATCAAGGATCGCATCCGACGTGTCGGTGAGCAGGATGTCGACGTCGTCATCACCGAGGTGGGCGGGACGGTCGGCGACATCGAGAGCCTGCCCTTTCTCGAGGCGATCCGTCAGTTCGGCAACGAGGCAGGCCGGGAGAACGTCGCCTTCGTCCATGTCACTCTCGTGCCCTACATCGCCACGTCCGAGGAGTTGAAGACCAAGCCGACCCAGCACTCGGTCGCCGAGTTGCGGAGCAAGGGCATCTCCCCTGACGTGATCATCGTCCGCTCCGACCGGGAGATCGACGAGGGGGTTCGTAAGAAGATCAGCCTGTTCTGCGACGTGGAGCAGCGGGCTGTAATCGCCGCCCCCGATGTGAGTGACATCTACGAAGTGCCGCTGATCCTCCACGACGGCGGCCTCGACGCGGTGATCTGCGACCGGCTCGGGCTGGTCACCGGTCCTCCCAACCTCGAGGCCTGGCGCTCCATGGTGGACAAGACGATGTCGGCAACCGATGAGGTGAGGGTCGGGATAGTGGGAAAGTACGTCGGGCTCCCCGACGCTTATCTCTCCGTCGCCGAAGCCCTCCGTCACGCCGCCGCCGGGCAAGGACTCAAGCTCGACCTGGTCTGGGTTCCAAGCGATGAGCTGACCGGCTTGCTCGCCGACACCTATCTCGAGGACCTCGACGGCATCGTGATCCCGGGAGGATTCGGCTACAGAGGAGTAGAGGGCAAGATCCAGGCGATCCGCTACGCCCGGGAGAACGACGTCCCGTTGCTGGGCTTGTGTCTCGGTTTGCAGGCCTCCGTGATCGAGCTGGCTCGCAACGTGCTCGGTCTCACCGACGCCAACAGCACCGAGTTCGACCCGTCCACCGCCCACCCGGTGATCGATCTCATGGCCAGCCAGGAAGAGGTGGAGGACAAGGGCGGGACGATGCGTCTCGGTCTGTATGCGGCCAAGCTGGCGGAAGGCTCCAAGGTACGGCAGCTCTACGGCCAGGAGCTTGCCTACGAGAGGCACCGGCACCGCTGGGAGGTGAACAACCGGTATCGCAAAGACCTGGAAAGAGGGGGAATGAGGCTGACCGGTCTCTCGCCAGACGACAATCTCGTCGAGTACGTCGAGCTGGTCGACCACCCCTTCTTCGTGGGCACCCAGGCCCATCCCGAGTTCCGCTCCAGGCCCGACATGCCGCATCCCCTGTTCACCGGGCTGATCCGTGCCGCTGCGGAGAGGAGAGGCCAGACGGTCGAGCTCCCGGAGACCGTCGACCTGACCGTGGAGTGAGGCAGATCCGGCTCGGGGTCGATACCCTGCCCGAGACGGCGCCCGGCCGCAGGGAGAACGAGTCTTGATCGTCGGTGTCCCCAGGGAAGTGAAGACCGAAGAGCACCGCGTGGCGATCACGCCGGTAGGGGTGCGCGAGTTGGTCGAGCACGGGCACACCGTCCTCATCGAGAAGGGGGCAGGTGAAGGGTCGACGATCCTCGACGACGAGTTCGAGGCGCAGGGAGCCTCGATCGTGCCCCTGGCCGAGGACGTGTTCGCCGAGGCCGACATGATCCTCAAGGTCAAGGAACCCCAGCACTCCGAGGTGGAGATGTTCCGACCTGGCCAGATCCTGTTCACCTACCTGCACCTGGCCGCCTATCCCGAGCTGGCTGCCGGACTGCTGCAGAGGGACATCGTGGCCATCGCCTACGAAACGGTCCAGCTACCCGATCGCTCGCTGCCGCTGCTGGCACCCATGTCCGAGATCGCCGGGCGAATGGCCACACAGGTGGGCGCCTACTTCCTGGAGAAAGCGGAAGGGGGCAGAGGTGTGCTCCTCGGTGGAGTCACCGGGGTCCGGTCGGGCAAGGTGGTGGTCATCGGGGGAGGGATGGCGGGCTCCAATGCGGCTGTGATCGCGGTCGGGATGCAGGCGGACGTGGTCGTGCTCGACACCGACATCAACAAGCTGCGCACCCTCGACTCCCTCTATCGGGGCCGGGTGAGGACCATGCACTCGAACCGGTTGACCCTGGAAGAGGAAGTCCTCGACGCCGACCTCGTCATCGGGACGGTGCTCGTGCCCGGGGCCTCGGCACCCAAGCTGATCACCGAGGACATGGTTCGCGGAATGAAGCGAGGTGCGGTCCTGGTCGACGTAGCCATCGACCAGGGAGGCTGCTTCGAGACGTCGCGGGAGACGACCCACAGCGACCCGGTGTACCAGGTCCACGAGGTGGTCCACTATGCGGTGGGCAACATCCCGGGCGCGGTCCCTCACACTTCGACCTACGCCCTGACCAACGCCACGCTTCGTTATGCGGTCAGCCTGGCCACCCGGGGCGTGCCCGGGGCGGTCAACGCCCACCCCGAGCTGGCCGGAGGGGTGAATGTGGTCGGTGACGCGGTATGCCATCCGGCGGTGGCGGAGAGCTTGGGGGCCCCCTATGTCGCACCTCGCGAGGCCCTAGCCGCAGTTTGAGCCCCGGCTCGCCCTCCCTGGCCGAGTGCATCGAGGAGTATCTCCTCTCGCTCGATGTGGAGCGGGGGCTCTCCTCCAACACGATCGCGGCCTACCAGCGGGACCTCGGGCAGTACCTCGTCTTCCTGGAAGGTGACATCCCCGACCAGGCCGCAGTGGAGAGCTACGTGGTCCATCTGAGGGATCGAGAGCTCGCCTCTTCGACCGTTGCCCGGAAACTGGCTGCGATCCGGGGTCTGCACCGCTTCATGGTGATCGAGGGCCTGCGCGAGGACGACCCGACGGTTCTGCTCGAGTCACCACGTCGACCCGAGCCCTTCCCCAAGGCGCTCACCGTCGAAGAGGCGATCCGTCTGGTGGAGAGCCCCGACTTGACCACGGTCAAGGGGCGCCGCGACTCCGCCCTTCTCGAATTCCTCTACGCCACCGGAGCACGGGTGTCGGAGGCCGTAGGCGTGGACATGGGCAAAGTGGACCTCGAGGATCGGGTGGTGATGGTCACCGGAAAGGGAGCGAGGCAACGACTGGTCCCGATCGGG